>Ga0129324_10000406_pt1 | contig 31932 bp, 37 predicted proteins | sample CPBDNA_7_FD_96879 | JGI IMG/M metagenome (GOLD analysis project Ga0129324, IMG submission 96879) | Freshwater to marine salinity gradient microbial communities from Chesapeake Bay, USA - CPBay_Spr_15_0.2_DNA | ecosystem: Environmental > Aquatic > Marine > Coastal | place: USA: Chesapeake Bay...
GAATACGCACTTCGCCAATACGTCTGCGACTGTGTAACCAACCTGAATCGCCACGAATGATGAAGATCCGGCATCGCCCCAGATGTTGAACATGTAAGCGATTGGATAGACACCCCATGTTGCTAGGAGGAGAAGACGTAGATTCTTCACGCTCGCTCCAACACCTGCTGGCTGACGATCAAGAGATTTGGTGAGCTCTACGAAGAGTACGTAGAGGATGTAGATAAATGGAATTGTTGAAAGTACACCGTAAAGAACCTGTGTTCCCTGCTCTGATGAGATTTCACCTGGGTAACCGAGTGCGATCATCGCAGCTGATGCTGGAACAAGGCGAACGATAAGTGATCTCGCAACTTCCTTAGCAAGTGCTAGAACTGCAACAACTTCAACGAGTAGTAGTGGAACAGTGAGTAGCCAATCAACGTAGCGGTATGCCTCGTTAAATGATCCTGGATCACCTGAAAGATTTACATTAGTTCCCTCTGATGCCTCTTTGAATGAATCAAAAATTCTCCAGTAATGGTATCCAGCGATAAATGTCACCATCGATGACATTACGAGAGCATTGCGGTACTTAGGAAGAACGCGGGCCTGTGACACAAGTGTGTAGACAGTGCATGCGAGCATAGAAACAAGTCCAAACGAGAATATGTTATAGACAAGATTCCATTGGTTTTGATCTAAATTAACCATGTAAAAGATCCTCCGTGGGGCCTCTTATAGAGCTCCACCGACCGGGCGGCCTGTGGAATCGTGATACCGGTGCGGTCCTCGAGGAACATCACCGATGAGCGATAGGGCTGATTGTGAACCTGTTGCGACAACTTTGCACCTATATACGGAGATAATTTCTAATTTTTTCTAAACTTTTTTTCTAATTTGTGCTCACTTGAGCCGTAATTTCCTGACCAGTGGCTGGAATTCTCCCTTCCTGGCCATTGTCGCCCAGCCCCGAAACCAGGCAAAATCGTTACTGTTACCGACATGGCTATCAGTGAGACCGCAGAACTCCCCCCATCGCAGCCCCCAAAGCTCCGCGGATGGTTTCATCTCGGCGCCACTCCTGCAGTAATCGTCGCATCCCTTGTGCTCTTCATATTGAGCAAAGAGTCCCTTAAATTTTCGGTAGCCCTCTATTCCCTGACCGCTATCACACTCTTTAGCGTCTCAGCGATTTATCACCGAGTTCCATGGTCGCCGGCGAAGAAGAAGTTCTGGCGGCGCTGGGATCACGCCAATATCAACCTGCTCATCGCCGGTTCCTATACGCCATTTGCTATGACCCTGCTGGAGGGGCGTGATCGCACAATCTGCCTCAGCGTTGTCTGGATTGGAGCGCTCGTCGGCGTTGCGATGCGCATCTTCTGGGTAGGAGCCCCACGCTGGCTCTATGTCATCAACTACCTCGCCCTAGGCTGGGTCGCCGTTTTCTATACCCCGCAACTCTATAGAGAAGGTGGGCTCTGGGTACTGATTCCAATTTTACTGGGCGGGCTTTTGTATTCAGTTGGTGCGATTTTCTACGCCCTTAAAAAGCCGGGCGCTAATGCTAAATACTTTGGTTTCCACGAACTCTTCCATGTTCTCGTGCTCGCAGCATGGATCTCGCAGTATCTAGCAGTCTCTTTCGCTATCTATCGAGCGTAGCCCTGACCCTGCGGCCGATTTAATCTCACCCTGCGCACTTTTGGAGATTCCATGCGGTGCCCTAATCTATAGCCATGGCAAACGAGAAAAGCACATTTCTAAATTGGGTTGGATTCAAAGAGAGCGAAACTTCGGCGCAAAATTCCGTTGAACGTATCCGCGAACTCGAATCTCAATTATCTGACTTGCGCTCGCGCCGCGATATCACATCGCTCAGCAAGGAAGAGTTTGAAATCTTGGCAACAGAAACTGCCATGGTGATGATCAAATCTGCACAGGCGCGCGAACAGAAAGCTTTCTCTTCATCGGAACGTTTAGTAAGCGAGGCGAGCAAGACCGCTCGAGAGGCTCTTGAATCTGCTGAAACAAAGGCACGCGCACTTCTTGCTAGTGCCGAAGCACGCGGTCGCAAGTACATCAGCGCGGCCGAAGGTGAAGCCCAAGACATACTCTCCCAGGCAACTGCAGATTCTCAAGCAATTATTGATGAAAAACGGCGCGAGGTAACTGCGCTGGCTCTGGCTGCACGGCGCGAAGGCGAGCGGATCATGTCTGAGGCGCACAATGAAGTGATCGAATATCGCCAGTGGTTATCGCAAGTGATCTCAGAGGCTGATCGACTTCACCGCATTCAAACACAATCTCTCCAAGCTGCCGAGACCGCAATTGCACAAGGACGTGCAAATCTTGAAACGGCATTTTCTCGTCTGCACGATTTGCAGCACAAAGTCTCTGAGAACTTGAAAGAAGATGGTGGACTCTTGCCACAACTTCCAAAGAAAGTTGTGAGTCAGCGGACCAAGCCAGCACTTGAAGCTCCACAGAAGAAGAGCGCTCCAAAAAAGAGCGCGAAGAAATCTCCTACTAAACGTAGGTAGACGAAATGGCTACCACTAGAGGTATCCAGCACATTCCAGCAATTGACGGATTGCGTGCCGTTGCAGTCGCTGCCGTAATTTTCTATCACCTAGGTTTTTCTTGGATACCCGGTGGGTTTCTCGGCGTTGATTTGTTCTTTGTTATCTCTGGATATGTAATCACGCGCTTGCTTCTTGATTCAATTGAACGAAGCGGGGGATTAGATTTAAGAGGTTTCTATAAAGCCCGCGCAAGACGATTGCTACCGCCGATGATTTTTATGATCGTGGTGACAGGTATCTACATCACGATTTGGGCGCAAGATTCCGTAAGACGATTTGTGACGGATGTGCCATTCGCATTGACCGGCACTATCAATTGGTGGCTCGTGGCTAAAGAGCAAGATTACTTTGAAGCAATTGGCAGGCCCCCTTTATTGCAGCACACGTGGTCACTCGCCGTTGAATCTCAGTTCTATCTCATCTGGCCAGTAATTCTCTTACTTGTACTCAAGCGCTTTGGGAAAAAAATTATTCCTCTTGCTGCGCTTTTAATTGCCCTTGTTTCGGCATCTCTGCTTTTTTATGTATCACTCCAACTTGATGCCTCTAGCGATATTAGTCATATTTACTTTGGTACAGACACACATAGCGTTGGCCTATTTCTTGGTTCAGCACTTGCAGTCAGTTGGATTCCGCAGAACTTCAAGAGCGAGGTAAGTGAGCGAGCCCAGAACTTTATTGACTTTATTGGCGTCTTTGGCCTTATTGGGATTCTCGCTTCATTCTTGCTGATTGATGAAAGTTCGCCGACTGCTTACAAAATTGCATTTCCACTTGCGGCAGTCTTTGGCGTAGCAATCATTACCTCAATTGTTCATCCTGCTTCACGTTTTGCCCCGATACTACAGAACCGAGTGCTTCTATGGATCGGAGAGCGCTCGTACGCTATTTATCTGTGGCACTGGGTGATTTTTCAAATCTCTCGTCCCAGTGTTGATATCGAAGGTCAAGATTGGGCACTTATCGCGGTTCGAATACTTATCGTCCTTGCTCTTGCAGATATCTCCTTGAAGTTAGTTGAACTCCCCATTAGAAGCGGCGCAGTGGAGTATTGGTTTAAAGGAATGAAATATCGAACCGCCTCTGTACGCAAGCGACAGAAAATACTTGTTATTTTATCTATTTCTATCCTCGTGATATCACTCTCAACTCTTTCAACTAGTGCCATCATCTCGAGTAATCGCGTAGCGCTGGCATTCGAGGAGTCTCTTACGATGGAGGTGCCAATCAATGAGTCAGAGACTGCTGTCATTACCCCTTCCGAATCAATTTGGTTAACCGGAGATTCAGTAATTCTTGGTATTCGTAGCGCACTGTCAGAGATTCAACCCCTCATGGTTGTTAATGCTCGGGTGGGGCGACAAGCACCGGAACTCCTGGAAGAGATGCAGAAAGATGTAGAGAAAGCATCGGGTGCAACAGTTGTTATGGACCTTGGAAATAATGATCTTCTTCAGCCAGAGACGGTCCGAGCGATTTTTGCTCTCGCGCAAGATAGCCCCCGTATCGTTGTTGTAAATACTGCTGTGCCTAGGCCCTATAGAGATGCGAACAATCAGATCATTGGAGAGGTAGCTCGAGAATTTTCGAATGTGAGAGTTGTTGATTGGAATGAGATTTCAAAAGATCGTCCAGAGTATTTCGCCCCCGATGGTGTCCACTTAGTTCCCACTGGTGTCACTGCTTATGTCATGGCAATTGATGAAGCGCTTAAATAAAAAACCCGCACCATCTCTGATGCGGGCTTCTTAACTACTTCGATTTATTCGAATACACCACTAAACCCAAAGGAATTTCCAACTGCTTCTTGTCCATCCGCGTAGACAGATGAAACGCGGAATGAAGTCTCTCCACTTGAATCAGTCTTGGAGAAATCGATAGAGCGTTGATCTGAAGGAACTTCAGACTTTACTACCCACTCACCACGATTAACACGAATTTCAACTTTGTAGCCGGTCAACCCTGCAGATGCTGTAGGAGCTTTCCAAGAAATTGTCATGACACTCTTGGCAGAATCTTTCCAATTACCAATTGCCTGTGCTCCTTCAATATCGGTAACAGGGGCTGAGGTTACTTCCTCTGTTGGTTCAACTGTTGGTTCAACTGTTGGTTCAACTGTTGGTTCCTCGCTTGCGGTGGCAGATACTGCAGGTGTCGGAGCAGGTGCTGCATCATCACTTTCACTATCTGGGCGAGTAATCACAAGTACTGCGAGCAAAATAATGGCGACAATGATTGCGATAAGTACCTTGCCTGATGCTCCTTGTTTTGGAGCCTCCTTTGGCGCACTTGTCTGTGCAGCGGGTGTCGCAGCGCTGCGTGAGGCTGGCTTTGGAGTCGTGCTCACATCTACGCGTCCAGCTCCCACTGATGATGGAACTGCTGGAATAACAATCGATGATGCTGACGTTGCACGCTTCTTGACGGCGGATTTCTTAACGGCACGCTTCTTTACAGAAGATTTCTTGGCGGCCTTCTTCGCTCTCTTCTTTACTGCACTTTTCTTAACCACAGATTTTTTGGCAACAGACTTTTTCGCTGTGCTCTTCTTAGCGGCCGTCTTCTTGACAGCAGGTTTCTTCTTTGCAGCTGTCTTCTTGACAGCAGGTTTCTTCTTAACGGCCACAATCACTCCTTGCTTTGGGTAGCCCTAGTTTAGCCTAGCCCTGCGACCATTTTTCTTACATGCGGTGCAATTGCCCTAAGAGCTTTACCGCGATGGCTAATTGCATCTTTCTCCGCCGCAAGCATCTGTGCACTGGAAATAAGTAAACCTTCAGGCTGGAAGATGGGATCGTAGCCAAAACCATTCTCACCCACTGGGTGATCTAACAGCGTGCCGTAGAAGCGACCCTCCTCGCAATGGCTAGTTCCGTCCGGGAGAACTATCGCTGCAACGCAGATGAAATATGCAGACCTGTCACTACCTTTCACATTTTTTACCTGCGCAAGAACTTTCTGCAGATTTGCCTCATCATCTCCATGCTGGCCTGCCCACCGTGCAGAAAATATCCCCGGATCTCCCCCAAGTGCATCTACGCAGAGTCCGCTGTCATCTGCAATAGCTGGCAACCCTGTTGCTTTACACATCTGGCTCGCCTTTAAGAGTGCATTCTCTTCGAAGGTCTTTCCCGTCTCTTCCACATCATGGGTATCTGGAAATTGGTCAAGGCCAACGAGATCAATTTCTCCTGGTGCTATTGCTTCGAGAATGCGATGAAACTCTTCAATCTTGCCCTTATTTCGAGTTGCAAGTAGAAGTCGCTTCACAGATCACAATTACTTCGCTAGGGCTTGGCTTTGAAGTCGAGTGAGATCAGCACAACCGGCAAGAGCGAGATCAAGTAATGAATCCAGAAGCGTGCGATCAAAGGGTGCACCCTCTGCAGTTCCTTGTACTTCAATGAATCTGCCATCACCGCTACAGACAACATTCATATCCGTTTCTGCTCGCACATCTTCTTCGTAACAGAGATCGAGCATCGGAACGCCATCAATAATCCCAACACTTACCGCAGCCACTGAATCAGCAAGTGGTTTTGCCGTTGCCTTGATGTGGCCTTGTGCTTGCGCCCATGCAATAGCGTCAGCAAGAGCAACGTAAGCACCAGTGATTGCAGCTGTACGTGTTCCACCATCGGCTTGTAGAACATCGCAGTCAATGACAATTGTATTTTCACCTAACTGCGAGACATCAATAATTCCTCTGAGAGAACGACCAATCAGCCGTGAAATCTCTTGTGTACGTCCACCAAGTTTTCCCTTAACCGATTCACGATCCGAGCGTGTATGGGTTGCGCGAGGAAGCATGGAATATTCAGATGTGACCCAGCCTTTTCCAGAATCCTTAAGCCATCGTGGAACTCCTGGGGTAAAAGATGCAACACAGAGAACTCGAGTCTTGCCAAATTCAACAAGCACAGACCCCTCAGCATGTTCTAACCAACCGCGAGTAATTTTGATCTCGCGTAAATCATTGTTGGTACGTCCATCTATCCGTGTCATTTTTTCCTCATTCGTAGAAGGTGGTGAATCTAAAGTTCCTGATGTTTTACCTGAGTCACTTCTGGCCCCAAGAAGCGTCGGGCCAAGACTTCAAAGCCCTTCGCTTCCCCAGTTGCTAAGAATGTATGTACAGCTGGGCCTGCGGTCGAACTTCGCAATTGATCGCCCTCAACCAAGGTACGGTAGAGATCTTTTGCAGTCTCTTCTGCGCTGGAAACGAGCGAGACTCCGTTCCCAACAAGATAGGAGATAACGCCAGTTAATAAGGGGTAGTGAGTACAACCGAGAACAAGAGTATCGACATCCGCATCGATAATTGGCTGAAGATATGTGCGTGCTAACTCTGTGATCTCAGCTCCAGATGTTTCGCCACGTTCTACAAATTCAACAAATCGCGGACATGCCACATCGGTGATCTCAAGTTGAGGCGCTGCCGCAAATGCATCTAGGTAAGCTCTGGAATCAATAGTCGTCGCAGTACCAATTACACCAACACGGCCTGTTCGCGTTGCTGCAACTGCTCGACGAACTGCTGGTTGAATAACTTCAATGACAGGAATTGAATACCGCTCGCGCGCATCACGAAGCATTGCAGCACTGGCAGTATTGCAAGCAATAACAACTGCCTTCACACCCTGATCAACCAGGAAATCAATTGTCTCCAAAGAGAAATCACGAACTTCAGCAAGCGGCCTGGGTCCGTATGGTCCGCGCGCAGTATCACCGATGTAAATGGTCGATTCATTGGGTAGCTGATCAAGAATTGCACGTGCGACGGTTAAGCCGCCAACTCCAGAATCAAAGATGCCAATTGGTGCCGAGCTCATGCCCAAAGGGTACCTTCTAATCCCTCCGTCGCTTCGTCTACATTAGATCCGTAAACGCCCGTGGAGAGATATTTCCATCCCCCATCACAGACGATAAAGGCTATATCTGCACTCTTTCCTTCACGAATGGCATCGTTACCGATTGCAATCGCTGCATGCAAAATCGCACCCGTTGATATTCCTGCAAAAATTCCTTCTATATCAAGCAGATCTCTCACTCGACGTACAGAATCTTTGGCTCCAACAGAGAAACGTCGCGTAAGTACTGATGCATCGTAGAGCTCAGGGACAAATCCTTCATCTATATTTCGAAGGCCGTAGACCAATTCACCGTACCTTGGCTCTGCAGCAATTATCTGAATATCAGGATTCTGCTCTCGCAAGTATCTGCCTGCGCCCATCAATGTCCCTGTTGTTCCAAGCCCTGCAACAAAGTGAGTAACTGTTGGTAGATCTGCAAAGATTTCTGGTCCTGTTGAATTGTAATGAGCAGCAGTATTAGCTGGGTTTCCATATTGATAGAGAAATACCCATTCAGGATTTGCAAGAGAAAGTTCTTTTGCTACTCGCACAGCTTCGTTGGACCCGCCAGCAGCTGGGGATGAGATGATTTTTGCGCCCCACATTTCGAGCAGCTGTCTACGTTCGGGACTTGTGTTCTCTGGCATTACACAAATTAATTGATAGCCGCGTACCTTCGCTGCCATCGCTAGAGAAATTCCAGTATTACCGCTTGTAGGTTCTAAAATTGTTGAGCCGGGTTTTAACGCTCCACTAGCTTCTGCAGCGTCGAGCATAGATAGTGCTGCTCGATCTTTGATTGAACCCGTCGGATTACGATCTTCCATCTTTGCCCATAAACGCACCTGTGGCGATGGAGATAGCCGCGGAAGTCCTACAAGAGGGGTGTGCCCAACTGAGTCAGCAAGTGAATCAAAACGCGCCACTTACTTAACCGCCAGCAACTGCAGGCAAAATAGTTACAGAATCCCCATCTTTGAGTTGAGAATCGAGCCCACCAAGAAAACGCACATCTTCATCATTGATATAGACATTGATAAAACGTCGAAGTGCGCCATCTTCAAGAAGTCGCTCGCCAATACCTGCATATGTGAGATCGAGATCTGCAATTAGAGCACCCAAATTAGAACCAGTTGCTTGAACACTCTTCTGATCCTTGGTGTAGGGGCGGAGAATTGTTGGGATTCGAACATCAATAGTCATGGGTTAATTATGACGAAGAAATCCGCTATTCGGTAATCGAAACATCTTCTTCGCTCACAACACCCTCAATAATGCGAAATGAGCGAAATTCAGTGGCAGGTGCAATCTCCTCGCGTGTAGAGACAAGGACATAGTGGGCCTCTGGCTCTGAGGCATAGGCGATATCGGTCCGCGAAGGGCGCGCCTCAGTCTCTGTATGCGAGTGGTAAATCACGACGATCTCTTCATTATTGTCATCGATCTCGCGGTAGAGAGCCAATAGATCTTTTGACTCGAATTCATAAAAAGTTGGGCTATGTGCAGCATTGATCATCGGCTTTAAGCGCGTTGCTTTACCTGACCCTGCGGCGCCAAGAATCACACCACAACATTCATCGGGATATTCCGCTCGCGACTGAGCGAGGATCACATCTACAAACTCACGTGATATCTCAAGCACAGATGAATAGTACCGCCTTACTCATCCATCAGCGCATCAAGTAAAGATTCTTGTAGCCACCCTAGCCATCTGTAGACGGCATAAACACCGCGCATTGGATCATCTGGTGATAGTAACTCTAAATGTTCTGGTGAACTCTGATCTACTTTTAATCTTACACCGAGTGCCAGGCGAATGTCATTGAGTGCACCAAGCCAGGCATTTGCATTCTCGTGATCGAGATCAACAATTCCATCGTCACTACTCTTTATATGCATACGCAGAGACATTGCATGCGCCTGCTTCTTTCCACGAAGAGTTGATTCGGTATAGCGCCTAAATTCACTTGACTGAGCTTCATCGGCATATGCATTAGGTAGCAACCGTCGCAGAACTTCATCCTCGGGTAAAGAATCATGGGAAGTAATTCCAACCAATGCGGCAAGTGGGTCTTCGTGACCATGATCTACCCGCTCTGATAACAATTCAATAAGTTGCTCGATGAGATTAAGTAAAACTTCGCGTTCGCTCTCATCAAATTGCGCAACGTATGAATGCGAGCCATGTCGTTTAAAGCCCTTCTCCGAATTCATAGCCCTTCATCACCTCGTTGCAAAGTTGCCCACAGTCCGTATTCGTGGAGCATCGCAACATCATGTTCCATCTCTTCCCGTGTCCCTGTGGAAACCACAGCTTTACCTTCTGTGTGGACTTTCATCATGAGCTCGTGAGCTTTTTCACGTGAGTAACCGAATAACTCCATTAACACATATGTCACATAGGTCATGAGGTTTACAGGATCATCCCAAACGATCGTCACCCACGGAGTGTTACCAGCGAAGATTGCGGCAATCTCTTCTTCGATATTAGTCGCGGTTCTTACCATCACCTGACAATAATAGAGAAAGTTTCACTTTTCAGTAGAGGCCACTGAGTATCTGCAGCAACGGCAATCTGATACGTGCTTATTCCACGGGCTTGGGCAGGAATGGTCAATGTGAAACTGCCTTGTAAATCTGTTAGAACTGGTGCGCCAATTACTTTGCCGGAGGCCAATGTGAGGGTAACGCTAGCATCGGCTAGGCGCGGAAGTATGACTCCAGATATTGTTAATGGCGATCCCGCTTTAACAGATGTAGGTGAATCAATAATGAGATTTCTCATCACTGTAATTGCTATTGGCTGAGTTGCAGATGCGGCGCGTTCCCATGATGGTTCTGTTAACACTTGTAGAGAGACAGATTTACCGATCAACATCGGAAGCGCATACGTTCCATCAGCTGCAGTAACACCCGTCGTTAAGGTGCGCACTGTTCCATCAGGATAAGTTCCCTCTACCGTAAATGCTAAGGACGCTACAGGGGTTTTATCTTTGAGTGTTATTTGACCTGAAAGAGTGACTGGATTTCCATAGGAGACTTCTGTTTTCGACGCTGAGAGAGTTGATTCAAGTTGAGCAGGTGCAATCCCTGTTGCTACTTCTCGAATAGCAACCATCGCCAAAGGCTCTTCCTGGCCAATCACCCATTGCGCAGCACCACCAAGCTGATATTTAGCAATTAATTTGGCGCGTTCTGAAAAACTCTGGGCATTCTGGTGCCAGGCAGTTCGACTTGCAGTACATGTTGTTGAAAGTCCACTACTTGTCTGACCTGTGTACTCGCGTTTATAAGAAAACGTGACTTCGGCAAATTTCTCGTTGTAGATAGGCACCGCACCATATATTGCAGCAATATTTGCCGCATCGCGCATAAGGAAAGTTCCAGCCTTAGCTTTTGGTGTGATTACTTTGGATAGATTTGCCGGACATATTCCCTCGACCTTTGTTACCCAATCTTTTCCATATCCAGGAAGTCCCAGATAGACCTTTGATGCCGGCATAATTGAAATTGCATACTTCACTGTTTTCTCTACCCATTCAATTGGACCAATCGGGCCTGGGCGTGATGTTGAATAGTCATAGGTCATAATGCGCAAGCGATCTATGAACGGTGCTACATCTGCCCAGGCATAAACAAAATAACCTTTCTGCTTCTCCGCAGGGTTAAAAACATAGGGAGTAGTAACAGATAAAAGTTTATTCTGTGCTCGAAGAGCTACGCTCAACTCTTTGATGAAAAGAACCCAATTAGGTGCCGTCGCCTTCCAGGTTGATGGCGAGTCGATAAATGCAAATCCTTCGAAATCAAGATCAACCCCATCATAATTTTGTGATGCGACCATTGTCATGATTGCATCGACTACTTGTTTTCGAGTTACAGGTTTTGAAATTAAATTTGCCAATACCATCTCAGAGGTTCCGTCTGTGATTGTTGGAATTATTGTCATTCCGGCATTTCGTAGCGCTGCAAGCGGAGTTGCAATAGGAACACTTGGATTAGCTGTTGTATACACATCAACTACGACTGGTCTCTTTGTTTTACTGTCATATCTGAGTGTGTACCAGAAAGGCATAATCTCTCTAATTAAATCTGCATTTGCAAGAACTGCGGGTAGATATGTTTTCATTGAATAATATGGAAGCCACCCGGTAAGAATTTTTCTCGGCGGATTATCAGCGCGTGCTATCTCTGCCTGAGCAAGCGGTATCACAAGAAGGAGTATCGCTAGAAATATTCTCAGCGAGTATCTGTGCTTCATTCCGATTCTTTTTTGTGGGGAAGGGAATCGAAAATTTCTTTACACGTGGGGCAGATCGGATATTTCTCCGGGTCGCGCGAAGGAACCCATTTCTTACCGCAGAGAGCCCGCACGGCTTTGCCTGTCATTGCAGATTCAACAACTTTTTCTTTCTTGATGTAATGCGCGTACCGATCATGACCACCCTCGTCATCTTCGAGTTCTGGACGCGTCAGAAGGTCGGTATCGCCTTCAAGAGATATTCCTCGATCGCTGCGCGAAAATAAACCCATGTACCCAAGGATACTAGTTGCCGATACAATTTCTCGATGAAGGACTTACTACGCACGCAAGATTTATCGCGCGATGATATTGAGATGCTTCTGGCAACAGCAACAGAATTTGCTTCTAATCCGCTGAGATCCCATGATGCCCTCGCAAATAAAAGTGTTGCGATCTACATGACCAAACCCTCCACTCGCACACGCTTGGCTTCAGAAACTGCTGTGGCCCATCTGGGTGGAACACCGATATTTTTACGCGGCGATGATCTCCAATTAGGGCGAGGAGAAACAATTGCCGATACCGCAAGAATTATTAGCGGTTACTGCGAAGCGATGATTGTTAGGACTTTTGCTCAATCTGATGTCGACGAGCTAGGGGCCCATGCATCAATTCCTGTGATCAACGCGCTAACCGATGATGATCATCCGACGCAGTTACTCGCCGACTGGTTAACGATTCGCGAGAACTTTGGTAGCGATATCACAGGTAGGAAATTTGTTTATCTAGGTGATGGAAACAACATGTCTCATGCATGGTTGATTATGGGTGCAATTATGGGAGCACATGTTGTTGCAGCAACTCCGGAAGGTTCATGGTCACCTGATTCGAAAGTAATTGCACAGGCACAATCAATTGCAGCAAAGACAGGTGGCACAGTAGAAGTTGTGCATGATCCGGAAGTTGCATCCCGCGGAGCGAGTGTTCTCTACACAGATGTCTGGATGTCTATGGGTGATCCCGAAGCAGAACGCGCCGCGAAGATCGCAGCGCTTTCACCTTATGCGATCAATAGCCTCCTCATGGGTCTTACAGCCAAAGATTCGATCTTTATGCACTGCCTGCCAGCGCATAGGGGTGAAGAAGTTGCAGCAGATGTGATCGATGGGCCACGTTCGGTCATCTGGCGCCAAGCTTTTCACCGTAGAACAACAATTCAGGCGATTCTTTATCACGCTTCGCGTGGAGAACTTAAGGGTAACTAAGTACTCTTTACCCCATGTTAGTAGCCGTCCCAAAAGAGATTCGCGATGGCGAATTACGAGTAGCCCTAGTTCCAGACATCATAAATAAGTTAACTCGCCTAGGTCTAGATGTCGCGATTGAATCTGGCGCAGGTCTTGGCGCACAAGCAAACGATGATGCATATCGCGCAGCAGGTGCGCAGATTATCTCGGGAGATGTTCTTAAGAGTGCAGATGTGGTTCTCTCAGTGACAGCTCTGACCCCTGCCCAGATTGCAACGCTAAAAAAGGGTGCGATCACTATCTCTTTCCTTTCTATTGTTAATCAGCGTGAAAGTGTTGAAGCGGCTGTGAAGGCAGGAGTTACTGCATTCTCGCTAGAACTTGTTCCGCGAATTTCTCGTGCGCAATCTATGGATGCACTGACTTCACAAGCCTTATGTGCCGGATATCGCGCCGCACTTGTTGGCGCTGAACTCTCACCACGATTTTTTCCAATGCTCATGACGGCAGCTGGAACTGTTACGCCTGCTCAGGTGCTTGTGCTCGGCGCAGGTGTTGCAGGGTTGCAAGCGATTGCAACTGCCCGCAGATTAGGAGCTGTCGTAAGTGCCTACGATGTTCGTCCGTCATCCGCCGATGAGGTTAAATCAATGGGTGCGACTTTTATTGAATTAGAACTTGAATCTCTTGAGGGTGCCGGCGGATACGCGCGCGAAATGACAGAGGAGCGCGCGGCTAAACAACGCGAACTCTTAACACCATACATTGCGAAGTCACACGTAGTCATTACAACGGCGGCTGTTCCTGGTCGTACCGCACCTCGCTTAATGACAGCTGCGATGATTGATTCGATGGAAGAAGGAACTGTCATCATTGATCTTGCTGCTGAAACTGGCGGAAATGCCGAAGGGTCAAAGCCTGGTGAGATTGTGACAACTGCCAAGGGTGTTCGCATTTGGGGCGGTAAAGATGTTCCTAGCCAACTCTCGTTTCACGCATCCAGCCTTTATTCACGCAACGTGGTCAATCTTTTAACGCTCCTCACTAAGCCTTCTGTTGAAGGAAGTGCGCTGGCATTTGATATCAACTTCGATGATGAGATTATCGAAGGATCTGCAGTCACACACGCCGGTCTTGACCGAAAGGCAGGTAAGTAAGATGGAGCTCACAGCCATTGCGGTAATTTCGATCTTCACACTTTCAATCTTCGTTGGCTTTGAAGTTGTATCAAAAGTTTCATCAACGCTACATACCCCGTTGATGTCAGGTGCTAATGCAATTCACGGCGTTATTCTCGTCGGAGCGATAATTGTCTGCTCGCATGCCACAACAACTCTTGAGCTATCTCTTTCAGTTGCCGCGATAATCCTGGCCACAATTAACATGATCGGTGGATTCGTCGTCACAGACCGCATGCTCGAAATGTTTAAGGGCAAGAAAGAGGTCGAAAAGTGAGTGACTTCGTCTACGACCTCATCGGATTAGCTGCCGGCGTTCTCTTTATTCTCGCGCTCAAAGGTCTTTCGCATCCGCGCACCGCCCGTCGCGGAAACCTCCTTGGAGCACTCGGTGCTGGAATTGCCACGGTTGTTGTCTTCTTCCACGGTGATATAAAGAATTTAGGATGGATTCTGGGAGCGATCGCTGTTGGAACAATTATCGGTGTACCTGCAGCTCGCAAGGTGCAGATGACTCAGATGCCACAACTTGTCGCACTCTTTAATGGTGTTGGTGGTGGCGCTGCAGCGCTGGTTGCAATTGTTGAATATCAGATTGAAGGAAAAGATGCCCCGACAGCATTTTTGATCTTCACAGTATTTACAGTCGTTGTTGGCTGCGTATCGTTCAGCGGTTCGATTGTCACATTCCTTAAGTTGCAGGAACTCATGACTACTCGCCCCGTTGTTTTCCCAGGTGGCCGCTTTGTTATTGCAGCTACGCTGGCAGCTGTATTGGGTACTTCAGTCTGGGTCGTTGTTGCGCTAGGCACTACTCCATTGTTAGTTGTTGCAGGGTTCTCTCTAGCATTTGGAATTCTCTTCGTTCTCCCTGTGGGGGGTGCTGATGTGCCTATCGTTATCTCACTTCTCAACGCATTTACCGGCCTTACCGTTGCAGCAAGTGGTTACGTTCTCAATTCAACACTTCTCATAATTGCGGGAACGCTCGTTGGTGCATCAGGCACAATCCTTACGCGCATGATGGCTGACGCGATGGGACGTTCACTCTTTGGAACTCTCTTCGGTGCATTTACTGCAAAGCCACAAGATTCAAGTAGTGCGGTGGAAAATCGTCCTGTTCGCAGCGGTTCTCCAGATGATGTTGCAATCTTGCTCAACTATGCACGTCGTGTAGTAATCGTTCCGGGCTTCGGATTAGCTGTTGCGCAGGCACAACATACTGTGCGTGAACTTGCAGACTTAATGATTTCCAAGGGCATCGATGTTGCCTACGGAATTCACCCAGTCGCAGGTCGTATGCCAGGCCATATGAACGTGCTACTTGCTGAAGCCAATATTCCTTATGATCAGTTAGTTGAGATGGAAGAAGTGAATCCAACTTTTGGTCAGACTGACGTTGCAATTGTGATCGGTGCAAACGATGTTGTGAACCCAGCTGCACAAACTTCGCCTGGTTGCCCGATTTATGGAATGCCAATTTTGGAAGTTTCCCATGCTGGAAATGTAATCTTCTTGAAGCGTTCAATGCGTCCGGGATTTGCTGGAATTGAAAACGAACTCCTCTATGATCCAAAAACAATGCTGCTCTTCGGGGATGCAAAGGCCTCGCTGACAAAGGTTGTTTCAGCCCTTAAGGCTCTCTAATTTTCAGTAGGTACGGCTATGGCTGAGTTAAGTTTTATTTCAGGTTGCAGGTAGTTGAAACTTCAATTACTCTGAAGCCATCACTAAGGAGCCACCATGCCAGCAGTAACAGTTTCCGATATCACCGTCCTTCCGCGTATTTCCGTTGCGGCAGGGAGTCAACCTCGTCGCGTAAAAAGTATTACAACTGCGCCGCAAGGTTTTGAAGGTGAAGGATTTCCTGTACGTCGTGCATTTGCTGGCGTTGATCTAGCAGAACTTGATCCGTTTATTCACTTAGATCAAATGGGTGAAGTTGAATATGCACCGGGAGAACCTAAGGGAACTCCATGGCATCCACATCGTGGTTTTGAAACTGTTACTTACATTATTGATGGAATTTTTGATCACCAAGATTCAAATGGTGGTGGTGGCACGATTACAGATGGTGACACTCAATGGATGACAGCCGGTGGTGGAATTCTTCACATTGAAACTCCACCTGAGAGTTTGGTTATGAGCGGTGGACTCTTTCACGGATTTCAATTATGGGTAAATCTTCCTGCGGCAAAGAAGTGGTCACCTCCTGCATATCAAGATGTTCGTGCAAACGATGTTGCGCTACTAACAACGCATGATGGTGGCGCACTGGTTCGAATTATTGCAGGTGAACTTGATGGCCATATGGGACCTGGTTCAACGCAGACTCCGATCACTTTGATTCATGCAACCGTTGCACCTGGGGCCGAATTAAGACTTCCGTGGCGCCGTGATTACAACGCACTGGTGTATTCAATGGCTGGACATGGTTTTGTTGGTGCACAATCGCAACCAATCCAAATGGGACAGCTCGCTGTCTTTGGCGAAGGTGATGAGATTGTTATTAAGTCAGCGCAACATCAAGAAACACGATCACCAAATCTCGAGCTATTTATTCTAGGTGGCGCACCGATTAAAGAGCCGGTGGCATGGATGGGGCCATTTGTTATGAATACAAAGCGCGAAGTACTGCAGGCATTTGAAGATTTCCAAAAGGGTTTGCTGGGATCTATCCCTGCTATCTATAAGGAAGATGCAAAGCCAAAGGCTCCGCTTAATCGCACAGACAAGTTGCAGGGTGATTCAGCGGGAGCTGGGTCGCGCGAATCAACTAGCGCGAGCACACACGATTCTGCCGCAGTTCTCGATGTGCATGGTGCGCCAACTGATATGCAGGAATCAAGCGAGCGTTAATTCGTTTCTTTTTGGAGAATTTCTCACTACTTGGGGAATTTCTCGCTCTTTCGGTGATTTCTCTCTGAATAACTGGGGATAACTCCTCTTTTTCCCACTTTCATGTCAGCAGCTACCACCACTATCACCACATGAACCTCGCAACGGCATTTACAACTTCTCCCGAGGAGGATGTTGTTCTGCTCCTTGCTGCGGCCCCAGGTATTGCAACACTTACTGGATTGATCGCAATCGATCCACACACACTTACTCCCTCTGCTCGTATTGACTATCTAGCAGCGCTAGAGCGCCAGACCAGTTGGTTGCAGGCAGCGATGCAGCGTGCGATTGTCGCAGTTGCTGGAATCGAAGCCACGAGTGCAGAGGGTCCATTCGGCGGAGTCGATGAGTCAGAGCGCGAAGATGTCTCGAGTGCGTTGCGACTATCTGCAGGAACAGCCCAGATGCGCATTGATGTTGCACGCACATTAGTTAATCATCTCCCTCAAACATGTTCAGCGCTTGCAACAGGTGAGATTAGCCCAGCACATGCAACCGTGATTGCTAAAGAAACTGCCTCTGCAATACGAGATGGTTTAAGTGAATTTGCAGTATTTTCCATTGAAGAGCGGGCAATCTCTTATGCTGAGTTTCACACTCCTTCACAGGTAGCGCAGCAGGTGCGCACAGCCATTGCAAAGTTTGCTCCTGAGACATTTGAAGAGGTCGTTGAGAAGGCGCGGGATAGTCGACGTGTGAGTTGTTATAACGATATTGATGGAATGTCTACTGTAGTTGCAATCCTTCCAGCAGAGGATGCACAGACGGTTATGAAGGCTATTGAAGCATTCATTGTTAAGAGCGACCGCCTTGATTTGCAGAAGGCAGGCGATGAGATGACCAAGAAAGATTCACGTAGCGCCAATGGTGCGGCTGATCAGATAGCCAAGAAAGATTCACGTAGCGCTAATGGTGCGGCTGATCAGATAGCTGAGAAAGATTCACGTAGCGCGGATATGAAGCGTGCCGATGCCCTTACTGCGATCGCTGGCTTTGCACTTGCATCAAAAGTTGACGAAGTTGCTCTCCATAGAAGACCAATCACGATTAACGTAACAATAGATCTACCCACACTTCTCGGGTTAAGTGAAAATCCAGGGCAATTAGCTGGATATGGCGCAATACCGGCTTCGGTGGCTCGTGCATTAGCAAGTGATGGACAATGGCGGCGATTTATTACAGATCCGCAGACCGGCGTGCTTTTAGATTATGGAAGGCAGATGTATGAACCTCCGCAAGGACTTATTGATTTTCTTATCGCCCGAGATAGAACATGTCGATTCCCAGGATGTAGACGCTCTGCAGCTTTATCAGATTTAGATCACGCACAGAGTTGGGACGATGGTGGAACCACATCGTTAGATAATCTTGGCGCGCTCTGTCGACGACATCATCTTCTAAAAACACATGGTGGATGGAGTATTGAATCTCGCGCCGATGGTTCGTGCACGTGGACTTCGCCCTTAGGCAAGATCTATCAAACACCTGCCCGCTCGATCCTTGAGGGTAGTTAGTCCCACCCGCCTCGCGTTAGAATCAACCCGTGAACAAGCATGCACCGAAACTCAACAAGGTGATTCTCTATTACTGCTTCACTCCCATTAGTGATCCAGATGCGATGCTGTTGTGGCAGAGAGAACTCTGCCAATCTTTAGGATTAACCGGACGCATCCTTATCTCCACACATGGAATTAATGGAACCCTCGGTGGCGATATGGCAGCACTGAAAAAGTATGTCTCTAAGACCCGTAAGTATCCGGCCTTTAAGAAAATCGTATTTAAGTGGTCTGAAGGAACAGGAAATGATTTCCCGCGTCTCTCCGTTAAAGTGAAATCTGAACTTGTAGCCTTCGGTGATCCTGATGTCATCGAAGTCGACGAGAATGGTGTTGTCGGCGGCGGCACTCATATTCGTCCAGATCAGCTCGAAGAGCTTGTGAAAGAGCGCGGTGACGATGTTGTTTTCTTTGATGGGCGTAATGCCTTTGAGGCAGAGATTGGAAAATTCAAAGGCGCAATAGTTCCTGATGTAACGACCTCCCGCGACTTTATTGAAGAGATCGAAAGCGGAAAGTATGACCACATTAAAGATAAGCCTGTGGTGACCTACTGCACCGGTGGAATTCGATGTGAAATTCTCTCTGCAGTGATGGTTAAAAACGGATTTAAAGAGGTCTATCAAATCGATGGAGGAATCGTTAAATACGGTAACGCTTTTGGTGATGACGGGCTCTGGGAGGGTTCTCTCTATATCTTCGATTCACGCATGAAGATGGAATTCTCAGATCACGCCAAGGTTATTGGTAAGTGCGAAAAGTGTGAGGCCTCGACCAATCAATTCAGAAATTGCAACACCGCCTCATGCCATCAATTGATTCTTCTCTGTGATCCTTGTGCTGACCTTGATTCAAATCTTTCCTGCACTCATGATCCAAGTAAGGCTCGTAGCGCAGAGCTCATCGGCTAGTAGCTGATTCAATGATCTGGTGGCCTACGGAAATTCCAACTCTGACTCGAGGTTTAATCAACCTGCGCAAACCAGAACTTAAGGACACTCAAGCAATCTTTGACGGTTGTCAGGATCCTTTAATTCCTCGATTCACTGCGATCAGCGCTAACTACTCAATGGCTCATGCTCTCGACTATGTGCAACGTGTTGATGCATCTCTTCGAACCCAGCGCGAACTTCCATTGATTATTGAATATGGAAATGGTGATGATCGAAAGTTTGCTGGAACTATCTCTTTTCACTCAATAAGCGTCAAGAACAGCGTCGGCGAGATTGGTTACTGGATGAGCGAATCCATGCGTGGAAAGTCGATTGCGACCACAGCGGTACGAATGCTGACTGATTATGGCTTTGCCACTATTGGATTCAAACGAGTTGAAGCCATGGTGGATGTAGAAAATATAGCCTCCATAAAGCTGCTTACCTCCGCCGGTTACCAACGTGAGGGATTACTGCGGAAGAAAATCTCGCGCGATGATGGGCGACAGGTTGATATGTATCTCTTTGCCGCAATCCCAGAAGAGTGGGAATACCTACCGGAGTAAATTGATTCCTATGCGAAGGCATCTCCTGCTCGACATGATTCCTGCTCGACATAACTCCCACCGATAAATGCTCCTACGAGTGGCAATCCGACTTACTGCAATTTCTGCGCCGCGACATATTCGTTATCTCATCGAGCACTAGTAATATATAGATATGGAATCACTAGCCGCTTTAGTTGCAGCTCTTCTATCTATCATTATCTTTAGTGGACCGATCGGCATTCTTCTCACACTTAGCCCAATCTGGAATATGACTCTTAAGATTCCTGCACTTTGGTACACAAGGCGAATTCTTATCTCACTACTTGCTTTGGCCGGAATAACTCTCGGATTTCTCATTTTATCTAGTGGGATCCCAATCGCGGCAGCGCTCTTGATGATTTCTGGAATGATCATGAATCTGATCGCAATAAAAATGGAATATCAGATCGGAAAGGTTGATCGCAGAAGTACCCCAGGAAAACTAGGGACCTCTGAATTCTGATTAATCCTTCAAAAATAGTGGAGGTGCCGGGAATCGAACCCGGGTCCTTCGGAATCAAAATAGGGCTTCTACGGGCGTAGTGTGTTTATCGTTTTCTCAGTTCCGAATCTCTTACACACGAGTATTCGACAAACTCATTTGCGAAACTGTTCTCTCTACACATTCGCAACGCTATGTAGATGAAGAGCTCTCTAGCGACGCCAGATTCCAGAGCGAGAGCGCCCCTGGGCTGACGGATTCGGGACTAGCTTATGCAGCTAGTGCGAAATCACTGCGACTGTTGTCTGCAGTTAGTTGTGCACGGATTTCATGGTTTACGAGATCATTCCGGCTTCCTCGGCCCGCTTCCCCTATCTCAACAGCCAAAGTCGAGACCGTTCACCCCCATGGGTGTGGAAAGCATTGTCATGCGCACACGTAATAACTCGTAGAGCCACCCTTGGGTGAATTTTAGAGCCATAGCCGTGCTTATGACTGTTATGCATTGCCACTATGTAGTTGTTCTCTAAGTGTATAGAACGTTTCAGACATCACAAAAATTCTATTCTCCCTCATTGGATTAGGCGTGAAAAGTGAGTGAGAGGCTGACTAGATAGAGAGTGGCTGGCGGAGAAGAAGCGCTATTGCTGGCTTAGTAGATACGCAGTTACCAGTCGTTCGAGAGTGATAAACGGTAAGTGATAAGCGGTGCAGTAAAGATTAAGAGTCGCGCCCTGATTTACGCCTAGAAATTTCTCGCTCAACTTCACGTGAATCTTGACGCTCTTTAAGAGCTGCTCGCTTATCGTGAGATTTCTTTCCTCGAGCGAGTGCAATTTCAATCTTGGCCTTGCCATCTTTGAAGTAGAGCTGCAAAGGAATAAGAGTAAGGCCACCTTCTTTGGTAAGTGCATGAAGTTTGCGTAGCTCTTGTAAGTGCACCAACAACTTGCGTTCGCGCCGAGGTGTGTGGTTATTCCACGTTCCTTCTGTGTATTCCGGAATATGAACTCCGCTCAACCAGAGTTCACCGTTATTCACATGGGCATATCCATCAATGAGCGATGCACGTCCAGCGCGCAATGACTTTACCTCGGTACCAGTGAGGACAATTCCGCATTCAAACACATCTTCGATCGAATAATCGTGGCGCGCTTTTTTATTCTGGGCGATGAGTTTTCTACCAACTTCTTTAACCATCGCGCTACTCGAGACCCTAGAACCTGAACCCTAGACCTTGAGGTAACGGCGAAGTGTTATGAGAGATGCGAAGGTTGATACGACTAGTCCTGTAAGTAGTAGCCATGCAGACGATACCCACACTTCATTCCATCCGAAGAATCTAGTAAAGGTAAGCAGCGGTGCGACATTTGTGTCAATTACCTGCTTGAGGCCAGCAAGCAGACCAGTTGCAAGTCCCCATCCAATAATTGCCGAGATTATTCCTTCAAGGAGAAACGGTAATTGAATTGAGAATGAGGAAGCTCCAACTAATTTCATCACTCCTGTTTCACGACGACGGTTGAATGCTGCAATTCGCAGCGTATTTGAAATCAGAAGCGCAGCAGTGAGCACAGATGCCAATCCAACTACGATTGCGCCATTTCGAAGAACTTCAAGTAATTTAAAGAACTTCTCCAGAATTGTGCGCTGGTCTTGAACTACATCAACACCTGGACGCCCTGAGAATGCTGAGACGACCACGGCAAACTGTGTGGGATCTTCTAACTTCACTCGAAATGATTCTGGCAATTGATTAGCTGTCACATTTTGTGCAATAGCAGAATCCTTAAATCGCTCTTGAAAGCGAGCATATGCCTCAGATTGGCTCTCGTAGTAAACGCTCTGCACTACGGGTAAGAGTGCAAGATCTGATTTGATTGCGGTGCGTTGCTCATCAGTTACTACTCCACCTGAACACGATGCCGATTCAGATAATGGGCCGCAGAGAAATACTGAGACTTCGATCTTGTCATACCAAAAATCTTTCATGGCATTTACTTGGGCATTCGAAAGAAGTCCGATGCCGAGGAGAGAAAGTGAGATAGCTGTTGTGACAACAACGGCAAAGGTCATCGTTAGGTTGCGACGAAGTCCAATTCGAACTTCACTGAGCAAAAATCCTGCGCGCATCTTCTCCTCTTTTCCTAACCGCTACCCGGTATATCCATAAACACCACGGACCTGATCGCGAATCACATGACCACCATCAAGTTCAATTACTCGCTTACGCATTTGATCAACAATCCCTGAATCATGTGTTGCCATTAAAACAGTTGTACCTTCGCGATTAATTCGATCAAGTAACTTCATAATTCCAACAGAAAGTGCAGGGTCGAGGTTTCCTGTTGGCTCATCGGCAATAATAATCGCTGGCTTAGTCACATAAGCTCGTGCGATTGCTACGCGTTGCTGCTCACCACCCGATAGCTGATTTGGGAGTCGATCGCCTTTATCTTCTAAGCCAATGAGCTCGAGTACTTCAGGAACTTCGCGATTGATCTCTTTCTTTGAATATCCAAGAACGTGGAGAGCAAAGGCAATATTTTCAGTAATTGTCTTATTCGGAAGAAGTCTAAAATCTTGAAAGACAGTTCCGAGCTGGCGACGAAGTTCAGGAATCTTATGGTTTGAAAGTTTGCCAAGGTTCTTACCGGCAACGTGAATGACACCTGTTGTTGGTTTCTCTTCCCGGAGAATTAATCTAAGAAAAGTTGATTTACCTGAACCTGATGCTCCAACAAGGAAGACGAATTCACCTTTAACTATTTCAAGGTTGACTGAATCGAGGGCAGGACGCTCTTGACCCGGATAGGTCTTAGTCACGTTCTCAAAGCGAATCATCTGCTGCTTCCTTTACCTTCGATCAGCCAGGCTCTCGGCCTGACCCTTGGGAGCCAGAGCTGTCTGCTCCGAGTTCTCCGTACTATGCCTAGTTTATGGAACAAGGATGAACTCTGCGGGATTTGAGCGTAGATCGACTCGACTTTAGATGGAAACTGAGTCCACTTTGAGGCGTGAGAGCACTGTGATTTGCGAGATACCAATGATCACTGTGATGCATAGTGGTGATGTGATGCGTAAAATTGCTGTGATGCGTGTGGTTTATTGCATTGCTTGAGAGCGACGCCAGCGAATTCCGGCTTCGATGAAATCATCAATTTCACCATTGAGAACAGCTGATGTGTTCCCTGTCTCGTGATTATTCCGAAGATCTTTCACCATTTGATAGGGAGCCAAAACATAAGAGCGCATCTGATTTCCCCATGAGCCAGAGTTATCACCTTTCAGGGCATTGATTTTTGCCTGCTCTTCTTGGCGACGGCGTTCTAATAACTTCGATTGAAGGACTGCCATGGCGGTAGCTTTATTCTGAATTTGTGAACGTTCGTTCTGACATGAAACAACTATTCCTGTTGGGATATGTGTGAGCCGCACCGCAGAATCAGTTGTATTTACTCCCTGGCCTCCTGGGCCAGAAGAGCGATACACATCGACTCTGATCTCTTTCTCGTCAATTTCAATGTCATCGCTCTGTTCCACAACAGGAACAACCTCAACGCCTGCGAAAGAAGTGTGTCGACGTGATTGCGAATCAAAGGGAGAAATACGTACTAAGCGATGCGTACCCTGCTCAACAGAGATAGTTCCATATGCATACGGTGCGCTCACTCGAAATGTTGTTGATTTAATTCCCGCTTCTTCCGCATACGAAGTTTCTAATACATCGACTTTGAATTCGTGGCGTTCACAATATCGCAAATACATGCGCATCAGCATTTCAGCCCAGTCCGCAGCCTCTACCCCACCGGCCTCCGAGCGAATTGTGATCAGTGCATCGCGATCGTCATATTCACCGTTGAGAAGTGTTGTGACTTCAAGTTCACTAATCGCTTTCACAGTTGCATCTAATTCAATCTCGGCATCACGCAGCCCAGAACCATCTGGCTCATCGGCAGCTAACTCAAAGAGAACTGGGAGATCTTCAACGCGGCGACGCAAAGATTTGAGCCGGGCGATCGTTGATTGCACTCTGGAAAGTTTGCTCGTTACCGCCTGAGCTTTTGCCGGATCATCCCAAAGGTTAGGTACGCCCGCTTGGGCTTCGAGTTCAACTGCTTCTGCTTCAAGCTTGGGAAGATCTAAAACCTTTTCAATTGAAACAAGGGTCGCGTCAATCGCAGATATCTCTAGGTTATATTCGCGAGCCATGCACTAAGGATACCGACTTTGAGAGAGTGGGCTTCATTCTCGTTCGAGGACTACGAAATACGATATCCAAAGAGGTAAAAGCCGTTGTTACGTTGATTGTAGGTGGTTACTGAAGATTCCAATTTTACAGTACTTAAATTGAGAAAGGGGAGTTGAAAAGGCAGGCTCACCATCGCTTTGAGGGAGACCTTTATATCTCTCCCATCACAAGAAATCTCTGAAACTTCTAGATTGTTTACACCTTTTTGAATCAGGAGTTCGCTATCTCTATCAAGATCGCTAAGCGCCTCTGAGATCCCAGCCATCGCTTGATCGCAGTCAATAGGAACTCCTGGATCTTGTGGGCCATTTCCAAAAAGGTTTTGAGCCATAGTTATAACGTTGAATTTGCCTGTGTAGTAAGCCTCTTCGTCAAGAAAATGTGCCCCCCGTTGTGCGACAGATTCAGCACTCTGCGTGAGATTTCGCTTAGCGACCGTGACGGTCGTGATATTTGTTGTAATCATTATTAGACAGACTGTGATGAGAAAAAGAGCAATCGTTAGGACTGAAATTGACCCACGATCATCACTTATTAAATGGAAGTATTTCTGAATTCTTTTTCGGATTATTAACTCCATGGCGAAAAGTACTGCTGTGCCGATGCTTGAACTGATCTTCCGTCGTTTCCAATTGCAGCCATAGATAAAGTGATCCGAACTCTCCCATTTGGAAGATGACAGGGGCGGGTGCTGCACTTAATCTCAGAGTTGATCTCTGAAATCTCTTCTGGCTTTAAGCCGAGTTTTGCTCCGCCAAGGGTTATCACTTGATTTACCAGTGCTCCACCGGATTGATCGCTATTGCTTTCGATGAAAGCTCGTACACTCTCTCGAGCTAAAGTTTGCAGAGCCATCTCTTGTGAGCTTAGCGTTGAAAACTGATTAAGAAAGATGAATATAGGAATAAATAGTGGAAGTGCGAGAAGGACGAATTCAACTGATGCGCTCCCTCTTTCATCCTTAATACTTCTTGCATAGCGAGGTGGTCGTGAAGAGAAAAATCTGCTCCCCTGGTTATCGCGTATTTTCAATTATTGCTACCCCTTTCCCATCGGTACGTAGCTCTCGCCCTAGGAGTTGAGATAGGCCAGGGATCAGTTGTGGAATTCTTCGTGATTGGGTCGCTATGAGCAGTGAGATGTTGGAAAAACGATCTGGCGAATCGAAGATAAGTTCTCGATCGGAGGGCGAGAATGCGCCAGAGATTGCCCGCACAGATGCTTGATCGGATGCAGATAATGAATCAGCATCACGCATACTCATCGCAAGGATTAACTGCATGGCAAGGAGAAAGAGGAAGATGAGTGGGATCAGGGTGAGTGAACTCTCTACATTTCCCCGTTCGTCAGAAATAATTCTTGAGATTTTCACTCAGCGAATCCCGTTCATGGCATCAAGAGAGTTCTTTAGGATCGCCGATAGTCGAGGAGCAGCAACAGTCCAGATAGCAGTGACGAGTCCTGTGGTCATCAGCACAACAAGCACCCATCCAGGAACATCTCCACGGTCATCGTTGAGCGCTTTAACGAATGAGCTTCCGCGGATAGCTGTTGTCGCCAAACGTGCCTGATCTTCTATCCAAATTCCCGCTGCGAGGCCATTTTCCTTAAGAGATGCCACTAGCGCCTCTGTGCTGGTTGGGGACTGTGTTTCGGTTGGGGACTGTGTTTCGGTTGGGGACTGTGTCTCGGTTGGGGACTGTGTTTCCATTTTTTCTTCTCTCTATCTGTTGGGGTTTAACGTGGTTTCGGATCTTTCGAAAATCTGTCGATCGCCTTGCTATGCAGCAAATAAATTCAGGTTTGTCAGTGATGGCCATATAGCGAAGAGAATTGAGATTGGAAGAATGAGAAAGACCACTGGAATCATCATTGAGATCTCTGCCTTACCGGCAGCAGCGAGGATTCGATTGCGTTGGTGCTCGCGCGCTTCTTGGGCATGGCGAGTAAGAACTTCGGTGATGGGAGCTCCGCGCACCATGGCATTGACTAACGAATCAATAAATCGACGAACTAGCGGAGAGTTCAGATCTCGCCCCATGAGATCAAGTGCGGCATGGAAAGAAAGGCCTTGGTGCACTTTGGAAATTACTTGACGAAAGCGAACACTGAGGTTGCCATGAGAGTTCTCAGCTATTCGCTTGAGCGCCGTTAGTGGAGATTCACCGGCAGAGATCGCTAGCGTCAACATTTCAATGATGGCAGGAAATTCTGCCTCAATCGCACTTCGCTGCTTCTTAACCTCAGATGTTAAGTTTCGATCCAGATAAAGATATGTGGCTACCCCTGCGACTACTAACAACAGGGCCATCATTGGAATTGATGATCGTCCTAGTAAGCAAAGAACGAGAGTGATGAGAGAAACAATTCCACTATATAGAAGTTGTAGGTATCGAAATTCTTCATATTCACTCTGAGTCTGATGTCCAAGCTCTGCGAGGCGAGTCTTTACTAATGAACGATCTCTCGTTTTTGCTGCAATTGCTCGCAATTCATTAGCGGGGCTATCACTAAAAATTATTAAGGAGGCGGCAAGAAGGGAGAGTGGGAGTGAAATAAATATCGGGTTCATTTTTGTGTACCAAAAACTCGTGGAACTGTTGGTAGTCGACTGAGGTATGACATCCAAATATAGGCCAGTGCTGTGAGTGCTAATCCAAGAAAGAGAATTCCTGCACCTGTTGGAGTGGTAAATGCTGCGACTGTTGTTGGTTGCATTGCTAGGAGAAGTAAGAGTAGCCATGGAGCCGCTGATGAAAGGTGTGCTGAATTCTTAATCCACGATTGCTTCACAGAAATTTCATTTCGCAGAGCTAGGTCTTGGCGCAAGAAGTTTCCAAGCGTTCTCAAAATAGTAAGCAGCTGGCTACCACCTAAAGATTTTGAGATAAGAAGAGCTTCGAAGATTTGATCGCTCGCGTGGCTCCCAAATTTTTCAGAGAGACACGCGAGTGCGCGATCAAAGTCACCATCTTCCAAGATTTGGCTTTTAAAGCTTGTGAAAAGAGGTCGCATCACAAGTGGACCTCGAACAGATAACTCGGTCAATGCTTCTGTGAGAGACATGCCGGATTGGATTCCCGATATTAGATGGTCAATTACTTCTGGCCATGATGATGCGATTTCTAACTCTATTTTTCCACTTCTATTTTTGATAATCACATATGTGAAGGCAAGGACGAGGAGTGAGAAAGCGGATGCAAAAAGTGTTGATGCGGTAATGAGATATATTGCAAGGAATGTGATAGAGCCAGCAGTGATAAAGGGAGTGCCACTCCTGATTTTTTTCATTATTCGAGCCACCAATTCTCAAGCGGAAAATCGGTGGCGATTCCACGTATGTATTCGCTTCCATTCCATTTCCAGAGTGACTCAATTTCGGCACGATCACTTTCAAATCGACTAGTAACCCAGGCAAGTTCATCAATTCGACGTCTTCCATTGCTATCGAGTTTTACTTGAACAATGAGGTCAAGTGCAGAGGCAACTGTTGGGGCGATGAATTTATGTGAAATGTTCTCACCTGCTAGAAGTGGCAAAGTTTGTAATTTAATCACAGCATCTTTTGTGGAATTAGCATGGATCGTACCCATGCCTGGCAGCCCTGAATTCAAAGCAATAAGAAGATCGAGGGCTTCGGCTTCGCGTACCTCACCCACGATTATTCGTGAAGGCCTCATACGTAACGCTTCCTTAATTAATCGACGCATAGGTATCTCTCCGTCACCTTGAAGATTCGGAGTACGCACCTGCATCGCAACAACATCGGGAAGTTGAGGTTTAAGTTCAAATACTTCCTCAATCGTAATTACTCGTTCCTGTACCGGTGATTGCGAGACCAGCGCATTGAGAAGTGTTGTTTTACCTGATTGCGTCCCTCCTGAGACAAGAATGTTCATCCCTGTTTTCACACAACGAGATAGAAGTGAAGAAATTTCCGGTGTCATCATTCCTCGACTGGTTAAATCCACTAGCCCAAGAGAGCGATGGAGATGCTTTCGAATATTTATACTCCAGTGCTCAGCGGTGATCTCAGGGATCACAACGTGAAGGCGACTTCCATCTGGGAGCTGTGCATCAACAAAAGGTGAAGAAAGGTCGATACGACGTCCACTCCACATAAGAATTCGATCTACTAGTTGCTTAACATCGGAGAAAGTTAAAACTAGGTTTGTCAATTCACTTTTGCCACCACGGGCAACAAATACGCGCTCTGGTGAATTAATCCAAATCTCTTCAACTGTTGGATCTTTCATCAAGTCAGAGATGGGTCCGTATGTGACGTCAATATCCATTTTTTCAATTTTGATCTCAATGGAGACGTACTCACTAGCGCGAGTTGGAATCGTGGCTGCTTGAAGAGTATCCATGTGGTGGAAGGTAGATTCCGAACCGACAGGAGATCATAGAAAATCTCAAGCTGTGGGTAACTTTTATAGGACCACGCTAATCTCTTCGTGCTCTCGTCTCTTGCTCCATCTGCTTTTCACACAATGTATCCAGGCGATAGAAGAGATCTAGTGAGCTTTCATCCATTTCATATTGCGCCACCTGCATCAAGAGCAGATGGGCAGAACTCTCCTGTACACGCTTGCAGAGTTCTGTACCAGCCTGCAGATCACCAGCAAGTGCGACGATAAATTGGTTTACCCCTAGTCGTCCACAGAGGTCCTCCTGCCTCATGGAGAGAGTAATGGAATGTGCAAGTGCAATTACATCCTCATCTTTAGCTTCATCTGAAAGCGTAAAGGTGATGAGGGAGAAGGGTGAATTTCTGCGGAGACTTCCAGCGATCATCCGATCAACATGAGCGTAAAAAAGCGGCGGCGCTGTGCAATTAGTCAAATCATCCCGTACTCCATTGTGTGAATATTGTGGGTTGCTACTCATTTGAATTCCGCCGATGACAAGGCCATAAGCGCTAACCTTGAGTTCATGAGCACACCTTCTCCAAGCTTTGATAGGCGATCAATCGCAGCAACCCTTCTCTTCATTGAAGGCGGCGTAGTGCTAGCGCTAGGTGTTTGGTTGGTAATTCTTGGATTCACCCATGAGAACCGTGAAATTCTTCCTTTACTTGGAGTCGTGCTCTTCTGCATTTTGGGTGGACTGGGGCTGATCCAATGTGGGCGTGGATATCGAGAGGGAAAGAATTACGGTAAGGCTCCTGCAGTTCTTGCAAATCTCATCGCACTCGGCATTGTTAAATACCAAATGGAAGCATCAGTGTATTACTTGGCGATTCCAATCGGAGTTCTTGCAGTAGCTACACTATTTATGGTCTTAACTATTGCGTCTCGCGAAAATAAAACGCCGTAATCACTACTTATTTCTCAGACCGTTCTCAGTCTCATACTTCTCGTAATCCCAGAGCGAAATATCATCGAGGTTGATCGGCGTAAATCCCTTTGCCTCTAGCGCACTTGCGATCTGTGCACGGTGCTCGGTGGCATGGTGAATAGCCTGCGATAAAACAGTTGAACGAAGACGCTGGAATTTTCCTCTGTGATTTTCTAGATCAAGCCACACATCGTCTAAATCGGCGGCAGCAACGAGGATGCGATCAACGGTGGCAGCTTGATCAGCAAGGCGCGATAGATCAGATAACGTTTCAATATCTGCGATAGGAGGCTCACCCTTGCCTGTAAGCGCTATTTCACCAGTAATCGATAGAGCAAGATGATCTGCCGAATCAACAATGTGATGAGCAATTTCAGCGACAAACCAGTCAGGATTAGTTGCATAAGCTTTAAGGCTCTCAACTGGAAGGGTCTGCAGGTGCTTTATGGTCTCCTGGTTTGCCCATGCCATGTGGCGAAGGAGTCGCGCAACGGTAATTGTCATGCGCTAATCTTAATGCGCAGATGTGAAAAGTGAAACAGCGTGATTACCAAGGAACAACTTGGTGATCTTCCCAAAGTACGCCTGTGGTTTTTTCAATCTCATTCTCACTCTGTGAATTAAAGGTGCGATCGAGTAACCATAACGCGGTTTCGGCACCTTCTTCAGCGCTACGAAGAGCATCAGGGCCACCCATATCTGTGCGGGAATGATTTGGGCAGATTGCATCAACGAGTAATCCGCGAGCACCAAGTCCAGTCTCATGTGCAAGGTTGCGAACAAGTGCGTTCACTCCAGCCTTACTAATTCGATACGGTGCAAGTCCACCAGCATTACCCGGGCCTGACATGCGACCAAGGCAGGCAGAGAAAATAACTACTCGCCCCTGACGAGCTTCGGCCATTGCAGGAACTAATTCATTGACCAACATAAAAACAGAATCAAGATTAATTGCGAGAACGCGACGCCATTCGTGATCTGTAGTCCGCATTGTCTTTGACATCTTTTCACTCATCACACCATGAGCAATAACCAGTGCTGAAGGAGTTGCAAGTTTTGATTTAAGTTCTACCAATTGTTGGCGCACACGTTCTATCTGACCAGGTTTACTCACATCACAATCGATGGGATGTGTTGTCACGAGGATTCCCGGGAAATCGTGAAGGATTTTCGTGCGCGCTTCTGCTAATCCGTTTTCGCTCTGGGCAACGAGTGCGAGGTGATAACCCTTGGCCGCTAATCCGCGTGCAACTTCATAACCCAACCCCCGACTTCCACCGGTGACGATTGCAAGGGGTGGCTGATTGGCCGGACTCATCTCGGGAGAATCGGCGGGAACGGGTGTGCTCATATGAGAACTCTCCCAACCATGTCGCGATTGCGCATCTTTGTTTTCACCGATTGTGCTCTCCCAACTCAGAATTGGCAGGAGCGGGGCCGGTAATCCCGTGGGGCCACTGGGGTGAATCGGCGACTGGGTGTGCGCTATCTCGCGCTTTCAACGTTTTATGGGGCTGGCTCGAGCCGATAGTCTTGGGCCTAGGACGATTCGTTATTACTTATCTATAAGGAGCGCGCCAGTGTCGGCTACGCAACCAGGTCAAGACTTCGGAGCAAATGATTGGCTCGTTGAAGAGATGTTTGAGCGCTATCAGAGCGATCCATCTTCAGTTTCGGCAGAGTGGATTGAAGTTTTTAAAACCCGTGCCGGTGGTTCACCTTCAGCCTCAGTCACTACTGCATCTGCAGTAACGGCATCAGCGGCAGGCACATCAGCGGCGCCAAAGGCTGGAACTCCACCTATTCCAAAGTCTGTGCAGAAAGCTGCAGCAGTTGC
>Ga0129324_10000407_pt1 | contig 31830 bp, 29 predicted proteins | sample CPBDNA_7_FD_96879 | JGI IMG/M metagenome (GOLD analysis project Ga0129324, IMG submission 96879) | Freshwater to marine salinity gradient microbial communities from Chesapeake Bay, USA - CPBay_Spr_15_0.2_DNA | ecosystem: Environmental > Aquatic > Marine > Coastal | place: USA: Chesapeake Bay...
GTCTGAATTGATATAGGAACAAGTCGAAAATAAATGATAACTTTTTCCTGATTTTGTCCAATACACATAATCATTCCCTCCGTTGAGGGACTTGACTTGTTCTGTTTGCTCCTTATATTTTTCTAATGAGGGAGGATTAAAATCAGCTCCAGAAACTCCAGCAATAAGTAGTGCTATAACTGCTATGGATCCAAAAACACCTTTTTGCTTTTTGCTCATGTCTTTATTCATGAAAATTAAAATAATTAAAGGAGCAAAAGCAATTAAGCTCATTATCACACCAAGTTGATTTTGGATAAAGAATTTAAATTTATTTTTTTTTGAGGCGGGATCTAATCGGTTTGCTTTTTTCCACAAATAAGATCCTAGGATTGCGAAAATGAGTATTATGACGATTAAAACGGTTAGCAAAACAAAGTTTATGGGGGTCTTCTGTAAAACAAAATAAGCAGCTACTTCAACTCCAATTGCAAGAAACCAAGATAAAAAAGCAAAAAGTCTTAATTTTTTAGCTTTAGATTTATTAATTGATAAAGATGAAGAAATTTCAGGATCACCCAGATTCGAATGATCAGTGTTTAATTTATGAACGGGGACTATCTTTTTTTGACTTGGAGACATGTAGGTAGTAAAAAAGGTGCATATAAATTTAATACTTTTTTATTATAAAAAAAATTACTCAGCTAACTCATCAATAAAATCAAGTTCCACCTTTAGGTTGTCAATAATAAACTTTTGACGATCCTGTGTGTTTTTACCCATATAAAACTCCAACAACTCTTCCGTTGTCGTATTTTTATCCATCATTACGGGGTCTAATCGGATGTCATCTCCAATAAAATATTTAAACTCATCTGGAGAGATTTCTCCCAAACCTTTAAATCGAGTTATCTCTGGTTTTCCGCTTAACTTATCGATGGCGTCTCTTCTTTCTTGTTCGCTGTAACAATAAAATGTTTGTTTTTTATCTCTAACTCTGAAAAGTGGTGTTTGTAAAATATATAAATGTCCTTCTTTGATCAGCTCGGGGAAAAATTGTAGGAAAAAAGTGATTATCAACAATCGGATGTGCATCCCATCAACATCGGCATCTGTTGCAATGACAATATTGTTATAGCGTAACTCTTCCATGCCGTCCTCAATGTTTAAGGCAGCCTGAAGTAAATTAAACTCTTCATTCTCGTAAACAACTTTCTTGGTCATCCCGAAAGTATTTAGAGGCTTTCCCCTTAAACTAAATACTGCTTGGGTGTTGACATCTCTCGATTTGGTGATAGAACCACTTGCAGAATCTCCTTCCGTAATAAAAATACTAGACTCTAAACGTCTATCCTTTTTTAAATCTCCTAGATGTACTCTGCAATCTCTTAATTTTTTATTATGTAAACTGGCCTTTTTGGCCCGTTCCTTTGCAAGTTTTCTGATCCCAGAGAGTTCTTTACGTTCTTTTTCAGCCTGCATGATCTTGCGGCGAATTGCCTCAGCGGTTTCGGTGTTTTTGTGAAGAAAGTTATCCAATTGAGTTCCGAGAAAATCATTGACAAAGGAACGCACGGAGGTCATCCCTTCCCCTATTTCTGTTGATCCCAACTTGGTTTTAGTTTGAGATTCAAAGACTGGCTCCATCACCTTTATGCTTACTGCGGAAATAATTGACTTGCGAATATCAGATGCTTCAAAATTCTTTCCAAAATGTTCTCTTATGGTTTTCACTAAAGCTTCTCTAAATGCCGCTTGATGTGTTCCTCCCTGAGTGGTGTGCTGACCGTTCACAAAAGAGTGATACTCTTCGCTGTATTGAGATCGACTGTGAGTTATTGCCACTTCAATGTCCTCACCTTTTAAGTGAATTATTGGGTAAAGTAAATCCGAAGGATTGGTTTGGTCTTCCAAAAGATCCTTGAGACCGTTTTCTGAGTGAAATTTAACTCCGTTTAAATCAATCGTTAATCCCGGATTGAGGTAAACATAATATTTTAACATTCGTTCGACATATTCCAGTCGATAACGATAATTTTTAAAAATGCTACTGTCAGGAATAAAAGTAACCTTTGTCCCCCTTCTTCGTGAACTTGAAGAAATGGCTTCTTGATCTACGAGGTTTCCATATTCAAATTTTGCAGCAGCGCTTTTGCTTTCTCTGTTAGATTCAACATGGAAACTAGACGAAAGTGCATTGACCGCCTTGGTTCCAACTCCGTTTAATCCTACAGATTTCTTAAAGGCACGAGAGTCATATTTCCCACCTGTATTCATTTTAGAAACAACATCGACCACCTTACCCAAAGGGATTCCTCGTCCATAATCGCGAACCATCACAACACTTTCTTTGATTGTAATGTCGATTGTTTTGCCAGCCCCCATTACATATTCATCGATACAGTTGTCTAAAACTTCCTTTAAGAGGATGTAAATCCCATCATCTGGTGAAGAACCATCCCCTAGCTTCCCGATATACATTCCAGGTCGCATGCGAATATGTTCCTTCCAGTCGAGGGAACGGATATTGTCCTCAGTATATTTTGTTTCTTCAGCCATAATTTTAGAATAGCTAAGTTAAAATTTGAAAGGTAATTCTGAAGACATATTCCATCAAAGAAATTAACAATTAATTAGTTTCATTGTTGAGAAGTTTTTATTCAAGAGACCATATGTTTCTGGGGATTTGCCGAACATTTTATTAGATTGCCAAACCTTTTCAGGTTGTACATTTATTTTTAAAACTAATATTAATAATTATGGTTTCCAATACTACTTCAATGCAATCTAACGCAAAAAAAATCAATGGTGCGTTTGTCCATACAGTTTTTTTTTGGTTAAAAAATGTAGATAATATTGACGATTGCACCCTTTTTGAATCGGTGCTCAATGATTTTATTTCCAGCAATCCACAGACCAGCTCCTATCATGTTGGAACTCCAGCAGCAACGGAACGTGAAGTGGTTGACAACTCTTATACTTATTGCTTAGTGGTGACCTTTCCTGATATTGAAACACATGATGAGTATCAAGTTGATCCAACTCATTTACTTTTTATTGAAAAAGCAAAACACCTTTGGGAAAAAGTTGTGATTTATGATTCTGTAGCTAGGATAAAATAAGCATAATCTTTAATCAAATCATTTTTTTTTATTAATCATTCTTTTGTTGTTTCCGCTAAAAGGAAGATCGCGAGCCAATAGGTAGAAAGAATTATGATTCCAGAAAAGATAAAAGGAATATAAAACATATTTAAAGCCAAAAGTCCATCTGATAAAAGAAATAAGGAAACGGCCCAACCAACATTTTTATAGGTTGGTACTCCGCCTTGAGTGAGTGCAATTCCTTGCCAACTCATTAATACAATGATACTTATGTAAAACAGAACGGGAATCAAAAGCGTATCCAAGTTAGCATAGCTCAGGGCCAAAATTGAAAGTGCAACCGTAACAAGGATACCTCCTATTTTTATTGGCCATTGCCATCCTTGAACCTTTATAAAAGCATACAGAAAAAACAAATGCCCTATTAAAAAAGAAACCAATCCAAAAATGAAATAATTTTCAAACAACAAAAAACTATCTCCAAAAAGGCAGAAAATGAGACCTAACAATATTCTTTTAGAATATGAATTTCTGAATCTTACAGCAAGTAAAATTATCAGGAAGGTAGTCAAAGGCTTAAAAACACTATAAAGCAATTGATAATCAAGAAAATCAACTAAAATAGCAGATATCGCACATAGTAAAATCAGACATTTTAGTCCTTTTGATCTCATAAATCACAAGGTAAACATTTAGACATTAAACCTAAAGTGCATCACATCGCCATCCTTAACAATGTACTCCTTTCCTTCTACTTTCATTTTACCAGCTTCTTTGACTTTAGCTTCAGACCCTAGGGTTTTAAAGTCATTATATCCAATCACTTCCGCACGAATGAACCCTTTTTCAAAATCGGAATGAATAACACCTGCAGCTTGAGGTGCAGTAGCGCCAATCGGTATGGTCCATGCTCGTACTTCCTTTTCACCCGCTGTGAAATAGGTTTGCAGATTTAATAAACGATAGGCAGAGTTGATCAATTTAGTAACACCAGGTTCTTCCAAACCTAAGTCTTCTAAAAACAATTGTCTTTCTTCGTAGGAATCCAATTCATTTATGTCCGCCTCAATGCTCACTGCCAAAATTAAAACTTCAGCGTTTTCATCAGCCACCATTTTTTTTACTTTATCAACATAAGTATTTCCATTAACGGCAGCGTCTTCAGAAACATTACAAATATAAAGAACAGGCTTATCTGTGATTAACTGTAAAGGTGTAACATAGGCAGCTCTGTCATCCTCTGAAAAAACTAGGGTTCTTACATTTTGAGCACTTTCCAAAGCAGTAATAATCAACTCAATGACACTCAATTCTTTTTGCGCTTCTTTATTGCCTGTTCTTGCCGCACGTTGAATTTTTTCTCTTTTCTTTTCAACGGTTTCTAGGTCTTTCAATTGAAGTTCCATGTCAATTGTTTCCTTATCTCGAACCGGATCAACTGATTCATCAACATGAATAATATTGTCATCATCAAAACAACGCAATACATGGAGTATGGCATCCGTTTCACGAATATTTCCTAAAAATTGATTTCCTAGTCCCTCTCCTTTAGAAGCACCTTTAACCAAACCAGCAATATCAACAATCTCAACATTTGCAGGAACTATTTTTTCTGGATTTACAAGTTCAGATAAAATATCCAATCGCTTGTCTGGTACATTGACTACGCCTATGTTGGGCTCAATTGTACAAAAAGGAAAATTAGCACTTTGTGCTTTTGCATTGGACAAACAATTGAAAAGTGTTGATTTCCCGACATTGGGCAATCCGACAATACCTGCTTTCATGAAAATAATTTTGGCAAAAATAAGGTTTCTTTTGACTTTTCCATTTACTTTCACTATTTATGACGAAGATTATTTAAATCAACAAATAATGAATTCTAAAAAACAATTAATAATTCATGCCGATGATGCTGGCTTGGCTTGGTCTGAAAATAAAGCAACGCAAGTAGGTATGCTTAAAGGAAGCATCAGCTCAACCAGTTTAATGGTTCCTTGCCCTTGGTTTTATGAAATGGCTCAATTTTGCATGCAGCAACCTGAATTAGATTATGGAATTCATTTAACCTTAACTGGAGAATGGAAAACCTATCCGTTTCGATCCATTACGGCTCCAGCTAGAATTCCTTCTTTGGTCGATAAGCAAGGTCATTTTTATCCCAATCGCAAGCACATTAGAAACTACGCTGTTTTGGAGGAAGTGGAGTTAGAATTAACAAATCAAATTGAATATGCCCTTTCATTAGGATTAAAACCCTCTCATTTAGATTCGCATATGTACACTTTAGGAGTTCGGCAAGATCTTTTGGATTTATATCAGAAGCTAGGTGCAAGCTATCAAATACCAATTATTCTAAGTGAAAAATTAATTGCATATACGGGCGAACCTCCATCACAATTTAAGCTACCCACCGAAAAATGTATTGAATCCATCTTCATGGCCTCTTTTCAGGAATTTGAAGGAAAAGGACTGACTGCACATTATGATTCAATATTAGATAACTTGCCAGAAGGGCTATCCATCCTGCTGATTCATCCTGCGCTTGCTAGCGAGGAAATGAATCAAATTACACTTGACCATCCCAATTTTGGTGCTGCATGGCGTGCAGAAGATGCACACTATTTCACAAGCGAGAATTGTAAAGATAAATTAGCTAAAAATAATATTGAAATCGTAAATTTTAAGAGCCCTATTGTTCTCAATCACTTGGGTGCATAAAACGTTGTTTCTCAAGTAAGGTTTCTTCAGATTCTACATGCTCATCGTCAGGAATACAACAGTCTACAGGGCATACCGCAGCACATTGCGGCTCATCATGAAAACCTTTACACTCAGTACATTTATCAGGGACAATATAATAGAACTCATCTGATACAGGAATTTGAGTTTCATCAGCATTTACCGACTTCCCATTTGGTAAAACAACATTGCCTTTTAACTGAGTTCCGTCTTTATATCTCCAATCATCAGCACCTTCATAGATCGCTGTATTAGGACATTCGGGTTCGCATGCTCCGCAATTAATACATTCATCGGTGATAATAATGGCCATAACAAATATGTTTCTTTAAATTTGCTACAAAAGTAAGACCTAAATACATACTTAACAAATAAATGAATCTTATTAAAGATAGAATTTTAGCCCTTGAAAAATTAGGGCTTTATTTTCAGAACATAAAAGCTGAAAATCCTGAATATCAGAAGTTTTTCGAGTGTTTGGAAACTGCAAAGCAACACAACGCTTGGTTCCAATTGGATCAATGTTTGGCGGCATTCAAGGTTTGGGGAGACGCGCTTAGCAAAGAAAAAATCAATAGATGGATAAATTCGTATGACTTAAAAGAAACTCAGGAGCAGAAAACCATTGCAGTAATTATGGCGGGTAATATTCCTTTGGTAGGACTTCATGATTTGATTTCTATATGGATTAATGGAGACATCGCTTTGGTTAAATGTGCTTCTAAGGATCAAATATTGATGCCCTTTATCGCTAACCTAGACCCTATTTTTAAATCTTCTACCATTTTTACTACTGAAAGACTTGATGGGTTTGACGCTGTAATCGCAACAGGAGGAAACAATGCTGCGAGATATTTTGACTATTATTTCTCAAAATATCCTCACATCATTAGAAAAAACAGAAACGGCGTTGCGGTCTTAACAGGAAATGAATCAAATGAAGAATACGAAGCCTTAGGGAGAGATATATTGCAATATTATGGCATGGGTTGCCGAAATGTTTCAAAACTTTATGTACCAGAAGGCTTTGATTTAAATTTAGTTTTTGGAGGGGTCTATCCTCTTGCAAGCGTCCTAAATGTTAATAAATACGCAAATAATTATGATTATAATAAGGCAGTATTTTTGATGAGTGAGTTTGATTTTATTGAAAATGGATTTTTTATGATTAAAAAAGATGAAGGAATTTCTTCCCCCATCGCCTGTGTATTTTATGAACATTATGAAAACATTGAAACCTTAGAGAAGAAACTAGATACTCTTGAAGATCAAATCCAATGTCTGGTTTCGACGATACCGCTTAAAAATGCAATTCCTTTTGGACAAACACAACAACCCCAGTTATGGGATTATGCAGATGGAATCGACACAATGTCATTTCTAATCGACTTATAAAATGTATTCCATATCCATTATTATAAATATATTGTTGAAAAATATGATAAAAATTAATCATTTAACGATGACTAATTGAACTGATCTTTTGATATTTGCACTTTGAAAATTCTTATGAAAAAACACAATTTTAGCGCTGGACCTTCTATCCTTCCAAAAGAAGTTATTGAGGGCGCTGCCAAAGCAGTAATTGAATTGGACAATATCGGTCTTTCTCTGATTGAAATATCTCACAGAAGCAAAGAGTTTATTGCGATCATGGAAGAAGCTTGCCAAAGAGCACTTCAAGTTTTAAATCTTGAAAACAAAGGCTACAAGGCCATGTTTCTCCATGGAGGAGCAAGTCTTCAGTTTCTGATGGTTGCCTATAATTTGTTGGAAAACAAAGCAGGGTATGTCAACACTGGTACTTGGTCAACAAAAGCCATTAAGGAAGCCAAACTATTTGGAGAAGTAACTGAATTGGCTTCTTCTAAAGAGGATAACTTTAATTACATCCCTAAAGGTTATGACATTCCTAAAGGGCTTGATTATGTTCACCTGACGACCAACAATACCATTTTCGGAACTCAATTTAAAGAAATCCCTACAACCGATACATCTTTGGTAGCGGACATGAGTTCAGATATTTTTTCACGTGAATTTGACTATTCAAAGTTCGATTTATTTTACGCAGGAGCTCAAAAAAACATGGGACCTTCTGGAATAACATTGGTTGTCGTTAAAGAAAGTATCTTGGGGAGAGTAACCCGAGCCATTCCTTCGATGATGGACTATACAGTTCACGCCAAAGCAGACAGCATGTTTAATACGCCTCCTGTTTTCCCAATTTATACTGCGCTACTTAATCTAAGATGGATTGAAGCAAATGGTGGTTTAAAAGGTGTTGGAGCAAACAATGCTAAAAAAGCAGCATTAATTTATAATGAAATTGATAGAAATCCTTTATTTGAGGGTTTTGCCGCTGTTGAAGACCGTTCTGAGATGAATGCTACTTTTAATTTAGTTGATGACAGTCATGCAGCTGTTTTTGATAAGCTATGGACAGCAGCAGGAATCAGTGGCCTGAAAGGTCATAGATCTGTTGGAGGTTATCGCGCTTCAATATACAACGCACTTCCTACCGAAAGTATCGAAGTACTTATATCATGCATGCAAGAATTTAAAAAAAATATTTAAATAGATACAATGAAAATACTAGCCAACGACGGAGTTTCACAAGCAGGAATTGATATTTTAACTGCTGCAGGTTTTGAAGTCACAACAACCAATGTTGCTCAAGAACAAATCGCCAATTATATCAATGAAAATAGCATCACAGTATTGCTCGTAAGAAGTGCGACCACTGCAAGAAAAGAATTAATTGATGCATGTCCAGGATTAAAAGTTATTGGACGAGGTGGTGTAGGAATGGACAATATCGATGTTGAATATGCTCGCGAAAAAGGATTGAGTGTCATCAATACTCCCGCTGCTTCTTCGGCTTCTGTGGCTGAATTAGTATTTGCCCACCTCTATGGCGGCGTAAGGTTTTTACACGATTCTAATCGCAACATGCCCTTGGAGGGAGAATCTAACTTTAAGGGACTCAAAAAGGCTTATGCAAAAGGAGTTGAGCTAAGAGGAAAAACAATCGGAATCATAGGATTTGGTCGAATTGGTCAAGAGGTTGCAAAAATCGCTTTGGGCGTTGGAATGCAAGTTTTGGCTGCGGACAAATTTATTGATAAAGTTAGCGTTCCTGTTACTTTGTTTAATGGAGCGTCAGTATCCGTTGAAATAAGAACTCTTCCAATGAATGAAGTATTAAAGAAATCTGACTTCTTAAGTCTTCACGTGCCTGCACAAAAGAAATATGTATTGGGCAAAAAGGAATTTGCAATGATGAAGGATGGAGCCGTTGTCGTTAATGCAGCCAGAGGAGGCGTTCTTGATGAAGTTGCTTTGGTAGCCGCATTAGACAGCAACAAGCTTGCTTTCGCAGCTTTGGATACATTCGAAAATGAACCCAAACCAGAAGTTAAACTTTTAATGCATCCAAAGATCTCTCTAACTCCCCACATCGGAGCTGCTACACTAGAGGCTCAGGACAGAATCGGAGAAGAGTTGGCAAATCAAATTATTTCACTTTTAGGATAAAATGAATGTTCAATCGACTAAAGGAAAAATGGAATATTAAATCCAATTTTCAAATTATCGTTATTTTAATTGTTTTCGCCCTGACTGGGAGCGCAAGCGTTAAATTTGCTGAACCTGTTCTTGATTTTCTAAACATAAATATTACAACGTTTGAAGATTTTTTATTAGGGAAAGTATTTTATTATCTCCTTAGAATAATTATTGTTTTCCCTATCTATCAAGTTTTGTTAATCCTCTTCGGAGCTCTTTTTTTTCAGTTTAAATTTTTCTGGGGATTTGAGAAAAAAATGTTGAGAAAAATTGGATTTAAATTTCTTTTTAAAGACAAATAACCGCTCTTAATTAACACAGGAAGAATTCATTTAAAACCGCCGTTTAAATAGATTTTTTAGTGGAATCGATCATGAAAAATAGGACTGCTCAACCTCGAAAGGGTATGTTATAATAATTGATTTGTGGGGTTGAACTACGAGAGGCTCGAACTGATCAATTTCAAAAATTCATTTCGGGTATCAGTTTCTTTAAAAGCTCCTCTAAAACCAGAAGTCGTTGTGGTAGAATTTTGTTTTTGAACACCACGCATCATCATACACATGTGAGAAGCCTCAATAACCACTGCTACTCCCTCAGGGTTTAAGGTATCGTTAATACAGTCTAATATCTGTTCCGTTAAACGTTCTTGAACTTGAAATCTTCGTGAAAAAACATCAACTATTCGTGGTATCTTGCTCAAACCAACAATGTACCCGTTAGGAATATAAGCAATATGTGCTTTTCCGAAAAAGGGTAACAAATGATGCTCGCACAAAGAATAAAGCTCAATATCCTTAACGATTACCATTTCATTATAACCCTCACTAAACATTGCACTTTTAAGGATCTCGTTAGGATCTTTATCGTAGCCTTCTGTCAAAAACTGCATCGCCTTTGCCGCACGCTCAGGAGTTTTTAATAAGCCTTCTCTGTCTGAGTTTTCTCCCAATGAGTCGATAATGTTGGTGAAGCTTGATTTAATTTCATCTGTTACAAGTAAATTGTCAATGTCAAAATTATCATTCATCCTTAGAAATGTATTTATTAAATTTAGCAGTTACTTTTTTAATTTTGGGGGAGATCACAAACTGACAATAGGATTGCTCTTTGTTTAGATTGAAATAATTAGAATGTTCTTTTTCAGCAAGATAAAACGGTACTTCTTCCGACACCTCAGTGACAATCGGTGCGCTAAATTCATTCCTTGCATTTAAATCTTGAATCATTTCTTCCGCTTCTTCTTTTTGAATAGCACTCGTATAAAAAATTGCTGATCGATACTGAGTCCCAACATCATTACCCTGTCTATTTAATGTCGTGGGATCATGAGCGGAAAAGAAAATTTCAAGAAGTTCCTTAAAAGAGATTATTGCAGGGTCAAAAATGATTTCGATGGCTTCCGTATGTCCAGTATTCCCAGCACAAACCTCTCTATATGCTGGGTTCTTAATTGAACCTCCCATATAGCCCGGCAAGACGTTTTTAACACCAATGACACGTTGAAATATAGACTCTGTACACCAGAAACAACCTCCAGCTAAATATGCTTTATTATTCAATTTAATCATTTTTGTTTAACAAATATAATAAATAATAAAACAAATTACTTAATTTCAATTGAAAGTATGTCTAGCGAGGATTGTGTTATTCTTTATAATTTATATAATTTGTGAAAAATTAAAAATCTGATTCGGTCAGCTTATTTTAAAAACCTATGAGCACAATAATTTCCTGTAAAGCAATTCATAAGAAATATGGACAACTTGAAGTATTAAAAGGAATTGATCTTGAGATTGAAGAAGGTGAAGTTGTAGCCATTGTCGGTCCCTCTGGGGCGGGTAAAACCACACTATTACAAATTCTAGGAACATTAGACTCCCCTGCTTCTAGTGAGGGTACTAGTTTAATAATTGTAGATAAGGATACTCAAAAGCTCTCTGAAAAGGAAATGGCACTTTTTAGGAATGAAAATCTAGGTTTCATATTTCAATTTCATGAGTTACTTCCTGAGTTTACTGCACTAGAGAACGTTTGTATGCCTGGATGGATTGGAAATCGAAAAGAAGAAGACCTTGAAAGAGATGCCACCGCATTGCTAAGTCAATTGGGTCTAGCTGATAGGATGCATCACAAGCCACAGGAAATGTCGGGTGGAGAGCAACAACGTGTCGCCGTTGCCCGTGCTTTAATCAACAAACCTAAAGTTGTTTTTGCCGATGAACCCAGTGGTAATCTTGATTCTGAGAATGCTCTTTATCTTCATGAATTGTTTTTTAATTTAAGAGATCAATTGGGCTGTACTTTTGTGATTGTTACTCATAATGAAGAACTGGCGGAACAAGTAGACCGTAAAATATCGCTTAAAGACGGTAAAATTATTTCATGAAAATAAATGAATTAAAAGATTTTTTAGATCTCAAAGCTGCTCAGTATGAAAACACTGAATTTATTCCTACAGATCCCATTCAGATTCCCCATAGGTTTTCCAAAAAAGAAGATGTTGAAATTGCTGCATTTTTAACCGCAACAATCGCTTGGGGCAATCGTACCAGCATCCTTAAAAGTGGATCACTTATGATGGAGTTAATGGATGATTCGCCTTTTGATTTTGTTTTAAATCATCAGAAAAGTGATTTGTCTAAATTCGAAGTATTTGTTCATAGAACTTTTAATAGCGAGGATTTTTCCTATTTTATTGCTGCATTGCAAAACATTTATCTTAACCACAGTGGATTGGAAAACTTGTTTTCACTGCCAAATGATTCTTTACAAAACAGTATTCATCATTTCAAATCAGTTTTTTTCGAACTTGAGCATCATAAAAGGACAGAAAAACACGTTTCGGACCCACTAAAGGGTTCGGCTGCAAAAAGAATCAACATGTTTTTGAGATGGATGGTGCGTTCAGATAAACAAGGAGTTGATTTTGGGCTTTGGAATAAGATAGACACTTCCCAGCTCTCACTACCATTAGACGTCCACACGGGCAATGTAGCTAGGAAATTAGGCCTATTAAAGCGCAAACAAAATGATGCCAAAACCTTAAATGAAATTGATAGTATTTTAAGGAAGTTTGACCCAAAAGATCCTGTGAAATATGATTTTGCACTTTTTGGGTTGGGGGCTTTTGAAAAATTTTAATTGAAATTAGTAAGACCTAGATGTCTTTATTTTTCTATTTTTGTAAAACACGTGCTGCATTGATGAAGATACTTCTTAAAAACGCCACCCTACTTGACCCTTCGAGTCCGTTTCATTGCACTATTCAGGATGTTTTAATTTCAGAAAACAAGATTGTTGAAATTGCTCCTGACATTGAAAAGGACGATGCTAAAACCATTATAAATAAAAACTTACACGTTTCTCCTGGCTGGTTTGATCCAGGGGTTTCCTTTGGTGAACCAGGTTTTGAAGAACGAGAAACAATTGACAACGGATTAAATGTTGCTGCAAAAAGCGGGTTTACCAAAGTGGTTCTCAATCCTGACACACTCCCCGCGGTTGACTCTCATTCCAGCGTTAATCACCTATTAAAAACAGCAGTTGGAAGTACAACATCGCTTTTCCCAATGGGAACAATGACAATGGGTGCCGAAGGAAATCAAATGGCTTCTTTGTATGACATGCACATGGCTGGAGCTGTTGCTTTTGGAGATCATAAAAAATCAATTGCGAGTGGGAACCTTTTAAAAATAACGTTGCAGTATGTCCAGAGCTTTAAAGGGTTAGTTCTTTCTCACCCTATGAACAGTGAACTTTCTGTTAAAGGAATGATGCATGAAGGTGCTACAAGCACTAAGATTGGATTAAAAGGAATCCCTTCTTTGGCAGAATCGCTCCAAATATCAAGAGACATTCAAATATTGGAATATACTGGCGGAAAATTGCACATTCCATTTGTGAGCTCCGAAAGCGGTGTCGATTTAATAAGGCAAGCCAAAAAGAAAGGTTTAGACCTGAGTTGCAGTGTTGGATTACCCAATTTATTTTATAATGATACGGAGTTAGAAAGTTTTGATTCTAATTTTAAGGTCTTCCCTCCCATTCGATCGAAATCAGATCAAAGAGCATTAAGAGAAGGGTTGCTAGACGGAACTATCGACATGGTGAGTAGCATGCATGAACCAATGAACATTGAATTTAAAAAGCTTGAGTTTGAACGCGCTCGTGCCGGAACCACAGGGCTTGAATCCTGTTTTGGGGCACTTTGCACGATCTTTCCTCTCGAAAAAGTACTCCATTTTTTGACCAGAGGTAGCGAGCGTTTTGGAGTTAAAGTTTCCAAGATTAAGGTTGGAGAAAATGCTGACTTAACATTCTTCGATCCTGACATAAATTATACCTTTGAAGAAAATAACATACTCTCAATTTCCAAGAATTCAGCGTTCATTGGAAGTCAATTAACGGGGAAAGTCATCGGTAGTTTTAACAACGGTAAACTTACATTAAATACATAAAATGACTTTAGAATACCAAATTAGAGAAGCAAAAAATGGTGCTTTACCTGTTCCAGCAATTGTACTGCTTCATGGTTATGGAAGTAACGATGATGACCTATTTTCCTTTGCAGATTATTTGCCTCAAACCCACACAATTATTTCTCTTCGTGCCCCATTTGATACTCCAATGGGTGGCTATGCTTGGTATACAATCCACAACAACATGACCCAGGACAAGTGGTCGGACGATGAAGAAGCCAAAATATCGATTAAGTCTGTTAGTGATCAGCTAGAGGAGCTAGTTGAAAAACACAACCTTGATTCAAATGACATCACTTTAATGGGATTCAGCCAAGGTGCTATTTTAAGTTGGGCAATTCTCTTAGACAATCCGGATAAAGTCAGAAGAGCAATCTGTATGAGCGGTTACATTAATAAAAACATACTAAAAAACTCCATAACAAGTTATACTGGCATTCTTGCCTTTGGCTCTCACGGTTCAGAGGATGTTACGGTACCCTATTCATGGGCGAAGGATAGTATTGAACTGCTCAAAGCGAAAAACCCATCGGTAATTTTTAACACCTATCCTGATGGGCATAATGTATCGGCCCAAAGCTTTCAAGATATTATAAAATGGTTAGAGGTAACTAATCTAAAATAGGATAAAGCAAATGTTCTTTTAACTCAAAAGTCACTTTGTTGTTCGGAAGTATTTTATATCCTAAGAAAATCTCTCCCCAATGTGTCCCGTCTGAAAAATCAGCAATTAACCATTTGTGATTTAATACTTTAACCTTATTTATTAGAAAAGTACGATTCATTCCTTCATAAGGAATTAAATCATTCTTCTCTCTCAAAAGATTCGTTTCATAAAGTTCATCTTTAACCCATCCTGAAATATCATCAATCTCAAAACTATTAAAGTAGCGCATTGCTTCTTCGTTCCCCATCAAGTTAAAATAGCGTTCTTCTTCCAAAAGAGTACCCAATTGAGAAATAGAATCCTTTAAAATAATATTTTCCTTCTTATAGGTCACGATTTTCGTGTTCATGTCATTGAAAACTTTTTTAGAATTAACCAATTGAAAAATTAATATCAAAACGGTGAATAAAAAAAGATATAGTAATATTTTGTTTTTCATAAAATTTAATTTGAAGTTACTTGCAAGGTATCATATGCTAAAAATACATTGTCAGGTAATTTTGCCTCAACCTCATCGTGAAAACCAAGATAGTGGCTTATGTGTGTAAAATAGGTCTTTTTAGGTTTAAGTTCATCAATAATTTCTAGTGCTTCGTCTAAGTTTATGTGTGTTGGGTGGGATTCTATTCTTAGGCAGTTAAGCACCAAGACGTCTAAATCATTCAGCTTTTCCATTTCTTCTGAGGCAATTGTCTTTACATCAGTCAGGTAGGCAAAATTACCAATGCGATAACCAAACACTGACAAACGGTTGTGCATGACTTCAATGGGAGTTATTTTTAAAACATCCAATTGAAAGGAACTTCTTTTGTCAATTTCACGGATCCTTACTGAAGGTGCTCCTGGATATTTGTTTTCCGAATTAAAAATGTACCCAAATCTTTTTTTAAGACTCTCTATGACTCTGGCGCTGGCAAAAACAGGAATATCACCTTGTTTGAAAAAATAAGGTCTTATGTCGTCTATTCCGGCCGTATGATCTGCATGTTCATGCGTAAAGAGTATCCCATCTAGTCTCTCGCATTCTGCTTTGAGCATTTGCTGTCTAAAATCTGGACCACAATCGATGGTAAAAGACAAGTTTTCTGCTTCAATTAACACAGAACTTCTGAGCCTCTTATCCTTTGAGTTTGTGCTTAAACAAACGGGGTGAGTGCTTCCAATCACAGGAATACCTTGTGATGTACCAGTGCCAAGAAAAGTGATTTTTATCATATGGAGAATCAAAGGTAAAAATTTGGTGAGATATAAAACAAACTTTGTAAATTTAGAATCAAATTATGTTTTATGTCCGTTACGTTACCTGGAGACCAGAATTTCGAAAATTGTCCTTCAATTGAGGCCAAAGCCTTAAAAATAAATCTTAACCACCACATTTACGGAACCTTTGCAGAAATCGGAGCTGGTCAAGAAGTAGCAAGACATTTTTTTAGGGTCGGTGGTGCTTCAGGAACTATTGCCAAGACCATTAGCGCATATGATAAAAACTTTAGTGATACCATTTATGGAGAAGAAGAAGACGGTCGTTATGTGACCGAAACGCGGCTAAAAAAAATGCTTGATCATGAGATGAAGCTGCTTGAAGATCGTATTCCAAAAAAAAATCACCCAAATAAGATGTTTTTCACCTATGCAAACACCGTTGCTACGATTGATTTTGCAAAAAAGTTTAAAGGTCATGGATGGATGGGGATTAGATTTCAAACTGCCCCGGAAGAACCCTACAGTGAAATTATGCTTCACGTTCGATTTCACCATACAGAAGCAAGACTTCAGCAGGAAACTTTGGGTATAATGGGAACCAATTTGGTCTATGGTGCTTTTTACAAACACAACAATCCAAAAAAATTACTCAAATATTTATACGACCATATTGATTTAGACTCAATCGAAATCGATACAATCAATTTTTCTGGACCAGTTTTCAAAGGTATTGACAATAGGATCATGAGCTTACAACTGGTTAAAAACAAAATGACAGATGCCGTAATGTTTGACCCTAGTGGCAATAATATCTTACCTGCACGAATTCTATACAAGAAAAACATTCTCCTTTTGAGGGGAAGTTTTAGGCCTGTTACTAGGGTTAATATAGACATGTTTGAAAAATCTTATGACATCTTTGTTAAGGAACCAAAAGTCAATGAAAATAAGACAGAAGTTATTTTTGAAATAACTTTATCTAACTTGAGTGCGCAGGGTGAAATTGATGAAAAAGATTTCATGGATCGTGCCAAACTGTTGTGTTCTCTCGGACACTCCGTAATGATTTCAAACTTCAAAGAATACTACCGTCTGGTTGACTATCTATCAGAATACACCAAGGAACAAATGGGGTTGACCATGGGAGTGAATAATTTTGTTGAAGTTTTTGATGAACACTACTATGAAGATATCAGTGGGGGTATACTTGAGGCCTTTGGTAAAATGTTCCATAACAACCTAAAAGTATACCTCTATCCAATGAAGAATTTTGAAACGGGTGAGATTATCAACTCAAACAACCTGAAACTACACCCCAGAATGAAAGACTTCTATAAGTTCTTCAAGTACAATGGTAAAGTGGTTGATATTTTTGATTTTGATCAGGACAACTTGTCAATTTTCTCAAGAGAAATACTTGCTAAAATCAAAAGTAACGACGATACCTGGAAAGATGGATTGCCAGAAGGTATCGCCGATATGATTATTCAAAATAACATGTTTGGCTGGGCCAAGAAGGAAGTTGAAGAAAAAAGTTAATCTTCCAATATTTGTAAAGCGTGCTCTTTGGTTTTTACCTTACTGATAAGTCGTTCTACAAGTCCTTTTTCATTAATGATGAAAGTCATTCTGTGAATTCCTTCATATTCTTTTCCTTGGAATTTTTTAGGTCCCCATACCCCAAAAGTTTCAATAACAGTCTTGTCTTCATCCACTAGTAATGGAAATGGAAGTTCAAATTTATCAGCGAAGCTTTTCTGCCTTTTTTCATTGTCAGCGCTAACGCCAAGTAAAGAATATCCTTTATCCGTAAGCTCTTGATAGTGATCTCTTAGGTCACAAACTTCGAGTGTACAACCTGGAGTGCTTGCCTTTGGATAAAAGAATACCACCAACTTTTTGCCGTCATAGTCTTGAAGACTAACCGTATTCCCTAGATGATCTTTAGTGGTGAAATTTGGGACCTTATCCCCTACTTGCAATGTATTCATTTTTTATATCTTTAATTAATGTTCTAAATAACAAAAAATATAGATGACTCGAAAAGAAAAGGTTGCCTTTGTCATGAAAGAATTGGATCAATTGTATCCAGAGATCCCAATTCCCTTAGACCACACAGATCCTTACACGCTTTTAATTGCTGTTTTACTATCGGCTCAGAGCACTGATGTTCGGGTAAATAAAATTACACCTCTACTTTTTAAACAAGCAAATACTCCCCATGAAATGATTAAACTGAGTGTGGAAGAAATAAGAGAAATCATAAAACCTGTTGGGCTCTCCCCAATGAAGTCAAAAGGAATTCACGGGCTTTCTCATATTTTAATTAATAAGCATGGAGGAAAAGTTCCTCAAAGTTTTGAATCACTCGAAGCGCTGCCCGCTGTTGGGCACAAAACTGCAAGTGTTGTAATGTCCCAGGCATTTGGGGTGCCAGCTTTTCCCGTAGATACCCACATACATCGATTGATGTATCGTTGGGGATTCACAAATGGTAAAAATGTAGTACAAACGGAGCGAGATGCCAAGAGATTGTTTCCTGAGGAAAAATGGAATGATTTGCATTTACAAATCATATGGTACGGAAGAGAATATTGTCCAGCAAGGGGATGGAATATTGAAAACGACCATATCACCCGAATGATAGGAAGAAAGTCTCTGATTAATAAGCTCTTGAAGGGTAAATAGCTAAGAATTGCTATAACACCCGATTTCGATCACCTCATTTGAATTATAAGATCTTGAAAAGGCTAAAATACGCTCAATAACCTGAAGGCTTGGCTCGTTTGACTGTTTCGATAAATTAAAAAAGTAATTTTGCTGCATACATTGGTTTTGATGTATAACGCAAAAAAACAGAATTTAGTATCTCAATAAGCTAAAGCGATCTGGTTTTCTTGGATCATTTTTCGAAGATTGATCACAGCATAGCGCATCCTACCCAAAGCTGTATTGATGCTAACCCCAGTAGATTCAGCGATTTCTTTAAAGCTCATATCGCGATACAAACGCATTGTCAACACTTCTTTCTGATCCTCGGGAAGCTCAGCAACTAAATTTTGAAGATCACTTACCACTTGTTCATTGATCAACGCTTTCTCAGCATTTGGTGTTCCGTCTGAGATAAATTGGAAAACATCATAATCATCACTAGACTCAAACTTAGGAATACGATTTGATTTTCTAAAATGATCTATAACCAAGTTATGAGCAATTCGCATTATCCAAGAAACGAATTTACCTTCTTCATTATAAACTCCTTTTTTTAGGGTTTTGATGACTTTAATGAATGTTTCTTGAAAAATATCTTCGGCAACATCACGATCAAATACTTTTGAGAAAATAAAATTATAGATCCTTGATTTATGTCTGTATATAAGGATTTCTAGGGAGGGTTCATTGCCAGCAATATAATCACTTATTAGCTGAGCATCAGAAATTTTAGGGGACATTGTAGTATGCATATAAATTACTTTTACAGTAGAACTGTGTTAAACACTAACGCTAATTTTAAAAGTAATTTTGTTTTATACGCTTATATTATTTTAAACAAATATATAAATATTTTTTAAATCTTAGATTTTAATAAAATTCATCTAAATTTTAAACCCTAGTCCACATAAAAATTAAGATTAGTTGTAATTTCGCAACTTGACTACTTTCTATGAAAAACCTTCTTGAAGCCGATACTAAAGATTACATAATAATCAAGGGGGCACGTCTTCACAATCTCAAAAACGTTAACGTACTTATTCCAAGGAATAAAATGACAGTGGTGACGGGCTTGTCAGGCTCTGGAAAGTCTTCATTGGTTTTTGATACGCTCTATGCCGAAGGACAAAGGCGTTATGTAGAAAGTTTGTCGTCCTATGCGCGTCAATTTATGGGCAGATTAAACAAGCCTAAAGTGGATGAAATCAAAGGAATTGCTCCTGCAATTGCAGTTGAACAAAAAGTATCTTCCTCCAACCCACGGTCTACGGTTGGAACAAAAACAGAAATATATGACTACCTAAGACTTTTGTTTGCTCGAGTGGGGCGCACCTTCTCCCCCATTTCGAATAAAGAGGTTAAAAGTGACACAGTTAAAGATGTCTTAGAAGCAATAAAGACAATAGCTAGAGGAGAAAAAATCTTGTTGATGGCAACGATCACTCAAGACGAAAAGCGAAGCTTTCAAGACCGTTTAAATATCCTCAAGCAACAGGGTTTCGCTAGAATTTTTCATAAAAATGAAGTGATTCGTATTGAAGAGCTGGAAAAAGCTCCCAATAGACCTTTTGAATTGATTGTAGACCGATTGATCGTTAGGCACGAAGATGATTTTTACCAAAGACTTTCCGACGCCATCGAAATTGCTTTTTACGAAGGCAATGGAACTTGCTCGCTTTATTTCATGAGCAACAAGAAAACGATTAATTTTTCTAATCGTTTTGAGTTGGATGGAATCACTTTCACGCAACCCAATGTTCATTTTTTTAGTTTTAACAATCCTTTTGGGGCTTGTGAAAAATGTGAGGGTTTTGGAGATATTGTAGGGGTTGACGAGGAGCTTGTAGTGCCAGACACCAGCCGATCAATTTTTGATGATGCCATTGCTCCTTGGAGGGGAGCGGGACTGAGGAAGTTTCACAATTCGTTGATTGAGAATGCTTATAAATTTGATTTTCCAATTCACAAACCCTATTTTGAACTTTCAAAAGAAGACATCAAAACCCTCTGGGACGGTAATTCCTACTTTACAGGGATCAACAAGTTTTTTGCTAAAATTGAAGCCAAAAACTATAAAATTCAAAACCGTGTGTTGCTTTCCAGATATCGAGGGAAAACAAAATGCACCCAATGCAATGGCTCTCGACTAAAATTAGAAACTGGCTATGTTAAAATTGACGGAAAAGGACTCCCAGAACTACTTGATTTGTCGATGGATGAATTGGAAGTGTTTTTCAATTCAATTCAATTAAACAAGTACGATAGAGAAATTTCTGAAAGACTCTTAAAGGAAATAACTTCTAGAATTAAATTCATACAAGATGTTGGTTTGGGATATTTAAACTTAAACCGAAAAGCAAATACTCTTTCTGGGGGAGAGTCACAGCGAATCAATTTAGCAACTTCCTTGGGCAGTTCGTTGGTTGGATCTATGTACATTCTTGATGAACCTTCCATAGGACTTCATTCTAAAGATAATGATAAGTTAATTTTGGTATTGAAAAAATTGAGAGACCTAGGTAATACTGTTATTGTCGTTGAGCATGATGAGGAAATAATGTATGCTTGTGATAACATCATCGACATGGGTCCAGAAGCAGGCTCTAATGGTGGAGAAGTCGTCGCTGAGGGCAAATTAAAAGATATCTTAAAATCGGATAGTCTGACCGCAAAATATCTGAAAAACGAGATGTCAATTCCCGTTCCTTCTGAAAGAAGAAAATCCAAGAGTAAAATCACTTTAACTGGGGTAAGAGAAAATAATCTTAAAAATATTGATGTGCATTTCCCATTGGGATGCCTAACCGTAGTAACCGGGGTTTCGGGCAGTGGAAAATCTACTTTGGTTAAAAGAATACTATATCCTGCACTCTTAAGAGAAAAGGGGGTTTACAATGACAAACCGGGTCAGTTTAGTGCCATTGGGGGAAGTATTGATCGCATCCACAGTGTTGAATTTGTTGATCAAAATCCAATTGGTAGGTCTTCAAGATCAAACCCTGTTACCTACATCAAAGCTTATGACGAAATTAGAAATTTGTACTCCAAACAAAATCTTTCCAAGAATCGTGGCTATTTACCAAAACACTTTTCTTTTAATGTTGATGGTGGAAGGTGTGAAACATGCAAGGGAGACGGAAACACTATCATTGAGATGCAATTTATGGCAGATGTCGTTTTGCAATGCGAACAATGCAAAGGAAAAAGGTTTAAAAAAGAAATCTTAGAAGTTAAGTTTAATGATATCGCTATTGACCAACTTTTAAATATGACTGTCGATGATGCCCTATTGTTTTTTGATGAATTCGCTCAAAATAAATTGGTGCAAAAACTAAAACCACTTCAGGAAGTTGGTCTGGGTTATGTCTCTTTAGGACAACCCTCTACTAATCTATCTGGTGGTGAAGCGCAAAGAATCAAGTTGGCTTCGTTTATTGGACGAGGTGTATCTTCTGAAAAAATTGCCTTCATTTTTGATGAACCGACTACAGGACTCCACTTCCATGACATCAGTAAATTAATGAATTCTTTTAATGCGCTTATTCGTCAGGGGCATACAGTAATTGTTGTTGAGCATAATTTAGATCTCATCAAATGTGCTGACCATATTATTGATCTCGGACCAAGCGGCGGGAAAGATGGAGGGAATTTGGTTGCACAGGGCACTCCTGAAGAAATCATTAAGGTTAAAGCATCATTTACTGGGCAGTACCTTTCTAAAAAACTTAAAGTCTAAAAGGTTTATTTTTTATTAAGAAAATTGAATTTATTTATTACATTTTGAAGATCCCCCGTGAGTTTAAAAACTCGGGAAAAGATTAAAAATGTAATTACAATCACTAGAGAACGAATTATCAAAGATAAAAAAGGTGAAAGGTCAAAAGCGATAAGCGGAATCAGGACATAAAGAAGAAAAATTATTCCTAAGGCAAAAAAAGTCTTATTGCTAAAAGGATTGATTTTAAAAGTAAATTGAATCAATATAATTTTAGCAACATTAATTAATACAATTACAATTAAAGTAGCGTAGGCCGCACCAATTATACCCATCTCATTTATAAAATAGAGATTCAAAACAACTGCCAATACTGCAGAAGCTAAAGAAAACCAAAACACATAAGTATAGTACTTAGAATTGGTAATGATGTTGTTGAGACAACCCATTGACATGGTGGAAAGCTTGCCTAAGGAAACAATAAAAACAACATCAAGTGCTTTGTCATAACCTTCTAGATTAACCCATTGATAAAAGTCTACTAAATTTAGATTAATCAACAAAAACAATAATCCGGCACCTAACAACAAATTATTTGCGCTCTTTTTTAATAAGGAAGTTAAGCGTTTCTTGTCATTTTCATTCAAGGCTTTCGCAACCATTGGACTAATAATTTGAAACATGGCCCTCCCCGGGAATTCTATAACGGAGGCGATGAAAACCGCTACGCTATAATAGGCAACGTTTTCAACAGTCAGCACATTAGAAATCATGGATTTGTCAATGTCTAAAATAAGACTAGCAGCAGCACCAGACATAAAAATTAACAAACTATATTTTAATATAGACTTGTATTGTACAGGTAAACCTAATTCAAATTTAGGAGAATAAACTCGAAAACTATATACCATAACAATCAAAAGTCTCAAGTAATACCCACCAATTAATGCCCATACGAATCCGTCTAGGTCGATAAAATCAAGTGCATAAGCTGAAAGCAAAACGAAAATCAAAGCCCGTGGATAAAATTCTTTTAAGAAATTCCCAAAAACGGATTTTAGTTGGACTCGAAGCCAGTTGTAAAAAACCTCAAAATAAGCAGTAGAAAAAGCTACGGCAATAATTAGAAAGGCATACCGACCAATATTAGAGTTCTTTGCAGAAATAATGTCAATTATGTCTTCTTTAAAAACAAACAAAAAAGGTAATAGAAGAATAAAAAACAATAAAGGTAAAAGCATTGAAAAGTTGAGCAATGCATCGCGGTCTTGCTTGGTTTCACAGGCACTGTAAAACTTTATCAGCGCGTGTTGGACTCCAAATGAGATAAAGGGCTGCACGAGATTCGAGAAGGCCAATAAAGCAACGATGAGTCCTTGAAACTCACTCCCCATGTAGGTTGGGTATAAATAAACCGTATTTAAGGCGCCAATCAAAAAAGCAAAAGCAATACTAATGCTGTTATAAAATGATTGTTTTGCAATGATCCCCATACTTGACTTTTTATTCGTCATCTCTGTTTTTTGCTAAATTAAAAGTTTAGCTGATAAGAATCACAGTGGAGCGTATTATTTTCAATTTTAAGTTTCCCCATTTGCTGCATATTACTTTCGATCTAAAAAATCCTGATAAGAATTTTGTGAAATGGCCTTCCCCAAAGAATCTAGTTTTTTTGTAGAAGTTCCCTTTTCTTCAAAAGCTTTATTGCTTATAAAATCATAAACATAAATTCCATTTTCATCAATGATTCCGAAGCCCTTATTGAAAATGTAATGAGCGTATTGACTTTTAGAGTTATTAAAGATATTTTTGCCCCATTTAAAATCAGACGGATCTTGATTTAGAATTTGTAGAAGTGTGAAAGAAAGATCAGTTTGTGCAGAGATGGTAGAAACGATTGTATCCCTTTTTGCCAAGGCTCCACCCAGCCAAAGCATCGGTATTTTAAAACGACTGGGGGCATTAAAATATCCTTTTCTTTCTGGTAATCCATGCCCATGATCGGCAACAATGATGATCAGAGTGTTTTCCCACCAAGATTGTGTCTTAGCCATTTTGATAAATTCACCAACTACTTTATCTGTATATGCATGGGAGCTTCTGAATTTATTTACTTCGGTATCTTTTCCAAACTTAAAAGTACCAGGAAACTCATAGGGCTCATGGCTAGAAAGCGTCAATGCGATTTTAAAGAAGGGTTCAATTTGAGGCTGAAACAAATCCTTTGTAAAACGCTCCATAAAAACATGGTCGTGGACGCCCCACTTTGAATTCCAGTCCTTTTTATCAAATTCGCTACCCTCTATAATACTAGAAATTCCAGCATTCCTAAGGTAGGTATTCATGTTACCAAAATTGGTGTCACCACCATAATAAAATGATGTTTCGTAACCTAAATCAATCAACTTTTGAGGTAGCATTGGTAGACTCCTAGATTTATTAGGCATCCTCATGATTTTTCTGATGGGTTGAGGATAATAACCACTCAAAATAGAAGGGATTCCTTTATCTGTTCTGTCCCCATTCGCATAAAAATTAGTAAAAAAGATTCCTTCTTTAATAAGTTTGTTTAGATTTTCAGTAACCTCTTTTTCTCCTCCCAAAGGGCCTACAACCTTGGCCGTAAGACCTTCCCAAATTAATAAAATAACATTTGGTTTTTGAGTATTTAAAATGGAATCATTTGTTGCAATTAAAAGAGGAGTTCTATATTTATCAATAATTTTTTGTGCCGTAAGATCATCAAATATTTTATAAGGATTCTCATCTTCTATTTTAAAGGATAGCGTATTAGAAAAGTTCCATACGAAATTTATAGCGGCATGATTTGCAAACATCTTATTAGAAAAATAAACATTGCTTTGGTTGATAGGGATTAATTGAAGGCCACCCCGAATCGGTATTATTAAAGCAATGATAATAAAAAACAAAACGGGTAGCTGAACCCAACTCCCTTTTTCTATTGCTACCATTTTTTTGGAGATAACGCTCTGAAATAGTTTAATACAGACAATTGAAGTCACCACCCAAAAAACACTCCCCGTAATCATTTGAAAAACAGATACTGAAGCCAACATGAGCGTTGGGGTATCAATGTAAGTCAACAGTGTTCTATCAATTCGTACACCCCAAGTTTGATATAAACCGACATCAATGATTAATAATAAATTAATAAGAATTAATAATAAATAGGAATACCATTTTATTGTTTTATGAATTATTACGGGCTTAAAAAAAAAAGAAAACAGAATCAAAAAAAAAGGAATAACACTTAAATAGGAAGCAAATGAAAGGTCTAATCGTAAACCATATAAAAAGGTTTTTAGAGTTGTTTCTAAACCGAGCTCAAGAGTTTTGCTGTGATAAAAAAGCAGGAAAATCGTTCGAGAAAAAACAAAATATCCTATCCACAAAAGGAAATAGGAGAGAAAAAATAAAAGTTTGTTTTTAAAACCTTTCATCGTTTATATTTCTTGAACAGAGCACCAAGAATGACACCAAGAAATAGAACCAATGCAAGCAAACGTATTGAGGTTCCTGTCTTGATCACTGAAGGCTCAAAAGAGAAAACAATGTCGTGATTCCCTTTTGGAACATTGAGTCCACGAAGGACATAATTGACAGGAAAATGTTCTACTTCTACTCCATCAATGAATGACTTCCATCCATGGGGGTAATACATTTCTGAAAAAACAATCATTTGCTCTTCTGAGGAGCTAAATTTATATTCCAATCGGGTTGGATGCGCTTTTGTAAGCTCAATGCGAGACAAACTATCTGCGGAAAAAGTCAGCTTTATATTTTCAGGAGCCTCACTTGCCAAAACAATTGCACTATTTTCAAAGTTCAAGGATTTCATTTTATTTAAAACCCCATCCGCATCAACTGCAACAAAGAGAGAGTCAACAAACCAAGCGTTCCCCATCGCATTTGGATTTTGAATAAACTTTTGTTCCTTTTCCTTTTCAAAAAGAATGTATTTTACATTGAGCATGTCCAAAACGCCTTCAATCTGATTTTCGCTAAAATATTCATAAAGCTCTTCAAACCGTCTAGGTTTAGCACCGTGATAACCACCAATAGCGTTATGAAAATAAGCCGTCCTTGCTCCTGAAAGCTGGAGATTAGGCTCAAAGACACGATAACGAGAACTGTCTTTAAGTATTGCTCGATCTGAAGCTTGGCTCAGAAAAGGTTGACTTTTTTGGCGAGGTAAAACAAACAGATCACGGTCGATATAGCGATTGGAAATTCCCAACAGATCTGACGCCAAGAATGCGAACAAAGCCATAATACTGACTTTTTTTGATAATTTTCCTTGAATGAAAAAATATAGAATAGCTGTAATTGCAAGCGTATAAAGGATTGCTCTTATAATGTCATAACTAAAAATCGATCTTCTTGCTTCAAGAATTTGATCCATGATCATCGGTCCATAAGCCTCAGAAAGGTAGCCATCCATCTCACCGCTAAAATCAAAAATACTTTTCGATAAAAGTAAAAACAGGAGAAAGGAGAGAAAGAATGTCGCTGTTTTTAAAATCGATTTCATAGGATTTAATGCTCTTTGTTCTAATATTAGATGCAAACCTAAGCAAGCCAAAACTGGGAAACAAAATTCAAGAATCACCTGAATGGAACTAACAGCTCTAAACTTGTTGTATAGTGGAAAGTAGTCAATAAAAAACTGAGTAAGCCAAGGGAGATTTTTACCCCAAGACAAAAGTAAAGACATAATAATTCCCGCAAAAAGCCAATTTCTAAGGGGACCTTTAATCAGAAAAAGAGAAATGATTGCCAGAAAGACTATGGTTATTCCGACGTAGGCTGGAGCTTCTAGTATGGGTTGATCGCCCCAGTAGGTCGGAACATTCTGAACGAATTGTCCCGCTTGATTTTTAGGAACGCCTTGTTGAATCAAAAACTTAAACAGCTCAGAATCTTGTCCTAAATCTTCTCTTGAACCTCCCCCTTGAACTCTAGGAATAAATAAATTCAAACTTTCAAAAATACCATAGCTGAACTGTGTAATGTATGCCGTATCTAATCCACTGGTCACTTCTTTTAAAGAATTGTCAGGGTTCTGAGTCAATTCGCTTTTACCGCGAGTACTAAATTTTGAGTATTCAGCAGTAGCAAGCAATGAAGTGGCATTGAGCCCCAAAGCAAGTAATCCAGAAAAAAAGAGAATCCCTATTTTTACAGCAAAAGGCTTGAGTGACTTCTCATTTATTGATTTGAAAAAATAAACTATGACAAACAATAAAAGCAGAAGCAACATATAGTAAGTCATTTGATAATGGTTGGCACGGATTTGCATCGCAAGCGTCAGAACGGTTATCAAAAATCCCCAGAATTTCTTATCGTTAAAAATCATATAAACTCCTCCCAAAACCAAAGGCATATAGGCCAAAGCTTGGGCTTTTGTGTTATGGCCTACTTGAAGAATAATCAATAAGTAGGTAGATAAGCCATAGGCCAAGGCACCAAAAACAGCAATGTGCCAGGGCATTCTGATAATTAGAAGAAAAAGATAGGTGGACAATAAATAAAGAAAAAGTATTTCCGCTGGTTGCGGAATGTTTTGAAAAATTTTATGAATCGGTGTAAGAAAATCTGCTGGATAACGCGCCCCTAACTGATAGGTAGGCATGCCGCCAAAAGCATTGTCAATCCAGTAAATTTCTTCATCTTGATTCTTTCGGTACTCTTGAATTTGCCTCGACATGCCGGTATATTGTCTGATGTCAGATTGCACAAGCGCTTTTCCGGAAAGAGTGGGATAATAAAATAGGATTGAAAAAATACCGAAACAAAAAATCACAACTGCATGATAATGCCCCTTGTTTTTTAAAAAACTCTCAATCAATTTCTTCATAGTCAATATATTCCCCTATGTCTTGGGCATTTTTTTTGTCTTTTTTTCCTTCCTTATTCACAGGCGCTTCCGTTTTAAAGTCACCCATTTTCTTGGATACTTTTTTGAATAAGTATCTAAAAATAAAAGGTTTAATTAAACGAAACAAGTAGGTAAAACCTAAGAAAATCAATAAAAATTTGAGCAATCCAATCAAATCGACGGGTTTAATATTAATAATATTCAAAAGTAAAGAAAAGTTGGCACTATTTTTAATGGCATCACTCTTTAGAAAAAAAAATACAATTATCTTGCGATAAAAAAATAATGCTCAAACATTTTACGGTCCTTTTTATTCTTCTATCGGCCATCGTTCGAGCACAATATACCGATCAAATAAACTCTAATCGTCCGGGTGCTTCCATAGGTGCATTTGCTGTTGGAAAAGGAATTGTTCAGTTTGAAGGTGGTTTTGAATACAGAAGATTTAAACATGAAGCGTATAACAATTCAACGGTTGATGGTAGAATTGGTTTTCTTTCGATCCGATGGGGATTTTTGTTTGAACAACTCGAACTGACCTATGATGGGAGTTACATGATGGACCGGTTGACCAACAAGATTTCTTCGAAAGAGTTTGAATACGAAAGAAAAGGATTTTTAAAAAACTTTATTGGAATTAAATATTTGGTTTATGACCCTTTTAAAAAGGAAGAGGAAGTCAATAACTATAGTTGGAAAGCAAATAATGGGTTTAAATTAAAACATCTAATCCCCGCAGTCTCTATAACTGCTGGTGCAAACTTTAATATTGAACCAGAGAATCCTTATCCTTATGGAGATGTCTTTGATTTGCTTAACAGGCCATTGTTCTTTCAAAATTTAAATACTCAAACAGAAAAAGAACCATTACTTTCACTAGGCGGAACGATTGCCACCCAATCCCATTTTTTAGGAACTTGGGTTTTTGTTACTAATTTTTCATTGAGCCGATATTTATCAGATTATTTGGAAAAAAGTTACCTACTCACACTGACGCATACTTTCCACCCCTATTGGTCGGTGTATGTTGAAAATCAAGGGGTTTTTAGCGAACGTCATAACGACTTTATCTTCAGGACAGGGGTTGCTTATTTACTCACGGATTACATACAGATCGAAGGTTCTTTGGGGGTTAATACTCAAACCAAGCCCAGCTCAACTTTTGTTAACTTAGGAGTTTCCTACCGCTTAAACTTCCACAAAGATTTCACTAGCGCAGAGGAAATTAATTTTGAAAAACAAAAAAATGAAGAAAAAGGACTAAAAAAACTAATGAAAAAAGACAGTAAACAAGAGAAGAAAAGAAACCGAAAAGCCAAACGTAAATAGTACTATGGAGTCAAATTCAATCGAAATTAAGCAGGTTAATTCGCCCAGCAAATTGAAACAATTTGTTGAGTTTCCTTTTAGTCTTTACAAAAATAATCCTTATTGGACTCCCCCAATCACACAAGAGGAAATTGACGTTTTAGATCCTTCTAAAAATCCTGTTTTTGAAAATGCGGAGGCCGATTATTATTTGGCCTACAAAAGCGGAGTGATTGTCGGCCGAATTGCTGTGATTATCAACTGGACAGAAGTCAATCAATTAAAAAGAAAAAAGGTTCGCTTTGGCTGGTTTGATGTGATTGATGATATTAATGTCACAAAGACTTTATTGGGAAAGGTTAAAGAAAAAGGACTAGAAAAAGGGCTGAATCATATCGAAGGACCGGTAGGGTTCTCCAATTTGGACAAGGCTGGAATGCTTGTTAAAGGCTTTGAAGAAAGAAATACCATGATCACGCTCTACAACGCACCATATTATATTGAACATTTTAAACAATTGGGATATAAGGAATTAGCCGTATGGGTAGAATATGAAATAAAAATGTACTCCTATAAAGATGCTCCTGAAAAAGTTAAAAGATTTTCTAAACTCATGAGCGAACGCTATCAGCTTAGGGTTTTAGAATTTAAATCCAGAAACGAAATTCTCCCTTATGTTGCACAAATGTTTGAACTTTTAGACGAAACCTATGGTGAGCTTAAAACTTACGTTCCCATTCAAAAAAAACAAATTCAGCAATACAAAGAAAAATATTTTAAATACATACACCCAGATTTCATAAAGTGTATTGTCGATGAAAACAACAAATTGGTTGCATTTACGATTGCAATGCCTTCCTTTTCAAAAGCCCTAAAGAAGGCCAATGGAAAGATGTTTCCTTTTGGTTTTTTGTATTTACTTAAGGCAATGTATTTTAACCATAAGGCATCTTTTTATTTAATAGGCGTTCACCCTAGATTCCAAAACAAAGGCGTTGTTGCTATTATTTTCAATGAAATGCAAAAGGTTTTTAATAAAAAGAAATACAATCTTGTAGAGACCAATCCTGAGCTAGAAGACAACCTGGCAATACAAAACCTTTGGAAAAACTATGAGCACCGACAACACAAGAAAAGGGTTACGGTAACTATTGAAATTTAAAAAGGGGAAACAAAATAAATTTGTCCTCACCCTAATTAATCGTTTGGTTTTAAAGTAATAGTATACTTTTTTTATTTAAAAGCCTTTTTTTTTATTCCATTTTTGAATAATCCATACCTATAAAAAATCTAATTTTGTTTCATGATGAATGAAGGAACGATCATTGCAAATTCTAGTGCAGCAGGAACAGCAGCAATCAGTTTGCTGCGCCTTTCAGGAGAAAATGCGATTGATATGGTAACGAGCTCTTTCAAGAGCAAAAGCGGGAAGAAATTGTCTGACCAAAAATCACATACCATTCATTTGGGAAGGATTCATAACGATGGAACCGAAATTGATGAAGTTTTGGTAAGTATTTTTAAAGCACCTAATTCCTATACTGGTGAAAATGTAGTTGAAATTTCCTGTCACGGATCAACTTATATTCAGCAAGAAATTCTTCAATTATTTATTCTAAAAGGTGCAAAACCAGCTCAACCAGGAGAGTTTACACTCCGTGCTTTTTTGAATAAAAAAATGGATCTTAGCCAAGCGGAAGCTGTTGCTGACTTGATTGCCTCGGAATCCAAAGCTGCTCATGAAGTTGCACTAAATCAAATGAGAGGGGGGTATACACAACAATTGATATTGCTACGCCAAAAACTACTTGATTTCGCTTCCCTGATTACCCTAGAGCTAGATTTCTCTGAGGAAGATGTTGAATTTGCCGATCGAAAGGAACTCTTTGCGCTACTCGATGAAATTCAAATGAAGATTAAATCATTGGCAGACTCCTTTGCATATGGAAGTGTTATCAAAAAGGGGGTGCCTGTTGCCATTATCGGAAAACCCAATGCTGGAAAGTCCTCTTTATTAAATGCCTTATTGAATGATAACAGAGCAATTGTATCTTCTATCGCTGGAACCACAAGGGACACCATAGAAGACACTTTGACAATTGAGGGAATACAATTCCGTTTTATAGATACCGCAGGTATTAGAGAAACCACTGACGAGATTGAAGCGGTAGGCGTCGCCAAGGCGAAAGAAAAAGCTCTCAAAGCGAAAGTTCTACTCTACCTCTATGATCGAAATGACACGAAATTAAATGAAATCATAAAGGATATTAATGAGTTCAGACGGGATGATTTGATTTTAATTCCTGTGGAAAGTAAAGTTGATTTAAATATAAATAGAGTTAATGATTTTGACAGTGCCTTGACTAATAAATTGATTTCCAGTAAAATATTGCAACCCATTAAGATTTCAACCTTCGACAATGCTTCTATTGAATCGCTTAAGAAATTTTTGTTTA
>Ga0129324_10000408_pt1 | contig 31793 bp, 28 predicted proteins | sample CPBDNA_7_FD_96879 | JGI IMG/M metagenome (GOLD analysis project Ga0129324, IMG submission 96879) | Freshwater to marine salinity gradient microbial communities from Chesapeake Bay, USA - CPBay_Spr_15_0.2_DNA | ecosystem: Environmental > Aquatic > Marine > Coastal | place: USA: Chesapeake Bay...
TCTAAATAATTCTTTAAGAAAACTAAAAGTTCCAAGTTTATATGCTTTATTGGTTCACAATACCTCAGATATACTTAGTGGCAATAAAGAGTTTCTAAATCTTTTACTTGATTCAAAAAAAAAAAAATTGATAAAAAAAATAGGAATTTCAGTTTAAAAAATTAAAAAAGTAAAAAAAATTCTTAAATTTTGGATACCTGATATTATTCAATTACCATTAAATATTATTGATAAAAGATTCTTAAAAAGTAATTTTTTAAAAGAATTAAAAAAAAAAAGAATTGAGATTCATGTACGATCATGTTTTCTTCAGGGAATTCTTTTAAAATCACATTTAGAGATTGGCAATAAAAAAAGTAAAAAAATATTTAAAAACTTCTTAAGATGGTGTAAAAAAAAAAAAATAAATCAACTAACAGCATGTTTACACTTCATTAAAAAAATCAAGCAAATTAATTCTTTGGTTGTAGGATTTGAAAACGAAGCTCAATTAAAAGAAATTATTTATATTTTTAATAAAAAAACTATTAATGTACCAAATAAATTTACTATTAACGAAAAAAAAGTTATTGATCCAAGAAAATGGAATCATAAATGAAATTAATCACTATTATACAAGCAAGACAAAATTCGAAAAGATTTCCTGGAAAAGTTTTAAAAAAATATAAAAATATAACCTTTTTAGAACTCTTAATAGAAAGATTAAAAAGATCAAAATCTATAAAAAAGATTATTGTAGCAACCTCAAAAAATATTTTAGACCAAGAAATTAAAAAAACTTGTAAAAAGTTGGGTATTTTCTGTTTTCAAGGATCCGAACAAGATGTTATTGACAGATATTATAAAGCTGCAAAATTATTCAAAGCTCAAAATATTATTCGCATTACTGCTGACTGCCCCATAATAGACCCAAAAGTCGTTGATCAAGTTGTTGATCTATTTTTTAATAAAAAAGTGGATTATGCCACAAATACTATGCCAGCCACTTATCCAGACGGACTTGATGTTGAAGTCTTTAATTTTGAGTCTTTAAATAAAGCATGGAAAATATCCAGAAAAATAAAAAAATTTAGAGAGCATGTAACTACTCATATTAGATTAAATAAAAAATTAAAAAAAATTAACTTAAAATATAAAAAAGATTATTCATCTTTAAGATTAACACTGGATGAACCCTTGGATTTAGAAGTTATTTGTAATATATTGAATAGTTTTTCAAACATTTATAACTTTGGTATAGATAAAATAATTCAATTATATATAAAAAATAAATCTATATTTATCCCAAATATTCAAACTAAAAGAAATGAAGGTCAAAATATGATAACCGGTCAAAAATACTGGAAAAGAGCAAAACAAATTATTCCAGGTGGAACAATGTTATTTTCAAAAAATCCAGATTTATTTCTGCCAGATAGATGGCCAGCTTATTTTAGCAAAAGTAAAAGATGCAAAATATGGGATCTCGATGGAGATTGTTATACTGATTTGTCATACATGGGTGTCGGAACAAATGTTTTAGGTTACTCACACCCATATATTGAAAAAAAAGTAATAAAAACAATTAAAAGCGGCTCTATGACCACCCTTAATTCAGTTGAAGAAATTAGATTAGCTGAAAAGTTAGTCGAATTACACCCATGGTCTGAAATGGTTAGATTTACCAGAAGTGGAGGAGAAGCAAACTCAGTTGCAATAAGAATTGCAAGGGCAGCCTCTGGAAGAGACAATGTGGCAATATGTGGTTACCACGGTTGGCACGATTGGTATTTATCATGCAATATAGGCAACAAAAACAATTTAAATCAACATTTGATGAATGAAGCTCCTATTCAAGGAGTTCCTACTTCATTAAAAAATACAGTTTTTCAATTTGAGTATAATAATTTTTTACAACTTAAAAAGTTAGTAGAAAATTACAATATTGGAGTGATAAAAATGGAAGTTCAAAGAAATGTAGAACCAAAAAATAACTTTTTGGGAAAAGTTAGAAAACTTGCAAGTGATCGTGGAATTGTTCTAATATTTGATGAGTGCACATCTGGATTTAGGCAAACATTTGGTGGTTTGCATAGGTACCACAAGGTAAATCCAGATATTGCAATTTTTGGAAAGGCTTTGGGAAATGGACATGCAATTAATGCAATTATTGGAAGAAAAGATGTTATGGAATTTTGTAATTCAACTTTTATAAGTAGTACCTTTTGGACAGAAAGGATTGGTCCCACAGCAGCTCTAGCAACAATAGAAGTTATGGAAAAAATTAAATCTTGGAAAATTATAGTCAAAAAAGGGGAATTAATTAAAAAAAAATGGAAAAAAATTTCTAAATCTAATGGAGTTGATATTGATATAAAAGGCCTTTCATCAATACCAAATTTTATATTTAAATATAAAAATAACTTAGCCTACAAAACGTTCATAACACAAGAGATGTTAAAAAAAAAAATTTTAGCATCAAATGCAATATATTGCTCAATTTATCATGATAAAAATTTACTTGAAAAATACTTTGATATTTTAAATGAACTATTCTTTAAAATATCTAAATTTGAAAAAAATAATATTGATACTAATAAAATATTAGAAACTAATATTTGCTTAAGTGGATTAAGAGAAAAAAAGATTTAATGAAAAAAAAATTAATTCCTTATGGAAGACAATTCATAGATAATGCTGATTTATTAAGTGTAAAAAAATCACTAAAAGAAACTTTGATTACTACTGGGCAGAAAGTAGATAAATTTGAAAAAGAATTATCAAATTTTTTAAAAACGAAACATGCAATTACTTGCAATAGTGGCACTGCAGCCCTACATCTTGCCTTTATGGCCGCTGGAGTCAAAAGTGGTGATGTAATAATTATGCCTGTGGTTAATTTCATTTCAGCTTTTAATATGAGTAAAATATTAGGTGCGAGTGTCTTCTTTTCAGATGTTGATGCAAAAACTGGTCAAATGACGCCAAAATTTTTACTCGAATGTATAAAAAAAAATAAAATTACCAAGATAAAAGTAATTTTAACGATGTATATGGGGGGATTTCCTGAAAATGTATTTGAGCTATATAAAATTAAAAAGAAATACAAATGTCTTTTAATTGAGGATGCTTGCCATGCCTTGGGGTCAAAATATTTTCATAGAAATAAAATGATACATGTTGGTTCTTGTAAACATGCAGATATATCAACTTTTTCATTACATCCATTAAAACCAATAACTACTGGTGAAGGTGGAATTGTAACAACAAATAATAATTTTTTTGCTTCAAAAATTAAAAAATTAAGATCTCATGGAATTATTAGAAATAAAAAATATTTTTGGAAATATGATATTGGATCACCTGGATTTAATTATAGATTAAGTGATATTAATTGTGCCTTAGGGATATCACAGTTAAAAAAATTAGAGTTTTTTTTATCAAGAAGAAAAAAAATATACAATTTATATAAGCAAAAATTAAGTAAATTAAATAGTTTTATTACTCTTCCAGAATATGAAAAAAAAAATCAATCCTCATTTCACTTAATGATAATAAATATAAATTTTCATCATAAAAAAAATCAAAAAGATAAGTTTTTAAGCTACTTATTTAAAAATAACATTATTTGTCAGTATCATTATATACCTATTAATAAATTCAAAGAATTAAATTTAAAATTACCTAAATTTGACTCTGCTGAAAAATATTATCAATCTAGTTTAAGTATTCCCATCTATCATAATTTAAATTATAAAACCCAAATTTATGTAATTAATAAGATTGAAAATTTTTTTAAAAATAAGAAAACTGTTTAATTAAATGAATTTAAAAAAATATTATAATCTTGGAAAAAATATTTTATATCCAATTAATAGAAGTCTCACTGGTGATGGTACTAAAAAAACACTTAAAATAATTAAAAATCAATTTAAAGATTTTAAAATTAAAAGTATTAAATCTGGTTCTAAAGTTTTTGATTGGACAATCCCTCCTGAGTGGAATGTAAAAGAAGCATATGTAGAGGATAAATACGGAAATAAAATTATTGATTTTAAAAATAACAATTTACATTTATTAGGTTATTCAATTCCTATTAGAAAAAAAATTCTTAAGCGAGAGCTTTTAAGTAGAATAGACGTTTTAGAAAAACAACCTAATGCAATACCATATATTTGTTCTTACTATAAAAAAAACTGGGGATTTTGTACAAGTTTTAATCATAAACAAATAATTAAAAATAAATATAAAGAAAAAGATTATTTCAATATTGTAATAGACTCAAAATTAGACAAAAATGGATTATTAAATTATGGAGAATTAGTTTTAAGGGGTAAATCTAAAGAAGAAATTTTAATTTCAACTTATATTTGCCATCCTTCTATGGCAAACAATGAACTAAGTGGTCCAATTGTTACGATGGGACTAATTGATTATTTTAAAAAAAAAGAAAAAAAATTAAAAAAAACCATAAGGTTTGTTTTTGTACCAGAAACGATTGGATCAATAACATATCTTAGTCAAAATCTAAGAAATTTAAAAGAAAATGTAACTGGAGGTTTTGTAATATCATGTATTGGTGATGAAAAAAATCATTCTTGTATGTTTACTAAATATGAAAATTCACCATCAGATGAGGCAATTTTAGAAGCATATAAAAAATTGAAAATAAAAAAATATAAAGTTTATACTTTTTTAGATAGAGGTTCGGATGAAAGGCAATACAATTCTCCTGGGATAGATCTAAATATAGCTTCAATTTTCAGGACTAAATATGGAGAATATCCAGAGTATCATACTTCATTAGATGACTTTAAGTTAGTAACATATAAAGGCATTTTGGGTGGATTCAGAGTAGCAAAAGAAGCTATTGAGAACTTACAAAAAAAAATAGTTCCAAAAAACATTTATTTAGGTGAGCCACAACTGGGTAAAAGAAATTTATATTCTGACAAAACTTCTAAATATACAAATCATCGTCAAGCACAATACATGAATTTTTTACAATATGCAGATGGAAGAAGTAGTTTAGAAAGAATAGCATTTAAAATTAATATTAGTCTCAAAAAAACGAAAAAAATCTTTGGATTGCTTGTTAAAAATAAGTTAATAAATTAAATAAAAGAAATTATTCAAAAAATGTAATATTTAGTATAATTATTTCAAATATAATAAAAATTAAAGAGTCAACTATTTTCATGAACAGTAAAATTAAAAAATATTTAAAAAATAAAGTGATAATGATTACAGGTGGCACGGGCTCAATAGGCAACGCAATAATAGATTGTCTATTAGAAAATAAAATTCAGTTTAAAAAAATAATTATTTATAGCCGTGATGAACTTAAGCAATTCAACATGGAAAAAAAATACAGTCATAATTTAAAAAAGATACGATTTTTAATTGGTGATATCCGAGATCTTTCAAGGTTAAAGTTTGCTATTGAGGATGCTGATATTTTGATTCATGCAGCAGCTTTGAAGCAAGTAGAAAAAGCAGAGAGAGATCCAATTGAGTCTATTAAGACAAATATTTATGGAGCACAAAACGTTATTGAAGCTAGTTTAGGTTCTAAAGTTCAAAATGTGATTGCTCTTTCTACAGACAAGGCATCCTCACCTATAAACCTTTATGGTGCTACAAAACTTTGCTCTGATAAATTATTTATTTCTGCAAATAATATTAAAGGCAAAAGAAATATAAAATATAGTGTAGTTAGATATGGAAATGTTTTAGGTAGTAGAGGTTCAGTTTTAAATGTTTTTAAATCACAACTTAAGAAAAAATATTTTACATTAACAGACGTTAGAATGACAAGATTCATGATATCACTTAATGAAAGTGTGAAATTTATTTTAAATTCTATGATAAATAATTTTGGTGGTGAAATTTTTGTTCCAAAGCTTAATAGTTTTAAAATATCTGATTTAGGTAAGGCATTGAAACCAAATGCAAAATTTAAATTTATTGGAATGTTTCCAGGTGAAAAATTAAATGAAGAATTAATTTCTGTAGATGACAGTAAATATACTTTTGAAACAAAAGATTTTTATATAGTTCAAAATCCATATATTTTATCAAACTTTAAAAAAGAACTTGAAAAAAAATATAAATCGAAAATATTAAAAAATAGTTTTGTTTATAATAGTTTAAATAATAAATATCTATCAGTGGAGAATTTAAAGAAAATATTAAATTCAAATTAAAAAAATTTATGAGTAAATTTTATGATTATAAAAGTGACTCAGAAGTTTCATTTGATTTAAGTTCAAAAACAATTGATGATGAATGGACTAATGTTTTTAATAAATTGGTATTCCAACCTGTTGAATATACGTATTTAATAAATAAATATCAAAATGAATATTTTAAAGATCAATATATCAATTTATCATCTGTAATTTACTTTAAAGACACCCCAGTAGGAATATGGCCGTTAAATTTAGATATTAAAAAAAAACAGGTTAAAACTTATTTTAGATATTTGTTGCCCCCCTTACTAAATAAAAATTTAGATAGAGAGAGTAAGTTAAAAATATTTAACGAATGTTGTTTATATTTAATTTTTTTAATAAAAAATTTGGGCGTAAAAGAAATTAATGTAGTAAATGAAACATATCACAAAAGCGACAAGCTTTTTTTTGATATTTTATCAAAATATTTTGAGTATAAAACATCTAATGATCAAACTTTATTGATAGATTTATCCATATCAATTTCTGAAATAAAAAAAGATTTTAGAAAAAGTTTCAAAAGCATTGTCAATCTAGAAAAATTAGATCACAACTTAAAAATAAACTTTTTAGATGATAAAAATTATGATGACTCAATATGGGAGCAGTTTTGCCAACTACATTTTCAGGTCGCTAAACGGAAAACCAGAAGTCAAAAAACATGGGATATACAATCTGAAACAATTAAAAAAGGGATAGGGCAATTGATATATGTTACTGAAAAAAAAACTGGTAAATTAATAAGTGGCTCATTGTATCATTATACAAGAGATGATTTGATTTATTCCTCAAATGCGAGCTTGAACGAATATAGAAAATATTATTTAGGACATAAAACTCAGTTTTATTCAATAAACTTATTCAAAAATAAAAAAATTAAATATTACTATTTATCTTATGATATTGACTCAAATGATTTTGAGGGTATTAGGGTAGATGAAAAATTTAAGCAAGTGCTTAGATTTAAAAGTGGTTTTGGAAAAACAAAAAAACTCAGACAGATTTTCTATTTAAGGAAAAAATTATGGATTTAACTAATAAAAAAATTTTTATCTTCTTACAAAGGAATTGGGGAAGAAAAATAGGGTATCCAATTGCCAAAAAGTTTGCTAATGAAGGCGCATCTTTAGGTGCATTAACATTTCAGAAAGATTATCATCAAACTTATTTAGAAAGTGATTTAAAATTTGATTGGTTAATGAGTCATGACGATATAATTAATAATCCAAAGTTATTTTTAAAAGATGATGAAATCTCAATTAAAGAAATTTGTGAAAATTTAAAAATTAAATCTATATGGCCATATGTACAATCACTTAGAGAACATGTAAAAAATTATAATGATAAATTTTTTTTTGGAAGTTATAAACAAAATGTTTCAGATGAAAATATATTATTATATGTAAAATCTGCATATAAACTTATAGTAAAAATAGAGAGAGAATTTTCACCCGAAATATTTATTTTGCCTAATTTTGTTAGCATAATTCATATTTTTACTTATCTATTCTGTAAAACTAAAAATATAAAGATCTTTGCTTATAGTTCATCTCCTTTAAAAGGTAAGAGCATTTTTGTTAGAGATTTTAACGACTCCACTGGAAAATTTTTTGAAGATATAGATAAATATAATTCTAAAAATGAACTTCCTTTAAATACCGAAAAAGTAAATGAGTATTTAAAAAATGAACTTCAAAAATTTGATTCTGATACTAAAAAAATCAATCAAAAATTAAATTTATTTGGTAAAACAAAAACACTGATTAAACAAATCTATAAATCTTTGGTTAAAAAAAATAAGCCTCACCATAAACAAAAAAAAAAATTATTTGGAGCAAATCCTGATAATTTAGAAATCAAATATTTGATAAGAGATTATATATCTTATAATTTAAATTGTATAAAAACCAAAAAAACTAAATTTTATAATTTAGAGGATATTGATAATTTTGCGTATATGCCACTTCAATATCAGCCAGAGGCAAATATAGATGTTACTTCAGCCTCCTTTAATAACCAAATAGAGACAGCAAGACAAATTGCTATGAATCTACCAGGAGATATGACTTTAGTTGTAAAAGATCATCCTGAAATGTTTGGACTAAGATCATATAAATATCTGGAAAAAATTCTTAAAACTCCAAATATTAAATTGATAGATAGCAGCTATAAAGGCACCTATGTTGTAAAGAAAGCAAAGATAATAATAGCTCCCACAGGATCGACGTTTTTTGAGGCTGCATTAATTAAAAAACCTGGTCTTATATTGGGAAACTTAGGCACAGCTAGGATGTTACCAAATGTTTTAAAAATAGATAACTACAACGAGATCCAAAATAAAGTAGATGAAATTATAAATTCATCTAAAGAGTGGAATGAAGAATATATAAAAAAATTAAAAATAATTGTAGGATGTTCTTTTGAAGTAAGCATAGATAATGAGGGTGCGTATTCTAGGATTTGGCAAACAAGTTATTCATCGGATAAAGATTTAAATTATATATATAGAAAATTTAAAGAAGAAGTCATGAGATTATTGTAAAATTAAGAGATTATTTTTATAATTTCTTTTTCACCAATTTTAACTGGATTATTTCCAAGTCTTAATAAATTTATACCTTTAATTATATTTTTATAATCTTTATCAAAATTTATATTTAATTTTTTTAAATTACACTCTAGTTTAGCATTTTTTTTCATAATTAATATTTTTGAAGAAAAATCATTTATATTTTTAACATTAAATAAATTGAATATTAAATCATATCTTTTTTTTAGATCAAATGAAGTTTCAGATTTATCTAAGTTATTAAAATTAAACATAAAAAAATTTTCAAAAAACAGAGCAACAGCATGTCCATGACTAATATTGTACAAAGAAGTAAAAGGGTATGAGGTAGCATGAGGGGCTGTAGTTTTCGAGATGCTTATTGCTTTTCCAGCTAAATTAGAGGCAATACTCATTTCAGTCGCATTTTTTAAATTTGGTGTGTTAAGAAAAGAAATAAAACTATTAATAGAAATTTTTAATGATTTTAATGCAAATTCTACACTTTGGTTATTAGATTTTTTAGAAATCAACGATTCTAATGCTTGGGCAATTGCATCAAAACCAGCTGAAGCTTTTATTTTATTTGGTGCAGAGGTTAAGAATTCTGGAATTAGAAAAAAATTATCTGGTATTAATAATTCATTCTCAAAAGAGTACTTAATACCATCTACGTAAATAACCGCATTAGAAGTAACTTCTGCGCCAGATCCAGCTGTAGTTGGTATAACCGTTAACTTTGTATATTTCTTTTTAAATGGATACGAATAATTGATAATCAGATCTGCCAAATCTTCTCTAATATCAACAACATTAGCTATTTTAGCATAATCTATTACTGCCCCACCACCAATAGCTAAAATTAAATCTGGTTGAAAATTCCTAATCTCATTAATTATTTTTATAAGCTCTTCATAAATTGGTAGTTCTGATTTTTTATAATATAATTTGATTTCTTTAGAGGTAATTATTTTTTTAAATAAGTCTTCTGCTCCAGATGTTACAAAGGATTTTTTTCCACATAAAATAAAAATTTTTTTAAAGCTTTTATCATTAATTAAATTTTTTATATCGTTAGTAGAATTTATCATTTAACTCATAAATTGATTCTTTATTTTAATCAAATCTGTAGGTCGGGGAAGTTCTTTTATTTTACTATTAGCAACTTTTACTTCTAAAAAACTTAAACTATTATCAGATAGAAATTTTTTAATATTTCTTTTTAAGTTTATTTGATCTTTAATTAAGTAAAATTTTTTAAAACCTAGACTCATTGATAGTTTTTTGAAATTAATATCATTTGCATATGTACTTTGACCACCTACAGAATCATGAGCATTATTATTTAACAATATATATTTAAAATTTTTTTTAGCAAAGGTTCCTAAAGTTTTAATTGCTCCTAGATGCATTAAAAGTGAACCATCACCATCTATACAAATTGTTTTGTTCTTTGTATTCAGAGAATACCCTAGAGCCACTGATGATGTATGGCCCATTCCACCTACCATATAAAAATCCTTATTATTTTTAAATTTGTATTTTTCTCTCAGATATATTAATTCTCTAGAATTGTAACCAGTACTTGAAATTATTTTAGTATTTCTTTTTAGGTTTTCTAGCAGGTTTTTTAAAAACAGTTCTTTATCTAAACTATAAAAATCTTTTTTGTTTTTTATATTTTTAGTTTTTTCTAGTGTCCCTTGTTCAATCAAGCACGCTACTATAGATTTGTTCTTTCTAGCTAATTTTATCTGTTTATCAAACTTTTTAATATCAGATAAAGATCTCAATATCGTATACTTAATTTTCAGTAGTCTTAAAATTTGTTCAGTAATTTTGCCTTTTACGCTATGTTGAGGTTCATCTTTAACATGAGGAGAGCCTCTCCACCCAATAATTAAAATTAGTGGTATAGAATAAACTTGTTTGTGTGCAATTGAAATCAGAGGATTTAAGGCATTAGATAAACCAGAGTTTTGCATGTAAACAGCTGGTATTTTTTTTGTTGACAAATAATGACCTATACCTATTGAAACTGCTGCACCTTCATTGGATGCTATTATATGTTGGTTTTTATTTTTTTTTTGGATGAAAGATGAGAGTTCTTTTAAAACACTGTCAGGTACACCAGTAAAAAAATTAGTTTTATTTTTTTTTAACAATTCTATTAAAGTATTAACTTTAATCATTTTTGATTAGATTAATTATTTCTTTAATAGGAATAATTTTTTTATCTGCCTCAAAAGCTCTTTCGTTTTTTAAAATGGTACTTGCTGCATTTTGCATTGCAGGATATGCCGCTCTTAATAATTGATTTGCGTAAATTACAATTTTAAAGCCATTTTTAATTAATTCTTTTTCATAAACTTTAGAATAAGTTGAAGGAACAGAAACCATAGGTATAAAATACTCACTTTTTCTAAATTTTTTAGCGAAGGAGAATATTTCTGTTGGTGTTTTTTCTTTACTATGAATCAATATTGCATTTGCGCCTGCTTTAGAGTAGATCTCCGCTCTTTTTAATGCATCATTTAATCCTTTACCGACAATAAAACTTTCAATTCTTGCTATAACCATAAAATCATCTGATTGTCTTGTTTTACAAATTTTTTTAATTTTTTTTGCAAAAAGCGATGCTTTGTCTTGCTTTGTTCCTGACTGATTTTTAAATAAGGAATTTTTTTTAAGACCAATTTTATCTTCAATAATGATAGCTGAAACACCAGATCTTTCTAAAGATCTAATTAAATAAGGCAAATGTTCAATTAATCCACCATTATCAGCATCAAAAACTACTGGCTTAGTAGTCACGTCCATAATGTTGTTCAATGAAGAAATACGGGATGAAAAAGATAATGAAGAGTTATCTGGAAGACCTTTAGTTGCAGAGTCGGTAAGACTTGATGACCACATACCATCAAATTCTACATTTTTATTATTTTTAGTAATCTTTAAATTTTCAATTATTAAGCCAGTTAATGAATTATGAGATTCCAATATACGAACAAGATTTTTTGATGCTATTAAACGTTTAAGTCTTGAAATTCTATTTTGTGGTGATCCACCAATTTCCAAGATTTTATTTTTTATAATTGTAGATGAAATATTTTTTGTATATTTAGGCTCAATCAATTTTCCAGACCATTTTTTTAGTGTTTTAATAACATCTTTTCTAGTTTGTTTTTGAACACCTTTTTTCCAATCATCTCCATGAACAACATAGTCTGGTCGAATTAAATTTAAATTTGAAACATAGCTCAAGGAATCTTGAGGGATTACTTTTTTAACATATTTAATATTCTGAACAATAATTTTTCTTCTTGAAAAATTAAGATGTGGAATATTTTTATATGAAGCAATAGCCTCATCAGTTAAGAGGCCAACTATCACATCCCCATATTTGCTTGCAATTTTTAATATATTGATATGACCTTCATGAATCAAATCAACAGCTAAACCAACATAAACTTTTTTTTTATATTCCATTTTCTTTAAATTAAAATCTTATACATGAAAAAATTTGATAAGCATTGTTATATTTAAATTATTTTTCAGATAATGCTTTAGATGAACCTTTACTTTTTTTTTTATCATCAAAATATTCGTAATATTTAGAGCCATTATAACTAACTGTATAGGTATAATATATGATTCTCCTATCAACTTTAGAATTATTTTTTTTAGATCTATGTGGACAGGTATTTGAAAAAATAATCAAATCTCCAATATCTAAATCTATTAAATCAAACGATGTTTTGGCCTCAACTTCTTCTGAGAGTGCTGGAGTACCATTTTTTTTTGTTTTTTCATAAAGTTCATGAAAATTTCCTTTATGCATTTTTGCCAATTCAATTGAACCATTAGTTTCATTACATTTATCAACAGCCAATAAAGCATTTAAAAAAAAATCTCCATATTCGTACCAACCATTTTTTACGTTATGATCAGAGTCAATAAATTTAAATACACCATCATAATGTGCAAAAAAACCTTCTCCCCCAGGAGATTTGGAGTTAAATTTATCTTTAAATATCGTAAAATTAATTTCAAAAATATCATTTAATAATAATAATATTTTATTATTTAAATCAACTAAGTTTTCTCCTTTATCGTAAAACTTTTCTATTCTTCTAAGCTTATTTGTATTGTCAAAATATTTATCAACATCATTAGCTTTATTGATATCATCAATTAACTTTAAAACATTATTTTTACTTAAAAAATCTTTAACAACAAAATAACCCCCTGTATCAAACTCTTTTTTAAAATCTAAATATTTGGAACACATTTTGCAAATTTCACAATTGATAAATCATAATTAAATGTTAAATTTTACATTAACAAAATATTAAATTATTTGAAATGCTAATTATATTATTTTATTGATATTATTTGAATTTATATACTAAATTCCATTTAATGTTGGATAATGTATGATTTAGTAAAATAAAATAATTTAAATATTATTCTAGAAGAAAATTTTTATTATATTTGTGTGGTAGATTTTAAATATAAATTAAATTTATGAAAAAAATATCAATAATAATTTTAAAAAAATTTGTATATTTTTTATCATTGGTAATTCCTAAAAATAAAAAAATAATTATTTTTGGAAGTAGAGATGGATTAATTTTTGGAGACAATTCAAGATATCTATTTATTTATTGCAATGAAAAAATCTTGTCTTATAAATTTATATGGTTAACAAAAAACCCTGAGGTATTTTCATATTTAAATCAAATAGGTTTTAAATGCTATTTCTCAAATAGTTTGAGTGGAATATTTTATTCTTTAATTTCAAATTGGCATATATTTAGTTATACCGAAAATGACATAAGTGATTGTTTTGATTATAATGTTAATAAAATAAATTTATGGCATGGGTTTGGTTTAAAGAAATTCGAAGAAAATAAAATTAAAAAAAAAATTACTTTTTTTAAAAGAAAATTTTATTGTGTATATCTCAATAGACTATATTCAAAAAATTTTTTAAAATATCTTAGTTCTGATACTTCAAATCTAATTGTATCTAATTTCCCAAGAAACGACATTTTAAAAAGTTCGGATAAATCATTACTCAAGAAATATAGAACATCCCAAGAAAATAATTTTATAAATAAAATTAGAAATAATAAATATAACATTGGTTACTTCCCAACTTACAGAAAATCTGGAATTGATTTAATTGTAAAAGAAGATGATAAAAAATTTATTAATATTATAAATGAAAATTTAATAAAAAATAATTCACATGTCTATTTCAGGAGTCATATAGGTTTAACATTAACAAAAAATTCTAAATATTTTAATAAAGAACTAGAGAAACCAAAAAAATATTTGTTGAGTCAAAAAAGATTTTCTTATTTACAAAATGAATTAGATTTAACGTCAATTTTGAATGAAATGGATATATTAATTTCAGATTATTCAGGTGTAATCATAGATTATCTAATTTTGAATAGACCTATAATTTTATATATACCAGATATTAAAATATACGAAAAAAATACAGGCCTTATAATTGATTATAAAAAAATAGACTTTGCTTATTTTGCTCATTCATTCTATGAAATATCCAACTTATTAAATAATTATTATAAAGACCCTATAAAATTTTCTAATTTTCACGCTACTAATAGAAAAAAAGCACTAGATCTGTTTATTGAAAATAAAGAATGTTTTAAGTTTATAGTAGATAAGTTTCAGAAATTATAAGTTATTTAATTCGAGAGATATTATGTTGAACTGAGTATTAGATTGCTAAAGTGAGATTTATTGTAAATTAATATTAATTTCTTTATATAAGAATTAAACTTGTTTTAATAAATTATATGAAATCAGTATTATTTTTAACAGACAGTTATTTTCCAAAAAAAAATCCTCAAGCTATATTATTGAGAAATGTGCTTTTTCATTTATCCAAAGATAAAAGATTTAATGTACATCTCGCAACATCAACAAATTTAGAGAAAAAAAAATTAAATTTTAAATATAAATTAATAAATTTTAGACTAAACAAATTTTGGCAGTTTGTAAATTATTTGCCTTTTTTTTCTAGATTTAATTTTATTAGTTATAAATATAAAAAACAGTTATTTGAATTAAAAAATTATATAAAAAAACATAAAATAAATTTAATAGTCTCGTACTCTAATCCCTATTTATTGAATATTTTTTCACACATTTTATCTAATAAATTGAAAATAAAAAATATAATTCATTACAGTGATCCAATAATTAATACAATTTATAAAAGATTTATTTTTAAGAATAAAGAATTAATAAATAAAAATTTGGAAAAAAAAATTTTAACTGATGCAGATCATATTGTTATTAACAATAAAGTAATGGCAAACTTTATTTATAAAAATCAAAATAAAACTTTTTTAAATAAAACATCAATCATTCCTCACTCTTTTTTTGAGAATGATTATAAAAAAAAACAAAATAAGCCTGATAATAAGAAAATACAATATTTTGGTGCATTGAATAAAATTAGAAATCCTATTGAGTTTATTAAAATTTTTATAAAATTAAAAAAAAATAACAAGATTTCTAAATATATGGAATTACATTTTTTTTCAAACTTAGATCAATATATGAAAAAAATTGCCATCAATTATAAGAATTTACACATAAAAAATAAAATTTTTTTTCATAAAAGTATATCTTATAAAGATTCAATAAAAGAAATGTTCAAATCGTTTATGCTTCTAGCTATTGATGCAAAAGGTTATGAAAATATATACTTAACAACTAAAATAATTCAGTATTTAAGAATAAAAAAACCAGTCCTGAATGTGACTCAAATAAATAGTCCAAATTTCAAATTAGGAGTGATAGCAAATTTTTTTTTTTTAAATGTTAATGACAAAAAACTTTTAGAAGCAAATCTAACACATTATTTAAACAAATATTCAAAATTTAAACCAAATAAAAAAATTATAAAAAAATATGAGTCAAAGAATATTTCTAAAATGTGGAAAAAATTAATACTTGATCAATTTAGATAATTATTGAATAAATTTTAATTATTGATCTTCTAATATGAAGTCAAGATAGAATTTATTAGCCCAATTTATAGATTGATATTGTTGATATTCACCTGATATTGGCCCCATGGAGCACCTTCTTTTTTTAAATATATATCGTATTTATCTGTATATGAATTAGCATTTGCTTTTTGATCCCAAAATCTAGTATCTAAAGTTTTTAGATTTTCTTCTGAAAAAAGGATAGGGATTCCGTTTACACTTTTATAATCAAACTTACATAATTCGCAGGAAAGTTCTAAATTATCTTCATTTTTAATAATTAAGTTTACAGAACACTTAAATTGCACACATTTCAGATGTTCTAAAGCTTCTTTAGTTAACATAATTTACAACAAACTTGAGTTAACATAATTTACAACAAACTTGAATTAAATTTTAAAGCACTTAAAAGTACAAGAAAAAAAATCTTATATCTTAATGTTAAAAATATTCAATAATATTTTAAAGATTCTTTCAGTAAGAAGAAAAATATCTCTAATATTTTTTATTCTTTTGACTTTTGCCTGTTCATTTATAGATGTTGTTTCAATTGGTTTAATTATACCATTTATTGGACTGTTTTTAGATTACAATAAAACAATAACTATTGTGTCTAAATTTAATTTTTTGGGTTTAAATTTAGAGGAACCTTCAATCTACTATTTAATAACATTGGTATTTGTTTCCACAATTATTATCTCCACAATATTTAGAATTTTTCAAGGTTATTACGGAACAAAATTAAGTGATATGTTGAGGTATGAAATTTCTTCTAATTTTTATTTTAGATTAGTTAATTTGAAAACCTTAAATCATGATTATATCAATGAAAGTAATAGCAATTCTAATATTCAAAAAATTAGTTTTGTTTCAACATTTATTTCATCATTTCTTTCATTCATTACACATGCATTAAATCTTATATTTATATGTATTTTGCTAATTTTAATAGATATGAAATTATTTTTTTTTCTATTATTTTTAGGTTTTGCACTTTTATTATTTAATCAATTTTTTAAAAGCTTATTAATTAAAAATGGTAAATTAATTTCAAACAACATAGATAAAAGAACAAAAATTTTGAATAATACTATAGGGTATTTGCCATTTATAATCTTAAATAACTTAAGCAAATTCTTTTATTCTATTTTTACAAAAACAGAATATCAAATTTCAAAATCAAATATACTAATAGTTGTTTTTAAAAAAACACCAAATTTAATATTTATGTCTTTTGTAACAATTCTTTTTTCAATAATTGTTTTGCATTATAAAATGGATCTATCAAATGAATTGTTCATTGCAAAGATAACGATTTTTAGTGGAATCATAATTGCTTTGATGAGAAGCCTTCCTCAAATAGTTAATTTACAGTCAAATCTTTCTTCATTAAGATCACATAAAAAACCTACTGAAGATGTATTAGATTATTTAAACAAGTTTAAAAATAGTCACTATTTTTCAAAAAAAAAAAAAATTATTCATCAAGATATAAAAACAATAGAATTTAAGAATTTAAATTTTAATTATAATCAGAGAAATAAAAAAATTAATGTAATTCAGAAACTAAATTTTAAAATAAATAAAGGTGATAAAATATTTATTTTTGGGAATTCTGGTTCGGGCAAAACAACTTTCTTAAAATTAATCTTAGGATTATTAAAACCTCATTCTGGCAATATTTATATAAATTCTAAAAAAATAGATCATGGTATTTTTCATTCTATAAACAAAAAAATTGCATATGTTCCCCAAGATATTTTTTTATTTGATGAAAGTTTTTTCAATAACTTAACAATGGGAATTAATCAAATAAATCATACAAAAGTGATAAAAAGTTGCAAAATTGTAAAAATACATGATTTTATTAACCGCAAAGATAAAGGATATGATTCAGAAATAAGTTATTATGCTAGAAATATTTCTGGAGGACAAAAACAAAGAATTGGTATTGCTAGGGCATTAATTAGTGAGCCAGATATACTCGTTTTAGATGAGTCAACAAATTCTATGGATCTAAAAACTGAGTTACAAATATTTAAAAATATTAAAAAAGAGTTAAAGGATAAAACAATTATATGTGTGTCTCATAATAAAAATTTATCAAATTTTTTTGATAAATTTTACATTTTAAAAAATAATAAACTAATTAATGTTAAAAAAAAAAATCTTAATAACACTAGGTACTAGGCCAGAATTAATAAAGTTATATCCATTGATTAAATCAATGTATGATTCAAAAAATTTTTTAGTTAAAACTTGTTATACTGGACAACATAAAGAACTAGTTAAAATGTCTTCAAAAATATTTGATTTTAAACCTGAATTTTCGTTAAATATAATGAAGACAAATCAAAACTCAGTAGATATTGTTAAAAACATATTTAGTAAATTTGAAAAAATAAATAGTAGATTCAATTTTGAAAGTATAATTATACAGGGGGATACTACAACAGCTATGGCTGCAGCATTAGCTGCTTTCTATTTTAAAAAAAAAGTAATACATGTTGAGGCAGGTTTAAGAACAAAAAATATTAATGATCCATTCCCAGAAGAGGCTAATAGAAAAATTATATCTCAAATTGCCTCTATTCATTTTGCCCCTACAAAAATTGCAAAAGATAACTTAATTAAAGAAGGTATAAAAAGTAAAAATATATTTGTTGTTGGAAATACAGTAATAGACACTTTAAAGATTATCTCAAAAAAATATAAAATTAATCAAGAAGAGAAAAATACTATCTTATGTACGATTCATAGAAATGAAAATTTGAAAAAAAATATTGATATTATAATCAATTCTTTATTAGAAATTGCAAAAAAAAATCCTAGTTGGAAAATTATATGGCCACTTCATCCTAATCCAGTAATAAAAAAAAAATTGAAAAAAATATTAAATAAAAAAAAAAATTTGAAAGTCTTAAACCCCTTAAATTATTTTGATTTTATTAAGACTCTTAAAGAAAGTAGAATAATAATTTCAGACTCAGGGGGCATTCAGGAAGAAGCTTCGTATTTGGGCAAGTATGTTTTCATAATGAGAAAAAATACAGAAAGACCAGAAGTAATAATAAATAGAACAGGCAAAATTTTAGATTTCAATAAAAAAGTAATTGTAGATCAGATAAACAAATTTATAAAAGATAAAAAATGGTTAAAAATAAATTCATCTAATTGCTTTGGTACTGGAAATACTTCCCAAAAAATACATAAAATTTTAAAAAAAGTGAGCAAACCTTATAATGAAGAATAAAATATTAATTTTAGGAGCTGGTTGGTATGGGTGTCATTTAGCATTATATTTAAAAGAGAAAGGTCATAAAATAAAAATTTATGAAAAAAGTAATAAGATTTTTAATGGTTCGTCTGGAAAAAATCAATTTAGATTACATCAAGGGTACCATTATCCCAGATCATTGAAGACAATTGAAGAAATTAAAAAAAATTTTATTAAATTTAAAAAAAGATATAAAGAATTTATTACTTATCCAAAAACAAATATCTATTGTATTGCTAGTAATTGCTCATTGATAGATTTTGGAACTTATATAAATATTCTTAAATCAAACAAACTTAAATTTAAAAAGAAAAGATTTGATTTTTTAAAAAATATTGAAGGATCAATTGAAATAAATGAAGGCGTAATTCAAAATTCAAAAATTATTGAATTTTTTAAAAAAAAAATAGGAAAGGACATCACTTTTAAAAAAGAAATAAAAGACATAGATAAAATTAGTGATGAATTTGACTTTATTATAGATTGTTCAAATAATACGAGACATAATTATTTTAAAAAAGAAATAAGATACGTTTTGACAATTTCATTTGTTTATAAAATGAAGTCAAAAAAAATGGCATTTCCTGTTACAATTATGGATGGTAAATTGCCATCAATTTTTCCTTATGCGGATAAAAAAGATTATTTTACATTAACTCATTCTAAACACACACATGTTAAATGGTTTAATAACTTTGAGGATTTAAATTTATTTAAAAAAAATATTAAGAAAAATGAAATTAATCATAAACGACTGTTATCAGAAAAAAGTATTAAATTTTATTATTCAAATTTTGATGATGCTTTTTCTTATAAAGGGCATTTTTTTTCATACAAAGTTTTGCCTAACATTAAATCAGATCAAAGACCGACATTTTATATGATTAATAAAAATATCTTGTCATTATTTTCTGGCAAAATTGCCAATATATTTTCTGCAGAAGAAATAGTAAATAAGTTGATAAATGAAAGGAAGTAAGACAACTAAAGATGCTTTGATTGGATACACAGGATTTGTAGGATCAAATCTAAAAAAAAAAAAACCAAATTCTGATTTATTTAATTCAAAAAATATTCATTTAATAAAAAAAAGAAAATATAATGAAATTATATTTGCAGGTTTGCCTGCTGAAAAATGGAAAGCGAATAAAAATCCGGATAAAGATTTAAAGAATATCAAAAATCTTATTAAGTTATTAAAAACTGTTAAGTGTAACTTAATTATACTCATCTCAACTATTGATGTACACAAAACTCAAGAAACTTATGGAAAAAATAGGAAATTTTTTGAAAATTTTGTTAAAAAAAATTTTTCAAAATTTTTAATAATTAGATTACCTGCAATTTTTGGAAAGGGATTAAAAAAGAATATTCTTTTTGATTTATTAAATAATAATCAAATAGAAAACATAAACCCAAAAGACAAATTTCAGTGGTTTGACTTAAAGTTTTTATACAGTGAGATAAAAAAAATAAAAACGTTTAATAAAATTGTTGAACTATATAGTCCACCTATATCTAATGAGCTAATTATAAAAAAATTTAAAAATTTAAAATTAACAAAAAAAAACAAGAAAACAATTATATATAATTATTTGCCAGCTAATGGATATTATAAAAATAAAAAATTTATGTTAGATAGAATAAAAGTTTTCATAAAAAATTATAAAAAGTTTCAATTATAAATTGAATATGAATTTAAAACTTAGTGTATCAATGTTAGCTCTAGATAATAAAAAAAATTTAAAAAGATTTATTAAAATATTAAAAGATGAGAAAATTAATTATTTAGAATTACCTATTACAAAAATATTTGATAATTATAATTTTAATCTAAAAAAATTAAGAATATTTAAACAGTTATTAAAAAAAAATTCTTTAAAAATTTCTTCAATTCAATCAATTTTTTTTGGAAAAGAACAATTAAATATTTTTGATAGAAGTCAACATAAGGCTATATTGTCTCATATAAAAAAGATTTTAAGATTTTCGAAATATTTAGGTGCTAAAAATATAATTTTTGGATCACCAATAAATAGAAAGATAAATTTAAAAAAAAAATTACAACAGAATCTAGTAGGAGTCGAAATTTTAAAAAAAATTATAAATGAGTGTAAAAAAAAAAAAATAGTTTTTTGTATTGAGCCAAACGCTAGATATTATAATTGCAATTATATAAATTCTATACTGCAGGCCATAAAATTAGTAAAAAAGATTAATTATAAAAATTTTTTAATTAATGCAGATACAGGCAACATAAGTCTTGAAAATAAAAGATTAGTAAATTTTAGAAAACAAAAAAAATTTTTTGGAAATTTTCAGATAAGTGAAAAAGATTTAGTTAGTTTATCCAAAGGAAATGTAAATCATGAAAAGATACTTGGTCATTTTGATTTATCAGAAAAAGTAATTTCACTAGAAATGAATAATATAAAAATTATTAATTTAAGAAATGAGATCAAGATATTTAAAAATTTAATCAGTAAAATTTCAAATTGATAATTATGATAGTAAACATAAAAAAATATATACAAAATAAGTTTTTTAAAATTGGATTCAATACAATTCTTAATGTTAAAAAAAAATATGAGATCATTAATAAAGCTTCAAAACATAAAATTGGAAAATTTAGTTTTGGAAATAAGAATAAGCATAAAATTTTTTATGTTATTAAGAGGACTCCAGGTGCAGGTTTTTTTTCAAATTTACTTTATGTTATCAAAAACTTAGATATAGCTGAAAAAAATAACTATATTCCAATAGTAGACATGTGTAATTTTCCAACAATGTATAATCAAAAAATAAATATTAATAATAAAAAAAATATTTGGGAAATATATTTCAAACAAACTTCAAACTTTAACTTAAAAGATGTCTATAAAAGTAAAAATGTTTATTTTTCACCTTCAAAATTTAAGTTTCGTTATGAAATATACAAAAAAAAAAAATATAAAAAAATATTTGATAAGTATATTAAAGTTGATAAGAAAATATTAACGATAGTAGATAAATTTGTAAATAAATATTTTAAAGATGAGAAAATTTTAGGTATTCATTTTAGAGGTACCGATCAATTAATAGCTCCTAATCACAGCCATCCACCAACAATTTTTGAAATTGAAAATTTAATAGAAAAAAAGGTTTTAAAAGGAGATTTTGATAAAATATTTTTACTTACTGAAGATCTTAGATATTTTAACAGGTTAAAAAAAAAGTATAAAGAACTTATTTATTCATATGATTATTTTAGAGCAAAAAATATTGAGGATTTTAGTAACTCAAAAAGACGAAATCATAGAAATAAGTTAGGATTTGAAAATTTAGTTGAAGCAATAACACTTTCAAAATGTAATAAAATTGTTTTTTGTGAATCAAATATTTCCATGTTTGCAATATTTTATTCAAATTTTAAGATATCTAAATATCATTTAAATAATGGCATAAAAAGTTCCAATACTTTAATTTCAAGGTTCAGTTGGTATCTCTCAATTTATTTACCAAAATTATTAAAGTATTATTTTAAAATTCAATTTTAGATAAAACCTGGATTTGAGGCAATAAAATTAAAAGGATTTGTTCTTGTTTATTAATTTCTTTAAAATTCTGCTTAATATCTATTTAGGAGCTTTAAATATATTTAAAAATGAAATAAATAAAAATTGAATTTTATTCTTTTTTCCGCATATACAACATTTTTATAAAAACTAAGCTTTTTTAAATAAAAAAAGAAATTTTTTTAAAATTTTTTTAATATAATTTTTCCTAGGAAACATTAATTTTGGTTTACTAAGTTCATTATGGTTTTGTTTAATGATTCTACACATTCCCGATCCACTAAAAGAAAAAATTAAATTGATGTTATCATAATTTGATAATTGAATTTCTAAAATTTTATTAAAAGTATCTCTATTAATATTTTCAGTATATTCATGATCTCGCCAACTATTTTTCAAATAAGGTAGCCAACTAATATCATCAATATACATAGACCCAAAAGGTTTTAAGTGTTTCCAATATGTGTAAATTAATTTTGAAACATGATTGGGCTCATGTAAACTGTCTATTAAAATAATATCAAAATCATCAGTAAAGTAGCTTGATACCTTATTATAATCATCATCTCTTGTTTTCAAAAATGTCCAATTATTGTCACTAAATAAGTTGGAGTAATCATCTATATCTACTGAAATCAATTTACCACCATTTGAAGCACAGAGGTCCAAAAACATTTTTGTAGACCTACCTTCACGAACACCAAACTCTAAAATATTAATATTTTTTTTATTAATTTCATGATCTAAAATGAAGTTATTAATCTTATCTTTATAATTCTGATCAGGATTAAATTCTTTTTTGAGCATATAAAATATATTGATTAAATAATATTTATATATTAACTCCATTCTTTATAAAGCAATTATTATCTAATTTAATAGTAATTTTAAATATTTGTAGTAAGACTGAGTTGATGAAAATATTAGTGACTGGTGCAGCTGGATTTATTGGATTTAATTTATCAAGGTTTCTTTTGAAAAAAAAATTTAAAGTTGTAGGTATAGATAATATAAACGATTACTATTCTACCAAATTAAAAAAAGACCGTATAAATCAACTTAAGAAATTTAAAAATATAACATTTTATAAAATAGACTTAAGAAATAAAAAAAAACTTGACGAAATATTTATTAAGCACAAATTTGATGCTATATTTCATTTTGCTGCTCAAGCAGGAGTTAGATACTCAGTTGATTACCCAAGAAAATATATAGACAGCAATATTAATGGCTTTTTTAATATATTGGAAAAAGTTAGAATTAAAAAAATAAAAAAATTCTTTTATGCGTCTTCAAGTTCAGTTTATGGTGAGTCAAAATCATTTCCATTAAAAGAAAAAGATCTTCTTTTTCCAACAAACACCTACAGTCTTTCAAAAAAATTTAATGAAGATTTATCATTAATCTATAACAAATTTTATAAAACTAATGCAATCGGCTTAAGATTTTTTACAGTATATGGTGAGTGGGGAAGACCGGATATGTTTTATTCCAAAGTTTTAGATGCTGCTTTTAAAAAGACAAAACTTTATGTGAATAACTATGGTAATCATTCAAGAGATTTTACATACATAAAAGATGTAAATTTAATACTTTATAATTTATTAAAATCTAAAAATATTCCAGGAAATGAAGTATTGAATATCTGTTCTAATAATCCATTGAATATTATTAAACTAATACAAATTGTAGAAAAAAAATCAAAAAAATTAAAACTTCATAAAAGAACAATGCAAAAAGCAGATGTTCTTAAGACACATGGTGATAATAAAAAAATTAAAAAATATAAATTAATAAAAAATTTTACGCCTTTCGAAATTGGAATTAGAAATACTATAGATTGGTATAAAAAATATAATAATTTTTGAGTTAAAATTTTATAATGAAAAATATTTATTATTGGTGCCCTTTTATTGGAAATATAGCAACCATTAAAGCAGTAATTAACTCAGCTTATAGTTTATCAAAATATTCAAATAATGGATTTATACCAACAATTATTAATAGTTGTGGAGAGTGGGATAGGTTCAATTCTACACTTAATGATAAAAAGATTATCGTAAAAAAATTTAAAAACATATTTTCTATAAATACAAGCACATCCGGATATTTTAAAAGCAGAATAACTTATATAAAAATTTTTTTGAGTTGTTTTTTCACTTTAAAAAATACACTAAAAAAAGATGAACCAGAATACTTAATTGCCCATCTTATCACTTCATTGCCTATATTTCTTTATTTAATCTTTAATTTTAAAACTAAATTAGTAATTAGAGTTTCGGGTAAAGTAAAAATGAATATTCTAAGGAAAATCCTTTGGAAGCTTTGTAAAAAAAATATTAGCTTAATTACGTGCCCAACTCAAGCAACACAAAATGATATTATAAAGCTCAATTTGGTCGAAAAATCTAAGGTTATTTATTTGCCTGATCCCATAATTGAAATCAATGAAATTTTTAAACAAAAAAATAACAACTCTACAGACATTAAAATAAAAAAAAATTTTTTTGTTATGATTGGACGATATACCAGACAAAAAAATCATTTATTAGCAATTAGATGCTTCAAAGAGTTAATTAAAAAAAATCTGGATATAAATTTAATTATCATTGGTAATGGTGAATTAAAAAATGAATACTTAACTGAGATAAATTATTTAAACCTTGAGAACAGAATTCAATTAATTGATTATCAAAAAAATGTTTCTATTTATTTAAGTAAATCATTAGGAATGATCTCATCTTCTTTGTGGGAAGATCCAGGATTTGTAATGATTGAAGCAGCTGCTTGTAATACTTTTATTATTTCAAGTGATTGTTTAAATGGACCAAGGGAATTTGTTGGAAGTGATAATGGAATACTATTTAATAATGATAATATTAAAAGTTTGGAAAAAAGTATTTTAAAATTTTTAGGTATGAGCGATTACGAGATTAAAAAAAAGAAAATTAATGCAAAAAAAAAATCAATTAATTTTACTAAACTAAGACACTTCAAGATATTATCAAATAATCTTGTTTAGAAGAATTCTTTATTCGCAAATTTTATAATTTCTTCAGACCTTTTTATCCAAGTGTATTTTTTTGCTGTTCTAAAAGCATTTTTTTTTATATAATTATATCTATTTGATGATTTAAATATTTTATTAATCCACTTAATCCATAAATTAATTTTTGAATTATTTATTAGTATTGAATTATAATTATTTTTTAAAATATGCTTATAGACTGGCAGATCACTTGCTATAATTATATTTGAACTTGCTAGATAATCAAACATTTTAAGAGGTGACATTGATTTTATTAGATTAATATTTTTTAGTCTTCCTGAAACCCAATTTCCATATGGCATTAAAGCTATTTCATATTTTGATAAAATTTTAGGAATTTTTTTGTAATTAACATAATCAAAAACTTTTATATTTTTAGGCTTGAATTTTTGACTTAAAAATCTTTTATCTCCATATAAATGAAAGTTAATATTCTCTAATTTTTTTGCAATTTCTAAAATTAACTCAACACCTTTACCTTGATGAAAGCTACCAACATAAATGCATGTTTTTTTTATTTTTTTTGTATTTTTTTTTAATTTAAAATCATTAATATCAACTGCGTCATCTAGACATAACCACTTATTTTTTGAAGGGTTAAATACTTTTATTAAGTTTTTATGTATAAAAATATAACGTAAATTTTTTAATAAACCAATATTTCGCATACTATAATAAACAAATTTTGTCATACCCGACAATTTATGATGAATTTCTAAAATAACTTTTTTATTTAATAGTGAAGCTATAATTGCAAACAATGGGCTTCTTGATACAAAAAAATAATTACTATTCCGAGGTGTATTTATCAATACTTTTAGTGTGAATAATATCCTTGTAATAAAAGTAAGAGTTATAGGCTTTCTGAATATACTAAAAAAAAAAATTTTATTTTTTAGTGTAAAATTCTTACTTAATATTTTGTTACTAATTGATAGGTTGGGAGTAATTAAATTAACTTTATAATTTTTTGAGGATAAAGCATCACACATCTTTAAAACATGTATTCCATAAGCTGATGTATTTGGGTAATTTACTTCACATACGTAATTTATAAAAAATTTTTTTTTCAATTAATTCATCTCACTTTTAATTTCCTTAAGGTACAGTCCCAAGTTCTTCTCATAATCAAATCTCTCCAAACGTTTGTAGGCAAATTCTAATTTATGATTGTATTTTTTTTTATTTTTATTTAATAAAAGAATTCTTTTTGATAATTGTTGATAATCTCCTACTTTAAATAAATCACCACCTTTTCCATTATCTAATATTTCTTTTGGACCAGTTGGACAATTTGTTGAAATTATATTTTTTTTAAGACATACAGCTTCTAATAATATATTAGGCAATCCCTCATATTTTGATGTTAATACTAGTAAGTCAGCACTTTTCAAATATTTATATGGATTATTTTGCCAATTAATTATTTTAACTTTATTTTTTAATTTATTATCTAACAAAAAATTTTGTAAAGTCTTATAATAGTATCCTCTACCTATAATAATTGACCTAAAATCTATCTTATTTTTTAGTAAGTTTAAGGCTTTAACAAAAGTTATAGGATCTTTCTGATTTACAAGTCTACCTATAAAAATTATTTTTATTTTTTTATAATTTTTAAAAAAATTAATTTTAATTTTTTCATTAGATGCTTTTTTAATAAATTTAATATTTAGAGGGTTATAAATACATTTAACCTTTATATTAAATCTTTTTTTATATTCTTTTTTAAATTCTTTACTGTTCACAATTATTTTATAAGGAAATCTTAAAAAAAAACTAAAAATTTTTTTTCTAAAAAAACCTAATTGCCAACCACTTGGTGAAGAATTGGACCTTACAATAACTTTTATACCAAATATTCTACAAATTATAGAACAGTAAAGATTTGCTTGAAAAGAAAAAACTAGGTAATTTCTATCTTTAATTAATAATTTAATAAGCTCTACAATACAAAATAAAAACTTTAATCTTTTAAAGGAAAAATTTTCAACATCATACTTCGGATTAATTATGTTTATATTTTTAAATTTAGAATTTTGCGATTTGCTACTAGTTATTAAAAAAGAACCAGGTAATTTTTTACTTAAATAATTTGATATTATGAATAAATTTTTTTCAACACCACCCACATCAATTGATGGCATAAAAAGGATTAATTTTTTTTTTTGCATTTTCTTTAATTGAAATTATTTATTATTATTTATTAAAAAATTAAGCTCTAAAAATGTCAATACTTATATAATTTTTGATTATATTGCATTAGAATATTATAGTTGAATACAATTTGTATTTACCTATATTTTAAGTATTTTTTTTTCTATTCAATTATAATAAATACATTTAACTAAATTAAAACATCATATATTTAAATCTAAAATGAGAAATCTGTTTTTATACATTTTAAGTTTTATTCTAGGTAGAAAAACTCTTTATAATTTTAACTTAAACATAATTAAGTTATTTTTTGTTTTTATTGGTAACAATAATTTTTTTTCATTTAAGGCAAGTGGAGAAGAGTTATTTCTCAATAAAATATGCAACGAGAGCCCTAAACTTTGCATAGATGTTGGTGCAAATATTGGAAATTATTCTAAATATATATTAGAAAACTCTAAGTCTAATATTATTGCATTTGAACCGTCTAAAAAATCTTATCAAAAACTTGATAAATTAAAAACAAAGTATAACTCAAGGTTATTCACTTTTAACTTGGGTCTTGGAGATAAAGTTAGAAATCTTAATCTGTATTATGATAGACAAAATAGTCTGTGGGCTAATTTCAATCCTGAAGTTAATGAAATAGGTTATTTAAGAAATAACAAGTTAATAGAAAAATGCAAAGTAAGTAAATTAGATAATATTTATAGTTCAAATAAAAAGATATTTAAAGACAAAGTAAAATTACTAAAAATTGATACAGAGGGTTATGAATATGAAGTTTTATTAGGAGCCTTAAACTTTATAAAAAAGAAAAAACCTAAATACATACAGATTGAATATAATTGGCATCATATGTTTAAAAATGTAAATTTATATAAATTTTCTAAATTACTAAAAAACTATGATGTTTATAAAATTTTGCCACATTGTAGTGGTCTCCTGAAGATTGATCCTAAGAGGCCAGAAAATAATTATTATAATTATTCGAATTATGTATTTAAATTAAAAAAATAATAGAAATATGAAAAAAAAATTAATTTTCTTTTATCCATCTTTTGAAAGAGGTGGAGCTACAAAAATTCTTATAAGAGTAATTAATTATTTATTAAAAAAAAATATCGAAATTTATCTTTTTTCACACAATGCACTGTATAAAGATTTTATTAAGTCAAAAAAATTAACTATACAAGGGTCAAATATAAAAAATAAAAGTAGATTGTACTTTAATTTATTTACAACAATAAACTTACTTAAATTTCTAATTCAAAATAATGAAAAAAATACAATCTTTTCTTTTCAGAGTCATTTACCCGCAATAATCTTAGCAAAACTTTTTAAGAAAAAAATAATTATAAGAAATTCAGAAGAAATTTTTGGAGCAACTAAGTATGCGGATAATAAAGTGCATGCATTCATAACACTAATCTTAAAAGCTGTCTTTTATAACCTAGCTGATATTATAATTGCTATTTCTACAAAATCAAAAAAATCTTTAGAAAAAATTATTATAAACAAAAATAAAGTTAAATTAATCTATAACCCATACCTATTAAATAATAATAAATTTAAAAAAAAAGTAAATAATGATAATTCTTTTAATATTCTTTGTGTGGGAAGGTTAACAAAACAAAAGAATTTTATATTAGTTATAAAAGTTATTAATGCACTAGTTAAGCAATACCCAAATATTATACTTACAGTAGTTGGTGATGGACCTTTAAGAAGAGATTTGATCAAAAGTGCTAATAAAAATATAAAATTTTTAAACTGGACAAATAATATTAAAAAATATTTTTTAAAATCTGATTTGTTTATTTTACCTTCGTATTATGAAGGATTACCAAATGCATTAATTGAAGCAGCTTATTATAATGTACCTTCTATCTCGACTGACTGTAGTGGTGCAAAAGACATTTTATTAAATAATAAAGGAGGCTATATCATACGAATTAACAACTTTATTGAATTAAAAAAAAAAATAATAATAGTTATGAATAAATATAAAGATGCTAAAAAAAAAGCTTCTTATGCAAAAAAAAATGTATCAAATTATTCCATATTAAATTGTGAGAAATATTATCAATTAGCTCTAAAAGAGCTGAATTAATCATTAAAATAAAAAATAATAATTGCCAAATGTTTTAAAAAAATTGTTTGCATAAAAAATATTAATTTCAATAATTAGATAATGTCAAAAAAAGTTTATAAATTATTTTTTCATTTTTATTTACTAAGGATAAAATTGTATTAAACTTATATTTATGGATTTAGTTAGTGTTATCATTCCTTATTATAAAAAAAAGAAATATATTGAGCCAGCGATTAATTCTGTGCTGAAACAAACTTATAAAAATTTTGAATTAATCATTATCTATGATGATGAAAATAAAGAAGATTTAAATTTTCTTAAAAAAATTATAAAAAAAGACAAAAGAATTAAACTTTATATTAATAAAAAAAATTTAGGAGCGGGCAGGTCTCGAAATAAAGGAATTAAATTGAGCAAAGGTAGTTTAATTGCTTTTTTAGATGCAGATGACTTGTGGGCACACAACAAAATCCAAAAACAAATTTTTTTTATGAAAAAAAATGCTATAGATGCTTCACATACATCTTATCATATTATTAATGCCAACACTAAAATCGTTGGAAGCCGAAAAGCTAAGGACATGAATCATAAGTTGTTACTAAATTCATGTGATATCGGTTTATCAACAGTAATAATGAAAAAAGAAATAATCACAAATAAAATAAAATTTGCTAATATTAATACTAAAGAGGACTATGTTCTTTGGCTTAAAATCACATTAAGTAATAAAACAATTTTTGCTCTAAAAAAGAACTTAACAAAATGGAGAAAGTTAAATAACTCTCTTTCAGCATCAAAAATACAAAAAATTTATGATGGTTATCTAGTGTATAGAAAATATATGAATTTTAGTTTGCCAAAGTCTTTTATCTGCTTGTTGTTACTTTCATTTAACTATGTTTTAAAAGAATTAAAAAACAAATGAATATACTCTTGTTTATTTCAGTTATATTTTTATCTTTAATCATTAATCGTACACTTGTTACTAAAAAATTATTGTTAAATTATAAAGGAGACAATCATCAAAAATTTATTTCCTCAAAAAATATACCACTTTCTGGTGGCCTGATCTTAATTTTTACATCATATTATTATCTTAATCTATTAAATTTTACTTATGTTTTTTTAATATTTTGTGTTGGCTTTTTATCTGACATAAAAAAAATTAATTCTCCAAAATTGAGATTTATTATTCAAACTTTAATTGTGTTGGGTGTTGTATATTTTTCTTCTATTACAGTTCCTGAGACTAAAATAATTTTTTTAGATCAATTACTTACAAATAATACATTTAGAATATTTTTTTCAATATTTTGTATTTTAATTGTAATTAATGGTTATAATTTTATAGATGGAGTAAATACATCACTTATTGGGTATTGCTTAATTATTTCTTTAAGTCTCTACTATCTTGATTTAAACGGCGTTGAAATAAGTCAAATTGTGGATTTTTATAATTTAATACCTGTATTGATAGCACTATTTATATTAAATTTTTTTAATAAACTTTATTTGGGTGATGGAGGGTCATATTTTTTAGGCTTATTATTTGCTTTATGTTTAATAAATACCTATCAAATCAATAATAATATTTCTCCATATTTTATAGTTTGTTTACTTTGGTATCCAGCTTTTGAGAATTTATTTTCAATCTTGAGGAAAAAAAATTTATCAAGGTCACCACTCGACCCAGATATCAACCACTTACATCAAATTATTTTTTTATATTTAAAAAAAAATTTTAATATTAAAAGTATTTATTTGAACACAGCAACAGGTACGATAATTAATATTTATAATTTAATATGTATTGCAATTGCCACTCAGTTTTATAATCACACAAAAACACAAATATTAATAATAA
>Ga0129324_10000410_pt1 | contig 31750 bp, 33 predicted proteins | sample CPBDNA_7_FD_96879 | JGI IMG/M metagenome (GOLD analysis project Ga0129324, IMG submission 96879) | Freshwater to marine salinity gradient microbial communities from Chesapeake Bay, USA - CPBay_Spr_15_0.2_DNA | ecosystem: Environmental > Aquatic > Marine > Coastal | place: USA: Chesapeake Bay...
CTTTAGCTGATTATTGTAAAGTGCTAACTTTGTCACACTCGAATTAGCTAAAAAAGATCCGTCGAAATTTTTCAGGCCATTATTTGCTAAATTTAGCTCTCTCACACTCGATGGAAAATTTGTAATATTCTCTATCTTTAGCCGATTATTATCGTAAAGAACTAAAATTGTTACACTCGAATTGTCTAAAAAAGATCCGTCGAAATTTGTAAGGCCCGCAGAAGAGAAAGATAATTTAATACCATCATTATTCCTTGGAGTCAAATTAGATAAATCGTCGCATGCAGTAATTTCGCCGTCGGTGCAATTACACACTTTTGCAAAATCACTATATTGATCTGCGCCATAAACCTCGCCGCAAATAATTGCATTTGCATTTGCAAAAAATAAAAGGAGAGTAAGCAAGCCAAGAAAGGAATATAAATTCATTTTAAGAATGTTTATTAGAATGGACGACGAATGGCTTATAGACCATATTACTTTGAGAAAGAAAAGTAATTATTTTGCGATAGACGCGTTTAAGATAACGTTGTAATTTTTTGAAGCTAATGTTTTAGCCATAAAGTTCGCGCATTTCTCCGTACTAAATAAAATAAAAAAATTAGTATAGTGAATGATCGATGATTTAAAGCAAAAAAAATAATTACCGTCATGGCTCGACCAAAAGTCTCTTCGAAGGTATTTGCACCTGCTTGCATGGACGTGCGAAGAGTATCAAGTGCAACAGTAACAGTTTCCGCTTTGACAGCTTTTTTGGCTCCTTGTAAAACATCTCTTTCAATTTTTAAATATGTTGCACATTTCCATAAAATATTATGAAACGCAACCAACGTTGGAACGATAGTTGGATAGACAAGTTTTAAAATATCATTGTAATTTTCTGAGGCTACGTCAAAAAAATCATTTTTGCCACTTACGCCTAGATAATAAAAAAGAAACCATTAGGACTAGACGTCTATGAACTTGTAATATACCTCTAAATCAAAATTACCTAACAAGTACGTTGTAAATTTTGATTCTCTTGATACAATACACATGACCTCTTCAAACTGTTTTTCATCATTGTTCATGATTGGGTTAGGGTTAGAACCCTGTAAAATGTTTATTTTAATCTTAAAAATCATCTTCTATTTGTAGCAATTCTTGTTTTCGTTTTTCTTTTTTCTGTTCTTGAGCTTTAAAAAATCCATGCCATTGATAAACTGGAAACGTTTGTTTCATAAACATTTCAGAAGAAATTTTCCAGGTCAATGTACCATTTTGTGAAATATTTAGCCAGTTCGGGAAAATTTGTGCAAAGCTCTTTAAACATGTTTCGGCGGAAACATACATTAAAAATCGCCAGCACTCGTCGGCGTGTGCAAGTCGATGTCCTACCCTGTGTCGGCTTACAGCATAGTCATCAATCCATTCTTGGATACCTGCTCGTGTTGGCTTGTCCTTCAAATAACCTTGAAAGTTTTTTGGTGCAAGAATAAAGTTCATGTAAAACGGTTCAAAAACTTCTTTGAATGCTGCAATAGTTTCGCTCATAGAAAAACACTTAATGTTGAACAAAGACAACAAAGCAAAATTGAACGCAATAAGTTGTACATCTGCAGGCACTTCCACAATTGGAAGACTGTCATCATATGCAACTGGAATCGAGTAGCCACAAAAGGCTTCTGCAGCAGCTTTGTCTAAACGCAATTGCCGTTCTTTTTCAACCTTTCTATCGTTTTCTTCCTGCTCCTTGCGTAAACTTTCCTTTTCTAGCTCATCCTTTTGGCAAAGTGCTTGAAAAGCATCCAAAGACATTTTTTTACCCTTGCGCGACATTTCGAGCAAAACACGAATTATGAAAGACAAATCGTTCTTAAGAATCAAGAACTCTCGAAAGAATTCTTTCAGAAATTCTCAAAAATAATTCTGAAAAATTCTCAAAAAATAATTCTGAAAAAAATTCTCAAAAATAATTCTGAAAAAATCTTTAAAAAAAAATAATTCTCAAAAATCTTAAAAAAATAATTCTCAAAAATAATTCTGAAAAATTCTCAAAAAATAATTCTGAAAAATTCTCAAAAAATAATTCCCTCAAAAAATCTTAAAAAAATAATTCTCAAAAATCTTAAAAAAATAATTCTCAAAAATTCTCAAAAATAATTCTGAAAAATTCTCAAAAAATAATTCCCTCAAAAATTTCTCAAAAAAAAATCTTAAAAAATTGCCTCATAATTTGAAATCTTAAATTTATTTTGTTCATTTTTTGCCATTATGGACATAGCAACAATTATTAAGTACGAACTCAATGAAGAGTTAAAGAATACTGCCAACGAAGAAGATATTATAAAAGGTCTTCATGTGTATGCCGCTGAAAATAATGTAGACGCCCTTTATTATTTAGCAGTTCGATACCATGAAGGAAGAGGAGTAGTTTGTAATGTAGAAAAGGCATTAATTTATTTCAAACTTGCCGCTGATCAAGATGATGAGCTTTCGTGTTGGTGTGCGGGAAATGTTTTAGAGTCTTTAGCCGGTGAAAAGAAACCTTTGTTGACTGAAGCTTTAAGTTATTATAAAAGAGCAGCAAATCTTTTATATCTACCTGGAATTTTAGCAACTGCAAATTTTTATCAGCATGGAATTTCTTTCAAGTGTCCGGATGAAAAAATGGCGTTTTCTTGGTATATGAAGGCAGCTGAATTAGGAAGTCAAGAATCATTTTATGAGGACGAAAATAGTTCGAATGTTGATGCTTTATATTACATTGGGAAATGTTTTTCTCAAGGACGATCTTTTGCGCCAAAAAATAAGACAAAGGCGGCAACGTTTTTTAAAAGAGCAGCGGAAGCTTCACAATACCCAAATGTTTTTGAAGCTTCTTCCTTAAAAGCTCTTGAACAGCTTGGTCGATTAGCTACCGAAAATGTGATTGAATCTTATATTTATCTTCCTCAACCAATTGCATTAAATTCAACTTTACCATTAAATTTACAAGCTGCAATTTATTTCATGCGTAAAGCTGGTACGACAGAAGCAGAAGACTGGTTACAAGTTCGAGGAATTTCGCAAGTTCCTGGCGAATGTGCAAATTGTCAAAAAAAAGCAACTGTGGCGTGTACTGATTGCAACATGACTTTTTTTTGTTCTCTTCGCTGCGTTGATGAATTAGGTGTTCATTGGCATATTCCCTTTTGTAAACGAGTATAAAAATAAAATAATTTGTGTCATTTTATTACCATGGACGAACTTGAACTTTTAAACGGTGTTTACACGGCAGCTTATGATACCTTTGGCGGAAAACAAAATGTTGAAAATCGCGATAATCGACTTAAACTAATCACAAAACGTTCAAATTGTTATGAAGAATGGGAATTATTTTGTATTGAAAATGATCAAGCAGTAAGATGTATATGTGGAATGCCAGCAAGTATAGGACGAAGTGCTATTTTAAAAAGTACCATTGATGAACTGTTCATCTATGTTGGAAGTAATTGTATTCGTCAATTTCCAAACGTAAATTTTAGCCTTACAATGGATGGGTATAGCCGAGAAGACAATTTTGTTGTGGATGACGATGTATTTATTTCATCAGACGAAGATTTTAGTGATATTGAAACTAGCTCAGAAGAAAGCAGTCATCAGCCATCACGCAAAAGAAAAATTTCAAATCATTCATCGGTTCAACAAAGGGTCCACGAAGCCTGTGCTGATTTTTTTTCAAGAAAAATGCACACAGAAATTGAAAAAAATGTCTTTTTAGGGTATTTGAAGTCACTGTATTAAGCTTTTGATACTACACTATATTTTCCACCTTTACCATTACATTTTAAATATAATGCATATAATCCACCAGCCACAAAAATAAAACTTGAAATTGCAATCACAATAATTAAGGCCGTGCTGAGTTTTTCACTGCTTGGTGGTGTTGGTGTTGTTGGTGGTGTTGGTGTTATTTCTGGTATGGGAAATGGTTCAAATTTAATGGTTATTTTTGGTGGCCTGTTTGTAATATTTTGTGGTAAAATGTCAGTGTTGTTTCCGTAAAAATATAAAACATTTACGTATGAATTAGCCAAAAAGGACAGATTTAAACTATATAACTCCTCTATATATAAACCTAGCTCTCTCACACTCGATGGCAAATTTGTGATATTTTCCGGCACAAGATTATTACTTTCAAGATGTAAAGTTGTTACAGCCGAATTAGTTAAGAAGGATCCGTCAAAGTTTGTAAGTTGATCATTAACAATTCTTAGAAATGTCACACTTGATGGCAAATTTGTGATATTTTCCGGCACAAGATTATTACTTTCAAGGTATAAAGTTGTTACAGTCGAATTAGCTAAGAAGGATCCGTCAAATTTTGTAAGTTGATCATTAACAATTCTTAGAAATGTCACACTTGATGGCAAATCTGTGATATTTTCCGGCACAAGATTATTACTTTCAAGAGATAAACCTACTACAGCCGAATTAGCTAAGAAGGATCCGTCAAATTTTGTAAGATTATCATTTTCGATACCTAGAAATATCACACGTGATGGCAAATTTGTAATATTTTCCGGCACAAGATTATTACTTTCAAGAGATAAACCTACTACAGCCGAATTAGCTAAGAAGGATCCGTCAAATTTTGTAAGATGCTCATTTTCGATACCTAGATATTTCACACTTGATGGCAAATTTGTAATATTTTCCGGTACAAGATTATTACTTTCAAGAACTAAATCTACTACAGCCGAATTGGCTAAGTAGGATCCGTCGAAAATTGTAAGGTTGTAAAAAAATAATTCAATGTCCTCAATATTCTTTGGAGTCAATCCAGATAAATCGTCGCATTCATCTATTTTGCCATTGGTGCAATTACACGCATATGAATCTGCGCCATTAACCTCGCCGCAATTATTTGCATTTGCATTTGCAAAAAATAAAAGGAGGGTAAGCGAGCCAAGAAAAGAATATAAATTCATTTTAAGTGTGTTTATTAGGGTGGACGACAAATGGCTTATAGACCATATTACTATTAGAATGAAAAGTAATTATTTTTCCCTGAAGCGGGACGGATGTAAATATGTGACAGTAACAAATTATGAACTACGGAGAATTATATTTTTTTGTCTTCGATTTAAAATGAATGGAAAAATAAAAAGAAAAGTTCATCAGGTATCTGAGAGTGTAATGCTTTCCTATGAAAAGCATAAACGACCACCAAGACCAAAAATTTCGGTACAGACAAGATGGGAACTTAGTGCGAAACAAAAATTTAAATGTATGAAATGTAAACAAGTGCTACCTGTAACTGCAGAAATTGATCACATAATACCACGACATAAAGGTGGATCAGATAGACTTTGTAATTTACAAGCGTTATGTAATAATTGTCATGCTTTAAAAACAAGGAATGAACGTACACAGCCAAGAGTACATCATTTTTTTAGGAAATAACGAGCGATAATATATAAGAAGAAATAAAAAGTTTAATAAATCCAGAATGTTATCGACATTTTTAAAGGACGGAAAATTAGTTGACTTTTTGACTGGACCAGGAATACATGCGCAAGAAAAAAAACGGATTGATTTGGAGAATGAGTTAAAAACATTACATCATATTAATCAATTACAAGAAGCTGATCATAATTATTATAAAGCAATTAGTGAAAGTAAATCAGAAATTCAAACCAAAGAAATAAAAAGTTATCAAGAAAGAATACGTAAATCTCAAGGCGAGACAGAAACAAAGATTTTTAAATTACAAAAAGAAATAAACGAATTAAAAGAAAAAAATACTCGTGCATCTGTTTTAAATCTTGATTTTGAAAAACAACAACAAAGTATTTATATTACTTCACTTAAAAAAAGGGAGTCAGAGTTTCAAACCCGTCTGGCTACAAAAGAAGAAGAAAAAAAAGTTTTGCAAAAAAATCACGAACAGCAACAAAAAAGAATAAGAGATGATTTAAAGGATGCTAAAGCTAAAGAAGAACAGTGTTCCAGTGACCGCCAAGAAAAAATAAAAGAAAATGAAATACTTCAAGAAATGTTAGAGAAATTTAAAAAAAATGCAAAAAACACTTTGACTATCAAACAAGAAACAAATAGTGATCTTAAAAATCAAGTAGACTTTTTTGAATTAGAAAAAGAAAATGACCAAAAAAAAATACAAGAAACCGAAAAGGAAGTCCAAGAATTAGATGAACAGAGACAGTTATTAAAAAATGAACTTCAAAAAGAAAAAACAAAAATAAGTTTCCTTCAAGCGGAATTAAAAAAATTTCAATATGAACGATTAATCAACAGCCAAAATTTACAAATCGAGAAAAAAAAAGTTTTGGAATTTAAATTGGTACAAAAAAAAACAGAAAATGAATATGAAAAAAAAAAGAAAGAAAGTGAAACTTGTGCAAAAGAATTAATTGAGGCTAAACAAACAATAAAAGACCTATCACCAAAAGAAATCATTGATACAAATTCGGTGCAATCTAAAAAAGGACGACCAGTCTTTACAAGAAATAGAACATTAATGATAGTTCATGATATTCCAAATATGCCAAAAACATTAGATCGACTAAAAGAAATTTTAGCGGACGCGGAAATTATGTTTGATGCGTGTGAAAACGGTTTGTATATGTTTCAGGAATATTGGTTTAAAAGAAAAGATACTACCAATATAACGGCCGAGTTACAAGAAAGTGAAATTGAAGCTATAATAAATGGAAATCCATCAAAATTTGGTACTGAATTTTATAATTTGCCACTTATACGAAAAATAAAAAAAAAGGAAAAAAAAACGGAGTATAAATTTAAATTAAAAGATACTGAATTTATTCATAAACACAGATTTCCGGAGGTAGCACTTGAAAACCTTACCGGAAATGAAGAAGAACAAGAAGTATCTTTTAAAATAGATCAAATCGGGATTGATGGTTCTAGACCATTTAAACTTCCAACTATTTTTAGTGAAGACAACCTTACAACTTTCATTAAGAAATTTAATGAATTAATGGCAGGCAAACAACCAGATGACCCAACTGACCCTGTTGAATCTTACGGTGATTTTAAAGCTAATATGAGAAAAAATCTTATTGAAGAATGGACAACGTTGTTAAAAACTATTCCTAAAAATGACGATTTAAGCAAATGGACGGCAGAAATTCATTTTGATGTAAACCTTATATTTAATCATACTGCGCAATTTTGTAGTTGCTTTTCTTGGTGGGGAAGTACCTTGTCTGATTTGCAAGCAATTAATGGTTTAGAATCTGAAGATACCGATTATGTTTCTTTTCGGGATAATAAGATATTAGTATCAAGAGCCATTCTTGTCAGTTATGCAGAAATGAAAAGAAACAAATGTTGGGAATTATCTTCACAGATTGATTTGCTTAGAACTGAACCGATAAGAAAAATTGAAGTAAATAAAAGTAATTTATATCATTTACTTGCAAAAACAGGATGTCAGCAAGTTGAATTAACAAATTTGTCGTCTACTTTAGGTTCTGCTTGTCATAATGCAGTAGCGGTAAAGTTATTAAATGAGAAGCCGATTCTACCAAACGGTATAGAAAATTGGTCAGCTTTAAACATTTATCTAACCCAACTTCCGCCAATTATTAATGATATTGCTAAATTATTTTATGACAAATTAAAAGATTCTATTGTGGCAGTAGAATTTCCTGTCTATGATTTTAAAGAAAAAACACGAGTTGACGGAATAAAGTTTTCTCGAATTGATGCTATTACAAAAGATTATAATGACGGGAATGGAAATGTGTATAAAGACTACGCCATTTGGGAATTTAAAACTCGATGGGGAAAAGTAGCAAATTTTAAAACAAAAGCAGAAAAAGACGACCTTGCGCAGGCTGTTTATTATCGAGATATATTTCAAAAAATGACAGGAAACAAAGTTGAACATATTTTTATTGCCTACGCGCATGTTACTAATGATTATAATAATATGAATTCAGGAAAATCACAAATTTCTTTACACGTTCATTATTATAATTTAACAAACAAAAATTACATAACTTATCTTTAAGCTACTCCAATATACCCATTATTTTTCTTACAATATGAATAAATCAAATTGCCGAAAAAACCAATTAAAATAGCTCCTGGAATTGCCAAATGACATATAAGAGAACCGCCAATATAAACCATGCTTTGACCTTGATTCCAAGATCCAATATCACCTTGGTCAGCAAATCCTTCCTTTAATGCCGAGTAAAAAGAATCATTTTCACTTAACATAACTCCATGGAGAGCAACATCTGCCACATATATTAAACCCCCAATAATCTTTAAAGTAAGGGATAATTCGTTTTTTTCTAGAACAAAAAAAAACACTGAAAATAAACTTATACAGAAAACAAGAGTGACATATGTTGCAGCAGTTGTTTGATCCTCCAATGTTTCACGAGAAGAACATGCATTTTTTCCTAACATCTGTTCTTTACAAGGAATATCATATGACATAAGTTGTATTTCGGAGCCTTGCCGGAATTCAATATAATGCAGACCAAATTTAGATGTTATCCTTTCGGTAGAATTTGTAAATTCTGCCAAAACTCCATTAGTAGTATTAAATTGAAATAGGAAAACAAAACTTGCAAAACTGCATAGTGCAAAGAAAAGCAATAAAGATTTATGAATATTAGTGAGGTTCATTTTTTAAGTGATTATAGCGGTAGAGTATATATCATGGTATATATGCGAGCGTAGAATTTCTACCCCTAATAATTATTGTAAAATGGAGTGTAATGACGAAGAAATAAGTCTAATGAAAACCTTTAAACGATGGGCAAAGGGTATTTTTTTAAAAGCAACAAAGGATGAACAAGAAACAATGATAGGCAGAAAAGAAGAGGCCTAATGCATAATTGTATTTTTAAGTAAGTAGTATATTTACGGTAAGTTTTATATTAAGAATATAATTAGTAAAAATGGACAAGCTAATGCTACCGTCAGCTGGAGGAGCTGCCTGGGATGCGGAATATATGCATGGGGTAACGATACCTGGAGTTAAAGACCCACTCGGATTTGATTTATGGAACACAAACATTTTTGAACGTACTGAAAGGGCCGCTTTTTCACAGGATGTAGAAACTCTTTTTCGAGAATTGGATATGGTGTATACTATATATTTTCGGACACAAAATAAACCAGATGAATTAATGAAAAAACTAAATAAAAAGAATGAAGAAATTTTAGAAAAACTCAACGAAATAGAACAGAAAAGCAAAAAAAGAATTAGGTATCCTAATTGGTTTGTTGAAGCATATAAGAAAAGGGACACCGTTCAAAATTCTGTACCATTTATATCAGCAGAATTTCAAGATGCGTATACAAAGTCCGAATATATGTCAACTGTAATTTTAGAAAGGGAAAAAGGGTCTCCTTATAATGAATTTTTAACCGACTTTTTAAAAGATTTGGAATATGGAATAAAAGATGAGAATTTGGAGTTACTTAATAAAAATAAGGAAAAAACAATAAAATTTACATATAACAAAGTTGAATACGAGTTTAAAATTAAGTTTGGAAACACTCGAGATTATTTAGAAATTTATGACCCAACCTTTCTATTTAATATTAAAATAAAAAAAGATTCTCAAGATAATTTATATTGTTATCTTTCGTATCTAAATTGGTGGAATCGAACGTATTACGATTATTTGAACGACGAACAAAAAACATATTTAAAAAACATACCAATATATATATGCGTTTATTTTATAACAACCTTAAGTTTTATATTTGGCTGTAAATATATTAAACTTCAAGATTTATCTTCAAAAAAAAGTGACCCTGAAAGGGAAGCCGTTTACGAATCATGGGCTCTGTATTTATTTCAAAAATATACATTAGGAAGAAATTATTACACAAAATATGGGTTTTTTTCATTACCAAACCCAGAGAAAAATTTGATTGGGGTTGATTTAAAGAAAGAATGCCAAGATGAACTTGATGGTTATGCAACAATTATGAACTTTGAATTATTTGAGAACATAGAAAGTGCACCGCAGTTTTTTAAAAAAGATTTTTTTAAACCGGTTATAAATAAACGTATTTTTGCATATGCAAACTTTCCTAATACCATCAAAGCTCTTCTTGAGTTTTGGATCACAATATTAAATTTGGAAAAAAAAGTAATGGATGTATCTTTAGATGTAGATCAAATCAAAAAATGTTTTTCACGCATAAAACAGCGCGAATTGATGTATATTCTTCAATCTAAGTCCGATGTTTTAACAAAACATGATATAGACAACATATTAACAGCACTTGAAGAATTTGTTACATCGGACTTTATCTTTGACGCTGTTAAAACCGAAAATCCAGAATTAAAAATTGATCGGCAGTTTTTTCAACATCCTGACCATTTTCATTTTTATTCCTACATAAGTAAAAGTGGCCCTGGAGTCTTTGATTTATGTCAATTGGAAAATGAACAAAAGGATCCATATTTGGCTGCTTTTAAAACATATGAGGTTAATATAAATAATGAACCCGATGATATAAAAATAATCCTAACACCCAATACCACACCAAATTTTGACGACGGCAACGACCCCGAGCCAGAATTCACAAACCAATGGCCAATTTCAATAGAAATCGATTATTCAACTGAAAATGATAGTCAAAAAACCGAGGATGGATCTCAAACTACTCCTAAACCTGCTAGTCAACCAATCTTGCGTCGAACAGCAACACCCAAAGACCGAATGGTGCAAGATATGAAAAGATTGAGCTCCAACCCTGAAAAAACTGGGCCTACGTTTAAGAATGGACCGGAAGATACTGAAAGTGGAAGTGACAGTGAAACTAGTACAGATCTCGAAGAAACCGATCCAGATCAGATTGACTTTGAAGTAACGAAAGTTGATTTAATTGATTTTTTGTTTAAATATGAAAAAAAGGACAAAGTTAATGAATTGTTTGCTAATGTACAAGATAAGTTTGATTTCGACTATACACTAAACCCGAAAACATCTCCACAGATCAAAGTTGAATTTCAAAAAAAAATTCAAAAAATTGTCGTTCGGGCAAATCAAGTGATTGAAAAGAACGTTATTATAGGCTTTTATGGAGGCATTGATTTAGAACTCAGTCTGGACAATTTAGACGAGGGGGTAAAAGAGAAAATAAAAAGATTACAAAAAATCAGAGAGAACAAACTGAAAGAGCATCCAACCCAATCGAATAAACCCCGTAAACAGCATTTTTATAAGGAAGGAGCTTCTGATACCGTTTTAGATGTTTTGGATTATAAAGACGGTAATGAAAAACCGGATCTGAAAGACACTGGAGAAATAATAACCTATAAATTAGGAGCTGGGTTTGAAAATAATTCGACTTTGATCGTAAAATTATCACAACACCAAAAGGATGAATTGCCGACAGATGAGTTCTTTCAAAGGAAACCAGCAACGGTTCATTGGACAGCACTTGTAAGAGATGCGATAAACCCTGAAGATAATAACGTTAAACTAGTTGATGGATACTTAGTTACAACTAAAAAGATTTTGTCAGGTACACAAATTTGTCGATATGGTGGACGAGGAAGAGTGGAAAATGCACATGAAAGAGGTTTGATGCCTTGGCAAAGTGAACTGATTAGGGACAATGAAAGAAACGGCGAAGTTATGAAAAAAATTAATAATGACGTGAATTTTTTAGAAATGAAAGAAGCATTATATGAATATTTAAAAAGAAAACAAGCGGAAACTGTTAGAGGCGATTCTCCGCAGCCACAGGCACAAATTATGGGGCATTTTCTTTCTCAAATACCTAAGTGACTTAGGGTTCCACCGTGATTTTCATCCAGACAAAAAGGGTGTGGATATGTACGGAATGCCGATAGGTTCGGATTATTTTTAATAATAAAGAAATAAAGAAAAAAAATTTATTTGATTTTTTTTGGAATTTTTGTTGTCTTTATATATAAGAAAAAAAAAAGTTGTAGATAAGTCATTTTATTATGTCGTCGGAAGTGCAAAAATTTATTGCCAAGGAATGGCACACGCAATCCCCAAAGAAAACAAAACAAAAATCTAGTCAAAATTCTGCAAGAATGCGATACATGATATTAACAAAAAGTTACATTCATCCTGAAAACAAGCATATTCCCTTTTACCCAAGTAGTTTACGTTTGTGCGAAGAGAATAAAGAATAAAGAATAAATTTTTTATTGGCTGTATGAAAAAAAATCCAATTCTCTTGTCCCAAAATTTATAAGCACGCCCTGAGTTACAAATGGTAATCGGAGATAACGTTTTAATTGTGTATGATGAGTAAGTGTTGTTTGGCTTACAGATTTTATTTCAATGACAAATGTATCATCAAGAACAAAATCTAGACGACAAAAACCAACATGAACATTTTTATGTTGTAGGGTAAAGATTTTTTCTTGTTCAACTTTTTGAACGAGGGGACGAAGTTCGACTGCCATCGCATTTGCGTAAACAATTTCAGAATGTCCTGGTCCAAGACTTTTAAGAACATTTTCAGCTGCAGTTTTTACTATATTAATAAGCATGGTGTAAAATGAAAACCATTTTACATGTTTGTAAGAATGGAACATTTAAAATTTGAAAATGTTTTAGGATATATTTTTGCTTTGGGTGCGATTGTTTTTTTAACAATTCCTTTTATTCTAGTGTTGCATCATCCAACGCATAGTTTAGAATGTGAAATAAAACTAAACTTTTATGACAGTGCAATAGAAAAAATAAAAGGACTTATTATTTCGTTATATATTTCATTTGTTATTTTATCAATATTACAAGGATTTTTTCTTTTTTCTAGACCGATTGAAAAATATGGATACTTTTTTGTAACAAGTACTGTAATCACATGTTCGATTGCAGTTTCGTATGGAATATTTATTTTGGGAATGAATCATTTATTTCATGTTGAGAAAGAGAATTGTTTTATTTCAAATGATTTTTCACATCTTTTAATTACTCCATTTACAATAATTGGGATAATTTTAACATTGATTACAACAATTTATTTTTTACTGTATTCTATACTTTATAAATATAAATGTTTTTCAAAAGCAGCTTTTCATTCGCAATTATTTATAAATCCGGTGGCTGAAGCTGAAGACAATCTTGAAACCATTATACTTCAAGAAATTCAAGGTGATCTTGAAAATGGAGATATTTTGTAATTAAAGATGAACATTTTTGCACCAAGATAAAGCCATCTCACTAACACGCAAACCATCAATTCCACCGCCATATCGATCTGCAGGAAGATTTTTTAAAAATAAATTTTCCAATTTTGTAAGTCGGGAAAGTGCGGTATATGTTTGTCCAGGGCTAGTCATATCTTTTAGATCAATTTCAACTGGGCCAAAAAGAGTTTGCCCTTGAACTTTATGAACGGTCGTTGCAGCAGCAATTGAAAAAGGAAATTGTGTACGATAAGCTTGTATGGTTGGTACAGTCGTACCAGTCACTTCTGTCATTATTTCTTCTTTATATGGATGCACAACAATACTTGAATGATATTTTTCAATATATATAACTGGCAAAACCATATTCGTATCCGTACCAACCATATCGATAATTTCACCCGTTACACCATTATATAGGCCAATAGAGTGAAGTGGCGTAGATTCAAAAACAATTTTAGCACCAATGCCCCAGCTTATCCAACGAGGTGATCGCGCCAACCCATAATCGGGCATTTTTTTTACAGCTTCATCCAAGGCACGAAAAGTGTATTTTTCACTTGGTAAAGAATTTAAATGTGCTAAATTGTGCGCATCAACTGTCACATTTCTTGCACAAATACGACGGGTAAATTTTTTTTCCACCCGCGTTCGACGTGACTTTAAAATTTCGTAATGATATTCGCTTAGGGTATTTTTGGCAGTGGAACGTAATAAATCCAAAAAATCATCTTCGGTATTTGTTTGACGCATATTAGTTTTTAAAATTAAAGTGTCCGTAAGTTGAATTTTTTCTGAATGTACAAGTAAATTTCCTTGAACGGGTGCAAGTTGAAGAATATCAAAAAATAAATACACTCGAAACCGGTCAGGTGCAATTTCATTCAACGTTGCCAAGATTAGGTCAATTACTTCGGCACTTATCATACCAGCTTCTTCAATAATAAGAGTACTTTGGGATTGACGATGCTTTGCTCGCTGAATAAAAGGTTGGCGTAAAGCTGCATTTTGCATGTCCTTAATATGTTTTTTCATTAAATTCAAATCTAAATAATCATTTGAAGGTGTCATTGAAAAAAATGTTTGATACGTACTTGAATCGTTTGGTAAATTTGCAACACTTCCATGCGTTGGACCAATTCGAAACACATTTTGCTTTGCTTCTTTCAAAGCCTTTATTAAAGACATTTGCACAAAAGTTTTTCCGGTGCCAGCTTCACCCGTAATTAACATATTTTCACGGGTTTCTAAACACAATAAACGATCACGAATAATTTGTTGTTCCATGGAAATATCACTATCATTAAAATCCTCTATTTTCTTGTTTTGTCCTTTTATCTGTTTTAAAAATAAATCAGATTTTACGCTATCGTAATACACATTTTCATTAACAGTGTAATGTTCATCTACATCTAAATGTATACTATCTGTGGGATGAACCGGATCTGCTTTTAATTTTTTTGTTACCATCATATCAGACAGTAACAGCTGTCCATTTTTACGTTTTAACATGATGATAGTTGGAGTATTATGACAATCAGTCGTAAGATGTTTAACTAAAAAAATATTTAGTAAAGGCTGTTTTTTTTCATAGTTTATTTTTTTTTCATAATTTATTTTTTTAAAAAAAATCTAAAGTTCACTCAGAGGGCAAATTATAAAAAGTCAAAAGTAGACGGTGGGCTGGATTATACCTATTCACGCTGAATTTTATCTGGTGGAGGTTCATCATATTTTCGGGCTAATTTAAAGGGATCGGCAAAAAGATTGTCAAAATGTGTTGGAGGTGGGATTCCATCGTATTTTGTCCTCTTTGATTGATTTTCAGGTGATATTTGTTGCCTCTTTAATTGATTTGCAGCTCTTTGCAACTGTAGTTTAGAAAGTAAAGCTGTGTATGTGGCTTCCTCGAATTTCTCTTCATATTCTTTTATCAAGAATATTAATTGTTCGTGATTGTTTAACGCAACATTTTCTTCTGAGCCAGTATACTTTCTTACATATTTATCGAGAAATTCTGGAGGGTTCTTTTTTTCTAATAATTTTTTAATGACGAAGGTAAATATATTCGGATATACCGCGTCATCCGAAATAAAACTTGGCTTTTTATTATATTTCGATGGTATTTTTACGTAGAAATCGTCCCAATCCATTCGCCGATTTTTATTTTCTTTAAAGATTTGTTGTAGATATAATTCTTCTGGAGTGTACGAATCCTTGTTTTCAGATTCTAAATTGATTTTCTTTAATTGTAAAAGTTCAATAACAAAATTAAGAAACTTAGGATTGAATTTCATGTCATGTCTCGTATTTAGTATTGCATTATGTAAAGAATTATTTCCTTTGGCATCACTATAATTTAGGTCATAATTTTCCATTAAGAAGTTTAACACATTTTGATTTTCTATTGTGAATCGTTGTCCAAAATCCAGCTTTAAAAAATGGTTTAAAAATTTAGGGCCATCAATTTTATCTAGAAGCATTTCTATAATACTTAGTCTGAGCTGGTCTGCATTTAAATCAAAAAGCATTTCTGATTGAAATCTAATCCCATTTAACATTGCAAAGTCAAAGAGTTGATTATTACCCTGTTGTAATAAAAATATTGGCAATGAAAAATTTATATTTCCTGTCCTTTCTTTTTCAGTTTTTTCATATTCCTTTATCATTTTTTCGTCATGTAAAAAATTTCTTACGAAATCTATTGCTTTAGGGTCAAAGGTTTTCTTAAATAACTCTATGATCGCCATCGTTACTAGTTCAAAAAGTAAAGCTTTGTATGTGGTTACCTCAAATGTTTGATATTCTTTTATGAAGAACATAAAATCATATTCATCTATCATTTCTTTGTCTTTTAAAAAAATTTCTATATAGAGTATTGCTTCAGGTTGAGTGGTATGCTTATTTAAATCATTGATTGCCATCCTTACTAGTTTAGAAAGTAAAGCTTTGTATGTGGCTTCCTTAAATTTCTCTTTATATTTTTTTATCAATAATATTAATTGTTCATGATTTTCTAACGCAACATTTTCGTCTGAGTAAATATATTTGGTTACATATTTATCGAGAAATTCTTGAGGCTTTCCTGGGCCTAAATTTGCTTCTAATGATTTTGTTATTACGAAGGTAAATATATTCGGATATAAATCTTCATCCCAATCGTTGTACAAACCAATTGGGGTTCTAGTATAATTCGACGGTATTGTTACGTAGAAATCGTCCCAATCCATGGGCCGGTTTTTTGTTATAAAGATTTGTTCTAGATATAATTCTTCTGGAGTGTAGTTATCCTCGTTAACAGATACTAAAATGGAATTAAAATTGATTTTCTCTAATTCTAAATAAGAAGTAAAAATTTTAAGTAAGTGAGCGTGAAGTTTTTTAATTCCGTTGTGCATTGTCGTAGTCTCATTGAGTATTGCATTATGTAAAGAATTATTTCCTTTGGGATCAGGATAATTAAGGTCATACTTTTGCATTAAGTAGGACATCACTTCTTTTTTTTCTTCCTCACTTGGTAAAACATAATAATGAGAAAACAAATGTCCAAAATCCAGCGTTAAAAAATGATTTAAAAAATTAGGGCTATCGTTTTTATCTAGAAGCCTTCTTATAATACTTAGTCTGAGCTGGTCTGCATTTAGGCGAAAAAGCATATCTGATTTAAACTCAATCTTATGTTGTGCGAATTCAAAGAGTTGAATATCACCCTGTTGTAATAAAAATATTGGTAACGAAAAGGGTTGTTCTGTGGATTCTTGTTCATACTCTTCCAAATCTTTTTTCATAGTTTCATTTCCTAATAATTCTAATGCAATTGCCATGTTTTCCGGGTCAGTAAAAGGGTTTGCAACGGCACGTTTTTTTTCTGCAAAAAAACGTTCTTTTTTTTCATCAAAAAAATAGGCCTTAATAATTGGCGCCGTTGTTTTTTCTAAATCCATAGATTTACTTTTACTCAAATCAGGAAATACATTTTCTTTTGAGTACTTGTCTACAAGAACGAATTTAATATTTTTTATATCAACCATTTTGTATGTTAATTTCTTTTCGTATTTATGTTTCGTATATATGTTCATTAAAAAAATAAACCTCTTTCAAAATTGTAAAAATTATAATGCCCTTCTCTTCCGTCCTAACGCATTTCGCTGTAGATCATCTGCTCGTCGAGGCGCCAAATCTATATTTTCAGTAGAATGTGATAAGGTTCGTCGTGGCAAACTTGTTTGTGTGGTGTCTATTAATTGTACATAACTTAATAATGAACTAATTTGTCCTGCCATTTCAATTAATGACGACAAACTCAACTCAGTGTCCGTGTATTTCAAAAAAGAACTCATGACGTAAATTGACAAATTTTTTATGAACTATTTTTTTTAAAAAAAATAAAATAAAAAAATCCTGAAAAAAATTTGTCGTCGGATTTTTTATAAAAAAAAATGAAAAGGTTGTGAAAATTTCAAACAAACGTTCATTTTTAAGGAAGGAGCAGACGAAATTCAATTATGGTGGCAGGTGGTCATATAAAACGACCAATGAATGCATTCATGGTAAGATCAGCTATATAGGGACTTTATTTTTATGACACATCAGAGTAATTTATCGTTATTTTTTACTGTTAGTTTTATGCACAGGAAATGCGACCAAAATTTAAAGTTTCCCATCCAAAAATTTCAAATGCTGAGATCTCTTCACTTTTGGGAAAACTTTGGAACAAGCAACAAAAGTCATCCATCCGGGAAAGGTTTCAAAAGATGGCAACAGTTGCAAGCAAGCTTCACAAAGAATTACATCCAAATTATAAATATCAGCCAAAATCAAGAAAGGAAAAAAAAGCTATGAAAGAACAGCACAAAAATATTTTGATGAAAATTTCTGTTACCGACCCATTTCTCGAATCCATAGAAAATTTTCCAATTGAAACTTGTGATTTTCCTGTCTCAAGTTTTGACATTTGAAAGAAATAAAAAAATTCTTAAAAAAAAATCTTGAAAAAAAATTCTTAAAAAATTCTTGAAAAAAAATTCTCAAAAAATTCTTAAAAAAAATTCTTGAAAAAAAATTCTTAAAAAATTCTTGAAAAAAAATTCTTAAAAAAAATTCTTAAAAAAAATTCTTGAAAAAAAATTCTAAAAAAATTCTAAAAAAATTCTAAAAAAATTCTAAAAAAATTCTTTAAAAAAAATTCTTGAAAAAAAATTCTTGAAAAAAAATTCTAAAAAAATTCTAAAAAAATTCTTTAAAAAAAATTCTTGAAAAAAAATTCTTGAAAAAAAATTCTAAAAAAATTCTTGAAAACATTTTTTGAGAAGAAGTTGAACATTTTGTCTCACTTTTTCAACAAGATGAATCATCAAGACAACGTTGATCGTCTCTTTGGACTGTTTGTTGCAGAGAGTTACCTTTCCACATTAGAAGAGCTTATTAAAGCAACCACTAATGTTGAAGAAACCTTTATAAGTTTGAAGGTGCAGAAGATTCTGTTGGCTCGTTTTAAAAGTCTTTTCCTGGATGAAACATTGGAAGAAAGATGCCAACTTTTGTTGCTACAATTTTTGTACAATATAATTTCATGCACAGAACATTTGGTAAGTCAATTTTTTTTTAAAAAAGATAATGTTTGTATTGTTTTTAAATTACTTTTCTACCCTTGTAGGATGACGTCAATATGGAGGAATTAAATATGCTTCCAACATTTATGGCGTCGTGCTACAGTTCAGAAGTACGTTTTTGGACATGTATGGTAATTCAAAATATCTTTCTTGTTAAAATTAAACAAGAAAAGGATATTTTAAATGCTGAATGGTTAGATGCCATCTACAAGAATATCTATGAAATTGGTTATGACAAAAATGTTTCACTGCAAGCAGCTCGTACATTTTTAGTTGCGTTAAAAGGAACAAAAACTACGATGCAATTTATAACTGATAATCAATATGAGACACCCTTGTTGTATGCGTTTGAATCTCTTGCTTTTGATCACTGCACAAACGATGAGCATACCTACGATTTACCCTACATTCTTTTAGAATCGTTAGAACGTTTTGTATATTTTTATCAAGATGAACAATTAAATGAAAGAAAAAATGGAATTGTTTATTGGGTAACAGAAGTGTTAAAAACTATTCACCCAATTGAAGATAGCCGAATACGTGCGATTGCTCAACGATTTCATTGTTGGAATAGAATTGAAATTTAAGATTCCTTTTCCACAATAGGATTTTCCATTTCTAGTTTATTAATTCGTGATTGTAACATGTGCATAGCACGAACCACATTTGATTTTGATCCAAAAAAGACAATGGTATTTTTTTCCACGTCTTCCCAAATAAAATTTGTTTTGCTTTTCATTGAAATGTTTTTTAAGCAAAGATTATACTTTTCAAAAAGAAGATTTTTAATAAAGGGCATAGGCGTAGGAAAAGTTCCCATGAAAATAATATTTTTATTATACATTCCCTTTATCATGTATCCAGTAGATTCAGCAGAAATATGCTTAAAATTATTTGTCATTTTTAAAAGTAACGCTAAAACTTCCGAATGCTTTATTTCATTTATTTCAAACATGATGCAAAATGACATATTCAAAAAAGATCAGTAAGATATATGTTTTCCATATCTTTAAAGGATACTATTTTTGATATGGATCGAAGTCCCGTTTGATGTGTCTGAATATTTCCCTCACTGTCATGACTTATAATAAGTCCATGCCCAAAATACTTGTTGCCTTGAAAAATAAAAGCATTGTAATCCACATCAGCTTGTATTAAAGCCTCACTATTCACATAAAGTGTATCACCATTGGGTAACCAGGCAGCAATTTCAAAGTATCCGCCAAGTAATGTCTGCATATCTTCAAAATTTTCGCAGGTCTCTCGTTCAAGCACCTGCTTCGCACTATTTATAAAAACACACTTCATTGCACTTATCGAGGTTAAATGACCTTACAATACAATTTCTTCTTCTTCGTCGTCGGTTTCTGAACTTAATCGAAATGGTTTTAAAATTTGATTTTTTTCTGGGAAAAAAAAATTCGCAAAAAATCCTGATTCAGTCGGTAAAATTTTAATTGTTATTCCAAAAAAAAGGATTGACGCTAAAATAAAAATAAAATAGCCTAAAACTTTTACAGAATTTCCAAAACTTTTCATACAGTTTCCAAAATAATCAGAATATTCTATTATTCCAATAATCGAAAAACTCAGTAAACTTATAAGCGATATCAAACTAAAAAAAAGATGAACGCTTGCGTTGGGATTTGAAAAATGAAGAAGGTCGGGTATTCTGGTTTGGAGCACAAATACAAAACTTAATGTAGATAGCCCAACTACAAATAATCCGACCATAAAATGATAATGTTGTTGCTGTCTTTCAACTATAAATCGACATAAAAAATCATCCGACATACAACAATCTTTAGTTTGATTTTCAACCGTTTTATAAATAAAACTAAATACAATAGATGCAAATATTACAACTATCATTGAAATAAATATCCCAACACCTTCCCACGGTTGTACATGTTCTTTAAACATGACGGGCAGTAATATGCGTAAATTTTTATTCAGTACAAAGGAACTAAAAGATTTTCTTCTTCGATCAGTAATTTTCGACGAACAGCTTCTAGATCTGTTCGTCGTTTAAAAATCTTCTTTCTTTTACACACACCAGTAAACTCATAAAGTTCAGCATGTCCCGTCATTATTAAAACAACACCAAGGTCACTTTCAAGTGAGATCTGCATCTTTTTCAGCTTCTTTTCTTCAATTGAAAGAAGACGACGCCAGTTTTTGGGAATATACATTGGTGTATACCCGTGCCACATTTCTCCATCTCCCTCTCCGGGCAAACAATCTTTTGATCGTCGATGAAAAAAAAGCTTGTTAACGAACGCGCCCGCTTCAGCATTCCATTCAGCCATCCTCTTGATTAAAACGAAGATTGAAATTATGAACTCGAAATAAAATTATGAACTCAAAATCAAATTTTTTTGAGAATTTTTTTCAGAATTTTTTTTGAGAAATTTTTGGGTTAAGTTTAGAATTTATTTTCAGATTTTTTTTAGAAAATTCTGGGTAAAGCTAAGAATTAATCTTGATTGCTAATTTTAGAACTTAAGTTCCTTTCGAAAAAGATAATTTAAAGTTGACGCTGGCGCCATCCCTAATCAGCAGTGTTACGTTTTTTGTTTGGGGTGATAAAGTGTTGTTCATCATCAGACGCAACAGAATCCGTATCTGCATCAGCACTTGCGAAAAAATTGGCTGTATCAACATCATTTGTGATGGCAAGTGTTTCATTGCCGCCGCGTTGTCGAAAAAATTCATCTCGACGAGCTTGCATTGCATCACTTTTGGCCAAGTCACCAACAGCAGAGAGATCGCTTGCCATGGCCATATTAATTTGAAATCGTGGAGGTGCTGTTCCTGTCCGTTTCCATTCATCAAATGTTGCGATCTCACTTGACGTAAATTCTTCACCGTCATAAAGAATTTTAATACCACTGTGGTCAGGTTCTACATCCAATGTAAAACTGTTGTAAGAATTGAAATAAATGCGAACACGTAAAACAAAAGCCACAACGGGATTGTGTAATTGATGCAACCTTTTTTGGTCATTGTCTTGAAATCCAACTTCTTTCCCGGTGCGATCAGTTTTTTTCAAATAGCGATAAGTCGCACGAGGATAAAACTTTTTAAAAATTGAACGTAATCCGCCAGTAGCATCGTGATTTTCCGAAAGATATTTATCGTTATCAGGTTTAATACGTTTACCGTCACGATCTTTTTTGATGCTTTCAAACATCAAATTTCCGTAAACGGGCAAAGTAACTGCACCTCCACGACCTTCATAACCAAAATGGTATCCGTTAGATTTTCCCGTCAAATCGTCAAACACTGCGCGATAAATACTGCTTTGTTGATCAACACTATAACTTTTAGAAATTTCAGGAAATCGTTGCGCCAAAATGGTACGGTTTTCAGGTTGACTGGCAAAAAATGCCATAGCTTCAACAATAAGACCACGTTTTCCAAGAACCTTTTCAACGACGGTACGCGAATCAAAATCGTCACCCGTTGGTGAAGCAACAATTGTCAATCCTTGCTTGGCTTTACCTTTTGAAAAGTTACTCGTTGTTTCATTCATCTCAATATCAATCATGGGATCAGAATCCCACGTGTCAAATTGACATTCTTGAAAACAATTGCTTCCTTCCGTATGATGCATATGCGATGGAATCATTGGCATTGATTGCTCGTGTCGAACGTTTCCCATGCTACTCAATTGTGCATTACAACTGTTTCCGACAAAAATCACTTCCAAAGGAACAGTCGTTGAAATTTCAATTCCTTGCGGATTTTTGCTCGTCACCATATGTGGAACCATTTTTCCGTCAACCAATTCACCCCAAATCACTTTAAGGTCTTTGGTAATCATTGGTTTAAACCCTTTCTGCAACATGGCAGCTGCATTCTGGTTAGGGTTTTGAGCAGTCATCAGCTTGAATTGCTGTTCTTGCAAAAGATGTTGTTCGAAGGCGTCCATTTTTTTGTTTCTTTAACCTGTAAAATGCCGCTTACTTTTTTATTCAGAAACGCAAAAACATAATTTTGAACTTTTTTTAAAAAACAAAAATTATTTTAAAAAATAATTTTGGAAAAAACAAAAATAATTTAAAAATTTCCAAAATAAATTTTAAAAAATCAAAATCTCTCTTTACCTGAATTTTTATTTCTCATAATCCGAGATAGTCAAAATGGATAACGACATTATTATAGACACCTCAACATTTATTGAAGAATGTGAAAAAAAATTACCAGATCCTATACAACCCTTTTTAGACTATGAACCAATTTCTGTTCTTGCAAACAATTTTTTGCCATTACAATCTTTCTTTGACGAGCACACGCTGGGGCGATTATTATCCTTTACTCGCAACTATCCGGACAAAAAAGCTTATAAAAATGCAAGCAAAACCGTCACATCTCAAGGTGTTTTCAAAGCTGATCCAAGTAAAGAACAGCTATTAATGTGGAAACCACGTTCTGACTATTATTCACTTGTTGCATTTTTATGCATCTATTATCTTTTAACGACAGAGAAATTTCCTCTTGATATAAACGTTTCAGATATTTTACTTCATCCCAAATTTGAAGATTGTTTAGCAGATTTATTTGCCATTGATACAGAATTGCGACTGAGACGAGCATTACAAGTTTCTGAACATTTGCATGGAGCTAAAATAGCGTTTGTAATTTCCAAAAGTGGAAAAAATTTTGCTTTTGACATAACTTATTCTAATGATCCACCAGCCATAGATTTGACATCGCTTTCCCGTCCATACTTTTCTTGCTCTTATTGTAAAGCATTTCCTACAATGTTAAACAAGCTCAGTAAATGTTCGCGGTGCGAAAAATCTTATTACTGTAATCAAAATTGTCAGCGTAAAGATTGGAAAAGACATAAACCTTTTTGTGATATCTTCTACAAAAGATAAACCCTAAAAAACAAAAACAGTCAATAATTTAATATTACAAGAGCTTATGGCCGAGTGGTTAAGGCGTCGGATTTAAGACCCGATAGTATATTACTGCGTGGGTTCGAACCCCACTAAGCTTAACAAATAAAACCCTTTTTTGGATATAACACCAACACCATAACCCTAAGTTGGCGCGTGAAAAAAACTTTGCACGACTCATTATGATTTTCAGAAAGGAAATGGGGAAATATAATTGATCTTTTACTTAACTATTTGTATTTTTTTTGTAAAGTTTATTTTATATTCTTTAAAAAAAAAATATCCCAAAAAAATAAAGTTGACGCCCGTTTTTATCTACGATTTGTTTATTTTTATTTTCTAGAGGAAATTTTTGCATTATTTCCCAAGTAAGCATAGAATTAACCGGAATTTTCGTGATTAATTCTTTTTTATATGCTTCAAATGTAGAAGATTTTTTTAATAAGGGATGTGGTTGCAAATAATTTAAAGTATCATATTCACACACATTTGTTTCGGAATTTACACCAACGTACCCAGTCCCGCAACAAGGTGAAATAAAGCAACCATCTGACTTTTTTAATAAACGGAAAATTATTTTTATATTTTCACCTGTTGTAAATTCCCAAGAAGAATTCATGTGTTTTGCAGTTGACACGTCGACTATAACAGAAACAACATTTATTTTTTGATTTTCCAAAAAAACAAAAAGCCAACTCCAAAATTGCGTATCATTAAAATCTGTAGTGTAATGAATTTGGTTGTCGCCTGGATCAGCCAAACTTGCTTGTTCATCAATAGTTATAATAAGTTTATCAACGTTATCTGAAGCAAACTTTGTAATATGCATTTCTCCAATACGAGCACCAATTATTAAAACTGCCCTTGTTGTAAAATATTGCATAATTTGTGTGTCCATTTTAATGTAGGTTATTCAAATTATTAATCGATTTCAAGTTTTGGGAAGTATACGTATAAAAATATTATACGTAAAAAACCTTTAAGACTGTAACGGCTTAAGACCCGATAGTATATTACTGCGTGGATTCGAACCCCGCTAAGCTTAAAAAACAAACCCCTTTTTTTGGGAATAACACCAACACCATAACTAAAATAAGATTTTTTAAAAAAAACAAAAATTAAAGTTTAAGTATTTTTTTAAATCATTTCAGTCCTTTCCATCGGGTTCTACGTCAATTCATTTTACGTCATGAATACGGGAATAACTTTTTTTAGAAAACAATTACTAGAAAAGAAAAAAAAATTCCCGCGGTACAGTTTATCGTATCAAATTGCGTTAGCTGCAACTGATGCAATTTTACATTTGTATCCCAATAAAAAAAATATAATATTATTTTTAAAGTCGGCGCGTGAAAAAAACTTTATCACAAATGATGATTTGGAAAATATCAAGGATCAAATACAACTTTTTTTAAAAACTCGACGTTTTGATCGTGAGACTATTTTAAAATTGATTGAAACAGAAAAATTTGAATTGCAATTATTTTTAAACAAACCCTTAAAATTTAAATCGACAAACGATGAATTAAAATGGCTGCGCAAAGATCATGCACGACTCATTTTGATTTTAAGAAAGGAAATGGGGAAAATATAATTAATTTTTTCTTTACTATTCCCAAGTATTCTCACACAAATAAATAAACACATCTTTATAAAAATTTCTACTATTTACGCCACAGTAAAAAAACATTAACGGCTTATGTAAACTAGCAATCTAAAAAAGTATTTGTCACATATTTGAACAATTTCCAACACAATTAAAAAGGTTTTGCAGGAATTTGCGACATCCTCAATGTAGGCGCTTAAAATTACTCAACATATATACGATAATACACATTTTCAAGTAAATGGGGCTACACATACAATGTTAAAATTACTATTTTTTTGGGGATTTACATTCTGTTTCCTCGCAAGTGTACGTCAGGTCAATGCCGGCGCCGGAGTTCCTGACCCTCCTAAGCGTGTCATTTCTTCCTTTTTTTGCCTTATAATATCAAATCAAAGCGTTTCGTGCTGGGGAGATAATACGTTTGGCCAACTTGGAAATGGAAATAATGATGATCAGAATTCTCCGGTATTAGTAAAAGATTTATTTAATATTGTCAAAGTATCGGTAGGTGTTTTTCACGCATGTGCAATTAATTCTACTGGTTCCATTTGGTGCTGGGGACGTAATACTATCGGTCTACTTGGAATTGGTAATACAAACGATCAAAATTCTCCAGTTTTGATTGAATCTTTACATAATATTGTTGATATTTCTGTAGGAGAAGGAACCAGTTGTGCTATTGATGAATCTGGAAATGGCTGGTTGTGGGGATATACCTATTTGACACAATTCCCACCTTTAAACCCAATTAGTCACAGTTTATTTACCGATGTTTTAGAATTTTCAGTTGGGCCCGTTCATATTTGTATGCTGAAAAAAGATGGTTTCGTTTATTGTTGGGGATATAATACTTATTTGCAACTCGGAGGAAATTTTGACATTATTTTCTCCGAGTCTCCAATAAAAGTAGAAGGATTGTCAAATATTGTTGAAATTTCATCGAATGCATATAATTCATGTGCAAGAAATACGACGGGTTCATTATTTTGTTGGGGTCTGATTTCCGGGTATGTCAGTCAAACCTGGAACAGAACCGAGATAACCCCGATAGTAGAAATGTCTGCACCTGGCCATAGTATTATTGAAATGTCAGATTCTTTCGATACACATTTTTTAACAAAAGATGGAGAAGTTTTAGCGTTACAAATCGTCAACTATAGCTATTTTATTTATCCATCTTTAACTTTGATGTCAAACTATTCCAATGTTGTAAAAATTTACAGCGGATATTCTATTTTATGTGCAATAAATACAACTGGATCCGTGTCGTGTGATGGTCTTCCATTATTGAATCAACCATTAACTGCTTGGGTAAGTAAAGAATCACCTACGACGGAACCTACGACGAAACCTACGACGGAACCTACGACGAAACCTACGACGGAGCCTACGACAACATCTGGAAAGGAAACAATGATAATTATAATAGTATCAGTTGTTAGTGGAATAGTAGTATTGATTGCAGGTTTTTTAATTTGCAGGCGATAAAAAGTACCATTTTACCTTATTGGATGAATGACGGAAATTACATGTTATGAGTGTAAGTTGGGGTTTTTGACCTACAAATTATTTTATGAGCATGTGATAAAAACCCACATGGAATTACCTTTAATTCAAAAGGCGTTTAAATTAGCACCTGACTATTGCAATTCTTCATTTCGAATGAAAATTCTTTTGTCTGGTGAACGAAATGAAAGTACCATGCCTGAAACAATGCTACGGCCAAATTTTCCGTATTGGTATCTTGAAATTTGTGCAGATGATGTTCGGTATGCGTTATTTAATGTGCCTGGGTATTGCTCGGATGATGAATTTTCAAATAAACGGCAAAAATTAGAACTTCCTGATCGAGAAATGTTACTCCCTATTGAAAAATTAAGCCGAAACTGTTGGGATTTTTCATCAGTTGTAGCATGTATTATTAATGTTTATCGGTTTAGAAATAACCGCGAAAAAATTATTCGCAGATCTGTCCTAAATCATTGTTTGTATATAAAGGAATAAATAGATTATATTATTCAAAGTATATATACGCAATTAATTTTTGTAAAGTACCAATTAATCATGCATCTATTATTTCTATTTTTCGTTGTTGGGAGCCCCTTGTTTGTAAGGGGCTATTCTTTCGAAAATGGAATTCTAAAATGTCCGACTGAAACTGTTGGAAATTCATTTATAAAAGATGATACAAGTTTTACAAAGGTGAATTATTCGACGTTAATAAGTTATAGAGATAATGACGAATTTGAAAAATTTACTACATCATGCACTACTGATGTAACGAATATGTCTCATCTGTTTTATAATAAAGAAAGTTTTAATCATGATATCTCAACATGGGACACATCAAGTGTAGTGGATATGTCTTATATGTTTCATGGGGTATTAAATTTCAACTCGGGCATCTCCGATTGGATTACATCTAGGGTAACGGATATGTCTTATATGTTTAGTCATGCAGCAGTTTTCAACTCGGACATCTCCGATTGGAATACGTCAAGTGTGACAACTATGGAAGGAATGTTTTTTTCGGCTTCTTCTTTCAATTCCGTTATTTCAGATTGGAACACTTCAAGTGTAACAGATATGGATGATATGTTTTATAATGCTTGGTTTAATTCAGACATCTCTAAGTGGGACACATCAAATGTAGAGGAAATAAATCGCATGTTTTATCTTGCTTCTAACTTTAATCAGAGTTTAACAAATTGGTGTTTAAATATTCTGGAGCCAACCTATTTTTATACGAATTCGCCGCTTGAAAATAATACCGCATTTCAGCCTCTTTGGAATGGAACAGGATGTAATTACAAATGTTATAATGGAGGAATTCGCAATATCACTGATACAGAGTATTATTCTTGCATTTGTGTAGGAGATTTTATAGGACTTTATTGTAATGAAGCAACCACCACAACCTTAACTTCAACACTGACCTCTACATCATCATCAACCCTTTCTACAACGTTAACTTCAACATCTTCGTCGACCCTTACTTCAACGTTAACCTCCACGTCTTCGTCGACCCTTTCTACAACGTTAACCTCCACATCTTCGTCGACCGTTACTTCAACATCTACTTCGAGTTTGACCTCTACCCTAACTTCAACACTGACCTCTACATCTTCATCAACCCTTACTTCAACACTGACCTCTACATCTTCATCAACCCTTTCTACAACGTTAACTTCAACATCTTCGTCGACCCTTACTTCAACGTTAACCTCCACATTTTCATCAACCCTTACTTCTACATTGACCTCTACATCTTCGTCAACCGTTACTTCAACGTTAACCTCAACATCTTCAACAACCCTTTCTACCACAATAACCTCCACGTCTACGTCAACTCAAACGACCACGTTTTCATCAAGCCTTTCTACCACAATAACGTCCACGTCTACATCAACTCAAACGACAACGTCTTCAACAACCCTTTCTACAACGTTGACGTCTAGTTTAAGTTCCACGTCTTCAACGACCCCAACTTCAACTTTCACATCGACGACGAGTTCAACTTTAACATCGACAATGAGTTCAACATCGACAACAACCCTTACACTGACTCTAAGTTCTACACTAACTACTACACAAACTTCAATAAAGGAAGATAGTTCTTCTAACGGCAATAATTTATTTCTTATTATCGGTTTAGTTTCTGGTGGCGTTTTTTTAGTTGGATTGTTTTTTTTAGTGCGCTACTTATACTCTAGCAGATCAAATCCAAAAGGACATCGAATAGTTACATATAGTGTAAAGGCATAACCATACAAATAAGATAATTAAATAAATAAAATAGCTTGAAAATCCCTTTTTTAAGAAAAAAAATAAAAAAAACAATTTATGAATTTTGTAAAAGTATGAAAATTTAGTTTCAAGATATAACCAATTTTTGTAAAAAAAGTATATGTAATATTAATTTTGGATTTTTTTAAAAAATTATAAAAAAATATATTTAATTTTGTTTTTTGAAAAAAATTCTTGATTTTTTTAAAAGAAAAAAAAATATTGTAATTATTTTGGTGAGGGCTATTTACCTAACTTCAAAAGTCATTATACAATCAAAGAAATGCATCCAAAATTTCTTCTACCCGTTGAAACTCCGACGCCAACCATCCATGCGTCGACAGTTTTGGGGGTACCCATTGGAGGCGCCGGAGCGTTTTTATAGGACTTTCGAAAACGTTTGCTCGGATAATAAATTTTCAAATAAACGGCAAAAATTAGAACTTCCTGATCGAGAAATGTTACTACCTATAGAAAAATTAAGCCGAAACTGTTGGAAATTTTCATCATAAACACCCTTTTTAAAAAATATTAGCTATTTACGAAACAGTAAAAAATTTGGTATCGTGCAATCATACATTTTTTTGTTTTGATTCTTTGTAAGGGGTTTTTCGTAATACGCAATGAATTTTATTAATTAGCTATAAATCATGGATCTTCTTTTTCTAGTTTTTGTTTTCAAGAGCAATTTGTTAATGCCTTGGAGGAATTTTGGTGTATTTTTTTTACTTCTTTTGCACCATTGCACCGTACATTCCCTATACGAATTTGATTTTGAGACTGATGACTACTTAAATGGTGGAAAAGTTCAGTATGAGTATAATTCTGCCGAAAAAAATTGGGCAGCAGCTAACTTGTTCTGTCAAAGTACGGGGGGATATGGGGCGTTTCTGGTGTCCTTGCGCTCCAAAGAGGAATCCATTCATATTGCCGAGAAAATCATCACAAAGTTTACCAAGGCGGGAAGGAAGGTAAGGCAAGATGGATAAGATGAATTCATAAGTAGGAAGAGGGGAGACATTGGGAGGGTGCAGGCAATTCCATCCGTGTGTTGAATTTCATCTTTATAGTGATTGCCTTTAATTTTTTAGTTTGGAAAATGGATTGGAGTGTACCGGGAGCCTGTAATTGAGCCTAATTGCGACTACTTTGCAAATGGTAGCTTTGCTACTCCTTGGAAAAACGCGGATGGGAGTACGTTTGTTGATCTCGATATCGAGTACAATGCCTCAAACACCCCCACCTGTTACAACCCGAAATTTCCCAATGACTTGGATGGTGGTACATACTCTAAAACCGAGTTATGCACGTGGCAATATCTCAAACCCGATTCAGGAGGGAATTGCTCTAGTGAATTCTGTGTTGAGCTTGGGAACCCTGACCATTCGTACTATTTGGGGGACTGGAACGACAAGGGATGCGAAATTGAGCAGGCCTTTATTTGCAAGCGTCCTGTTGAAAGTACGTATAGTCTTTCTGTTTAGTATTCGAAATATCCTGCCTTATTATCAAAAGGCACTTTGAGTGCCTTTATTCTTTCCTAAAACTATATGCACCCTTTATTACCACGCCTGTTTGATCAATGTTCCCTTTCCTGCTTCTTGATTTTTGCATTACCTTTACTTTAGTACCCATGCACGAGGAGCAAGATATGGTTCTTCGCTGGGAATGCAATGATACCTCGTATGTTTACAATCATGGAAATGTTATACAGGTACTAAGCTACGATTTTTTTTTTGATTATGTACCGAAAAATAACGTAACTTTTACCCTAATCAACTAGTGTCTCAATGAAACTGCAATCGATATAAATTCAGCTCTGTCCCCGCAAGCTTCCTTTCTTTCAATAAGTTATGTACCAGCCATTCCCGAATGTAAGTTGATCGGAACACAATCTTCTTTAGTCCATTTTTTACTATGATTTGTCCTTAGAACGCATGTACCATGATTCTAACATCCTACCGTTGTATATTGATCACTTTACTTTAGCCCTACCTGCTGGCGTTAAGGCTGTAAATTTTACTATAAAATACGCGCAAATTGATATCGCTGGAGCTCGAATTCACAACGGGTACACCGAGTATGGTGCTGAAATAAAAGCAGCCTTTGATTCCGCACTGAATGGCACTAATGGCACTGGTTTTTGTGGATGCGATGCGGGGCTGTCTGCTTCCGGTTACATTGTACCAATACCGCTACAAACGTGCGCAGATGGCGTTATAAATTCAGACGAGGAAGGACTGGATTGTGGTGGTGTCGACTGCACCCTTTGTCCATTAACCACTACGTTCACTTCAACAATAACTTCAACATCTACTTCGACCCTTACTACAACGTTTACCTCTACATCTTCGTCGACGTTGACCTCAACATCTACTTCGACTTTGACCTCAACATCTTCGTCGACTTTGACCTCAACATCTTCGTCGACTTTGACCTCAACATCTACTTCGACTTTTACCTCAACATCTACTTCGACCCTTACTACAACATTTACCTCAACATCTTCGTCGACTTTGACTTCAACATCTTCATCCACTCTAACCTCAACATCTTCAACAACCCTTTCTACAACCATAACCTCCACATCTTCATCAACCCTTACGACAACATCTTCAACAACCCTTTCTACAACCATAACCTCCACGTCTTCATCAACCCTTACGACAACATC
>Ga0129324_10000411_pt1 | contig 31733 bp, 27 predicted proteins | sample CPBDNA_7_FD_96879 | JGI IMG/M metagenome (GOLD analysis project Ga0129324, IMG submission 96879) | Freshwater to marine salinity gradient microbial communities from Chesapeake Bay, USA - CPBay_Spr_15_0.2_DNA | ecosystem: Environmental > Aquatic > Marine > Coastal | place: USA: Chesapeake Bay...
AAAGAATTGGCAATTAGATATTGCAAGGGAAGCATGAAGCTGAACCATCTCAAGTCCGTGATAAATAGTTGTGTGTAATTCACATCGAACACCAAAAGCCTCAGCAAGGTGAGCAGTTTTCATAACAGCGGTTAATCCACCACGCCATGAGACATCGGTTCTCACAATGTCAACGATACCTTCTTTAATGTAGAGCGCTGTTGAGTATTGAGCACCTGCAATGACCTCAGTTCCACAAATTGGAATATCTAATTTCTCGCGTAATTTCTTCAGCGAATTAAAATTCACATCTAGTACTGGCTCTTCCATCCAGAGGAAATTTAAGCGCTCTAATTCGCGACCTACCTTTAGAGCTTCTTCGTAGTTGTAAGCAATAACGGAATCTGCCATTAGATTGAAATCATCTCCGACTGCTTTACGGACTGCGCGGTAGCAAGCGATATCTTGTTCAACAGTTCCGGGTGGGTGAAGTTTGTAGCCTTTATAACCTTTTGCCTTTACGGATAATGCTTGGGCAACATATTCATCAGGTCCTGGTAAAAACATTGAACTCACATAAAGAGGAACTTCCTCGCGCGCAGCGCCAAGCATTTTATACACCGGCATTCCAGCGATCTTTCCTTTTATATCCCAGCAGGCATTGTCAAAAGGACCATATGCATAAATTGGGACGTGATTCCATTTACGATCAAAATTTTCAAATTCTTTTAAAGATTTCTCGGTATCAAAGGGGTCCCTTCCAATAAAGAAAGGCTTAACCGCTGACATTGCTTTGCCAGCGATGGTTGCATCAAGTGCGCCAAATCCAAATGACGTTCCTTGAACGCCATCTTCAGTGGTGATTGTGATAACTGTAAAGTCAGGGCGTGATCCGCCAGGAAGCTTGACCGCTGCAACTGTGTCGAGCTCTTCAAGTTGGTCGCCACCGCGACAAGCACGAATTTCAATACTTTTAATTTTTGAGAGCATCAACCATTCCTTTTCTAAAAAATCATATAGGATAAAGTAGAGGCAGAGCGGTAAAATTGCAAGGTAATCAGCTTATTTATTGGCAGCAACTGCTGACGGAGAAAATCTCTTCAGGGATGATTCGATGTGAGCATGCATAGCTGCTTTAGCTGCCTTGGAGTTTTGATCTAAAATCGCCTTAGCAATCGCATCATGTTCCTTGATTGCCACCTGACCAGATCCAGTCTGGTAGTACTGCTCAAAGAGATCTTGCACATAATCAGCGCGTGATTCACCATCAATAAGGTGCAGTTTATTTGCCATGTAGAGGCGGAATAGATGGAGGTGACAATGTGTACGCTCATAAAAGTCGGCTATCGTCTGGTTCCCTGAAATACTTGAAATCAAGGTATGAAAACGGGAATCGTGTTCTGAAAGTGCCTGATACTGATTTTCATCCGCGAATTTAATGGCGGTCTTGGCACTCTGCATCTCAGCTTTAAGGGCCGTTTTACCTGTGTTATCAATCAATTTCGCCGCTTGCTCTGCCGCCCATGGTTCAATCAATAATCTAAATTGAAATAGATCATTGAGTTCCTTGATAGTCAGCAACTGTGTCGCCCTATATCCCTTAAGAGGCTCTTTCTCGATAAGGCCGTCAGATTCAAGGCGGGCGAGAGCTTCTCGTACCGGAGTCTGAGAGACTTCTAACTTTACTGAGAGAGCATCAATGTTCACACGCGAACCAGGTGCTATCTCGTAATCAAAGATTTTCGCCTTGATCATCTCGTAGATTTCATCAGAGAGCACCGATCGGCGTGGAATCCGCTTGACGGGAGGAGTTGTAACTTTCTTTTTCACCGTCTCCACCAATTCTTTATCGTAGGTTTTGAGAAACCGCTTACTTAGGAAGACGTAGCCCTTGCATTCCGCCGTCAACGGCGAGAATTGTGCCAGTTGTCGAGGATTGACGTGGGCTTGCTAGATAGGCAATTGCGCTAGCAACTTCCTCAGGGCTTACCAAGCGGCCCATTGGTTGGCGTGCTTGCAAAGCAGCGCGTTCGGCAACAGGATCTGTCGCCTTTGATAAAAGACGAGCTACCCAAGGAGTATCTGCAGTCCCAGGGTTAACGCAGTTCACGCGGATTCCTTCCTTCACGTGATCTGCTGCCATGGCAAGGGTAAGAGTCATCACTGCACCCTTGCTTGCACTGTAGACCGCACGCTTTGGAATACCGGCAGTTGCTGCGATTGAACTCGAGTTAACAATTGATGGGCACTTACTCTTACGAAGAAACGGCATAGCAGCGGCGCTAACGCGAGAGGTACCAGCAACGTTGACATTTAACACGTGATGCCATTCTTCATCCGTTGCATCTTCCACAGATCCGATCGAACCAATTCCTGCATTGTTTGCCAGAATATCAATTACCTGAGTTTGCTTACCAAGCTCGGCGAATGCGGCTGCGACGCTGGCGGTATTCCCAACATCGCACTGAATAAAGTGCGCATACGGCTTCATTTCACCTTCCTGCAGATCTAGGCCGTAGACCGTTACGCCATCTTCATGAAAGAGCTTGGAGAGAGCTAATCCAATTCCAGATCCTGCACCAGTGATTACAGCAACTAGCCCCTTGAATTCGCTACTCATGATTGTGCCTCGTTTTTCCAGTATGTGCCGTTAGGGAAAGAATACTCATTAATGCTCGATTGATGCATCTGCGCACCCGCGCCAGGAAGTTGTGGCGCGATGTAATAACCGCCAGAAATCTGAACTGGGTCCAAAAAGTGCTGATGGAGATGATCAACAAACTCAACGACGCGCAAAGGGTGATGTCCTGTGACGGCCACCGCATCCCACATCGCTAGGTGCTGAACCATTTCGCAGAGGCCAACGCCACCTGCATGAGGACAGACAGGAATCCCAAATTTAGCGGCCATCAAGATATTTGCAAGATTTTCGTTGACGCCTGCCACGCGTGTGGCATCAATTTGCATCACCGAGAATCCCTTTGCCTGAAGCAACTGCTTAAAGATGATTCGAGAGCTTGCCATCTCACCCGTTGCTATCTGTGTGGGTGCGACTGCGGCTGCGATCTTGGCATGACCTAAGACATCATTAGGACTTGTAGGTTCTTCAACCCAGCGCAATTTAAATTCTCTCAGGGCGTTAATCCATGTGATGGCGACATCGACATCCCATACCTGATTGGCATCAATTGCTATTGGAAAATCTGGACCTACGAGTGCGCGAACTTTTCCAAGGCGACGTTGGTCATCGGCAATGGATTTTCCACACTTATATTTAATCAGGGAAAATCCTTCGTTGAGCGCCTTCTGCGTGAGATCAAGCATCTTCTCATCGCTATATCCAAGCCATCCTGGTGAAGTTGTGTAAGCGGGTAGACCTTTACTGCGAAGAATTGCCTCATTGCTCTTCTTTGCATCATTGCCGCGATAGAGAATTTCAAGAGCTTCTTCACGAGTAAGCGCATCGGTGATATATCTGAAGTCGATGGCATCCACGATTTGTTCTGGCGTCATATCGCTCAGTAATTTCCAGAGCGGAACACCCTGTGCCTTAGCAAAGAGATCCCATAGGGCGTTGAGTACCGCACCCGCCGCCATGTGAAAGATGCCGTAATCTGGACCAAGCCAACGTATCTGGCTATCGCCACTTAATTCGCGAGTGATCTCACCAATGCGAGCAAATGCATCATCAACGTTCAGGCCAGCAATCTTTGGCGTGAGCATATCTATCGCCGCTATCTGCACATCATTTCCGCGACCGATAGTAAAGACAAGAGAATCACCATGGAGTCCTGGTTGATCTGTTCTGATGCGAAGGTAGGCAGCGGAGTAATCTGGATCTTGATTCATCGCATCTGATCCGTCGAGCATCTTCGATGTTGGGAAACGAACATCGAAGGTTTCGATGGCGGTGATTTTTGGCATTACTTCAAAAACTTCTCTAGCCCTGCAGGGACTCCAGATTCTGCCCACAGCGTTTCGTATCCAACGCCTGGGCCCTTAGGTCCGTGGACGTTTCCGTTACTGTCAAGAAGTGATTCGAGCTTAATTGGATTTCCCCAGACTAAGGATTCGTAATATGTGGTGTTCTTAATAGCCATGCAGAGATGAGCACTTTCAAGGCCCATTCCATGTACCTCAGCGCGAAGATGATACGCATCTGCCAGGTGTGCGATGCGCATTGCGCCAGTGAAACCACCGCGCAATCCGGTGCTGGTGCGAAGTGCAGTGGCAACGCCGCTTGCGGCAAAGTCTCCAGCGCTCATGTGCGCACCATCTGTGACCTCACCCAAGAGTAACGGGATCCTCACTCTCTCGCCCAGCCACTTGTAGGCGGTAACGCTAAATTCACGCATTGGCTCTTCATACCAAGCAAAGCCAGAATCATAGAGCGCGTTTCCAAGATAGACCGCATCCATCAAATCAAAGCCGGCAGATCCGTCATACATTAATGGGACATCATCGCCGACGTGAGCACGAAGCTTTTCACCAAGTAAGGCATCTTTCTTCGCATCACCGAATGCGTGCAATTTAATTGCTGGATATCCAAGTGCTAGGGCTTGATCTGCTATATCGAGAAATTCTTCAATGGATGAATATGTAACAGTTGATGCATACGATGGGAGAGATTCGCGAAACCCACCCATTAATTTATAGATAGGTAGTCCCGCTTGCTTGCCTCCGATATCCCATAACGCGACATCGATAATGCCAATAACGCCGGCAGGGAATCGCTCTATGCGATCAAGCTCCCACAGACGCTCCCACAGGTATTCACGCTGTAAAGGATCTTGCCCTATGAGTTCGTCTCGAAATCTGCGGTCAACGTAATCGTTGAAAATCACGCCTCGTCCAGCTGGTGCAAATCCTGTAATACCTGCATCAGTTTCAATTACCAGCCATGCGCCAGTGGTTCGGCCATCTGAACCTGGCAGGTTTTTACGCCATACAAATGCAGGTGAGAATCCAGGGCGTTCGACTAAAACGACTGTGACGCTGGTAATCTTCATGGGTTCTTCCGTCCTTACTCTTGATTTCCACACTATGAGACTAGAGTTCGCAAACAGGAAATCGAAATAGGCTGAAGCGAATTGCTTCGGATACTATATGAAATAGTATTTCCCTGCAATAAGGTTCGTGGTGTCTAGTTCAAGGATGAGGTGGCGATGATGGACCAAAGGGTCTATCCCTTTAGTGCGGGCAATCGCACGATGTCAGACCTCTTAGGAGGCAAAGGTGCGAATTTGGCCGAGATGGCCACACTTGGAATTCCAGTTCCTGATGGATTCACAATCACCACTCGCGTCTGCCAAGAGTACCTGCGCACCGGTGGCCTGACAGAAGACCTTCTGCATGAGATTGATGCGGCAATTATTGAGCTAGAAAAAAAAATTGGAAAATCTTTCGGGGATCCAAAAAATCCGCTACTTGTTTCTGTCCGCTCGGGTGCAAAGTTTTCGATGCCAGGCATGATGGAGACAGTCCTCAATGTTGGAATGTCTCCTGAAGTTGCAGCAACGCTAGAGAAAATCACAGGCGATAGTCGCTTTGCGTGGGATTCATATCGCAGATTTATTGAAATGTTTGGAAAGACCGTCTGTGAAATTCCTTCAGAGAGTTTTGCAAAGGTTGTAGATCCACTGATTAAAGCAGCGGGTGGAAAGACGGTTGCAGATTTAGATGGAGCTGGCTTGAAGGCGGCAGGAGATGCATTTATAAAGGTGGTTGAAGCACATACTGGTACCGCTTTCCCATTCGATGCTCGCACACAGCTAATCCGGGCAATTGAAGCAGTTTTCCATTCCTGGAATTCAGAGCGAGCTCAGCTATACCGCCGCCGCGAACGCATCAGCGCAGACCTTGGAACTGCAGTGAACGTACAGGCCATGGTATTTGGAAATATTGGCGATACTTCAGGAACAGGTGTCTGCTTTACTCGTGATCCGGGAAGTGGAGCCCCTGGTGCATACGGGGATTACCTTCCACGCGCTCAAGGTGAAGATGTCGTTGCAGGAATAAGAAATGCCTTCCCATTAACTCATCTAGGTGTTGTTAATCCGGAAGCCTTTGCTGAACTCAATCGAATTATGGCTCTGCTGGAAGATCACTATCGAGATATGTGCGATATCGAATTCACCGTTGAGCAAGGAAAACTCTGGATCCTACAGACGCGTGTAGGAAAGCGCACCGCCGAGGCGGCATTTAAAATTGCGACCCAGCTCGTTGATGAAGGCTCGATCACAATGGATCAAGCGCTGACGCGCGTTAATGGTGAACAACTTGTTCAATTGATGTTTCCACAATTTGATAAGGCAACTGCGCCGAAAGAACTCACTCGAGGGATCGCCGCTTCACCTGGAGCAGCGGTGGGATCAGTGGTCTTTGATCCGCGAGATGCAGCTGATCAAGCACTTGCCGGTAAAAAGGTAATTCTTGTTCGTCGTGAAACTAATCCAGACGATCTAGTCGGAATGGTTGCAGCCCAAGGAATTTTGACTGCTCGCGGCGGAAAGACATCACATGCAGCCGTTGTAGCGCGCGGAATGGGACGCCCAGCAGTCTGTGGAACGGAAAGTATTGAGGTCAATGTCGATGAGAAATTCTTTACCTGTGGAGATGTGACTGTTCACGAAGGTGATCTCATTTCAATCGATGGCACAACCGGGGCAGTCTTCCTGGGCGAAGTAGCTGTGGTCCCTAGCGTTGTAACCGAATATGTGCAGGGAATTGTTGATCCTGGTGCGGATACCTCTACCGCTCTTATCAAGAGTATCCATCGCATTATTACTCACGCCGATAATGTCCGGCGTATGTCGGTGCGCGCTAATGCCGATACTCCAGAGGATGCAGAGATTGCACGCCGCATGGGCGCCCAAGGAATTGGCCTCACCCGCACAGAGCATATGTTTCTTGGTGACCGACGCGTCCTCGTCGAAACGCTAGTACTTGCAACAACCGATGAAGAGCGGGCAGAAGTTTTGGCCGAGATGGAGAAACTTCAATTTAGTGATTTTGTTGGAATCCTTCGGGCGATGACGGGATTGCCTGTGACTATTCGTCTCCTCGATCCACCGCTTCACGAATTCCTTACCGATCAAGCAAGTCTTGCTGTTGATATTGCCTTGACGCAAGAGCGTGGAGATGTCGTAGATGAGCGAAAGCTTGCGCTCAATCGCGCTGTAAATCGCTTACACGAATCAAATCCAATGATGGGTCTGCGCGGTGTTCGCCTCGGTGTATTGATTCCAGATTTGTTCTCAATGCAGGTGCGCGCACTTACCCGAGCAGCCCTGCATGTACGTGCTCAGGGGTATGACCCACAGCCAGAAATTATGATTCCACTGGTTGCATCCCAGCGCGAACTTCTCTACTTCAGATCATCACTGGAAACAGAAGTCGCGCGCGTTCTGGCACTTGCCGGCGAAGAGATGCACATCAGTATTGGCAGCATGATTGAAACTCCGCGCGCAGCAATTACTGCTGCAAAGTTGGCTGACTACTCTGACTTCTTCTCATTCGGTACCAATGACTTGACGCAGTTAACATGGGCATTTAGTCGTGATGATGTTGAGTCATCCTTCTTGCCGCGATATCTCGATCTTGAGCTTCTGCCATTTAGTCCTTTTGAATCACTGGATCAAGATGGTGTGGGACTTCTGGTCAAGATTGCCTGTGATGAAGTGCGCTCTGTTACCCCAGAGATCAAGTTAGGAATCTGCGGTGAGCACGGGGGAGACCCACGCAGTATTGATTTCTTCCATCACGTTGGTTTGGATTATGTTTCATGTTCGCCATTTCGCGTCCCAGTCGCACGACTAGAAGCAGGGCGGGCGGCGGTCGGCGACCAAGCAACGACAAGTAGCGCATAGTGAAACATGACGACAAGGTTGCACTGCGCACCGGTCTGCATATTTCCCGTCTCTCACTTGGCACAGCAGCCTTTGGCGGTCTCTACACCTCGGTCAGTGATCAGGATTGTACCGATACTCTCATCACCGCCCTGGATGCTGGAATCAATTTTGTTGATACCGCACCGCACTACGGTAAAGGAAGAGCCGAACGTCGAATAGGAAGGGCACTGGCCGATCGCGCACGATCTTCCTTCATACTTTCGACAAAGGTAGGCCGCGTACTAGTTCCATCAACAACAGATATCGATGAGTATTTCATCGATGCCGACAATACTGTTGAGAGAAAATTCGACTTTAGCGCGAAGGGTGTGCGTCAATCACTCGAGGATTCACTCACTCGACTGCGGATGGATAGCGTAGAGATTCTTTTCATTCATGATCCTGATGCGCACGAAGAGCAGGCCATTATTGAGGCATTTCCTGAGCTCGAGCGCATGCGCTCTGAAGGAATCATCAAGGCAATTGGTATCGGTATGAATCAATGTGAAGTTCCAACACGGGTCATGAAAGCTACTGATCTTGATATGGTTTTAATTGCTGGGCGCTACTCACTTCTTGATCAAAGCGCCCTCAAAGAATTGCTACCAACAGCCCTTGATCGAAATGTTGATGTGATTGCAGCAGGAGTTTTCAATTCAGGTATCCTGGCAAATCCGGTCAAAGGTGCAACTTTTGATTACATGCCCGCCAGCGATCTTTTAATTGCAAAAGCGGAGAAGATTCGCGAAGTACTTGCAGGACATCAGGTCTCTCTCACAAGTGCGGCGTTGCAATTCCCACTCCGTCACCCAGCTGTGAAGTCAGTCCTTGTTGGCTGTCGCACGCGGGCAGAAGTGTCGGTCAATATCAAAGAGTTTAACCATGTCATAGAGAACAAGGTCTGGGATGACCTTGTAAGCGTTCTCTGATTCACCTATAGTTTTTTCATGACACTTCATCCGCAAGCAGCAGCCTTTCTTGACTTGATGGCAGCTGCAAATCTCCCTGACATGATCACTGCAGGTCCAACTGTTGCGCGTAAATACTCGCATGATCTATCTAATGTAAGTAATGATAGTGATCCAAGTGTTGATATCAGAATCGAGTTCTTCACAAGTTCAACTGCTGATGTTGCGGTTGCAATTTACACGCCATCGGCGGCGTCCCAAGAAAAACGTGCAGGGTTGGTTTACTTTCACGGCGGTGGCTGGGTTTTAAATTACATCACTAAATATCATGCTCAATTGGCTGCGATGGCAAAGAAGACAAACTCGATCATCGTCTCAGTTAATTATCAGAAAGCACCAGAGCACAAATTCCCTATTCCATTTAATGATTGCTATGAAGGGCTTGAGTGGACGGTTGCAAATGCAGATCGTTTAGGAATTGATCTTGCTCGACTGGGTGTAGGTGGAGATAGCGCCGGTGGAAATTTGGCGTGCGCTGTCGCCTTAGCTGCGCGCGATCGCGGTGTTATCAAGCTTGCCTATCAATGGCTGGTCTATCCATGTAATGGTCCTGAATTTGTAGATAACCCAGATGTGCCAAATGCCGAGGGGTATGGCCTCACGCAACCTCGCATGAAATGGTTATGGGAGATGTATCTCAATGGCGATGCGGATAGAGCTAATCCCTATGCCGCTCCTCACTCTGCCCCATCCCTTGCAGGATTACCACCGACCATCATGATCACCGCCGAATACGATGTCTTGCGACCAGATGGAATTGCATACTATGAAAAACTTAAAGCTGCTGGAAATAAAGTTCTCTATAAAGATTGCCCGGGAATGATTCATGGCTTCTTTAGCCTGGGACGAGTAATTGACGATGGAATTGCGATTCAAGATTGGTTTGCAGAGAATATTCTCAAAATTGTAGGAAAGTAATGTCCTCAACCCTAGATGTCTACGAAAGGATCGATTATGAAACGGTATGCAGCAGTTATTGGAATGCCTTATGAAAATCGTGAAGAGTACGAGCGGTTACATGCTGCCGTCTGGCCTGATGTACTGGCCAAGATTGCTGAAGTAAATATCCGCAACTACTCAATCTACCGTTATGGCGAGCTGCTTTTTTCTTACTTTGAATATGTAGGAGATGACTATGAAAGTGATATGGCTAAGATGGCGGCAGACCCAAAGACACAAGAATGGTGGGATGTCTGTGGGCCACTACAACGTCCAGTCAATGATCGCGCCGATGGAGAGTGGTGGGCGTCAATTCCTGAAGTCTTTCACGTCGACTAATTATTTATAAGCGACGCAATTACTTGTAATCTCGCCGATTCCTTCAATACCAGTCTTCACGGTATCGCCGATCGCTAGATACACAGGTGGCTTAAACCCTAGCCCGACACCAAATGGTGTTCCAGAGTTAATGATGTCCCCTGGAAAGAGCTCCATAAATTGGCTGATGTACCAGACAATGTGATGGAGTCCGAAGAGTAGGTCATCTGTATTTGAATCTTGCTTCATAACTCCATTGACACTGCACCAGAGGCGCAAGTTGTTGGGATCAATCGCATCTGGAGTCACGATTTCTGGCCCAAGCGGATTAAAGGTAGGGAAAGATTTTCCCTTTACCCATTGTCCGGATCGCTCCAACTGCCAGTAACGCTCTGATACATCTTGCGAAATTGTGTAGCCAAGGATGTGCTTTGCTGAATCTTCTGGTGAGTTCAGATAGAGGGCACGTTTTCCAATAACGATAGCGAGTTCAACTTCATAATCTGTCGCTGTGCTGTTGGGAGGAATCACAATGTCATCATTTGGCCCAACAACTGTGTCAGGAGCCTTCATGAAGATCACTGGCTCTTTTGGAGTCTCAGAATTTGTCTCTTTAATGTGAGCTAAATAGTTAAGACCGACGCAGATCACCTTTGATGGGCGATTAATCGGGGAGCCAATGCGGGTTGAACCCTTAGCAACTCGTGGAAGTGATGCGAGATCTGCCGCCGCTACCTTCTCCATAGCCCCTGCCTCAAGGGTTGCGCGTGACCAATCAGAGACCAAAGAGTCAACAAGGATGTACTCATCACCCAACACAACTGCAGGTTTTTCTTTACCGACCTCACCAATTCGAGCGATGCGCATCTTCTTATTTCCCTTCGGGTAGGCGGCCTAAGCCGGCATGAGTCTGGAGGAGTTGTACGTGCTTTGGTTCAAGTTCTTTCAGAGAATTAACGCCAAGTAACTTCATCGTGCGAATCATTTCACTCTGCATAATCTGTAATGTCCGCTCAACGCCTTCCTGTCCACCTGCCATGAGTCCATACAGGTAGGCACGACCAATATAGGCAAAATCAGCACCGAGGGCTAAGGCTGCCAAGACATCAGCGCCGTGCATGATTCCGGTATCAATATGAATCTCAAGATCGTCCTTAAGCTCTTTCTTCACTTCGGCGAGCATATGAAGAGGAACCGGTGCACGATCGAGTTGGCGTCCACCATGATTAGAAAGAATGATGGCGTTAGCGCCGTATTCGGCAGCAATCTTGGCATCTTCTACCGTCTGGATTCCTTTTATCGAAAGCTTTCCATCCCATTGCGCGCGAATCCACTCAAGGTCATCAAAAGTCATTGTTGGATCAAACATGAAGTCCAACAGTTCACCAACAGTTCCTTCCCAGTTAGACATAGATGCAAATGTGATTGCTGGCGTGGTTAAGAAATTAATCCACCATTCAGGTCTTGGAGCAGCATCGAGTAAAGTCTTAATGGTTAAACGTGGTGGAACTGTGAGGCCGTTGCGAGTATCACGAAGACGAGCACCTGCTGCTGGAACATCGACGGTGAGCATAAGGTGCTTTACGCCGGAATCTTGGGCGCGCTTGACCAGTGCCATGCTCGCTTCTCGATCTTTCCACATGTACAGCTGGAACCAATTAACGCCGTTGGGTGCTGCCTTAACAACGCTTTCAACAGTTGTGGTGCCTAAGGTTGAGAGAGTAAATGGGATTCCAAACTTCTCCGCGGCACGCGCTCCAGCTATTTCACCCTCTGTATGCATCATGCGGGTAAAACCTGTTGGTGCGATTCCAAATGGCATCGCAAACTTCTCACCCAAAATCTCGCATGAGGTGTCAACGTTTTTTACATCATGCAAAATATTTGGTCTAAATTCAAGATCGAGATATGAGCGCCGCGCACGTTCTAGCGTTACCTCAGATTCAGCGCTGCCATCTGTGTAATCAAAAGGGCCTTTCGGAGTGCGTCGCTTTGCAATAAGGCGCAGATCCCACACTGTGAGCGCCTTTGCCAAGCGATTCTTGCGAGTAGGTAGGCCCGGCAATGTGAAGCGGAGCAGAGGAGCAAGTTCACCAATCTTGGGAAATTGGCGCTTCACATTCTTCATTAATTGCGCTCCACTCGATGCGATAATTTGCAGATCCTATAGGACTTTTTACCCACATTCCACACTTGAGCGCGTCAACCTTCGCTAAGGTGCGAACATGAGTGACCTCACGGCGAAAACGCGATCAGCACTCGATGCAGCCGTTGCAGCCATTGGGGGAGCACCGCGGAAAGGCCAGATTGAAATGGCAGAAGCCGTTTCAAGTGCGCTGACAGATCGCCACCATCTCATGGTGCAGGCCGGGACCGGGACCGGTAAATCTCTTGCATACCTAATCCCCGCCCTTGTCCATGGCCGCAAAGTCTTAATTGCTACTGCAACTCTTGCTCTACAACGTCAACTTGTCGAACGCGATCTACCTGCTGTTGTACCGGCGCTCGAGAAAGAACTTGGCCGTGAAGTGACCTTTGCAATATATAAAGGTGTCGGTAATTACATCTGCCTGCAGAAGATGAATAGCGAAGAAGTCGACCCCGATACCGAACTTGTCCTGGAAGCTTCATACCTTGAAAAAGATGCGCAGCGCCTGATTGCTTGGGCAAAATCCAAAGGAGCATCGGGTGATCGAGATGACGCACCTGATGTCGACCGGCGGGTCTGGCTCGCTAACTCAACATCTGGTCGCGAATGTGTCGGAGCAGATGCCTGCGCCTACGGTTCACAATGTTTTGCGGTGAATGCAAAAGCGAAGGCCCAGCTGGCAGATGTTGTTGTTACAAACCACACTTTGCTCGCTATTGAAATTGTTGATTCACATCCAATATTGCCTGAACGCGATGCGGTTATCTTAGATGAAGCGCATGAGTTCATGGATCGAACAACGCAGGCAGTAACCGAAGAGCTGACATCAGGGCGAGTACAACGCGCAGCAGCAATGGCGCGTAAACATATGCCAGGCAAACTCAGTGAGGCATTTTCTAAGGCTGCCGATGATTTTCACGATGCCATGGCTGATTACGGCGATAGCGTCAAGGGAAATTTTGCATCCCTTGGTCGACTGGAAGAAATCCCGAGCATTCTTGAATCTCCCGTACGAAAGGTGCGAGAAGCAGGTGCTGCGATTATTGAAGCACTTCGCGCCGATGAAGAGATTATCGATCCAGATTCAAATGCAGAACGAGCTCGAGTCAAAGGCGCAGTTAATGAAATTACAACAACAGTGGGTAAATTATTGAAGATGGGTACCTCTCATGTGCTCTGGTATGAACCAACTTTCTCATCGTTATATCTAGCACCGCTATCAGTCTCACAAGTATTGCGTGAGAATTTACTGACTAAGACCCCAGTTATTGCCACATCTGCAACTCTGACAGTGGGCAGTGGCTTTGATGCGATGGCACGCTCCCTTGGTTTTCTCACACAAGGTGCCACCAGTGAAGATGAGGTTGATAAATCTGAAGGCGAAATCGCTCCCTCAAACTATCAAACCCTTGATGTTGGTTCACCCTTTGATTTTGCCGCCCAAGGCGTTCTCTATCTTCCCAAACATCTTCCTGAACCAGGGCGTGATGGTCCAAGCAAAGAGGTACTTACAGAACTCGGTGAACTTATCGACGCAGCAGGTGGTCGCACATTAGCTCTCTTTAGCTCGTGGCGCGGAGTCGAGGCTGCGGATGCGCACCTGCGCGATGTATTGAAAGAGCTACCGATTACGATCATTACCCAAAAACGCGGTGATGCTGTGGGACCGCTCGTTGAACGATTTGCAAAAGATGAGACATCTATTTTGCTCGGAACAATGTCGCTCTGGCAGGGCGTTGATGTGCCAGGTAACTCATGCATTCTTGTTGCTATCGATCGAATTCCATTTCCACGCCCTGACGAACCGGTGATGGCTGCTAGATCATCACAAGCAGATGCAGCAGGTGGCAGCGGCTTTATGCAGGTCTCTATGCCACGGGCTGCCTTGTTATTGGCGCAAGGTACGGGACGTCTGATTCGTAGCGTTGATGATCGCGGGATTGTTGCAATCCTGGACTCTCGAATTGTTACCAAGCGATATGGCAGTGTGCTCTTGAATTCCATGCCGCCTCTATGGCGCACCTCGGATAAATCTGTGGTCTGTGACTCACTTAACCGCCTACGCGATACTTTTTGCTGATTCAGATTTAGGTTGGTGTGATCACATCATCGAGAAGTTGGCGTAGCTCAAACCATGTCTGTAAAAAGCTCGGATGCAGATCCAGCATAGTTACTTCACTGAGTGCAACCCAGCGCATCTCTTGACTTTCATCATTGGGTGAATCTGCAGAAATCTCTGAATGAGCCGAAGCGATTACGGTGTCGTATCTCCAATCACCGTGATCATCAGTAAAAAGTGATAGCGGCGTCAAATGTGCGCAATTAATACCAGTCTCTTCATGAGCTTCACGCATCGCCGCTTCAGTGATGCTTTCATGTGAATCACGTGCGCCACCAGGGATACCCCATGTATCTCCGTTATGTACCCATGGCGCGCGATGCTGCAGAAAGATTTCACGTTCGCCCTTGTTACCTTCTCGAAATATCAGTATTCCCGCCGCGCCAAATTTGCCCCAATGCTTGCCGCCACATCGACATTGAATCCATCCATCTCCATCGCGGGCGACCATAGCCCTAGATTGCCATATCCATCCACAGATCGCTCAAGAGGAGCCATTATTGGCAGTCCGCGCTTCTAGCGTGCCCACATGAAAAAGTTCTCATCAATTGCTATCGGCTTCATCGTCACCATCGCGCTCTTATCTCCTACTGCAGTTCATGCAGAGGAATGCCAATCAACCGTCTGTGTTGATGTATATACCCAAGATGGAAAGATCATCATTGAAGGTCGCAAAGGTGGCAGCAGTACAACTGCTCCCAAATCGACACCTCAAGTAACAAAGAAGCCGACACCTAGTAAAGCGGCGCCGGTGAAACCAAAGCCAACCAAACCAAAGCCAACCAAACCAAAGCCAACCAAACCAAAGGTGGTAGCTAAGCCTCCCGTCGTCAAAAAGGCGATACCAAAGAAGAGCAGACCAACACCACAGCCTCTTGTGACACAAACAGCATCTCTTACTGATCGATTAATCAAATCACTTCCCACCGCGGGGATTGCTTATCAACCCGAATATGAGCCACTCGTTGGAGTTCCAGTCTATATGTGGACTGATTTACCCACCTCTTTTATGACTCAGGTCAAAATAGTGGGAGAGATAGTTGATGTCGCACTTAGACCAAGTTTTACATGGTCATTTGGTGATGGAACATTTCTATCTACCACCGATCTTGGCGCGCCATTTCCTAACGGAAAGATTCAACATACGTACAGCCAGGCAGGAACATATGTAATCACCCTAGTCAGTACATGGAATGGTACCTACACACATAATGCGCAGACCCGTGCCATTACAGGAACAGTCAAGACGACATCAATTGTCATGATCACAGTCGTTAACTCCCCAACCCGATTTAAGAATTGAGCTCGCATGACAACTCTTACTAGCCCGCACGACTTATTTGCCGCAATTCCATTTCTGATTGGATATCATCCAACAGATTCACTCGTATTAGTCTCAATCAAAGATGATGGAGTCGGAATGGCAATGCGAGTGGATTACCCGATACTTCAGGATGAAACCTTCTACGATGCGATGGCAGCACATTGCTCAACCGATGGAGCAGAAGGTGCGCTAATAGTTCTCTATCAGCGTCAAAACCAATCAGATGGTGATCGTGTTCTTGCGCAAACCACTGCAGCGCTGTCAAGGGCTGGGATTGCAATCTATGAATCTATACTTATTGCAGATGGATACTTTAGATCTCTTCTCTGTCATGACATTACGTGTTGTCCTATCGAAGGGCGGCCGGTTCCGCCTCTTGATTCATCAAGAATCGCAGCCGAAAGCGTTGTTGCCGGACATCCGATGCCTTTTGCAAGCTATGAAGATCTCGGGGGTTCAGTGCGATCGAATCTTCTGTCCTATGAAAGATCATGGCTTGATCGCGTGAGCAAATCTTTCGTTGATCCAGCATCACCTGAACTCAATGAAAGTCAACGAGATGGTGCAACGGCGGTGATTGACTTAGCCAATGATTTCATCGCCCATGGAATTTCATCGGACCAAGATTTAATTGCACACGTTCTCGGGCGCTTAAGTGATATTCAAGTGCGCGATTTTGCCTTGGGTAGCCATGACGAGGAGAGCATGATCGCGTATCGCACGATGTGGCTTCACCTACTGCGATCTGCCCCAACAGGATATGTGGCACCTGTAGCCACACTGGCTGCAGCTATCGCCTACGAGTCAGGAGATGGAGCACTGGCCAAGGCCGCCCTGGTACGAGCCTTTGATGATGCCCCCACATACTCACTTGCCACCTTGCTACAGCGAGTCTTTAGCGCCGGATGGCCCCCACACTCCTTTGCCGGAATGCGCAGCGAGTTACATCCCAAGGTCACAGCCGGGATTTTTGGAAACTAGATCAGAGTGCAACTCGTGCGTTAGGATATGGGTCGGTCACGAGTTCTAGAACGAATACCTTGATCGGTATTTAAAAGCCCCGGCTTTCTAGACGGCAACCCTCCACCGCGGTGGGGTGCTTCTGGGTGACGACCAGGCACATTACCTAACTGTGCAAGTGCGTGAAGGATTCCTATGAGTACCCCATCTAGTAAGAAGACTCTCTCACCAGAGGTCACCGGCGCTTGGCTGGAAAGTTATGATCCAGGCGAACGTAAATTCATCTCAATCGGCTCCCTTGAATTAGAGAACGGCGAGACCCTTACCGATATCACTATTGCATATCAGACATGGGGAAAGCTCAACTCTGCTGGTGATAACGCGATTCTGATTCAGCATGCAATGACCGGTTGGTCAGATGTTCCAGGATGGTGGCCAGCAATGGTCGGCCCTGGACTGGCATTTGATAGCGATAAATACTTCATCATCTGCCCAAATGTCATCGGCGGATGTCAGGGGAGCACTGGTCCATCTAGCATCGCACCCGATGGAAAACGATATGGATCTCGTTTCCCAGCACTGACTATTCGCGACATGGTTGCCGCAGAGATTGCCTTTAGCGATGCGATAGGAATTAAGAAATATGTCTTAGCAGTCGGACCATCGCTGGGTGGAATGCGATCGCTGGAATGGGCGATCGATCACCCAGATCGCGTTGAGTCGATCTGCACAATTGGATCATCGGCCGTCGCCACAGGAGATCAAATTGGTACGGCATCAATTCAGATTCGAGCAATTAAAAATGATCCATATTTTTCCGGCGGAGATTATTACGAACAAGGGCGTGGCCCTATCGATGGAATGGGAATCGCGCGTCGGATTGCTCACCTGACTTATCGCACCGAGTCAGAGATGGATGTGCGCTTTGGTCGCGAGCTACAGGGAGATGACACGGGGCGCTATGCTGTTGAGTCCTATCTCGACCACCAAGCTCGCAAATTAGCCCAGCGCTTTGATGCCAACACCTATATCGTCCTGACCGAGGCGATGAACTCCCACGATGTGGGACGAAACCGTGGAGGAGTGGTTGAGGCTTTACGTGCCATCACTATTCCCGTCCTAGTGGTCTCCATCGATACCGATCGGTTGTTTCCACCCCGCCTTCAGGTTGAGATTGCAGATCTGGTACCACAGGCGAAAAAGTTGGTCACAATCTCCTCAGATTTTGGCCATGACGGCTTTTTAGTCGAATCTGAGGCGATGACAGCGGCAATTCGCGGTATAATATAGGTATCACTTCGCGCGGTTTTCAAAAAGAAAATTTTAGAAGTCGCGACAAAAACAAAGGACAATTGTGGCTGTAATTAGTGCGCTCAAAAACAAGGCGAAGAAGTCTGCGGTGAAGAAAGCTGCAGCGAAGAAGGCCCCTGCCAAGAAAGCGGTAGCTAAAAAAGCGCCTGCCAAGAAAGCTGCAGCGAAGAAGGCCCCTGCCAAAATTGAGTTGAAGAAAGTTCTCGACGCTAAAGATGTTCAATTGCTCTCTGATGCCAAAAATGCTGTCTCGCGCCAGAAGGAAGTCCTCACCGAACTTGAGTCACGCGGTGTTACTTCTCTCGGCCGAATTCCAAAGAAGGTAGATAGAGATTTAGTAGACGAAGCGCGCGCACTGGCGATCACAGTTCCACAATTGATTGAAACACTTCGCAAGAAGGGGCTAGGAACACCCAATCGCGTCTTGAAGAAAGTTGAGTGGGATCTGATTAAGCCGAAGGAAGTGGCTGCGCCAGTGGCAGCCGTTGCTGCTGGAAAGACAGTTGTTACCAATATTGATGGTGAAGAAGTTGAGCTGGAAGAGGTCGAACTCGAAGATGTCAACAAGCTTGTAGCAGATGTATTAGAAATTGTTGAAGCAGAAGAAGGCGCTAAGCCATCTGAGGCACGCGTGGTCAACCTGGTAGACGATATAAAGGTCGAAGATGGCTCCTTTATTCTTCAGGATTCTGATGCAGAAGAGGATGAGAGCGAAAAGACTGAACGAGCAAAGCATAAGAAAGACCTTGCAAATGTAAATATCGTGCTCGAGGCAATTAGTGCCAAGAAGTCAAACCATCCATATATCGGTAAGGGCAACGTTGATCCCGCCGATGCTAAGGCGTTGACATTCCGCCAAGTTCAACAGCAGTTATCGATGAATAACTTCACTGAAAAGGGTGCTCGGGTTATCGCAGAGGCGATCACACAGGGCTATCTCAGCAACGTTGAAGAGCTATACGACATCTTTAATGCAGAGGCCCGTCGCATTCAGACCGAAATTAAGCACTTGCCACCAGAGCAGATGGTGATGACTGCCGGTGCAACTGCAGATCCAGTAAAGGATTACCTCAAGCAGATTGGTCGCGTCGCACTCCTTAATGCAGAGCTTGAAGTTGAGCTCGCAACACGTATGGAAGCTGGACTCTTTGCCGAGGAGAAGTTAGCAACAGAGAAGAAAATTGAAAAGAAACTCAAGCGCGAACTTGAGTGGATCGTTGAAGATGGAAAGCGTGCCAAGAACCACCTGCTTGAGGCCAACCTTCGCCTTGTCGTATCTCTTGCCAAGCGCTACACCGGACGCGGAATGCTCTTCTTGGATCTAATCCAAGAAGGAAACCTAGGTTTGATTCGCGCAGTGGAAAAGTTTGATTACACCAAGGGATTTAAATTCTCGACATATGCAACATGGTGGATTCGCCAGGCGATTACCCGAGCGATGGCAGACCAAGCTCGCACTATACGTATTCCAGTACACATGGTTGAAGTCATTAATAAACTTGCACGTGTGCAGCGCCAGATGCTGCAAGATCTTGGTCGTGAACCAACGCCAGAAGAGTTGGCGAAAGAGCTCGATATGACTCCTGAAAAGGTTGTCGAGGTTCAAAAGTATGGACGTGAACCAATTTCACTTCACACACCGTTGGGTGAGGAAGGTGATTCTGAGTTCGGAGATCTGATTGAAGATTCTGAGGCGGTTAAGCCAGAAGAGTCAGTAACTTTCACCATCTTGCAGGAACAGTTGATGCAGGTTCTTGGAGGCCTGACACAGCGTGAGGCAGATGTGATCAAGGCTAGATACGGACTTACTGATGGACAGCCAAAGACTCTTGATGAGATTGGAAAGGTTCACGGAGTTACTCGTGAGCGTATTCGTCAGATCGAATCAAAGACGATGTCTAAACTGCGCCATCCATCTCGTTCGCAATCACTGCGCGACTATCTGGATTAAAAGCAGCAGCGTTTACTTACTTTCGACCAGCTTCTGCGATTCATCTTGAATCTTTGCTGCGACAGTCTTGAGCTTCTCTGCATATTCCTTACCGTGGTGTGCACAGAACAAGAGCTCACCACCCGTAAGTAAGATAGCGCGCACATAGGCCTGCGCTCCACATCGATCACATCGATCGAGGGCACTTAGAGGTGTGGTTTCGAGGAAAACTTGCTCGGTCATCGCTCTCTCCTTACATCGCCTATAGATCACCACGGTGGTGAGCTAGCGTTTGTTCGCTACTTGTATGGAACATCATGCCACTAAGAAATATTCCCCGCCTGTTGATTTGGTAGAAATTTCTTCAATTTCGATAGATATCTCACACCCTGAGGGTAGATTTCCCACTAGATGAGATCTCCTCGGCGCGCTTGCGCACCACCGCACTATTGGCTGGCTAACCTTTGCCCCCATGGTTGCAAAAAAAGATCCGAGTGACAAGCTCGATCTCAACGCCCCAGGTGAAGTGATCGATTCATATACTGCCAAAGATCTCGCAGTCCTAGAGGGCCTTGATGCAGTTCGTAAGCGTCCTGGAATGTATGTTGGCTCCACCGATTCGCGTGGACTGATGCACTGCCTCTGGGAAATTATTGATAATGCAGTAGATGAGGCGCTCGCTGGACATTGCAAGAAAATCGATATCAATTTAGAGGCAGATGGGTCGGTAGAAGTTCACGATGATGGTCGTGGAATTCCAGTCGATAAAGAACCAAAGACTGGACTTACAGGTGTTGAGGTTGTGCTGACCAAGTTGCATGCTGGTGGAAAATTTGGTGGGGGATCTTATGCAGCATCTGGTGGACTCCATGGTGTAGGTGCATCGGTTGTTAATGCACTCGCCGAACGCCTTGATGCCGAGGTTGACCGCAACGGCAAGATTTACTGGATGTCATTTCGTCGTGGCGAAGCAGGAATATTTGATGGAGAAGGTCCGAAGGCAGATTTCACTCCACAATCGGGACTTCGCACCATCGGAAAAGTCTCAGCAAAAGTCACAGGCACACGCATTAAGTGGTGGAGTGACAAGCAGATCTTCCTCAAAGAGGCAACGCTCGATATTGAAGATATCTACGCTCGCGCACGTCAGACCTCATTTTTAGTTCCAGGCCTCACAATCATCGTTAACGATAATCGCAGCAAAGTTCCAACGACGCAGAGTTTTTTCCATAAAGGTGGGATTTCTGAGTACTGCGACTTCTTACAGCCAGATGAACCAGTTGGTAGCGTTATTCGCATCTATGGCACAGGGCATTACCAAGAGACTGTTCCAGTTCTCGATGACAAGGGACATATGGTCTCCACTGAAGTTGAGCGCGATATGGAAGTTGATATCGCCATGAAGTGGGGGATGGGCTTTGATACAACCCTACGTTCATTCGTAAATATCATCGCAACCCCTAAGGGTGGAACACACGTTCTTGGTTTTGAACGAGCGATCACGAAGGCATTTAATGAAGCGATGCGCTCTGCTGGATTCTTAAAGAAGAATGAAGCAGATGTCATCAAAGACGATGTCATGGAAGGTATGACAGCCGTTGTCACCGTACGAATGTCAGAGCCACAATTTGAAGGCCAGACTAAGGAAGTCCTCGGAACAGCGGCGGCAACACGAATCGTCTCAGCGGTAGTGGCAGAGAAGCTGAAAGAGTTCTTTGCAACGTCCAAGCGTATTGAGAAAGCAAACGGCAAGCTGATCATGGAGAAAGTCGTTGGCGCATCACGTACGCGAATCTCGGCGCGTGCCCATAAGGATTTACAGCGTCGCAAGAACGCTCTCGAATCCTCATCTCTTCCAACCAAGTTAGCTGATTGTCGCTCAGAGGATGTCACTCGCACAGAACTCTTTATCGTCGAGGGCGATTCAGCGCTAGGTACAACTAAGGCTGCCCGTAACTCTGAATTCCAGGCAATCTTGCCGATCCGCGGAAAGATTCTCAATGTACAAAAGGCCTCGCTCTCACAGATGCTTGATAACTCTGAGTGCGCATCGATTATCCAGGTGCTTGGCGCTGGTTCAGGCAAATCATTTGAGCTAGATGATGCACGCTATGGTCGCGTGATCTTGATGTCAGATGCTGATGTCGATGGTGCACATATCCGCTGTCTTTTGCTGACCTTGCTCTATCGCTATATGCGACCAATGATTGATGCTGGTCGCGTCTTTGCTGCAATTCCACCGCTTCACCGCATTGAGACGATGGGTGGTGGAGGCAAAAAAGGCGAGTACATCTATACCTATTCTGATGAGGAGATGAAGAAGGTCACTGCTGAGCTGACAAGAGCTGGCAAGAAGTGGAAAGAGCCAATTCAGCGCTATAAAGGTCTTGGTGAAATGGATGCTGACCAGCTACGTGAGACAACAATGGAGCCAGATGCCAGAACGCTCCGTCGAATCACCGTAAGTGACGCATCAGCTGCTGAGAAGATGTTTGAACTCTTAATGGGCAATGATGTGGCACCACGTAAAGAGTTTATTTCAACAGCCGAGATTGACCGCGACCGAATTGATGCCTAGCTAGTCGATAGCGACGAGGTCGAAGTACTCTTCTTTCCAAATATCTTCATCGCCATCAGGCAACAAGATCACACGTTCTGGCTTGAGCGCTTGTACAGCTCCTTCATCGTGAGAAACCATGATTACCGCGCCTTGATATTCACCCAGTGCGCCCAAGATTTCTTCACGAGATGCCGGATCTAAGTTATTTGTTGGCTCATCGAGTAAGAGCACATTTGCAGCCGAAACAACGAGAGTGGCAAGAGCAAGACGTGTTCGCTCGCCACCTGAAAGAACCTTGACTGGCTTATGTACATCATCACCAATAAACAAGAAAGAACCAAGGACGTTACGGGCCTCTGGCTCGCGCAGGTCATCTTTAGAAGACATCATGTTTTCTAGAATCGTCCGATCGAAATCGAGCATTTCATGCTCCTGGGCGTAATAACCAAGTTTTAATCCGTGGCCATGTTCGACTTTGCCGGTATCTGATTCAAGTTGGTTCGCGAGAATTTTAAGAAGAGTGGTCTTACCGGCACCGTTGAGCCCCAAGATCACAACGCGAGAACCTTTATCAATCACGCAGGAAACATCGGTAAAGATTTCCAAAGAGCCGTAGTTCTTGGAGAGCTCTTCACCCGATAGCGGAGTCTTTCCACATGGTGCTGGGGTCGGAAAGCGTAATTTGGCGACTTTATCTTTGATGCGAACATCTTCCAGACTGCTACGTAACTTTTCAGCACGGCGAAGCATTCCTTGAGCAGCCGTTGCCTTAGTAGCCTTAGCGCGCATCTTCTCGCCCTGCTTTTGCAATATCTCAGCCTTCTTTTCGGCGTTGGCTCGCTCTTTCTTACGGCGATGTTCATCTTGTTCGCGCTGTAGAAGATATTGTCTCCAGCCTAGGTTGTAGACATCGATCACATTTCGATTACCATCGATATAGAAGACCTTATTGACAACTGTTTCGATGAGATTGACATCGTGGGAGATGATGACAAGGCCACCTGAATAGTTTGAGAGGTAATTTCTGAGCCAGATAATCGAATCAGCATCAAGGTGGTTCGTTGGCTCATCAAGCAAGAGTGTTTCGGCTCCCGAGAAAAGGATGCGCGCTAACTCGATGCGACGGCGTTGACCACCTGAAAGTGTGTCCAATTGATTACCAAAGACAGCCTCTGAGACGCCAAGGGAGGTTGCAATTGCTTCGGCTTCAGCAGTTGCTGCATAACCTCCAGCTGCTGTGAATTCTGCATCAACGCGCGTGTAACGATCGAGCGCCTTTTCAAGGGCCTCACCTTCAGCCGTTGCCATCTCTTCTTCTACCATCTTCATACGGTGAGCGATTTGATCTAAATCTCGCGCAGATAAAATTCGTTCAATAACAGTGCCTTGATCTTCACCAGTGCGGGGATCCTGAGGGAGATATCCGATCTTGCCGGTGCGTTGGACAGCACCACCTGCAGGAAGAGTTTCACCCGCTAGAACTTTTGCAAGGGTTGATTTACCAGCACCATTGCGGCCAACAAAGCCGATGCGATCTCCGTGATTGATTCGAACATTGACTCCAGAAACAAGGAGTCGGGCCCCAGCGCGAAGCTCAAGGGCGGTAGTTGCGATCATTTGACGAAGTCTCCCACACAGTACGAGTAGGTAGGAAATTGACTCTCTATGCGCCGATTCGCGTACGACGTGGGGTGGCATATGACTTTGCCACGGCGGTGAGTTCTGTTGAGATGAGCGCTCTGATGTTCTCTTCTGATTTTAACAAGGCGGTCAATTCAGCAATTATCGTCTTTAGTTCTTTCTGTTCGCTCTCGAGCTCTAGTTTGCTCATCTTTGTGAGGCGACGTAAAGGCATATCGAGAATATAGGTCGCTTGCTCGTCATTGAGTTTGAAATCTTTTATTAAAGATGCCTTTGCCGCGGTTGCATCATCACTTCCGCGAATGATCTTGATGACTTTATCGATATCAATAATTGCCTTCAATAGACCGTCCACCATAAGAAGACGGGCAGTTGCCTTGGCTTTTCTAAATTGTGAGCGACGCGTAACAACATCGATTCGGTGATCAATAAAGACTTGTAGCAGCTCTTTCAGCCCTAGCGTTTGTGGGCGTCCCTTGACCAGGGCGACAGCGTTGATGGAGAAGGCATCTTCCATAGGAGTGAGTTTGTAGAGCTTTTCCAGGACATCTTCTGGCTCAAAGCCATTCTTAAGTTCGATCACAACGTTGGTGCCAGTCTGTCCATCGGTGAGATCGATAATGTCTGAAATCCCCTGGATCTTCTTTGCCTTGGCTAGGTCTGCAATGCGCTCGACCACTTTTTCTGGGCCGATATTGAAGGGAAGCTCCTTGATGACAATCCCCATTTTACGCGAAGAGACTTTAACAATCTCAACAGTTGCACGAACTTTAAACGATCCCTTACCCGTGGCATAAGCCTCTCGCACACCCTCAAGGCCAACAATCTCTCCACCTGTGGGAAAATCAGGTGCCTGTACATGCTTCATCAATTGATTAAGGGTTGCCTTTGGATTATCTATCAAATGTTTCGTCGCGGCGATTACTTCACCAAGATTGTGTGGCGCCATATTTGTCGCCATACCAACAGCAATTCCCGAGCCTCCATTAACCAGAAGATTTGGATAAGCGGCAGGAAGTACAAGTGGTTCAGAAAGTTGTCCATCGTAATTTGGACCGAAGTCAACGGTGTCCTCATCAGATTCTGAAACCATCGCAAGAGCGGCAGATGCCAAGCGGGCTTCTGTGTAACGCATCGCTGCCGGCCCTGAATCAAGAGAGCCAAAGTTTCCGTGTCCATCAATGAGTGGTAGCTGCATAGAAAAAGATTGCGCCATGCGCACTAGTGCGTCATAAATAGCGCCATCACCGTGAGGGTGCAATTTACCCATTACTTCACCAACTACGCGCGCGCTCTTTACATGTCCGCGGTCAGGGCGTAGCCCCATATCTGCCATCTGATGCAGGATGCGACGATGAACTGGCTTAAGTCCATCGCGCGCATCAGGGAGAGCACGTGAATAGATAACGGAGTATGCATATTCAAGGAAAGACTCAGACATCTCTGATGAGACATCAATATCAACTATCTTGCCGGCATACTCTCCAGGCTTTGGACCATCTGCAACCTTCTTGCTTTTGGTCGCTGTCGTCTTCTTCGCTGTAGCCATGGCGTGAATTGTGCCAAGAGGTTGGGCTAAATCTGTGCACCTACACGCCCTCTTGCACCGACGATTGCAACACAGTGGGCTGCAACCGTACTTGCTCGCTCGATTGCTGGAGCAAAATTACTCCTAGATCTGAATGCATCGATAAATCCAGCAGCAAATGAATCCCCGGCGCCTGTCGTGTCCACCACCTGTGTTGCTTGTGCGATCACAGTGACAAGCTCTCCTCTGCGCTCTCGACCGATGGCACCTTGTGATCCACGCTTAATAATTGCTCGTGGAGCATGCTCCAAGAAGAAATCTAAAGCGGCTTCGATATCGCTCGATCCACTCAAATAAATTGCCTCTTCTTCATTCATAATCACAGTATCCATCAGGGTGCACCACGAGAGAATCTCTTCGATAGGCACATCTTTCATACCACCCACTGTTGCTGGATCAAAAATAATTGGAATATCGCGAAGATTAATTGCGTGAATCATCGCAAGAACACCAGGACGTGAAGCTGGTGCAAGAAGTGCATAACCAGTGACATATATTGCATCGACGCCATCGAGTGAGGGAAGGTCACTTATTACAAGTCCTGCATTAGCGCCATTATCTGCCAGCATGGTGCGCTCTCCGGATGGATCTACCAGGCAGATCACAACACCAGTGTGAAGACCTACTTTTACAATATCGCCATATGAAATTCCTAAAGCATCGAATTCAGAGGTAATGGCAGATCCTGCAGCATCATCACCGATTCGACCCACCATCGTGACATCGTTTCCGAGCACGGCTAACCAAGATGCGACATTTCCGCCAGCACCACCACCATGAGTTGAAATCACAGTACGCGTGTCGTTACCTAAGTGAAGCTGGTGCGGTGACGTTGGAATCTGTGCCACGATATCAAGCATCAGATCACCGATACAGAAGACCTTGATGCCCATGGCGTGACTACTTTGTTAGCGCAACTGCAATGTCGGCAGCCAAGGCACTATTGGATTTAATGATCTCGATATTCACTTTGAGTGATTCTCCTTGGCTGGCTCTGTGAAAATGCTCAAGCAAGAATGGTGTGACAGCCTTTCCTGTGATTCCTTGTGCACGAGCGCCAGCTAATCCGCTAGCTAAAATCGCATCATGTCGAGTGCGATCCATCTCTTCTTTGACTGGATTGGCAACGATGAGAGAGGTTGAATCTGTTTTCAGTTCACGACGGGCTTTGATGATGGCTGCTATCTCTGACGCACTTTCAACCCGATACTCGAGTGTGAATCCTGAATCGGTGAGATAGAAACCAGGAAATGCGTGTGTCTGATAGCCAACGAGTCCAATGGAGAGAGATTCAAGACGCTCAAGGGTTGCTCCGACATCAAGAATAGATTTTATACCAGCACAGACAATTGCAATGTCGAGCTTTCCGAGAGCGCCAAGATCTGCCGATTCATCAAATGAATCTTGCGCCCCACGATGGACTCCACCAAGTCCACCAGTTGCAAAAACTGTTATTCCGGCAAGACTGGCAATATGTGAGGTTGCAGCAACTGTTGTTGCAGCACTTAATCCAAGAGCGCTTACTACTGCAAGATCGCGAATAGAGGCTTTGGAAATATCGTCGCGATTGGCAATCTCTGATAATTGATCAGACTCAAGACCAATATGAATCACACCATTGAGAATTGCGATCGTTGCAGGAGTTGCCCCGCGTCTGCGGACAGTTTCTTCGACCTCTTGCGCGACGAGTAAGTTAGAGGGGCGAGGCAATCCATGGCTAATAATTGTTGATTCAAGTGCGACGACTGGCGAGCCTGATGAGAGAGCCGCTGAGACTTCTGTTGAATATTGGATACTCACAGTGGCAACAATACCCATGAGAACATATACCCGTGCATCTGGCAGATATTACTCCTTCGATTTTTGCTTCCCTCGGACTCAGGGGTACAAACGATCGTCTTGAAATAGAGCAGAGCCCATCGGGGCGAGAATTACTCTTTCTCATCGACGGCCTTGGTGCAGATGTCATCGACACCTATCGCGAACTCATTCCAACAATCTCATCACTTTCACTGCATACAAAGGTACGCACTCCTTTTCCTTCAACGACGGCAACAAGTCTTGCAACGCTCATGACTGGCGAATTACCGGGTTCCCATGGAATGTTGGGATATACCGTGCGAGTACCGCGTAGTGGTGGCCGAATCCTTAATGCCCTGAAATGGGATGAGCGAGTGGATCCCATGACCTGGCAGCCACTTCCAACTTTATTTGAAAAAGCAGTGCGGGAGAAGATTGCCGTTACACATGTAGCTGCTAAACGTTATGAGTTAACTGGATTTACACAAGCAGTATTTCGTGGAGCTACATATAGCGGAGCAAACATTGCATCAGATCTCATTGAGAAAACTATTGCTGGACTTCAAGCGACTCCATCATTTGTCTATCTATACGTTAACGATCTTGATTCAGCTGGCCATAGTGATGGCGTTGGTTCAGATAAGTGGATCGCAGCCCTGGTAGGGATAGATTCCTTTCTCGCCGATCTTCTTCTTCGATTGCCGCAGGGAACAAGGCTCTGGCTGACAGCCGATCACGGCATGATCAATGTGCAAGAGAAGATCACTATTGGCGTGGATAACGAACTTCTCCATGGTGTTCAAATTATTGCCGGTGAACCCCGTGCGCGACATATCTATTTAGAAGACTTATTTGATTCACGATCTGCGCGAGAAGATGTCGCGGGATACTGGCGTAATTTCCTTGGTGCTAGCGCCTTGATTCACACTCGTGAAGAAGCGATTGCAGCTAACTTATTCGGTGATGTGATCAGCGCTGATGCCTCAGATCGTATGGGGGATCTCATCGCAATTCCTCATGGAGGACTTGTTCTTCTAGATAAAGAACGCGTGGATAAGGAGGGTTCGATGGTTGGCCATCATGGGGGGCTGAGCGAAATCGAATCAACAGTTGCACTTTTAACGCGCACTGTTTAGCTCACTTACTTGAAGAGATCATCCCCTGTATCGTCACCATCAGTATCGTCACCATCAGTATCGTCACCATCAGTCGGTGTCGCAGTTGCTCGACCAAACATAATTTCATCCCATGAAGGCACTTTTGCACGACCGGTTATTCCTTCGGCCTGGTCCTCTGCACGTGGTGTGTCACGAATTGCAACAAGTCGTGGAGTTTCACGCGGCTGCTCGGGCTCAGGAATCGAGTCGACAATACGAGAAGGATGGCTTGGTTCTGCGTGAACAAGTCCTGGATTCGTTGTGCGCACAGCTGGTTCTTGCCCGAGCATCCAGCGACCGTTTTCATCTATTGCAACAATTAATCTACGATTAGGATCAAAATTCCAAGTGGCATTTCCCTGACCATCACGATTTGGATACGTAAGTTCGATTGTCCATGTTCCGTCATCGAGTCGCCATGAGTTCCATGATAATGAATCGCTATCGACTCCTCGTGGGGCTAGACGAGAGGTGACAACTTCTAAAAATGTCTCCTGATCACGCGCGCTATCTTTACGTAGGAGAACGAGAAATGCTTGATTCAAGATATACACGCGCTCTTGTAAGATTGGCCCAGCAAATCGCTCAACTTTCTCGACGCTGATTCCTCCGTCACGTGCGATGGTATCCATTGACTGACCTGCCCGAAGGCGGCGTTGAATCTCTTTCACACTCATAATTTCTAACTCTTGCGATGTATCAACAGCGGTCAAACGTGGTTGATTGACAGTGGCTCGCAAAGTATCGCTAATGCGCACCGTGAATTCAGTCCCCTGCGCATCGGTGAGTATGAGGTGGGTGCCTTCAGGGTTCTTGCCCGTTAAACGCAGATCACTCATGTGCGGCAGAATATCCGATAAAGTAAGGATATGACCCCAGAGACTTCTAGGCTCGCCTCAGAATTACATCAATTGGCAGAATCCGTGGCGATTGCAGCAGGGGAGCTTCTCATGCGGCGCCCATCTCACTTTAATCTGACAGAAAAGTCCACCGCGATCGACTTTGCTACACAGATGGATGAGAAGGCAGAGGCGCTCATTGTCGAGACGATTCTGCGGGCCCGTCCTGATGATGGAATCATCGGTGAAGAAGGTGCGGCCCGTCCTAGCAATTCTGGAATCACATGGGTTATCGATCCACTCGATGGAACAGTTAACTATTTTTATGGCCTACCGGGATGGAATGTCAGCATCGCCGCGCGCGATGACAAGGGATCACTTGTTGGAGTTGTTGCAGCACCGACGATTAATTCGCTCTGGTATGCAATTCGTGGCGGTGGCGCATTTCATAACGGTCAGAAGATTGGCTGCACATCTCATGTCGCACTCGATCGCGCACTTCTTGGAACCGGATTTGCCTATGACGTGGCAGATCGCGCTATACAGATTGCAATGGTGGCATCACTTCTCCCGCGCACGCGTGATATTAGACGGATGGGTTCAGCAGGAGTTGATCTTTGCCATGTAGGGATGGGCGCACTTGATGGATATTTTGAACATGGCCTCAAAGAATGGGATTGGGCAGCAGGTGCCCTTGTTGCTACAGAGGCGGGAGCCCATCTTGCTCACGTCGGGGATGGCGCACGCAAGCTCACGGTAGCGGCTGGTCCTGGCCTCTTTCCGGTGCTGCAGGAAGCGCTCGCACGCGTAGAGATCTAGCCGCCCTCTCCCGATTTACGCTCAAGGCCCCTTATGTGGCAAGATTGGCGGTCTGCGCTGCTACACAGTAAGCGCCGAATTGATAGAAAAGAAATCTGAGGACGAAAATGAACATTCTTGATGCCGTTGATGCCAAGTCATTGCGTAAGGACATCCCACAGTTCCGCGCTGGCGATGAGCTCAAGATCCACGTTCGCGTGATCGAAGGCTCCAAGAGCCGTGTTCAGGTCTTCCAAGGAATTGTTATCCGTCGTCAAGGAGATGGTGTCCGCGAGACATTTACTATTCGTAAAGTTTCATACGGTGTCGGAGTAGAACGTACCTTCCCAGTACACACCCCAGTGATTGAAAAGATTGAACTAGTGAAGAAGGGCGATGTGCGTCGCGCCAAGCTTTATTACCTTCGCGATCTCCGCGGTAAGGCTGCCAAGATTCGCGAAAAGCGTGATGGCGTTGAAGGTTACGGTGATGGAATTCTTTCGACCCCAGAACCAATCGTTGAAGCGGTTGTTGAGGCTCCAGTTGTTGAAGCGGTAGTTGAGGCTCCAGTAGACGTCGTTGCAGAAGCACCTGCCGACGTTGTCGCAGAAGATGCGGCTCCAGCCGATGATGCCTCAACCGATAAAAAGCCTGAATAGCTCGCTTCGCCTTTACACTCATGATGCGTAAGGGTTCGCTCCTTCGCGAACTTCCAATTCTGGTCGCGCTCGCACTTATAGTCTCATTGCTCATTAAATCCTTCCTTGTTCAGTTTTTCTTTATTCCATCAGGATCGATGGAGAACACACTTCAAATTAATGATCGAGTCGCCGTCAATCGTGTGCCATTTTTAAATGACAATATTATGCGTGGTGATGTCGTGGTTTTTCGAGATCCAGCAGGTTGGCTTCCTGATGCAAGTCAACCATCGGGCAATAGAGTGATCACTGCAATAAGAGATGGACTTGTTCTTGTGGGTATCGTGCCTAACCCGGCAAAGCAATATTTGGTCAAACGTGTGATTGGTGTGGCCGGAGATCAGGTAATTGCAAAGGATTCAGTCTTAACTATCAACGGGAAAGAAACCTTTGAGCCATACATTTTTGCTGGAAACTCACCAAGTGATACAGATTTCAATGTGACGGTACCAGCGGGAAAAGTCTGGGTGATGGGAGACCATCGCGGTGCAAGTGGCGATTCACGGGTACATCAAGATGACATTAACAATGGAATGGTTCCCCTCGATAAAATCACCGGACAAGCTTTCGGGATTATCTGGCCACTCAATCGGCTAGGTGTGATTTCATCCCATGACCCACTTGCGAAAAAGTGAGCGACGACAAGGTAATCGAAGATCGACTGCTTGCTGCTGGTATCTCACCGTTTGCGGGAGTCGATGAAGCAGGGCGAGGTGCTTGTGCTGGACCTCTCGTTATTGCGTCAGTAATCCTTAAAGATCATCGC
>Ga0129324_10000414_pt1 | contig 31528 bp, 35 predicted proteins | sample CPBDNA_7_FD_96879 | JGI IMG/M metagenome (GOLD analysis project Ga0129324, IMG submission 96879) | Freshwater to marine salinity gradient microbial communities from Chesapeake Bay, USA - CPBay_Spr_15_0.2_DNA | ecosystem: Environmental > Aquatic > Marine > Coastal | place: USA: Chesapeake Bay...
GCGCGCGGGCCGTTTTTGAGGCTCAGAAGGACCCATGACGGGGGGGGGGGATGTGATCACGTGACGGCCTCGGATCTTTTTTTCAGGAATGCAGAGAGTACATCTTTGGGCTCGCGAGCGCCGACGTAGGCCGCTGCCACATCTCGCCAGGTCTGGCAGCCTGATTGATTTAGCTGCTCATTCTTGGCTTTATCGTTGTCTGTACGTAGCCGGATCAACCCGATTCCGTGGTCAGTGTTGAGCACATCTGATACGAAGTGATTGTCATTCATGACATGGTTTGCCCAGGTGGCCCAAACTTCGCCACACCACGGTTTGCCCCCAGCGGGCTTGGTAGGTAGGGACTCGTGTTCATTGGTGGGCAGCACGTCGTGCATTACAACGATGCCGCCATGTCCCAATATCGTTACTGCGTGCAGCATATCCTTTGCGCTTGCCTTATACGAGTGATCGCCATCGATGTAGATCAGGTCGAACTTCTTGGGCACAGGTGAGAAGTCCTTTCCGTTCGGCCTCCAGCGCTTGCGCTGCTTGGCGTGCTTGGCGAGCGTCTCAAAGAACTGATCAGATGTGATTGGCAGCACCTGGTGCGGGCAGGATGCCGATCCTGCGAATGACGGGGCAACGCCCCAAGAATCAAGGCCGGGCACCTTTCGGGAGACGATATCCATGCAGTCGGCGGGGTTGCGGACGCCAATCTCGAGGTAGGTCTGCGCCCCGATGTCCTGTGCGATAGTGATAATTGCTTGTACGTGGTTCATCCTGTTTGCTCCTTGTTGGTTTTGTGGTTGTGGTTTGGATATTTTCCGAGCTGTATCCATTGTTGCGCGGCCGTTCCCCAGTAGGGCATAGATCCGAAATGAGTTGGCGCACGGTCTCCGGTCATGTTTGATCCGTGTCGTACGTCTACGACTGGCGTCCAGGGATCGCAGCCGGGCGATGGGCACCCTTCGAGGATGCGCTGGCAGGGGTCGCCGGGGTTCTTTCCGGGCTCGTCCCATTTGATGCGGCGCCCCCTTACACCAGCAGCAATACGCAGCGTTGCGATGGCCTGCAGGTCGGCGGCCAGTGCAACGGCGGTACTGGATAGCTCAGACGCCATCGCCCAGCCATCGCGGCAGAGCCGGACAGCGTGAGCGTACGAAACGGTGCCGGGCATGATTGTACGGTCTTGGTGGGCGTAGCCGGGGGGATATAGCACGTCGTGCTCGATGAGTGCTACTTGCTGCTCTGGTTCGAGGTTTGCCAGCCCGGCAAGAATCCGCGTCCACCTGTCCAGGTGCCCCGGCTGATCGAGCGGCATCTCTACGAGCTCTACCTTGACGGGCGAGATGTCGCAGAAGTGAAGCAGGCTCTTCGGGGGCACTACTGCCACGATTCGTCTCAGTCCGGATGCGCGCAGTGTTTCGAGGCAAGCGCTCTGCAGCGCCAGCGGTAATCCTCCGTGCGACATGTACAGGCCGGTCACCCGTCCACCTCTGGCGCGGGCTCTATCTGCGCGGCTACCCTGCCTAGCCCGGGGGCGTAGAGTTCGCGCAGCGGCTCCAGGTCGTGCCGATCCACTTGGGCTATGGCCTTACGAACCCACTCAGCCTCGGTATTCTCGCCCATCCAGTCGCAAGCCTCGGCATAGCTGTCAGCAGGTCGGAAAAGCTTTGCGGCAAGTATGGAGTTATAGATGACTTGTCTTACCCGCGTTACGTACGGCGCGGCGTCCCGGTACATGTGCCCGATTGCTATAGGCTCGCACCAGCAGCGGCCCCCCATTGCCCATGTGGCGAGAGCTACGAGCTGCTCACTACAGCCCCATGCGCGATGATACTCCCACGGCTTGCCGATCTCGGCGTACCAGCTTAGGTCGATCGAGTAAGCTCCCCCCAGTGGGCACGGCACCTCTGCGCCGCGCGATAGGTCGCGGTTGCCTCGCCACTTACGGCCGTATAGCTCTGGGCGCTTTTGCGTGATCTGGCGGTCTACCAAGCGTGAGCCCATCTCGTAGCGGCCTCGTACCAGGTGCCATACCGGGTCCATGTTCTCGGCTCGGCAGCGGACAGACGCAGCGCACGCAAAGGTTTTGCGGTCGTCCTTTACTGGATGGACCAAACGAGAAAGCCAGTTGCTGCCAGGAATAAAGGCCATGTGCGAGTCCAGCAATACCGCGTATTTAGCGCCCATCGCTGCGGCTTTTTCAAGGCCGATATGCCTGGCGTACGATAGGCCGACGCCGCCAGTCGATAAATGCGCGTCCGGCTCTATCGGAAAACGTTTTTGTTTTACATGGCCGGGGATGTCGGACACGAGTATCAGGCTTGCCGCGTCGTCTACGGTGTCGTTTATGCCTCGGATGGTGTCAGCGAGTCGGGTCTCGCCCATGGCGTATGGGATGATGATCGCGGTTTCTGAAGCGTCGTTCACTGTACCGCCTCCATTGCTTGGCGTATTTGCATGTTTAACAAATAGTTTGCCTCTTGTTGCAAAAAGTCTGGTTTTATTATCTCGGTTTCCCCTTCGTGATTTATGTGTATTATGCGGCTCTCTGGCTCCGCGTTTTTGGGCACCCAGCAAGCGGTTCGCATTATCTGCCAGTATAGCGATAATTGAAGCGAGTAGTGAATAAATCCGCAATCCTGCAAATGTGCGAAAGTGTCGGTCATGGTCTGGCCGTTGTATCCCTTTCGCGCAATCTCCCGGTTGGTCTTCCAGTCGATCAGCCAGATCCGGCCTGTGGCGACCTCCCGCAGCATCAGGTCGATAGTCCCTGCCACGCGTCGGAGCGGGCAGAATACGACCAGCTCTTGTCCCATCACGATAAATCGCCCTGATTCGATCAATGCCGAGAATTGAGCTCTAACGCATTTGAAGGCCCTGATCTCGGTCTCAGTGTGGGGTTCATGCTTAACGCCGCTCAGACCGCGAGAAAACGTGTTCTCTGCGTATTCGTGAGTCTTGGTCCCATGTCGGCAAGCGACATCTGCGGCCTCTTGCCAGCCTGCGAGCACTTCGGCCTGCGTGATGCCGTCACGGGCTGCACAGCGGGCTGATATGCCATCACGATCGAACGGTCGCTTGAATTTCCCCACCAGTGCTGAAACGCTGGTGTAACGCGCTCCGAGGTTGTCCTCGTACCGGTGATCGGATTCGGTGAACGTCAGAACGTGCGGATATACCGGGTGCTTGGTTTGGGTGTTAGATGGCATCGGTGCGATTCTCCCAGCGGGTTTTGATATTTGGGTTCTTCATGGTTTCTATCTGCTCGTCCGTCTGGTTGCTTATTTTTTTTTGTTGAAAATCGGGTACCCCAACAACTCGTCGCGGCGTCGTGTGGTGCCCCCCTTCTTTTAGGGGCCACAACACGACGACGAGAACGGGGTGTGTGTTCGTCTGGTGGAAAAGCTATTCCACCAGACGACCTGACGGGATTTCTGGAGCCAATTCTGGGTGGTCTTGATTTTCATTTCTGGACCTCTGTACAAGCTGCGCTTCATTCATTTTGAGACGTGGAAGCAGTTCTAGATCCTTAGCCTTAACTAGTTTATTGTAGACATCCCTGGCCGAAGTCTGCGTTCCCAACGTCTCAATCAGTTTCTTTGCATCCGTGGCTGACATCGGCTCTTTTCCAGTGAACAATTCAAGCGCCTCACTCTGCTTGATTGGTGGCAGTGCTTTACGCCTTGCGGGCCTCTTCAAGTCTGGCGGCGTGTCCATGACTACGAAATGCCCCTTGTCCCAGTCCTGCTTGATGGTCACAGGCTCAATCTCGGGATAGTTACGGTTCCTAGCCTCCATGACCAGCAACGCCGAATTTTTGCTAGCCCGCTCGTGATCGCCTAGGAAGATCCCCGCGTCGATGTCCCGAGCGAGATAGCCCGAGCCTGCGCCACGGTCGAGCGCTGACTGATCGCTCGAGTTGCCTTTGCTGTAATGATGGACGTAAGCAACGGCCGCCCCGCTCGCTTCAGCAATCCGATCTATGGCCATCAGGAATCCGCGAAAGTCCTCGCTATCCTCCTTCCCAGTCTCGAGAAACTTGTACAGCGGATCGATGAAAACTACATCCGCTTGATGCGATACAGATAGGTCGATTATCTCACCGGCCTGCAACATGGACAGGTGGTTATCGCCGCGGCAATTTCGGATTGCCAGCCGATCGCTAAACACCTCCTCAGGATCTGCATTGATTCCGAATAAGCCGTGAAACGCATTGCGGCAACGTGACTGATAATGTGCTTCGTGAATCTCTGGCTGAATCATCAGGACGCGGGACTTGCCGACGATCTCCAGCCCGCAGAATTCCGAGCGCCCCCCCGCCATGGATTGCGCGAGCTGCAAAGAGAAGAAGGACTTGCCCGCCTTGCTGGCTCCTGCGATCATCAGCTTCGAGCCAGCATCCAGAAACTTTGAGATCAGCGGGCTTGGCATCTTGAGCGCGTTTTTGCTCTTCAGCCACGTTGCGGCGTTCTCGAGCTTCGGGGCTCCCTCTTCGGCCTCGACCTCCACGGCGGCTTCAAGCGCGCCCTTGACGGCCCCAGCGCCCCCAGCGACGTAAAGGTCGTTTACGTCCTTCGTGCCTTCGGGCGGGTAGACAACGACCACATTGGCGGCCGGGCCTCTGAGCTTCCGCCAAGCCGCGACAGTTTCCTCGGCTGCGTCGCGTCCGGCAGTGTCGTTGTCCGCGAAGATCCTTAGCGTCCGAACGTTCGCCGGGATCGCCCCGACGACCTTGTGCATGTTTCCCGAGCTGATCGTAGCCCAGACGGAACCGCCAACGGATAGCCCGACAGCGATCGCGTCCTCGATGCCCTCAGTAAGCGATAGCTCTGGCTCGTCGCGGATCAGCAGCGGGATGAAGCCGCCAGCAATCGAGCCGAGCGCCTTCTTGGCGGTGTCAACCGGAGCCTTGCCCGCGCCATTGGCCGCCAGATAGATCCGATGCACGCCCACGGGATCAAGCGACGCGCCTGGCGTCCCGAGTTCCTTAATCACCGGCGCGATGATCGCCGGATACTCATGGCGGCGGTTCTGCCCGTCCACGTGCGTCAGCGCGTCAATCTGGTGGAGGATGCCCGGCGGCGTCGTCATCTCGAACCCGCGCGAGCGCAGATAAGCAATCACGTATGCACCTGGTGGCGTAGAGCGGCGCCATAGCTCCGCGTGACTGCCGACCTTGCCGGGGCGTTCTTCGGTGCCGCCAACCATGCCGACGGACTCAGAGAGCTCTTGCACAGCGTCCCGATGCGATTGGCCCCGGTACTTTTGGAGCCAGTCGATAGCGTCCCCATGCGCTCCGCAGCCCTTGCAATGATAGAAGCTCTTCGCGGGCATCACTTGAAAGCTCGGCGTTTTCTCTTTGTGGAACGGGCAAAAGCCGTGCAGTTCGTTTCCCACTTGGCGCAGGTCGATATCGCGCCCGATGATCGCGCCGATATCGAGGCGGTGGCGTAGCTCGTCGTAGAGCGGGTTCGGCTTCAGGCTCGGCATGCTCACTCGCCCACCTTTGCACCCTTACGGCGATTCTCGCCCCAATGGCTCCCGCGCGTCTCGTGGTATTCGCCGATCCCTACGTTTGCGAGCATCCTCCGCGCCCCGCTTTCGGTGGCGCGGATATCCAGCAGATGCGCGCGAAATTTATCCGGATCGTAATAGGCCGCGACGCGGGCGCATGCGCTGCCATCGCGGCGAGTTCCATCGATGCGGCAATATCCGACGACTTGGTCGGGGTACTTGTAAGCCCAGCCTCTCATATAGTCCGCCAGCGTGTGCATTGTTATAGAGTATTCATCCGCCAATCCTGAGGATGTGACCATACCCGCGGGCAGTGGAACCTTGCCGAGCCCCTTAAAGCTCGGGGCCTTAAGTCGGGGGCTGTACTCTCGGACCAGCGGCTCGCCGTCGTCTCCGATGGCATCCCCATTCTCGTTGTATGGAATGGCGAACGTTTTCCCGGTGTCCTCGTCCTCGCGCCAGATCGGCTTGTTGTACAGTTCGTTACGAAGTGCGGCGTATTCAGATGCAAGGCTCGGGCTGTGCGCGATCGCCCAGCGCAGGGATTGCGGGTTCAGTGTCTTAATCACGATGTCGCTCCGTTTGTGAGTAGATGCGCCAGCACGGTCTGTTTGGCGCTCACTTTGTTGATGCCAGCGCACAGCGCGGCGTAATCGCCGACCACGATGCACTCCCGCTTCGTGCGAGTTACGGCGGTATAAATCAGGCTCCGCGTCAAACTGAAGGCGTCCTTCCGATGGCAAACGAAGACGACGCGCTCATACTGGCTGCCCTGACTTTTGTGGACGCTCAGCGCGTATCCAAGATCAAGCTTGCGCGCTTCGCCTTTAGTCAGCCGAACTCTTGTTGTCTGATCCCCGGCTTCGCCTTTGACGGGCTGGTCTGTTTCGATCCACACCACTCCGTCAGGCTCGATGTCCTCCACGGTTGCAGTCGTCCCGTTCCAGATGTCCTTATCCGCGTTATTCTCGGTGTTGATCACCCGATCCCCGATACAGATAAACGTCTCATCATCGCGCGGGATCAGCAGCCGGGCAATCTGGTAATTGAGCCAGTAGACGGTTCCCGGTTGGAACTCGCCCCGCTTACCGTTTCGCGGCGCGAGAATCACATCAGCGCCTTTGCGAAACTCGATCTCATTTCGGCGCACCATGTCGATGACGGCCTCGTGAGTCGCCTCGATGCTCCCGCAATCCTGCACGAGCCAGCGCTCGCTCGGGCTCTTAGCGCTCCGGCCAGGGGCCTTCCCGTGACGGATTGCCGTGGCAGCTTGGTAGACGGATTCGCTCGCCCGGTAGCAGTGCGTAAGCTCCGCCACCAGATCGTCCCGATGCGTGACCAGATCGTGAAACGGCTGCCCGGCATCGACTGGCGGCAACTGCGCAGAGTCTCCCACCAGCACGACGCGAACCGGCTGGCGCTTCGTGATCTCGTGCAGCATCCAGGTCGGAACCATGGTGCCTTCGTCGATGATGACGGTGATTCCCACCAGCGTCTCGCGAGTGAATCCAAGCGTGTTGTAGCCCAGCAGGCGGTGTATCGTGCTGGCAGAATATCCGGTCGCTTCGCGCAACCGGGCTGCAGCCTTGCCGGTCGGAGCGCATAGCTCGACGCTGTGCCCCTGGCTCTCCAGTCTGGTTATGATTTGCGCGATGATCGTAGTCTTTCCGGTCCCGGCGCCGCCCTGAATCAGAACTAGCCGATCTTCCCCGGTGCTCTTGATGATCGCGGCCTCTTGGTGCTCGTGCAGTTTCACGCGATCGCCTCATCCATGGCGGCGTCATCCGCCGCCGCGCCGTGAAACATCAGATCGGCTGGCTCGTCGCTCGCCGTCTGCTTCGAGTAGCCAGCACGGGCCAGCGTTGACCGAACCGCGGGATCGAAATCGTCGTGGAATAGAAGCCACTCGCCAAGCAATTCGGCAAGGTCGAAATCGTCGGGCATGATTACGCCACCTTATTAAAATATGAAAGCACGCCCTCGGCAGCGCGAACCGCGGCACGGCTCGCGATTGCCGCAATCGGGGGCGGGTAAGGGACCAGATCCCCCGATGAGAATGCAGCCTTGACGGCCTCAGCTACGTCGGCCCGGGTAGCGCCCCGCAAGCAGTGCTGGGCTTCGTCGGCTAGATCATCCCAGCCTACCAGCGTATTGCCCTGGGAAGCGCTCTGGCGCATGGCGTACAGCACTCCGGCCCGCATCCGGCGCGGGTCGGTGCCAGTGATGCCGAGCGCCATGGCTACCGACGTATCTACCTGCACGAACCCGACATTGTCGAGCTGGCAGAGAATGTACGGATCACGCTCAACGGTGACGACCGTCTCGATCTCCCACTCAGCCCACGCCTTGCAAGCCAGCAGGTCGGAAGCCCCGAGCACGAGCAGCCGACCGATTGCCTCAGCACGCACGCTCTCCGTTCGTGCCTTGTATAGCGCCTCGCGGATCGCCGCGCATTTATGATGCCCGAGACCGTCGACCGCCGCCGGGGCGAGCTTATCCAGCCAGCTCTCGCCCAGCCCGTCCCAGATCGCAACGCGCAGAGAATCACCGACGCCATGCGCCCGGCTGCAGACGTACTGCAGCAGAGCCTCAGAATCGGCAGGAACGTCAGGAACGGCGGCGGCGAACTGAAATTGCGGATCGCCGCCACGTGTGCCCCACTCGCCGGTCAGGCGGACACGTTCCCCGGCCTGTGGCTCCCAGGCGATGCAGCCGACGGCCTTGCCTTGGTCGGTTGCCAGGATATACCATGCCGGTTCGTTCGGCCGGTTGCTCGGCTTCGCGAAGATCACCCGCCGGATTGTGGCTGAAACGGTCTCGCTCACAGTTTCACCACGGGACAGGGCCGTTGTAGCTCGACCAGCGCCAGGAGTTTCGCGTCTGGGTGCGGGGGCTCCCACCACAGGCAGGCGATTAATAGTAGTGTGTTCATCGTTTCGGGGCCTTTTGGGTTGTTTCGTAGCGGCCCCGCAATACCGACCACGCCATCCGTTCGGCGTACTCGCGCGACTCGCAAAAAAATAGGGAACAGCCAGCGCGAGAGAGGATCTCAGCGCATCGTTTGTATATGTATCCTGGCTTTAGAGTGGACTCGCCAGGAGGCGCTACGAGCCTGCCGCCAGCGACGTGGTAGAGGAACCGATCCAGCGGAGCCTCCACAATCACCACCATCGATCGCGACCGATCAAGCTCGCGATCGAACCGCTCCCAGCCGCTGCCAATCGTCAGCAAGAAATCGCTTGCGCTCTTGCGCTCGATAACGAATCTGTATTCGTCGCCCGGCAGGCAGTAATCGCCTGTCGACAGTGTTACTCGACTAGTCCGGCATCCGTAGCAGTCAAAAAGCCACGGACGCTGTTCGCGGCTATCGATCAATATATTCATGACTGCACGGGCCATATCTGGGCGTCCTTTGCTGGTGTTGGTGTTAGGATGAGATGCCGGGCTCTCACCGGCTCCGCGCTTCAGGCGCGCTAACCGTTGGCGGTTACTCCCAGGGATCGACCACGGGACGCACAGCCGGAGCCGCGGCGACATCGGAGGGAGCGACAACAGCAGCCGCTGCGACCGGAGCAGCGGGCTGTGTCACTGGCGCAACAGCAGGAGCGGCAACCGCAGCGACAGGCGCGAGCTGATAGCCCAGCATCGCGGCAACGTGCGCATCAGCAGCGGCCGTGTCGATCGTCTCCGAGCGCCCTCCCCGCTTGTTTAACCATTTCACGTCGTAGTACGTGTTGCCATTGTATTCGCGGGGGGCGACGTGAGCCTCGCAGATGGTCCCGGCCATCCCGGCGTTCATCTCTGAGACCAGCAGGCGTCCGGTGTAGCCGAGTTGCGCGAGGTTCTCAGCGAGCGCCTGAGCGCGAGACTTGCCCGCGTTCCGTCCACGGTCGATGATCTCGGGTGACAGTTCAACCGCGTACTGATCGACCTGTCCGTCTTTCGTCTCCAGCTCGAACACGATGTCAATCGCCGGGGCCGGAGAGTTGAACCGCGATGCGGCGGCGCGAACGCCTGTAATCTTGACGAGCAGGTCGCCTTCAGTGCTAAAACCCATAATGTTTGGGCTCCTTTTTTGTGTTGGTGATGTCGTGCGCGATTAGCGCACGACGGGAATAGATTCGACGCGGATCTCCAGGCCGGGGATTTGTACCGGTTGCCCGGCCTTCTTTTGGTTCTTGACGTACGCCACGACAACCGCGCGGTCGGTCGGATCAGCAGCCAGAAAGCCGACCGGGATTGCGCCCCGATCAGTCACTGTGTACGTGATGGCGTCCCGGTAGTGCGTCCCGCGCGCCTTAGTAAGGACGGGCGCGGGCGCGACCTCCAACACAGCGGCATCGATCAGCGCGGTAGCTTCCTCTGCGCTCGCTGTCGCCGGGATTGCTGCGGCTGCTGCAGCGGCGGCCTCACGTTGCCGGGCCTCAGCAGCCCGAGCAGCTGCGTCCTGCTTTGCCTGCCAGACAGTGAGCGACTCGCGGATGCCCTCAACAATTCCGTTGAGACCTGCGGCAAGCTCGCGCTCCTGCTCCATAACCTGTTTCTTAGCGTCGTCGAGCGGACGTGTGCACGCCATCCGAGCGGCCTTAAGCTGTTTGATTAGATCCCGGCAATCGCGGACCTTTGCGGCTGCCAAGTCAGCGCCCTTGGGGCTCGTAATCCGGAGATCTTTCCCCTTGAGTGCTGAGACGATCGCGTCACGTTTGGCGGTCCAGGCGCTTTCCGGCGTCAGAGTTGCAAGAGACATATTACCAGTCCTCCTGTTCTTGGTTTGGTTGTGCGGGTGTAATTGGTGCGGCGACAGCTCCAGGCGGCGACCACGTCGAGCCCTCCGGCGCTGCCCCGTCCTCGTCCTTCTCGCTCGCAACTCCGAGCATGGCGGACAGGGCGTATCGCCTTTGGTAAGTGATCGACACGCCGGTTGCTTGACCTCTGCTCAATGTTGGCTTGCCTGCGTTGCTTACTGGGATCTCAACCGGCACGGTGATTGAGTCCTCGAGCCACTCCCCCGACTTGTGCAGCAGACGCGTTGTGATCGTGACGGCCTCGCCATCTGTGGCACCGTCTGGCGTGCTGGTGGTCTGCACGACTGCGAGCCCGTGCCTGGCGAGCACGGCCCGCGTCGCGTTCTGGACTGCGGCGAGCGTGGCGTACCCAGAACCAACGCCCTTATTGTTCGCATCCTGCCCAGGCTGCATGATCTCAGCCTGTGCCGCCGCGAGATCCGCCGCCAGCTCCGCGAGCTTCTCGCTCGTCCTCATCTCGCTGGCCTGATAATAAGGCCAGCACACAGGACCACCAAGCCAGCAAGCGTGAACGCCAGAACGTATCTGCTCGCTCCTGGAGGCGTTGCCATATGGTCTATGTATACGCAGCCAGCGAACGCGGCGCAGCTGGTCAGGGCGAGCATGAGCCGCTTCACGCTCTGGCCTCCGGAGCCTGCCGCGCGGAACAGAACGCCTCAACGTCTGCCCGGCGGACCTTCTTTGTTCCCTGCACAGCGGGTATCCCGCCTTGAACGCCGATCCACTGGCGAAAAGTGCGGTAGCTTACCCCGCAGATCTTCGCCGCCTCATTGATGGTGATAAACGCGCTAAGCGCCTGTACAGTGCTGCTACTTTGGTTCATGATTTCTACCTTCCGTGATTTATATCATATATTATGCGACGTCGACGATCCCGGCCGGGACGGACTCGACGAGGCCTGCGTGATAACGGCATAGTAGCTGTACTTTATCGGTACGCAAGGCGGCATTTGCTAATTGCTAATCATTCTTTGCATTTATTGCGAAGAATAGCAAACTTAAAGGAGGAATAGGTGAAATAAAATAGCGGGGTGGCATTGTGCCTATAGGATTAAAGACTTGCTCAGTATCTATCTACATGGACAAGCGAATCCGCGAACGCCTCAAGCTCGTCGCAAAAGCGCGCGGCCAGTCTCTCTCCAAATACTTGATCTACGCGGGGCTGCGCGAAGCGCAAAAGGACCGATGGATCGAACAAGCAATCAGCGACTGCAAGGGAATGAACGATGAAAGAACCTGACTGCCAGGCCTGTGGCGGCGCAACCAAGAAGCATCGCAAGGCGGACGCAACCTCAAACGGTCTGGGTTGCCTGTTTTTGGTTGTCGGTGTGATCCTGTGCCTTACGGGCATCGGTGCAGTGGTCGGCGTCCCGCTTCTGGTCATCGGCGTATGGATGGGCTGCAAGGCCACCAACTATTGGAAGTGCCGGGAGTGCGGAACGCTCAGCGAGCGCGCTTAGGCAGCTTAGTTTTGTTAACGCTCAGAGCGTTACTTGATCGCGGCCAGGTAGTGGCTGATTGCGTGATTGCGCAGCGATGGCCACCAGGTAGCACAGGGCAACACGTGACGTACTCCGTAGGTGCCCCAGCGTGAGCGCGGTATCCATGGGACCGGATCGCCCGCGACCTCGTAGCGCCGGGCCGTGACGCCCGCCAGCAACAGCGCCTGTTCTAGTCTGGGCGATACTGCACGAGGCGCGCCAAACGCCACGAGCTCTGCGCAATGCGTATCGCAGTAGTCCAGGATGCCATGATAGGCGAGCGCCCCCCCGAGGCTATGCCCGATCACGAAAACCGCGTGCACGTCCTCTAGCCCCTCGATCACTTCGCGGATCTCATCGGAGACGCCAGCCCATCGCCTGCGCCAGCTCCCGAGTCCAAACCTTGCGCCTAAATTTGCTGCCCAGTCCCAGAGCGTTGTAGTCCCGCGTATTGCGATGACTGCGGCGTGACGACGCCGGAATACTGCTACCTGGGTATCGTCGGGCGCGTCGGTGTCGATCCAGCGGACCAGGCGAAATCCAAGCGGGGTATAGATCCTGCGATCTGGCCCGATGCCGTGGATGCCCTGCCGTCGGCCCGCTCGGACCGACGGCGGGTACACGGATGCGCAGAGCGACGCGAGCTCTACGTCTGTTATCATTTATCGATTCTGTGAATTTGGTTTTGTAGCTCTCGTAGGTCTTGCGATAGGTTATCTATTGCATCACCCAACCCAGCGCATCGCACAGAATAAGTAACCATGCTGTCGCGCAACGATCGCATTACCTCAATACTTTCTTCTTGCACCGAGTGGCACTGCTTGATGCGCTGCTCGGCTACCAAGTCGCTGCGTCGGGCGTCCATTTCCATGTAGGCTAAAAAGCCAAATACTAGGATGATATTAGCGGCCCACATTGGGACATTGTTTTTGTTGAGTGTCTCGATAGTCATCTGTGATCAGTCAATGATAATTAGAGATGATACGCCGCCAGCGGACGGGGCGTCTTCTTCGGCCCCGATCGCGTAGAACGTGCTCGGCGCGTTCTGGTTGTTGTACTCGGTGGCGGCCCATCCTGCGCTAATCTTGTCCGAGCGCAAGCGGACCTCTTCAAAAGCCCCAGTATATTCTCGGTTCGCCGTGCCGTTGTTTAGGTTCCGCGCCCCCAGATAATAGGAATCATTTGGGGTCGAGTAGTTTTGAATATTCGATAATTGGCCAAACGTTGTGCCGTCGTAGGCGGTGACGGTCTCTGCCGCCCCGTCAACATACATGACTGGCTTTATGTCACTGCCGTTATGAGTGAGTACAAACAGGTGAGGCCCCCCGGTATGCAGCCCAGCCGATTCGGCCGCGAATCCGTTCGTGTTGCCATCGTCATCTGCATAGTAGACACGCGGGCTGCCCGCTAAGACGCCTCCTGATGTATTCCGATTTAAATCAATGTCTATATCGTCGCTTACGCCGGAGACGATGTATCCAAAAATAGAGACCCACCCCGAGGTGTCAGTATACTCTAGCCAGGCCTGAAATGTGCGAGACGTTGATGTGTGCCAGCCTGCGAGGGTCCCCACGTCCACGTAATCGCCCGTCCCGTCCGCGTCCTGCCCGTCCCCCAGCTGCACGGCCGTCTCGTTTGGCAGATTGCCATTGAACGTCCCAGTGTTGCCGTTGCCGGTGGAGTCCACCGCAGATCCGGATGACTCGCCGAGATGCCATACCGCGTCATAGGCGGCCCATACCGCGTCGCGCCCATACGTGGCGGACACTGCCGGACGCGATGCCCCTCCATTGCCGTAGTAGACGTAATAGACCGTATCTACCGTGCTGGACAGGGTGCCGTCTGCCAGAAAGTGAACCTCGCCAGTCTTGCCCGTCGTGTCGATGCTGACAATCTCAACAGGCACCTCGGTAGTCTCGTCGCTCTTCGTTATCCGGATGTCGTCGCCGTCGGTTTGAACGTTGGTCCAGAAACCGTGCCCGCTGCCGATCTGCCCAAGGTCGAGGTAGACCGGGAAGTCGGTCAGGTCGGCGTTTACCTTGGTGTAGTCAACTGTGACCGCCAGCCGATTAGACCAGGATGAGTCGTACCAGGCCATTCCTGCTTACTCCGCTGGATCAATAGTCAGGTCGGAGTTGACTAGGCGCATCATATACAGCCCGTCACCAGTCGAGTACCAGAGGTGGCACTTTACGGCATCCTGTCCGGCGAGTGTATCCCCACCGATAACAGTGTATTTGTTCAGCACTTGGCCGTGGAGGTCCGGGGCGATGTTGGAGGATGCGGGCAGGGGTGTAGCATTCTGGATCAGTTGCAGGAGCATTGCGCGCCCGATGTCGAGAGTGCTAGGCTGATCCGCCGGGGCTTTCTCGTTTGCAATGATGCGGTCTGCGTAGTTCGCGCGCTCTGCTGGTAGAGCAGGGTCGGTGTTCCCCCTGTTGTAGACGTGCACGGCCTGCGTGGTCTTGCGCTCGGTGTTGTCGAGCATCTGCTGTATGCAAGGCACATCCAGCCGGACAAACGTCCCCTGGTTGTCTGGCAACGTGGTAGGCGGCGCCACTGTGCCGAGTGGGAATGTGATCAGGCCCCGGGCCTGCATATCTGCTGTGAGTTCTGCGAGTGTCATCGTGTCTGCTCCTAGTTAATCAATCGTACGTGTATTCGGCTTGGAAGGCTACCTGTAACAGTGCTGCGTCTGGCGTGGCGTCAAACGCGACGTATATGCACTTGCCAGCGGGCACGGTGTTGTCGTTCCAGCCTGTAGACACGTCGAGAACGCCCGCGGTGGTATCCATCGCGCGTATCAGCGTCGCGTTTGCCTTGCTGATAAAATCGTCCGCAAAGTATAAATTCCAGTCCAGCTCGGTGGTTGGGTCTGCGTTGCAGGTGACCTTTATGGCGTTTATGGTCAGCGCCGCTGGTGTGTCGGTCCATAGGCAGTAATCGGTGTCTATGCCGTAAAGCGTGGCCGGATCGGGGAACACGGCGCGCAGTTGCTGCGGGACTAATGCCTGAATATCTGCTGCTGTTTGGTCCGCAGTGGCTGCGGTCTCGATCCCGTCAAGTTTGGTATGGTCGGCGTCGGTAAACGCGTTGGTATCGGCTTCAGCCTCGTACGCTGCTTTAATCTCTGCGCCTGTCTGATCGGCAGTGGCGCTTGCTTCAATACCGTCAAGTTTGGTCTCGTCGGCTGTAGTGAATGACGCGGTAGTCGCATCGAGTACCGCGCTGTACGCTTGGACATCGGAGCCGATCGCTACGCCTAGGTTAGTGCGCCCAGTCCCGGCGTTGGCTAAATCGCTGAGATTATTCGCGGCAAGTAGGTCGCCGCCCCCTGCCCCGGTCGCCTGCTTCCAGTCTGCGCTAGATGCGGTCCCCGCAGCTTGCCAGACGTTGTCTCCGGTCGTGTCTACGTAGATGTCGCCAACTGCGGCCGGAGTGGACACGGGAGCCCCTGCCCCGCTCGTAATGATCGGAGCGCCTGCAGCGGCGACGTTCACAGCGTCGGTAACGTCAGCGCCAGTCTCGATGCCTGCCAGCTTGGTCACTGCTGCATCATCGTAGGCGTTGGTATTGGCTTCGGCCTCATACGCTGCTTTGATCTCTGCGCCTGTCTGGTCGGCTGTGGCGCTTGCCTCAATGGCTGCCAGCTTCGATACGGCCGCGTCATCGTAGGCGTTGGTATTGGCTTCGGCCTCATATGCCGCTTTGATTTCTGCGCCGGTTTGGTCGGCTGTTGCCGCGGTCTCGATTGCGTCAAGTTTGGTCTCGTCGGCTGTAGTGAATGACGCGGTAGTCGCATCGAGTACCGCGCTGTGCGCTTGGACATCGGAGCCGATCGCTACGCCTAGATTAGTGCGCCCGGTACCTGCGTTGGCTAAATCGCTGAGATTATTGGCGGCGAGTAGGTCGCCGCCACCGGCTCCGGTCGCCTGCTTCCAGTCTGCGCTCGATGCGGTCCCCGCAGCTTGCCATACGTTGTCGGCAGTCGTGTCTACGTAGATGTCGCCAACTGCGGCAGGCGTGGATGCTGGAGCCCCGGCCCCGCTTGTGATGATCGGAGCGCCCGCAGCTGCGACGTTGGCCGCGTCGGTAACGTCAGCGCCAGTCTCGATGCCGTCGAGCTTGGTATGATCCGCGTCCGTGAATGCGTTGGTATTGGCTTCGGCCTCGTACGCTGCTTTGATCTCTGCGCCGGTTTGGTCGGCTGTTGCCGCGGTCTCGATTGCGTCAAGTTTGGTCTCGTCGGCTGTAGTGAATGACGCAGTAGTCGCATCGAGTACCGCGCTGTGCGCTTGGACGTCGGACCCGATGGCTACGCCTAGATTAGTGCGCCCGGTACCTGCGTTGGTCAGGTCCGATAGATTATTCGAGGCGAGTAGGTCGCCGCCCCCTGCCCCGGTCGCTTGCTTCCAGTCCGCAGAGGATGCGGTCCCCGCAGCTTGCCAGACGTTGTCGCCGGTCGTGTCTACATAGATGTCGCCAACTGCGGCAGGAGTGGAACTAGGAGCCCCTGCCCCGCTCGTAATGATCGGAGCGCCCGCCGCCGCGATGTTCACAGCGTCGGTGACATCAGCGCCAGTCTCGATGCCGTCAAGCTTCGCGATTTGGGCAGCCGTCGCAAGACCCTTTACGGATGCTGTCGCGTCTTGAATGTCGTCTGTGCCGTCCGTGTGGTCGTTGGCGTGGGCCGTGGGCGTGCGGGCATCCGAGAGCCGGGAGTCAGCCGTATCAATCAGGGTCGCGTCGGTCAGGATCGCGTTGAGCTCTGCGAGGGTGTCAATGTCGGAAGACGACAGGCCACCCGCTGCCAGGGCTGCGATAGCTTGCGCAATCCGTAGCGGCGACATGCGACGGGTTCCGGCTTCGGTCCCGGCTTCCATCTCGGCTTGAGATGCTGCGGCTACCTGTGCTTCGTACGCTGTCTGTATCTCTGCGTCGCTTTGGTCCGCGGTTGCCGCTGCTTCGATCCCATCGAGCTTGGTATGATCCGCGTCGGTAAAGGCGTTGGTGTCTGCCTCAGCTTCATATGCAGCTTTGATTTCCGCCCCTGTTTGGTCGGCGGTCGCGCTAGTCTCGATCGCTGCCAGTTTCGCCACGGCCGCATCATCGTAGGCGTTTGTGTCTGCTTCGGCCTCATATGCTGTCTTGATCTCTGCGCCTGTCTGGTCCGCAGTGGCGCTTGCCTCGATGCCATCGAGCTTGGTACCGTCGGCCGACATGTCCCGGCCGCTCTCTGACTCGACAGCGGCCAGAATCTCCGCGTCGGTCTGGTCTGCCGTCGCGCCACTCTCTAAGCCGTCGAGCTTGCTGATCTGCGCAGCTGTGGCCAGGCCCTTTTGGCTGGCGGTCGCGCTCTGGATGTCGTCCGTTCCGTCGGTGTGCTCGGCGGCGTGGGCGGTCGGGTCGCGGTCGTCTGATAGGCGACTGTCGGCGGTGTCGATCAGCGTGGCATCAGTCAGGATCGCGTTGAGCTCGGCGAGCGTATCAATATCCGATTGTGATAGGTCGCCACCGCCGCCAGCCAGTGCGGTTATTGCTTGTGCAATGCGGAGCGGCGAGACGAGCCTGAGCCCTGCCTCAGTTCCTGCTTCCATTTCGGCCTGACTGGCGGTGGTAACGTCTGGTGTCTCGAGCGCGGCGATGGCCTGCGCTACTCGGAGCGGTGGCCAGTGGCGCACCGTGGTAACGGTCCCGGCCTCGGCTTCTGCTTGGCTCACTGTGGCAATAGTGCCGTCTAGGGTGACAGCTGCCTCTCCGGCCTCGTTGCGCCAGAGGGTGACAGCAAGGCGCGCGGGGGCGTATAGGGCATCATCATCGTACAGCACCAGGACGGCCGGGACGCGCTGCGCGTTGGCTACTGCTGCCTGTGCTTGTGTAGTGCGAGTGGATAGGACACCGGCGCCTACGCCAGCAGTAACGGTGATCGCGGTTCCGCCTGCGTCGTCGGTGGATGCAAGCAGCGTCTTGGTGGCGTCGTACAGCTCCAGCTTGTAGTCGCCGTCTGGCAACGAGCCATTTTCCGCCTGTAGCGCGATCGTGTAATCGGTGTGTGTGGCGACGACTCCGGCCAGGGTGGCGCTAAGCGTGGAGCCGTCGGTCTGTACGTTTGAGAGTGTGAGAGTAGCAGGCATCAGGCTGTGTATCCGTTAGGGTAAGTGTTGAAGGCCCACGCAGCCAGGGCGATCGGATCTTGTATTGACCAAGTTTGCCGCCGGGGCTTGTTGGGGGTGCTACCTGGTGTGTATGGTGGCCGGTTGCCGTCGGCGTTGAAGTCAGCTGCGCGGCCTCCGGTGGGATCGTCGGCGGTAACATCTTGTGTGGCTGGCGGCTGTGCTGATTGAGTATCAACCAGGCCCCACTCATTGACAGGCCACAGCCAACCAGATTCGCCGTGTGTGTCGTTGTTTACAAAGCTTGACGCGCCCGGGTCGTTGCGATAGGCATAGAATGATACGGACCGAGACAGTGCTGCGTTGTGGTCCCGGTCGAGGGTCATCCCGGTTAAAGTGTAAGCGATGGCCCCTGCGTCATTATCAGGCCCCGAAACGCCAAAGCCCTTCGACTGCGTCGCGAAAGTCTTGTTCGTTGATGCCGTGCCCGATGGCGAGCCAGCTTCTACAACGTCCATCGCCGCCCAAAAGTCATCTTCAGAAGACGACGCTTCGGCTTCCTTGATTAGGTAATATTCTGAAGTGCTCCACTCTAGGCTATCGTGCAAGGTAGAAAGCAGGTCGGCGGCATCCTCTAGCGCGTCGGTCAGGTCTGCCGCGTCATTGCCGTATGTGGAAGGGTGCGCGGCCGGAGCCAATGCGCCACCAGTGTAGACGCTGTCGACGTAGTACGGGCCGAGCGCGTTCAGCTTGGTCTGGCACTCGGCGAGCGTCAGTGTCGCAACCTCCCATTCATTGGCCCAGTCTACGCCTACTCCCGCCTCAGTGTCGGCGGTGCTGAAGTGGTTGGTAGTCGCGCGGTAGAACCAGCGCAGGTTGGTTGTGTCGTCGGTCTTGCTCGCGATCAGGTCGCCAATCGTGTAGCTGGTGGAAACCGTCCACTCGGCCTCGATGTCTGCAGCCTGCTCGCGCTCCCATAGCACGCGCTCAATCGCTTGCGGCCCGCCACAAGGGCAGGTGTCGCAGTAGTGTGGCGCGTTGCCAGCCCCCACGGCCAGATTGCCGCTGTCTGTCAGCCATAGCGTATCAGGTGCCATCGCTCAGCACTCCTCAACCGTGACCCATTGAAACACGCCGGAGACGTGTAGCAGGCCCTGGGTTTCCGAGGCGTTGAAACCAGGGAGCTGGCGCAACGTCTCTTCTAGCGCGGACGAGGTGTTGAGGCGCTTCGCTACGTCGTTGTACCAGGTCTTGCTGACTGGTTCCCCCGCCCGGTAATTCTCTTTTAGCTTTGCCTTGGCCATTCATGTCACACGGTGGTTGTTGTTGTCGTGAAAGCGTCGAGCTTTTCAAATACCTCGACATGCTGCCCGACGCCGTTGGGCTTGAGCTCGCTATTTATCGAGATTAGCCGGTACCCGCTGGGTACTGAGAATTGCGGCACCTCGTACGTCGCATCGCCCGGCGTGCCCTTTAGCTCCTGACGTGCGGTCTTCTGGTGCCGCCAGCGCCGTTGGTAGTTGGCCCCTACGGCTTCTTCGTCTTCGCTGCGGTCATAGGTGATATTCGGGGCAGAGCCCACCTTTTCAACTGCCATATCTAGTTCCCTGTTAGTCCGGCCATCTTGTCTACTTTCTCGGCGATCATGCCCACGTCGCCGAACAGCTTAAGTACGGCGTTCTGCTGGACGCCTGCGATAATCTCGGCGCCGTTGGCTCCGAGATCACCTGCACCGCGTTCGGATGGTGGTCGCATGTCGTCCTGCAGCGGGCCGCGCGGGTTCGTATCTCCTGGGATCTCTGGCATTGGGCCGTCTGGGATTAGTGGCATCCTAGTATCTGCATCGGAGACCGGTGGCTGGAATCCTTCGGGGGCTTGCTGCGGGCCTATGAAATCGGGTTCGATTTGCTGCTGCTGCTGTCTCTCAAGCACGCGCCTGTTCCATTCGGCAATTCTCTCTTCCGCCGCGCGGCGATCATCGTTGATGGCGTCCATGTTGCGCATGTGCTCGGCTAAACCCTCCGCAAAGGGGTCGCCTCCGAATCCGTTTTGCATCATCTCTAGCGCGTCCTGTGCTCTCTCTGCCTCGCGTTGAAAACCTTCGGCGAAAGTGAATTCTGGCACGCGGCCCTCTCCCAGGTCTAATCCAGGGATACGGTCCATGACTTCAATCAACCCATTGACCCCACGGATTGCGAAGTTTAACGCGTTTTCTAGAGCGGTGACGAGGTGTGCGAGCACCGTCTCGCCGACTGTTTGAATAGCCCAAATTCTGTGATGAATGTCGTCGAACAAAGAAGCCAGAGCGCCGCCTACGACGTTTTTCATAAACGAGACGAACTCGCGAGCGTTGTTGATTATGTCACTTACTGCCTGCACCGCCGTATTGGCCCACTCGGCAAGGCTCCCGTCGCTGCGGAGCCTGCCCATTGTTTCGATGATCCACTCGAGAGCGTCCGCGGCTATTGGCAGGATGTCGCGCCCGAGCTCGTTCATAATCTCGCGCATTCCGCCCATAGCCCGCGACCAGCGGTTGCTCACGGTGTCGGCCATCTTGTTGTAGGCTTCGTCGGCAACGCCTACAGCATCGCTTGTTGCCTTTAGGTGATCCATGGCGGTTTCGTGCTGCGTGCCGGTCAATGCAAGCGCCCCGGTTACCCCTTCAATGCTGCCCATGTAGTCCGTAAACTTCTCGCCGTTGCCGTTGATCTCTGTCCGGAGAATCTGCAGTTTTTCCTGTAGGCTGTTCGCTTCCCATGCGTTTTTCCCGTACTTCTCGGCCATCTTGTCGAGCAGCCCGGCCATTGCCTTTGTGGGCTTTGATAGCTCTTTTATGACAGCTAATACCTTGGTGCTTGCCTCGGCTGTCTTGGTGCCCCCCGCTGTAAGTGTTGCCATCGCCGCCGCGACCTCCCCCAGGGATACGCCCATAGCGGCGGCGAGCGGCGTTACTCGCGAGATAACCGGGGCCAGTTCGTCGAGCGTGGTCTTGCCTTTTTTTACGGCAGAGAACAGGATGTCAGTAACGCGGCCCGCTTGGTCGAAAGGGATTTGGTAGGCGTTCATTACCGATGTCAGAACGTCAACTGATGTCCCAATATCGCTTGCGGCGGAAATAGCCAGCTTGGAAGCTTCTTCCAAAAAAGAAACAACGTTCTCCTCTGGCACGCCAGCAGAGAGAGCGTCATACATGCCCTTGATAGAATCCTGCGTAGTGTTGCCGAACTGCGATCCAAGGTTAAAAACAGCCGCCTCTAGTTGCCCGAGGCGATCGGATGAAACGCCCGCTATCGTGTTGATTTCGGCCATGCCTTTTTGAGTCTCGGCCAGCCAGCCGGTAAACGCCATGAGGCCGCCACCGGCGCCAACTACGGCCCCGAACACAGCAGCAATCGCGCCCACTCCAGCCTTGGCAATGCTGCCGAGGCCTTTCATCTTTTTACTAAATCCGTCGGTGCGGGCTCCGATAACGGCGGTGAGCTCTGAGCGTTTACGCGCCATCGTTTGCCCCTGTCATTTCAGATTGCAATTGTGCCATTGCCCCGGCCATGTCGATAGGCCGGTGCACCTTGTGCTGCATGCTCGCGGCTCGCTGGGCGATCACGTGACCGACCATAACAAACGGCATCTTCCAGAGCAGGTCACGCCAGGACACCAAGCCGTCGCAGCCGACCAGCAGACCAGCGAGCCACGCAATATCGAGACGGCCACCGCCTCCACCCTTGCCGGTGCTGGTGATCATCTCGAACCCGTTCTGGCCGGTGTCAATCAAGGCCGCGATTTGGTTGCCCAGGGTCTGCCAGTTGTCGACGGTGACCAGCTTTGCGGCTTCCCGGCGATACTTAGCCCAGACGCCAGGCGCGCCGGTGATATGCCCGAACACGGGGAACGGGGCTTTGGGACCGGCGAGCAGCACGGCGAGCGCCTCGGCTACGTGCTCGCGCTGCATACTGTGGCCGTGCCCGACAAAAGGAGAGCGCAGGACATCCAGCAGTACCAGATGCCCCGCGCATAGGGGAGGCAGTCGACGAGACATTACAGCAGGCGTAGCGCCCAGGGCGACAACCGCCTCGAGGTCTATCTCTGCATCAGTTATTTGTGTCTCAAGTGTGATCACCGACTGCGCTCCCCTGTACGGCTCTATACCGTGGTCGTGGTGGCGATTGGCACGTCACCGTCGGAATACCGTCGCAGCGTCAGCGGTACGGCCGGGTATCCTTCTTGGGAATACTCAGCGCCAGACGTGACCACCTTGTACGCACCGTTGAAAACGGTTTCTTCATGGCCAGCAATGATCACGATGTCATCGACATCTGGAAAGCCTACACCAGTGTAGCGAATGTAGTTGAGCGAGAGCTCATTCTTGCGGTTGATGATCTCGAAGTGCTTAGTGACTCCGAGCTCATTCTTGGCTTCGACCTCGGTACCGCTGCGCTGGTTGCCAGCGCTCTGGAGCAAGCCCAGGGCGGTTGAGCCGTTGAAGCTGCATGTGACCGGTATGCCGATCGTTTCGGGATTTGGCATTGTGTGCCCCCTGGTTACTTGTTTTGTGTGTGGGTGATTGTGTGCATGAGGTCAGCTGTTATTCCAGGTGTCTTCCATCTTCTTTTTGCGTATCTCAAGCTGCTTGTTCATTCGGCCGAGCACCTTTTGCATTGCGAGCTCTCCCACGTTTGGGGTGACGATCAGCAGATACGAGATCCGGTTAGTCATGGTTACCGTGGGATCGTCTTTGCCTTTGCCGGTGAACTTGCCGTCGATGGCCGCTAGTACCTTGCGAATGTCGCCGCCTCCGGAGCCCAATAGAGACCCGGTTGACCGTCGGGAGAATTTGCGGATCATGCCGCGCCAGCTATTGCGCAACGCTCCGCGGTACCCGATAATGCGCCGCTTATCCATGCGCTCGTCAGTGTATACCCAGTATGGTTTGGTCTGGGTATAGACGCGGAAACGATAGCGCGCACCTATTGCTCTTTTGCCTCGGCCTCTGCGCTGTGGATTGCTGACAATGCCGCGGCGCTTTTTGGACATAGGCGAGAGCTTTCCGGCAGACTGGCAAAAGTATACAGCTGCCTGCTCTACTACGCTGGTCATACTGCGCCGCGTGTTGGCTACGATGTCGTCGGCCAGGGCTTGGAACGCTTTACGCTCGCGCCAGGGAATCTCAAAGGTGGGCTGGATTACTGGCTGCATCAGCTACACCCAATAGTCGGGGGTGTAAAATCAGCGGTGTACTTGGCCTCGCCTGGCGTGATGATCACGTCATCGAAATAAGCAGTAGCGTACTCGGATGGCGTGAGGTGGTAGCCGACCTGTACGCCGCTTTGCAGTGTCATGTTGTCGGTGTTGGCCACCGTTAAGCCGACCTGAGAACCGGCGACGAACGCCCGCAGGTTGTCGGAGGCATCGCGGCAGATTGCCACGTGATACCAGGTGTCTACCACGGGCGTCCAGGCGAAAGTTTCGTACGTGTCGATACCGCCTGCGCCTGCATCGTCGTACTCCCAAAGCAGCGTATCCGCGTCGAGTAGCGTAATCTTCCAGCCGTCGTAATCAACTCCGGCAGGGCCGCCAGCAGCAACCAGAGTCTGCGGGATTCCTAGCGCGGTAAACTGCACCCAGAACTCTACGGCGAACGCACCAGCGCCAAGCGCAAAATCTGCGTGCGCTGGGACTGACAGGCCGCTGGCGCCGTCAAGCAGTAGGACGCCAGCGGTCCCGCCAAACGGATCGGTTGCCGTGGAGACCTGAGCGTCGCCGATTGCTGATACGACATGGCCGCGCGGGCTGGAGTCTGTAAAAGTAGTGTCGCCGTTTGCCCCAGTAAAGCAGAGCTTTAGGACTTCATTCGTCGGATCGTTCGCGACCTGGTGCAGGTAGAGCACGACCGAATACAGCACGGACTGTCTGCTATTGGTTTCCTCATCGGCCAGGTTATCGGGCGCGATCATTATGCCGTGGCAGGTCGCATCGGTTAGCCCGTTAGTAACCTCGGCGATGGTGATGGTGTCGATCTGGCGCGAGATTAGATCAGACATGGCCTCTAACACTGCGCGATCTTCGTCGTCGTGCGCGTTAGTCAGTGCGCGAATCTCTAGCGTAGCATCATAGAGCGGCCCGCCGATGAATGGCGAGTGTGGCGAGACGCTCACGCATTGGACCACCACAGCGGGCAGTGCAACAACGCTCGAAACGTCCCGGTAGCGGACCGGCTGAAGGCCCGCGGCGAAAGGTAGGTCAGCAATCAGCGCATTGAGCGCGATCTCGGCTTGGTCTCGTAGTGCAGCCATCAGAGTCTAAGCCCTTGCTCTTCGCTACCGAGGTGGAGCTGCGCGCCTGCGCCGACGCCGTCAAAGCCGCGGGCCAGTACGCGGTAGGTCGTGCCGCTGTATGTGACCGTGTCGCCGATCGTCGGAAGTAGCGCTTCGGTCATGCCGTCGCTGTAAGGGAGGCGTAGGGAGAAGTCGTAGGCGTCCAGGTCGCCCTCGCCTAGCAGCAGACGCTCGGCAGAGACCTCAGTGCGCACGCAGGGATACGAGACGGCAGAAATAGTCACCGTCTGCCCTACTCTTTCGCTGGCCGCCATGAGCGTGCCGCGTGCTGCTTCCTGGAAGGTCATATTCTGCCCGTCTCCTGCTTTTAGAAAGTGGTGGGGGCTGGCCTTGCGACCAGCCCCCGTACGGCTTTAGACCGTGGTTGTGGTGGTGATTACCGCGTTGAGCTCGTCGATGCCGTCCAGGCCATAGATCAGCTCAGGGTTCAAAACGTGCTGCTCTGCGTAGGCGCGCACGTCGACCATCTCCGAGAGTTTCTCCTCAGAGTAGTACGAGTGGCACTCGAACAGGGCACCGGCTGCGGGCGTGGTGCCGTCAGGAGAGAACCACGCAGTACGCCCTACTTGCGGCGTTTCGTTCGGATTCATCCCGCCATCAGGCAGCACGACCAGTGCGGCGCGATCCTGATAGCCCGCGGCGTGGGTGTACCACTCCGTGTCTGGACCGATCCGGACCTCATCGACGTTCAGCGCAGCGGCCAGCTGTGCAGCGGAGATGCCGCGCACGTCGGTAATGCCTGAAGGCAATACGCCAGTGAACTTCATCCGCTCGATGATCTCCGCGTACCGCTTGATGCGGGAGAAGATCCGGCGCGAGCAGCAGAAGGCGATCGGGCCGTCTGCACCCTGATCGAGCAACGTACCAACGCCAGTATCGACAGCACCGATCAGGCTGGCGAGGATGTCAACGTACGTGACGCTGCCATTTGCCAGGATGTTAGCGACAGTGAGATCCTCAATGGCGACACCGATGCCGCGCTTGCCACGGCGAGCCGCTGACTGCTGTGCAGCGTCGAGTCCACCGAGTCCAGCGATCTCCGCGTCAGGAATCTTGATGCGAGCGATGAACTCGTCATTTTCAAGGTTGTACGTGGTTTTCGCGTCGGCCATTGTGGTTTCGGTAGGCGCTGCGCCTGCCGTGCGGCCAGTCTGGGCAGCTGCGTCTGCTTGGAGATCCTGGTAGTACAAGGTGCCTTGACGTACAGCGCGGCCCAGCATGGGAAACAGTGTATCGGTGAGATTGCCGGGGCGCTTGTAGTCGAGCGCTTCGAGGTCTGGGCGGTGTTCGCGGGTATCCATTTGAGGTTATCCTCTTTTGATGTTTTGCGTGATGATGTGGCGGTGGGCTTCGGGGTATTCCCGCTGCGCCTTCAACATGGCGGCATCTGTCGCCATGCCGTTTTCTTCGAGCTTTTTCACTGCGTCCCAGAAATCGACAACGCCGCCATCCAGCTTTCGCGGGGCTTGCGAACGGGGCAACAAATCAGCGAGGCGATCCTCGGCGCTCTGTGCTCGGTTGGCAAGGGTGACGGCCTCAGCCTCTCTGTTTGCGATGATTGCGCGTGCATCGACTAGCTCAGCTTCGCGCGCTTGGAGATCGGTTCTGGCTTGATCGCGCTCGGCGATTACTGCCAGCATTGTGGCTTCTGCCTTTGCTTGCGGTTCTTCGGGCTGTTCGGCTTCGGGCTCTTCGGCTTCGAGCTCTTCGGCTTCGGGCTCTTCGGCTTCAGCCTGCGGGGCCTCGGCTTCCGGCTTCGCCAGCATCCAGGGCTGCGCGGCCTCCGGAACCTCGTAGCCTGCACGGATAGACGCCGCGATTGCTACCGGCTCGGAAACGGTGAAATCCCAGCCCAGCCCGGCGAAGTCGTCGCCAGTCATCCAGGTCTCTGAGTCCATCCAGCCGGAGATTGTCGCGTCGTCTGCGTCGACGTGGCGCTGGTACGCCTTGATAGCGTGCCCCTTCATCCCATCCATGACATCGGCCATACGGCGCAGGTCGTCGCTCTCGCCTACGACTCCGCCCCATGGGTTGTGAATCATGAACCAGCCGTTTTCGGCGATGTTGATGGTGTCGGCAGCGCAGGCGATGATGCTCGCCATCGAGGCCGCAAAATTAAGATTAGCGGTGACGGTCGCGGGGTGTGCCAGGATGGCGTTGTAGATGGCGAACCCGTCCAGCACGTCTCCGCCGCCGCTGTGGATGTCGAGCGTGATCTCTGTCACGGCTTCCGGTAGCGCGAGAAGGTCGGCCCGGAAGTCCTTAGCGCTGACTCCGTAGCGTCCGATTTCGTCCATGATGGAGAGCGTTGCTTTATTGCCGACGACATCGTCAACGGCGAGTTTATACCACGATTGCATGGGGTTAATCCTCTTTTGTGTTGTTGTTGTTGTCGTCGGCATCTTCCTGCACTTCGGCCCCGGCTACGGTCTCGAATACCGACAGCGGGAGGCCGAGCTCGCGAATGTAGTTGATCTGGTCAGCATAGGCCGCTAGGACCTTCTTCCATTGTGGTCCTAGCAGCTTCGCGAAGTCATTGGTGCCATTCTTCAGGCCGGACCGGTCAGACTCGTTCTCTTTGGCCGGGTCGAGCTTGGGCATGTTTGGCCAGTGCCACGCGATTCCGTCGGACCAGTTGGCAGGCTCGCCTGTAGTCCAGAGCTGCCCCTCGCGGATTGCCCAGGTAAACACGCGCTCAACCAGCCAGTCCAGTACTCGGCGCTCTAGGCTTTTCTGTAGCTTTTTGAACCCGGCCCAGGAAAGCAGCGACTCACCACGGAATCCGGTATAGCTGTTGTCCACCACATAGCGGGCGTAACTGCGAGCCATTCCTAGCGATGCGCCAGCGGCTTCGATGCAGTCATGTCCAAACGCTGCAACGTCCATGTTCGGCCGGTCGGTCTCTGCTATATGGACCTCGTCGCCCTTGTCCATGTACTCAGTGTTGCCGCCGGTCAGCGTCTCGATCACGTCGTAATTTTCGGTGCGGGAGTCCGAGGGCGTGCCGCCTTCGTCGAGCCCAAGCGTTCCTTCTTCGAGGTCAATATCTGCGTTATCCTCGAGGCTCTCGGAGGCAATCCAGGCGTATTGTTGCGCGGCCTTCTTGGCCGTCTGCAGCTCTGCCGCGCGCATCTCGTAAGCGTCTTCCATCTCCGGAACCATCGTGAGGTAGTCCGGAACAGGCAGAAACTGCTGATTGTTGCGCGTGACTTTCCAGAGTTTCGCGGTTCCCTTGGGGATGATCAGGCACTCGCTGAATTTTGCCGTGCTCTTGCGCTCAACGTTGACGATATAGGCCACTACTCGATTGCTGCGGTCAAAGACAAGCCCGCGCTCTTGGCGCATCGGTAGGCTCTTGGTCCGGCCGTCCTGATCTTCGCGGCGCTCTTTCCACTTGTGGCGCTTCCGCATCCAGTCGTCTGGATTGATCTCGCACAGCATATCGGACGAGTAGACTAATAGCCGCCCGTCGTTGCGGTCGAACGTATCTACCGCCATCAGGGATCCGCCGTCTGTACCCAGCTCAGTTACTAGGTTTTCGACGATCTCGGCGAAAGGCTTGTCGTCCAGGCTATCACAGTCCTTGCACCAGCGGCGCCAGAACCGATCAGCCTCAAGCGTCTGCTCTTCGGTCAACCCGTGCAGCGAGAGCCCAGGCCCAACGCCTACGACTTGAGTCCGTCGCTGCGTGTCAAGCCCCTTGGCTGCGCCGTAGTTGCGGATTAGGTCGCGGGTAAGGCTGAGCCCCTTTCGGAACTTGCGGTCTGTCAGCTCGTCTGCTTCGCTCTTGCGAGAAACTACTCTGGCCTTGCGCCGCCTGTTGTCTGCGCTTGGCTCGACAGCATCGTAGCCCGCCTGGATCTCCAGACGGCGAGACGCGCGCTCTGTGGCGACCCGAGCCTCTGCTGTGGACTGCTCAGCCTGCGCGATGGCCTTGGCCTCAAGCGCTGCCTTTAGGGCTGCTGACTGTTGGGCGGTGCGCGGCATCAGCTGTACCTCGCGGGGCGGCTGGACTTGCGCCCTTGTGCCTGCCGGATCTGGCGCTTAATCGTATTGCGATGGCGGCGCAGGTTGTCCAGGCTGTGCGAAGTCGAAGAATGCGAGCCCGACACCGAGTACTGCTGGCCCAGCGCTAAGACGCGCTCAATCTCTGTGTTTGTCTGCCTGAGCTGCTCTTGCAATGCCTGTATTGTCATCTGTACCCCTGTCGTGTGGCCGGATTGGCTGCGCGTCGATTGGGGTACTTATTAGCGTGGTATCTCGCTGAGTAAAAGGCTAATGTTTGTTAGCTACCCGCTGTGCGGGTAAATGTCCGGTCGGCAGGCGGGAGAGAGCAGACACAAAAAGCCCGCGACCGGTGACGGTCGCGGGCCTAAATTGAAACCTGGAAAGGTGGGCATTTGCACAAATGGCTAGCTTTCTGCCTCAGTTTCGCGGATTATCGCGCTTTAGCCCTGCGCCGGTTTCGCGGGCTGTACGCGACGAAGGACAATACGTCGAGCCGCCCCCGGTGGATTGTACGGAGGGACGGATAATGCTTGACCTTAATGCACTAGCCCACCGACACCAGACCTGCAACGTTGTAGACGTTGTAGACGTTGTGGACCCTCCTATATTTTCCTGCGAGCAGCGAGATATGACATGCATCCAAAAATATGAGGGGGGCGAAAACGTCTACAACGTCTACAACGTTGCAAGGTCGCCAAAGGTGGGCATTTGCACAAATGGCTACCTTTATGCCTCCGTTTCGCGGATTATCGCGCTTTAGCCCTGCGCCGCTGCGAGTTGGGCGGCAGGTGCTCCACGGACCGGAATACCACAGCGCCCGGCTCGGGGGCGCAGGTGCATGTGTGGTGCCGGACCAGCAGCGAGCCTAGTAGCTTGCTCCATTTTATCACGTTATCGAGCGATCCACATACGGGACAGACCGTACGAAGAAACCGGACCTCTGGCAACTTACGCGTGCTCAACGCGGTATGGCCTTCCGCCGCAAGCGCTTTCTACCTGCGCCCTTGGCCTTGGGCGGTGGCGAGTCGCTCCCGAACTGGCCACCAATCATGCAGCAACCAACCCAAGCCCCGACGGTCGCGTCGAGCCAGTCCCAGATTCCACCGGGCACATGGCCCCACACGTAGAAGTCTCGGATCTCCCCTATCATGTGCTCCCGTAGATACTCCGCTACCATGTGCTGCGAATAGGATTCGTGGCGGTCCGCGTCATTGCCCCACAGCGAGAGCGCCCCAGGGCCTCCGGCGTCCGTAAGAAACGCCTTTTGCGTCTCCATGCGCCACCAGTCGGCGTCGTGCTCCACCCACTGCCCGCGCTTGATTGCCGCTAGGTGGCAATGTTCCCGAGGCGAGCCGATCGCGCGAGACTCCCGAAACCGTTCCGACGCTATGCCGCGGCTGGGCAGCACTCGGAACGGTAGCCCCTCGGCGAGCGGCGAGCGGCAGAACTTGAACACGGTGTCCATCTCATAGCCCGCGTCAATCGTCCACAGGTCGAGCCCTTGCCTACCGCCCGGGCGAGGTATATGAAAGTCAGCGAACGCCTTACCCAGGACGCCAAGCCCCTGGTATACGCAGCGGGCAACCTCGCTCTTATTCGCTCCCTTGGGGACTAGTCGTCCCCGCTCCGGATAGCGGCCGTAGTCGATCACGGTGCCGGTCATGTCGCCAGCCGCTGCGATTATCGCCCAGTGTATACCGTAGTGATTGATGTCAGCAAAGCAGGACACAAACGCCGCATGCTCGTCTGTGGTCCGTACGTCAGTACCCGCCAGATTGTTCCGCACGCGCTCCGCTGTCAGGTTATACACCTGCTTCTTTTGGGCGCTCCGCGGGTCGTTCTGGAACTCGGAGAAGAATACCCGAACTCCTCTATCCAGATACAGGTCCATCGCGTACTGCAGCCCCGACAGCTGCCCAGGGCTGTACCGCTCCGGCCACGACAGCACCGCCCCTTTGTCCATGGCAGCTCGGTTTGCCCGGTAGTACTCGGTAGCCGCGTCGCTACCTTCGGCCCCGTCCAGCATCGCAGCCTTGCGAATACGCGAGTATTCAGCCCACAGCAAAGCGCTTGCAGGTCGGCCGTTTTTGGGGTCTGGCTTTTCGTCGGGTAGGCCTGCGTCGGGCCATTCGATGACTAACGACGTGCGGATGCCGTGCCACTCGGGCCGGTCAAGTGTGCGCTCGCTCAGGTCGTCGGGCTCAATCACCGTGCAGGCCATCACTGCGGCCATCTCTACGTCTGGACCAGACAGCCCCAGGATGGCACCAGATACCAGCCGGTCGCGGGTCTCGGTTTGCGTAGGCGATGCGGCCGATTCATCCGTTTGCGGATCATCCAGCAGGGCAAAATCCGGACGCTGTACGCTGCCGTCTGACATCTTGCGCCGTGCCCCGCGCAGGTTGCCGGTCAGTGCCAGCGCCTGTATTAGTGCACCGCAGCTATCGCTTTTGACCGATGCAAACTCGATGCGGTCCGCCTTGATCCCGACGCGGGTATATTTGCCGTCGCAGAGCTGAGCTTTGCCGCGTATAGGCTTGCCATCCAGGCAGGAGACCGGTACAGCCATCGCAGGGAAGTCTTCAGCCATTAGCGGGTTGTCTTCAATTTCCCGCTTGATTGAGGCGAGAACTGACTCGGCTGCGTCCTTGGTCGCCCCGACAACTACCGGGTATTTCCGGTATCCGTAGGCCACAGCCCATATCGTAGCGCCCTCGCATATCGTGGTTTTGCCGTTGCCTCTCGGCATCGCGATCGCTCGCAGTCCGCCATGCTGGATCGAGTACGCGAGCCGGGATATCGCCTCCCTGTGATCCGCAGACCAGGCCAGCGGGAACGCCTGCCCCATGTAGGTTTTGAGGAATCGCCCGAGGTCACGCTTGCAGCTCATCCAGCGCTTGCGGTTGCGCGGCTTGGGGCGTCCGTCGCTGTACCGGCCCCAGCGGTAGACCAGCTCGCCGATTTCATTCTCCGCCAACGCCTTCCGCCGCTGGCGGATGATAGCAGCGCCGCGCCCGCCTTTTGAGGGACGCCCCACTATTTAGCGCTCAGCGTCATACAAACCACCACAGGAGGCAGAGCCCTAGCACGGCGAGCCATAACCCGCACCATACCACGTTGAACAGGTGCAGCCGGACTGCCCGCCAGATTCGCAGCGCGTAGACCGCCACGAATGCAGACCACAGCCAGGCGAACCGATGCCCGCGCTGCTTCCACTGATTGTACCTCATTGCGCCACCTCTCGCATCAGGGGTGCCCCGGTTGAATCATGAAAAAATTTTTTGCGAC
>Ga0129324_10000415_pt1 | contig 31385 bp, 31 predicted proteins | sample CPBDNA_7_FD_96879 | JGI IMG/M metagenome (GOLD analysis project Ga0129324, IMG submission 96879) | Freshwater to marine salinity gradient microbial communities from Chesapeake Bay, USA - CPBay_Spr_15_0.2_DNA | ecosystem: Environmental > Aquatic > Marine > Coastal | place: USA: Chesapeake Bay...
TATTTACAAATTTTTAATCACGAAAAATATCCAAATTATCCACTAGAAATACTGTATTTTCCAATATTTTTATTTTTGGGGATATTTTGGATATTTTTGTTTTTTAGTTGTTAGGATTTACCAACCGTTACCCTTACACTATTGTCCATTGACTATTCATATTTTTGATTTCAGTTTCTTTTCCTGTATTGTACATGGGAAAAAAAATATGTCCTGCTGCTCCAACAAATAAATTATTCTCTCTATTTTTTCGGGCGTCGTCTCCACAACACGAACAAGTAACGCATGGCAAAAGGCCGGGCGAATTTTCATCATTTGAAAGAAGACAAATACCAGGCGTTTCATCTGGATTGCCGTGATGTAAAAGAAATGCATCTTTACTCGACCTTTGAAACATTCTCATTTCATTTAATTTAGAAAGTTTCAATAATTTAGACTGAAATTCAAGTTTCCATTGGGTAAGCATTCCATCATTTTCATCACATGGATTCTTGGTTTGAGTTAAAAGTAAGACTTCATTATCACCTCCCTTACGAATATCACAAATCATCGATTGCTTTCTAAAAAATATAATTAAACTTCGATCGTCTGGTTCTGCTGTGTAATCTGGGGCCAAAATAACGCCGTTTTTAATATGGTGAACAGAAATAGAGCCAACCGGGAAAGAAAATATACAATATTCCTTTTTTGCTAGTCGAATCCCAGAGTGGATAAATATGTTTGTCGTCAATCGTAAAGGATTGGGAATTTTTACTCGACTATATCGATTAAAAAATTTAACTTTGTGACATGTATATTCATCGCTACTGCAATGAACACTGTGATCATATTTTAATGGCTCTTGTTGTTTTGTTAAAGTATTTGTTCCATAAATTGTCGTTAATGCGGTTTTGGCACTGTACAAATTATAGGTGTGCCCCGAAACAAAAGAAACTTGATTTGATCCTATTGTTTTATCAATAGGATTAAACGTTGTCAGAAAATCTTGCGTTGAATGTTTTATAATATTTGATGATTCCTTGGAAACTACAGCAGGATCATTTAACATCGTTACGGGGTTTGATTTATCACCCTTTTCAATAAAATATGGACCAACCATATCGTTTTCAAAATTAAACTCAGATTCGGCTAAATCTATAAACATTTCACCACTGCCCGTAAAAAGCAGACCATTAGATTGTAAATGTATTTCTACGTGCTCAATTTCAGTATCGCTGGGTATGCGAGCCGGATACCAAAAATAATGGTTATGTTTTGTATTTGGGTCAACAAAATATAATTCATACGAAATTAATTTACGAAATAAAAGCCAGATGTTTTTACCATCAAAAGCAAGTTCAAAATTTGCGTTATCCTCCAGCACAGTTTCACCAACATTTAAATTACTTAACACACTTGAAATTTCCCAGTTGCCAGAGTTATTTTTTAGAATTACAGATTGTATTATCGTTTCGCTTTTGATGCTACGTCCAGTTGGTTGGTTATGGTCAACGATCGGGGTTTTTACCATTCGCGCGACAAATAAAAATTCAACGTCATGATGAATAGCCGATTTAAAAGGTACCGCAATTAATTTGGAATACTTCACCGATCCATTGTTGAATACTTTCCAATGAGATATATTTTTTTGGTTTTTATTGACTATTTTTGGTTGATTTTGTAAGGTTCTATCTACGAATTCTGTCACAAGAAAATCTTGGTCCGAATTGGATTCGTCCGATACAAGAGTAACAAAAACCACCATTTTAAGTTTGGTAAACAAATAACTATTTACGTAAATATCAAGATTGATTTTTTAAGGAAGATTCATATAGTCTTAAAAAATTGGGAATTCTTGGCTTTGAAGGAATAAAATTTATGGCAGAATATAAATAATCGTTTTTTGAAGCAATATAAATTTTTCGCCAAACACCCTTCGCGACTAATTTTTCATACTGAGCTATTCTGTTTTCTTTGATTATCATTGATCCTAAAATATAATTTGTTGTAGGTTGTGGAGTAACTAACATTTGTTGAAGTTTTAAATGAACTATTAAATGATCACTTGAAATTGATAATTTTGCATCAAACATGGAAATATTTAGGAGCAATTCTGTGGTTAAACTTTTTTTGAATGGTTTTATATTTTGAAGTCGAGGAAGAACAACACCATTCCAAATTTCAATATCAATTTTTTTTTCTGTTTCTAAAATATGTGACCATAATCTTTTCAAAAGAAAAAGATCATTCACAAAAATGTATTGATTTGTTTTTACATCAAGATAAAATTGAATAGCGTTTCCATGATCATTTAGAAATAATAAAAACCAAGCGTTATAATGTTTAAATAAATTTGGGTTAATTTCTGCCGCAAATAAAAAATCATTTACAACATGTTCAATTACAATTACTGATTGTGAAACTGTTTTTTCCTTTAAAATATTTAGTGTTGAAAAAGAACAAAAATGGCAAAAAATAGTCGGAGTGTAAGAACGACAAACAACGCACGAACGATTTGTCACTTTTTTATACGTTTTTGCACTTGTTCGACATTTACTGCAGTGAAGAGTATTTTCAGGATCTTGACTTTTTATACTGAGAAGACATTTTTCATGAAAAACACAATAACATTCACCAGATAAAAGATCTCCATTGGTAAAATCTAAAATGCAAGCCAGATCTGAAGGTGTCACTTTACCGCACGCCACACATTTTAAAATGGATAAAGAACAAATATCAATCATTTTAGATAAATTTGGTGCTGGAATTTTAGGCGAAGAAAATGATGGAACACTTAGAGTAGCTTTTTCAAGAAACTGTGAAATGGTCGACGAACTTGTCCATGAACTACAAACCCTTGGATTTGATATTTATTTTTCAGATTCCATTTCAACAAATAAAACTTTAGTCATGAATATTACCCCACTCACGGATGTCACAGAAAGTGTTTCACATGAATTATTAAGTAATTTTGTTTGGCTGCCCAACAAAATGGGAATGTATTCGTTTAATAAAATCGCTATGCAAGGTGTAATTTTGCGGCAACTTTTTTTACAATTGGAAACAAATTTTGTTGCTTCTATGCTTGAAGATGAACCTGGAACTGAAAATTTTCATTTACATGTCATTCGAAAAGAAAACGCAAAAAAAACTGAAGAAAAATTAATCAAGCAACAACCTGAAACAAATTTTATTGAACATAGTTTACTATTTATTTCAGGAGTTTTACTTATTGCTATTTTGGCATTTTACACTAAAAAGGACTGGATTCCATTATTACAACAATGGGCTTAAAAGAAATTATTCGAAAACTTGCAAGTCCACTCGACTTTCCTATTCTTGTAACTGAAGAACTTCACCAAGTTCTTTCCGTACAAGGTTATAAAAAAAAAAAACTTACCACCCTTTTAAACGAGTTTGGTTGTTTTTCTTATGCAATACAACTTTTTTTTCCTTCTACGCGTGATACAAACTGGATATTAAATAATGCTGGTAAATTGCAATCACACATTCAAATTCCTGCAACCATTCAATTAAAACTTGTCCCTATAAATGATGCTGCTAGAAATATAGAAAGAGAAAGTGTTGATACTACAACTACCGAACAAGCTATTCGTAGCGGACGACAACTTCTTCACAATAAAATTTTAAAACTTAAAGAAACTTTCGCAGAAAATTCAGAGGCTATATGTGAAATTTTTGGCAGATTACAAATTTATTATCCAGCTTTCTCTACCTGGGAATGGTATCTTTGTCCATCAAGTGGAACAACCCTAAATTTACACATTCAACCTGTAGGATCTGTAAATCCTGACCTTTTTATTAAAGCTCAACAAGAATGCACAACCGCAAGAATTAATACTATAAATATTTACCCTTACACAATTGAAATTGTTTTTCATGCTTTTTCACAAATTGAACATTTACCTTATAACAGGTTGCATCGTAGAAAGTTCAAACCTTATTAATTGTCAAACTACAACTGCATGGAGCATGCATTTTTTAAAGCATGGCTAAATTTAAAAAATCTTCACACCGCTAACGGAAAAATTATTCTCGAAATGTTTTGGTGGCAATGGTCACAACAATTAGAATCAAACCACAATCATGTATTTGCCATGACTTATTATACGGAAATAAAAACATTACTAGACATTGGAATTACTCACGTCCAGCAATCAATTATTTCTCATCAATCCAAAAATCAATTTTTATTACGCCACATGCCAATTTCAAAATGCCTCAATCATTTTTATACCGTTATTACAATCGCCTACAACCGCAATATATTAAATCCAGTTTCTATTTTACAGAATTCAAATCAACAAATTCTTGATATTTTCGAAAAAAAATAATAAAATATTTTTCATGCATGTTTTTTGATTTAACCTTGAAAAGGCATATATTTTAGTAATACGTTACCTCAAAATATTTTTATAGCATTAAGCCATTCCTAAACGACTGTATAAATTTTGACCGCGAAAAAATAAAAAAACAACGGTTGTTACAACAACAGATCCGACCACTAGCCCAACAATAAGATAAATACGATTGTTGTCAGTGGATGTATCTGGTTGAGGGGTTGTTGTTATTGCTCCTTCGCAGGAAGAACCATAAAACCCCGGATCGCAGGTGCAGGAATAATCAGTTGTGTTGCGAATTCCATTATAGCATTTATTAGTACATCCTGTTCCATTCCAAAGTGGAAGAAATGCGGGATTATTTTTAATAGGCGAATTCGTTGAAAAATCAGTCGGCACAGAAATATTGACACACCAGTTTGTTAAGCTCTGATTGAAACTAGATGCATTGATAAACATTTCCTGCATTTCGGTCACACTTGATGTGTCCCATTTTGAGATATCCTGATTAAAGGAGGTTGCACCACCAAACATTCCAGACATACTGATCACACTTGATGTGTCCCAATCAGATATGCCCTGGTTGAAACTTAATGCACGAATAAACATTCCACCCATATCCAATACACTTGATGTGTCCCAATCTGAGATATCCGAGTTGAAAGAATATGCAAAATAAAACATATTTGTCATACTTGTCACACTCGATGTTGTCCAATTAGAGATGGACGAGTTGAAACTTAATGCATATACAAACATTCCAGACATATCCAATACACTTGATGTGTCCCAATCTGAGATATCCGAGTTGAATGCAATTGCATAGTAAAACATTCCAGACATATCCACTACACTTGATGTATCCCATTTTGAGATAGATGAGTTGAAATCGAATGCACCTTTAAACATATAATACATATTTGTCACACTTGATGTGTCCCATTTGGAGATATCTTGGTTGAAAGAAGTTGCATAGTAAAACATAGAATACATATTTGTCACACTTGATGTGTCCCATGTGGAGATACTGTGATTAAATGTTGGTTTCTTATAAAACATTTTAGTCATATTCGTCACACCGGTTGTACATGATGTCGTAAAATTTTCAAAAGTATTATTATCTCTGTATCTTTCCAGCATCGTCTGATTCACTTTTGTGAAGGTTATATTTAATTCTGTCACATTAAATCTTTGTCCAACAATTTCATCCGGGCATTGCACTATTCCAGTAACATTGTCATACGAATAACCCCTCACAAACAAGGGGCCCCCAACAACAAAAACTAGAAATAAAAGATGCATAGTGACCAAAAATTATAGTACAATATTTGCGTATATAGTAAGAAAAAAATTGAGGTATCAAATTTATAAAATTCGACGACAAATTTTTTTCTTTAAATTTTTTTGGTATTTTTTTTAAAAAAATGTCCAATTTTTTATTTTTCATATTTATTTTTTATTTTTGCAGAAAAATTAAATTAAATTTGAAGCAAAAAGAAATTCGGTATCCGTAGAAATTATTTGTGGTCCTGGTAAAATAGTTAGTGCTGTTGAATTATTGAAAGGAAAATTATAAAGCAGAGTAAATAATAAAAATCTGTTGTAATATTGTTTGTCACCAAATTTTAAAATTGGACAATTAATTTTAAACTGTTTTGACGATGATAAAATTGATGTAGGAATTTGTTGTAACTCATCACCGAATTTTCCTTCTAGAGAAAGACTTAAATTTGAACCTGGACCATAAAATGTAAAAGGATCTCCGCGGTTAAGCATTTCCAAAAAAGGTTGACCAAAAGTTGCATGTTTTCCAATGACGTGAGGAACACCTGCTAAAATAATTTGTTGTTTTAATTTTTGCAAATATTGTAACTCATTGACAGTATAAAAATTGGCAGGCCATGCAACAACTGTATGATTTGGATTTTCTTGTAGGTAAAGATTGAGATTTGAAAATGGAATCGTATTTACACCAGGAATAGAAAGTTTTTCATTATCGGAACGAAAAGCATGTACAAATCCATGTGAGACCCATTCTGTTTCAATGAATATTTTTTTGACAAGTGTTAAATCAAAAACGGAAATAACCACTAATCGAAATTTTGAAGAAGAAAAATTATCAATATTAAATTTAGGTAGTAATGATAAATCTTCAATTTGTTGTGTTGAAATAATTTTTTCCAGTAAATTAAATTTAAATGTTCCAAAAATTCGATATAATAAAGCATGTGCTAAAAGTTTTTTGAGTATAGCTGGTTTTACATTTAGGCCGAAATCGATTGGATCAATAATTTGTAATTCAATATTTTGTGTAAAAAGCAGTTGAATATTTCTAGTTTGAAATTCTTCAATTTTTTTGGTCCAATTTAATTTCTTTTGAGAAAAAAATTTACAATTAAAGTATTTAAAAAATAAAAGTTCAGATTTGGTAGTTGTAAATGCAGCTAATAATCCATTAACCAAGATTGAAAAATGTTCATCGACTTGAAATTGTAAATGTTTGAGTAAAGGTTTTGCATGTTCTGCATAAAAAAAACCGTCGCCGCTCCAAGTTGCAAGATTGGCTGCACATTTTTTACAAACAATTTCGGTCCAAGTTTCAAAATAATCTTTATCAACTTGACTTTGAGTAAGAATGGTACTTGTCGCACAAAGTGTTACGTGCTTTTTATGACTGCATTGAAAAGTAGTAAAATCAGTCAATTCATTTTTTCTTTTTCTCTTTTTGGAAGGAATTGATTTACAAAGATCTTTTTTTGGCGAGGAGATAGTAAGTTTTTGTAAAAATTCTACGACTCGATTTGGCAGAACTATATTTATCCAATTAAATATTAATGTCCAGGGAATTGCAATAACTGTTTGATTTTCGTCAAATTTTAAATGCGTTAAATCAACCTTTATTGAATACATGTCTAATAAATTTGAGTCATAAGTAAAAGTTACAAAAGGTGGTGCATTAAACCAAATTTGGGTGTCTGGATCAGGTTGTGGCCATTTGTACTGAACGTATTTATTTCCTGCATGATTTTTTTTGTAAGGTTGACCACTAAAAGCAATGATATTACAAGTGGTCATGGTTGTATTGTGCCTTTTAAGTTAAATGACAGCATTTTACAAAATGTGGATTTTTATTTTATTATTATTTTTACTACAATTTTTTTCTGCTTTAGTTTTTGGATTAATAAAAAACCAATATTTATTAAATTCTGACGAATGTTGTTTTTATACAGAAAATGAAATTTGTGAAAAAAAAATTCAAGAAAATTTAGAAATTTTTTATTCTCCTGTTTTTGGTTTACAAACTTTATACATTATTGCGACAATTTTTTTTTATCTTACTTTATTTTTACGATGCGCTACGCTACCTGAAAAAATTTCATTTTTACAAGAATCTTATACGACAAAAGGAATTGGACTAATAACATTTTTATCAGCGTTTTTATTTGGTCTAATTGCTAACTTATTTTTTACATCTGGTTTTGATTTTCCTCTCACATGTACCCCTGCATCAAAAAATGTAATGGAATCTATAACTATAAATTCACTCTTTATAAAAATATTAGCTATTGCATTATATTATTGTTTTATTATTTCAGAATCAGATCTGATACAAACAACTTATCGGACGGTCGTTGAACATCCAGAAGAACACGTTGTCTCCGAAGTTTAATTCAAGGAAGTTGTTTGAGTGCGTTGCGCATGGTACGAAGTTCGCGAAAAAATTCATCTTCGGAAGGAGTTTCAGTTGTTTTTGAGCGTGATGCATTGACGATGACTGGTTTACTTTTCAGATCTTTCATAATTTCGTCCATATCCTCATCACCACGTTTACGTTTTGCGATATTATTTGCAGCAGCAGCCAAAATAAATTGATTTGCAGTTGCCGTAATGACTGGATCTTTTTTCCAGTCTTCTGGTGTTCGTTGAGGAATATTTCCAAAACAACTTGGACCAAGTTCATTTAAAGCGGTAGCGGTTGCTTCTTGAACCAAGTTCATAGCCTTTTCAAGTTCCATTAAACGTTTTTCATTTTCTGCAACTGCAACTGAATTAGCCTTTACACTCATTCGTTTAATAATTCCAGCAACATCACGAAAATTAGTTTGTTGCTCTTCGTTTAAAGATTTATAGAATGCTTCGACGGGTTGATCTGATCCAGTTTCTGTGTCTGTTACTTCCGCAGCGTTTTGCAAATTTTCAAGGTCGGCCATGATGTTGTAAAATGATGATTTACGACTTGCGGATATGATTCGGTTTATAGCACTTCCAGTTCGGAGACCCTGTATTGTGAAACTTACTTCTAGTGGTTCAATTTTTCCATTTAATACGGCATGGGTTAAACTTATTTCGCCGAGCGCGCCACCTTTTTTTATTAATTTCATTTGAAAACTTGATATACTTTTTGTATCAATTTCAATTTCCACCATCCACATATTTCCTTGCCGCCAAAATTTTGTGACCGTTCCCAGTACACCTGGTCCACGTGCATGTGCAATAACTTCGGGTAAAATATTCCAAATATGTTCAGCTGTTGCAGCAATATTTTTTTTCTTTAACAATTGGCGCGCAAGTTGAAGTGAACTAGGTAAATTTTTATGAAGTTCAATTAAGGCCATCCGCATATTTTCGCCTGATAATTCTTTTCGTCTTTTTTGAATAAGATGTACAGCTTTCATAGTGTCATGATGGTAAGCTGTGACTGGTAATCCAACCATTTTTTGTTTAAATTCTTCACTGGACAAAACTTCTTCCGCAATATGAATGGAAGGATCAAAATAATTGTCATGTTGACTTATACTTGTCGGATGCACAATGGCTTCAAGTTTCATTTTACCTAAATCTTTTTATTTCTAAAAATTAAAAAATACACTTATAGTAATAATGTTAAATCTTGATCAGTTTATCATTTGTATGGACGACGCAAAAACAAAAAATCAAGAAGTAAATATTATTCATAAAAGTACTTTTGTTGAACCTGACCCAGCTTTTCACTTGTTAGAATTAGAATCACAAAATGTTGTTTTTATTGTCTCATTTCCCATAAATCGAGATGTACGTGGAATGCAAGCATTAGCATCTACCAGCACACTCAGTCCTTTTCCAGATTTAGGAACAAGAACCTGGGAAGGAACGTTACTTACTTATGGTAGTGGAAGAGTTGTTTGTACTGGCCACAAAACTGTGCATGAAGCTATTGTAAATATAAATGCTTTGTCGCGAATTTTTTCTTTAGATTTAGATCAACCCATAAATATTTTTAAAGGCGAGTTAACAAATTTAGTTGCGTCTGGAAGATTAAATTTTGAATTAAGTCGAGACAAATTACGAAAGCAACCTGGTGCTCGATTTACTTCAAAATTTGATGGGACTTTATTTAATGCTCTTCGAGATAATGGAAAAGATATTCGCGTAAGCGTTTTTCAAAGTGGTCGATTTAATATTCCAGGTTTAACTAATGTCGAGGAAGCAAAACAAGCTCTTGTGCAAGCATTCACTTCTATAAAAAATAGCAAAAAAACTGAAATTTCAAAACCATCTTCTGATAATTATCGAACCGGAAGAAATACAACACGTAAACGAAGAAGGGTACGTGAATGGTAAAATAAATGTATTGTTATATAAACCAAAAGAAATAAATATCTATAAAACTTTTAAAAAATGCCAGAAAAAAGTTCCACACAATTTCAAATTGAAGAAGCTTTATCCCGTATCTTTTCATTCGGGATCGGTATTTTATGGGCAACTTTTTATTCTCTTGTTTTGTCAGTTATTGGGTATGGCGTCGGAACTATTTATGCGCCTTACAATGGAACTATTTCAAGTGATGCATGCGACCAAATTTTTCTTTACATAACTTTACTTATTGCCTGGCTATTTACAAAACGTCCTGATCATGCTATGGACGTTTATGAAAAATTGACTGAAAGTATACACGACATTATGTTGACGTTCTTACATTGGTCAAAAAAACTGCCAGAAAAAAGTAAAATAAAAAAAAAAATATATGATTCTGAAGAACTATTTTGTATTGATGAATTTTATAGTGTTTACATTTATGTCATTACCAATATATCAACACATGAAAATTCGTACAAAAGAGCTCCAGAACCCAAAATTGACGAAGCCTCTTCCAAAAATGCAAGAAAAATAATAGATGCATTTACAAAATTTAAAATTGCCCAAAGATTAGCAGTTCCTGTAGCCTTACATTCCATGTGTATTATTTTCACGTTTATTTTTCATGGTGTAGCGGTACCAATAATCTTGCAAAGTCATGACATGAGTGTAGAAGGAACTATTTTTGCAAATGCGTTTATGGCTTTTTTTACGACGGGTTGTCTTTTAGTTGCGATACAATTTGAGCGGCCGTACGATAAAGTCATTTCACAAAGTTTTGGTTCACAGATAAAAGAACTTCACTATTTTTACAATAGTATAAAAAAAGTCATTTCGGCAAAAGAATCCTTTATTGAAAATAATTATGCAAATATTCACGAACAACCTTTTAAGTGCATACGATACAAATCAATTTTTATAGATTCCTTTGGTATTGGGGAAATTGAACCATCTACCGTCCTATATGACCCACCTAAAGTTTTAGAGAGTGATTTCGAAGGAGCGTGTAATACTGAACTGAAAATAAACGGCCAAGAAACGGCATTTGGTCATGGAAAATTTGTTTAATGTAGAAACTAGACAGGATGAAGATACAAATTTATGCAACTGTTTAAAACTTGCGCCTTCAAATAAAGTAACTCAACATAGTATTTTATGCCCTAAACCCTACTTGCTTACAACCCCCTTTGATTTTCTTGCATCTATTCGCGATCCGTGTAAATTTTATTCAAATGAACAAACTGTACCAAGAATAAGTTCAGCTAATCCCTTTACACAATTTACAGCAGAAGAGATAGAACATGATCCTGGATTTGAAAGAATTGACAGATTTATGTCAATTTTAAATTTTATTCGTAGTAATGTTCAAGGGTGTACTATTTTTTATATGGTAACGGATGACCTTTTACGGCACATGTTTGCACAACTCTTACCGGTGATAGTTGGCGATCGACGATTTAATGAAACACCAAGTAAGTATTTTAAATATGCGCAATTAAAACCCGTCCCAGTTCGATCGTTTATTACTACTGCTAGACAAATTGGAAAAACAACAACAATGGCAATTGTTGTTGCCGCTTTAATTTGTGTCGCCGATGGAATGGATTTATGTAAAATATATGCACGAACACAAAATCAGGCAGTTAATTTATTAACTGAATTAAAAAGCATTTTTTTTCGATTACCTATGCATTTACGACCGGCGGAAATTTTAAAACAAAACGAAACTGTTTTAAGTGTAAAAAGTGATTACAATGGATTAGCCACAACTATAACTGCTGCACCTGGAAATGTTGAAGGTATTCGAGGACATAAACCACGTGTTATTGTTGTTGACGAATATCAATTTACTTTACCTGAATTTTGGACACAACATATTTGGGCTTTAACACAAGTTACATCGCGCGTTTTAATTTGTGCAAGTACGCCAGGCGAACCTGGTTCTTATATGGCAGCTGAAACAAACAAAATGAAAAATAATCCAATTCAATATCCTGAAAGTTGTGTACTTGATTTTAGTTTAGTTTGTCAAAAACATCGAAATGACGATACCCCGATGCTTTGTCGATGTAAACTTGAAAATTTACCACCCTGGAAAAATGTTGCTGCTATCAGACAAGCACAAGGACAATATGGGGATGGAAATAGTTCAGATTTTATTCAAGAAGTTTTAGGTGAACCAGTTTCTTCAGGAACAAGAATTTTTGATCCAAAAAAAATTGCAAATACTTTTACAGCGCCTGGAATATTACTTTTAAGACCACCACAAGGAAATGTGATCTATGTGGCCATAGATCCAAGTGGTGGTGGTGAAAGTGAGATGGCGATTGCAACAATGCTTTACACTTATGAAGGACAATTACTTATTCTTTCACTTGATTCTGCGATGACAAAAAAATTAGGTGCTGTTGATATTTCAAATTTTGTTCGACAACATTTAAGAAATGTTCGAAATCATATGTTTACACAAAATGTTGTTTTTGTTCCCATTGTTGAAGATCAAGGAGGTGTTCCCATAGCTCAAACAATATGTGATATTTTTAGTGAGCCAGAATTTAGTCCGGCTATTTATTTAGTGGGTCATAAAGTCGATGCTTCCTGTCGAAGTGATGGTGTACCCACTACAAGACCCATTAAAGAAAATATGGTTTTTTTAATTGAAAGTTTATTAAATGATGATCGAATTAAATTATTTTCTGAAATGACAACTACGGGTTCACGAAATGCAGCTTCTTTTTTTGGAAATTCTTCACCAATAGACTTAATCCAACTTTTACAAACACAACTTGGAAATTTATTTTTTGATGAAAAAAAACACATAACAGGAAAATTGGGTCCTGGGTTTAAAGATGATCTGGCTATGGCATTAATGCTTGGCGTGTATTGGAGCAATAAATTACGGTCTTCAAATCCTGCATTAGTCACAGGTCAAGTTGCATTAATCCCGGTTTACAATTAAAATAAATTTATAATAACATAAAAAAAGCGAAGATCCAACTGAAACAATCGCACTTACTATTAAAATAAGATTGGAAATACCAACAGCATAAAATAAATAAAAAAATCCACCTAAAAGGCGTAAAATAAGTGACAGTCCATTAAAATTTTTGACAATTCTTAATTTATATGTTGTCCATAATTGAGGAACATTGTTTAATAATGTGCAAATTAATCCAAGAATGCCAAAAATATTATATACCGTAGATATATTCTTGTCAAAAATACTATCCATTTTAAATCAAACCAAGTCGTCCAGCTAAAAGTATAGCTTTTCCCTTTGACAATTCTTGACGCGTATATTCTGATGGAAATATTGGATACCGTTTTAATAGTTTACGGCCTTTTACAAATGGTCGTATTTTTTCATATGTACTTTTTTGTAATATTATTCTTCGATGACCCATTTTGGAATATGATAAAGTGACAAAAATAAATAATATATTATTAGGAAATTTCTCAGAATTTTTTTGGGTTTTTTTTCATAATTTTTTTTAGAATTATTTTAGAATTATTTTTTTTTCAGAATTTTCTCAGAATTTTTTTGGGTTTTTTTTTATAATGTTTTAGAATTAGTGTTGAGACATATTTTCTAGTTTTTTTAGAATTATTGTTGAGAAATCTCCTTTGGGGTATGAAAAATTATACATTCTTGGTCATTCAGCCTATTGAAATATATGCGCATATCTGTCTAGCAATAAAAAAATTAAACGATGAATTTTGGAGAACGATTTGGTGTGGCGTTAGGGGTCATCATTTTCTGTGATTTTATTTGGATTTCTGTAAATGTCATAAAAAATTGGGGAATCTACTTTAAAGTAAAAGATACGTTTGAAATAAAAAATACGTCTGAAGTAACATATATGTCAAAGAAAATATGGTTATTGATTAGTTCTTCAATTATATGCTGGGTTGCAAGTGCATTATATATTGCAGGACATCCATATGATGATGTTGGTACGGCATTTGGAGAAGGAGCTTGGCTGGGTAGTTTAGTCTACGCAGTTTTTAATTTAACAACTTCGGTTGTTGCACCAAATTGGCGAGAGCATGGCTTCCTTCTTCCCATTGTGGATACAATGTGGGGCACCATCTTATTTGGAAGCGCATCTGCTTTTGTATCTGCAGTGAGTTAAAAAAAATAAAGTTTTTCTTCGTGTGTGGGTTGCAAAAAAAATTTGTGCTATAAAAGATAAAAAATAGTAAAGAGATTATTTACCATGCTTTCAGAATTTTTACAGAATGGAAATTTGTCCGCATTTTTAAGTCCTAGTATAACTCCAATAATTGCCTTGACACCACCAGACAGAAAAGAAGAACAATTGTCTCTTTTTTTAAAAAGTGGAAACCTTGTCAACTTTTTACAATCAAAACGGGAAATTGTAACCATAGAAAAACCAGTTCCGGAAAAGAGTCCATTAGAAATTCTAAAAAATGAAAAATATAAATTAGAAAACGACCTCAAAAAATTAAAAGAAGAAATTGTTTCCCTAAATAATAATTTCGAAAAGAAAGAAAAAAATCTGGAAGAAGAAAAAACCCAAAATAAATTACAACAACAAAGAATAGAGGAACTGCAAAAAGAAATAGATCTTAAGAAATTAGAACTAAATAAACTTCAGTCACCTACGCCATCGGGAAATCTTAGCTTCCCGTCACAACCTACCAACACATCCGAGCAACCAAATATTTTATCAAGTAATGGGGAACAACCATTACCTCCGCCATCTTCATCCGGGCCACCACCTCCACCGCCACCTCCACCACCACCTCTACAACAAAAAAGTCAAAATGAAAATTCAAAACCTAACTTTGGAGAAGGGATCAGGAATTATTTTTCGGGCATGACAACAATGACAAGTAATTCGACAGAAGAAACTGCCCAGCCAACTCAAGAAAAAGAAACAAATAAAGTCGATGGTAAAAAAAACAAAGAATTTATGATACTGTACATGCAAAAAATAATTAGCAATACAGATTATGGAAAAAAACTCGAGATTCCTGTAACGACCATATCTAATGATTTCAATGGGGCAACATCTTTAGAAGAACATCTTTCTAAAATTTCGTCAAGTGAAATCGCGAACAATTTTTTAAACTATAATAGGGAATCGTTATTATCTGTAAAAGAAGCCTTAGGATTAGCAACCTCGGATTTTACAGGAATAAACAAGTTAGGATCCATAAATGGACTTATATTTAATGTTCTTGATTATAACCCCGAACAAAATCCCAGCAACGATACTTCATCCCAACAAAAAGATGACGATGAAAACGATGCCCAACGTACCAAAACCCTAAATTCACTACTAGAAAAATGCAACGAAATATTTACATTTAAGACTACAAAAATTACGCAGAAGTTAATTGTATCGTTTGATAATGATTTAAAAAAAAAAACTGAATATGAGCTTTCTATTGAAAAAAAAGAAAAAATTATTTCACAATTTAGTAGTCTTGTAACTGACGAAACTCTCTGTAAGATATTAGCTGTAGTCATGGTTTACTTTACAATCGAAAGTAACGTAAAAGTCTTTACCAAATTTAAACCCTTATCAAGCTGCTTCCAATTTTTTAAAACTGCTGGAAGGTTGCGTTTATTCTATTTAAATCATAAAGAAGAATGTGACTTAATGATAAAATTACATGAAGCACATAAAAATTTAAAAATTGATGAAGGCGATTTAAAATTAATTACATCGACTCCTGGAAATGAAAAATTTGAAATATTATCAGCTGAAATTAAAACATTAAAAGAGAAAGAAACAAAAATAGTTTCAAATTTATATAAATTATTTGAATTATTTTCTAATAATTTTCGAAATGCGATTATTGATTATTTTAAAGTCCGAGAAGGTACCATATCTGAAGAAGAAAAGCCACCTGCTAATTTATTTGACAACTTTACTTTAGGTAACAAAGGGGAAGTTTTTTTGGAGGAATTTATTAAATCGTTATATAATATTATAAACCTCCCTTGGACAAAAGAGAGTACAAAATGTGGAGTGAATATATTAGCGCAAGATAATGTAGAAGTCATGCAATGTAACGCCGAGATACCAAAATATTTGGATAAAGGTCAAAGCGCGTGTATTGACCAATTTAATGCAGCCAATAAGTTATTATTTGAAAATAATCACATTAAGGTTTTGAAAAAACCATGCAATTCATGAGTATAAAATATATATTTTGGTCACCAATAAATTCGGATTGTTTTAATAATATCTTCTTGCTATAAACAATAGTTAAGCACCCTAGAAAGCGAGGTGAATATATTCCTAAGATATAAATTTATTTTTATGGAACAATGTCACTTTTAAATTTATGGTCATTAGGCCATTTTTTCTTTTGGTTTAGTGTAGCATGTTTTGTTACGCAAAGTGTGATTATTTTTATAGTCCTTTTTCTGCTTTCGATTTCATGGGAAGCTATTGAAATTGCGCTTCCCGATGATTTTTCTTACGAATCTTGGGAGAAAAAAGGCATGGATGTAGTAATAAATATTGCCGGATTTCTCTTTGGTACATTTTGTAGATGGTTATGGCTGTGCTTTCGTCGAAAAGATGTTTAACCGTTTTAGGGCTCGTTAAATTCCATCTTCATGCTATTAGGATCTTCCAGCCTTTGTAATAAATCCTGTGGAATGCGTTCGTCACTATTTCTTAATTTTTCTATAGTCATTTCTGTCGTAGCTTTTAATATCTCGTTTAACTTATTAAACCGAGTTTCAAGTAAAGTGTCTAATTCTTTAGATACAAAACTTGCTACGGCTGGATAACGCTTAAATAATTTTGCATAACCCTTTAATCTGAGTTCATATTTGGCCATCAACATTTCCATTTTTTCCTTTTTTTCCTCATACGGTAAAAAGTATGCTCCAATATTAGCAGCGGGTGGATATGGAGGTAACCTCTCCGGTGGCGTTCCTGGCACAAACGTACCTTCTGGAGCATGTTTTCTTGGAGAAATGGGAGATTTTGGCGGTGGATTTAAAGAATCTTGTATTTCTAATTCAAGTTGTTGATTTACAAACCGAAATATATCAAATTTGATGTTTAAATCTTTTGACTCGATACCGTCAAGAAAAGAAGCAAATTGCAGTCCTACACCAGGATAAGCTTGTTTTTTAAATTCTATACTATTCTCATACCATCGAGTTACTTCTTGCAATAATAATGTTATGTCTGCAAGCAGGTTTGTATAATAATCATAATTTTGATCGATTGAATGTAAGGAATCATCGCGTGAAAAAATTATGTCTTTATTGTAAAGAGTTTTATAATAAAGTGAATATTTTTCTTTTGATACATTTATCCAATCCTGAAGATCAAGTTCTTTATCAGAAGGTTTTTGTCTTTTTGATGGAGGATTCATTTTTTTATTTTATATTATTTTTTTGTTTTGGCTTATACACACATTACACTTTTCGTCAAAAACTATTGAAAAAAATCTAATATCATAAAAAAAGCTTCCTATACTCTGATGTTTTTAGGTTACATAATTTATTTTTATTGTTTTTCTATTGCTTTGTGGTTTTAAAAAGCTCAATTTAAAATTAAATTTTAAGAATTGGGTTTGATTATTTTTTTAGAAATTTCTGAAAAGTTTTTTTAGAAAAAAAATTTTTTTTATAAAAATTATTTTTTATTACCTATAACAGGTAATTTTTTTGGCATTTTGGCAAGTGATTATGATTACAACCATGGCTAAGAGGTATCTTATGGAAGTAAATAATTAAATATTGTATTCTGGACAAGGTCAGGTTTTTGACGTTTTGGGAATGGTGGCATTGAGTCCGGGTCTTGCTCTGAGTCGCTGCTAATACATATAGGATACTTTGCTAGCCCAGCTCTTTCCGCATTTATTCGGTTAAGTTCTTCGCGAATTTTGTAGCAATTCTTGACGATGGTATTAAAAACATCAAGTGTGACATATGGTTTTTCATCCTCCCAATATTCAGAGCCATATTCAAGAAATAATTCTTCGCCTGCTTGAATTTCTTTGTCCGTATTCAAATAGCCATTTTCTATCACTTTGACATTATTTTTAAAAGGATCGCATGCATCATTAATAAGTGCCGTCCAATTCATGTTTTCACTAATATTTTTTAAATGTTTAGGGTCTACAGAAAATTTTGCGACAAGTTCTTCGTGTCTTGTCAGCTGAGAATTTGTAGGATAAACGCAATAGTAATCTACTTTGTCCATCTCATCATTTCGCACCGGAATTTTCATGGTGTAATTCCTTTGTTTTTCACTTAATTTCGATTCTTCTTCGTAATCCGATCGGGAGAGTGCACCCGCTCCTAAATTTATTTTTTTCTTAAGAACTTTTGCGTTGAGTACTGGTAATGGCCCACCATAGGATCCGATAACTTTGCCTTTTGGAATAGTATCGGCTGCAAAAATACCAAGACCTGCATTAGGTATAGTTGACATTCTAATTTCTAATTTAACTTTTAGGAAATCAATAGCAGGAAGTTTTTTATTTACTTCTAAAATTTTAAATGCATCCAATTTAGTTTGGTCTTTTTTGCTCCGTGCCTCAATATACTCTGAAACCAATTCATTTACAATGAGAGGATAATCTTTAGGTTGTCCTCCCGCATTTGGAAAAATATTTAGGGTTTTCAAATTTTGCACTAAACCGTTAATTGACATTTCAGTCAAGTTTGACAGAAATTATAATATTGATCAGTTTGATAATGTAATGGTAAATAGGTATGGGTATTTAGGATAAGGATTTTATTTTATTACATGGCCAGCCAACTATTTTTGATTTCTTGGTGAAGAATGTAATAAAGGTTTATTGTGATAACATTTTAGTCATCGTATATTTAAGAATATACACATCTCTTTTTAATATTATAATGCGGTTATATCATTTATTTTTGTTTGGAATTCTTCCATCGTTTACTTTAGGCCATGCTGGCGAAATTCATGACTTAAAAATAGGATGTCCAAGTTCTATTTTTGCCGGCCCAGTTTTTAATGATGTGTTTTATTATGCCGATTTTGGTAGTCGAAAAATAACCTTTTATAATATTTCAAGAAAAGAAAAAGTACACAATTGGCAATTAGAAGAAGGTGATTATATTTTATTAGCCCCAGATCCAATAAAAACAAAAAATGTTTTAGTTTTCAATGTACAGGGATATAATTTAAGTGTCGCAGAACTAAATGACACAACCGATACTTTATTTTTTCAGAACATTGATAGTTCTTGTGGATTAGCATTAAAATCTCGACAATTTGAAGAAGAACTATTTTTGCTGGATTTAACAAGCGGCCAAATTTCTATTTTTGAAAAAAATAAAACCTGCACCCCTGCATTTAATTCAAGTATAAACACAAAATTGCGACAAATGATTAAGGGGTATGGAAAAAATCAGGATTACTTAACCGTGTGGAGTTTTGCCGTAACAGAGTCACATTTTTATTTTTTAGGCTGTACAACAAACATCAGTAAAAGTTTTAGGGACATAGTAACAATCATTTCAATGCACCGAACTTCATTCGACTTGAAAGATCTTGGTCTTGATCTTATGCAAAATATTGATATAGAAAATCTACCTGTTTTTCATGGATATGGTGACATATTTTACAAAAAGAATTCGAATAGTTTATTTCTTATCAATGGTGAAGGATACATGATGAGCGGCATGCAGGATAAAAATACAATAAAACAATTTTCAGAAATGTCAAAGCAATCACAATCTGAAAAGAGTTTCAATGGAAAGTTGTTACAAATACCTATTGATGATCCCATGAAATTAAAAATTTGTGGCGTAGGTTTTCGTCATCCATATATGAATTTTTTTGATGGAAATAAATTTTTAGTTGCTGATGTTGGCGAAAATTCGCGGGAAAAAATAGTGTTTGCAGATTCAACATGTACACATACAGAAAACTTTTTATGGCCAGTTTTTGAAGGTACACTATTGCGCAGACCCTGGATTGAATTATATGAACCAAGTGAAAAAATATTTCCTACACTTGAAGAACAACATTGTGAAAAATGGGTAGATACAAATGATCCACCACTTTTATTAATTTGCGGAATTTCACTTTTGTCCATTACCTTATTTTTTTTGTTACTTAAAAAAGATTTGATTACGGTGAATCTATGGAATGCACTCAGCGTTGCTTTAGTATTTGCATTTATTTTAAGTCCAGATATTGCAATTTTAAACATAAATCAAAATACTTATCGGGTGAATAATTTATATTATATGGAAAATAACAATTTTCATTTTTATCGGTTTCATGATTATATTGATCCTTTTTTTTTATCGCTTATCACCACTCTTTTACTGTTATTATTTCTTGGTATTGCTTTTGGAAACAAAAGATATATTTACTATACTGCGCTTTGTTTTATCAGTATATGTGGGATTCTGGGAATTTCGTATGTTGTCTTTTTCCTAAATTCACATTGGGAAAAGATTCGCAGTAACTTATTTCTTCTGTGGTTTGCAATTTTGTTTTATCTTATCTCGATAAAAAAATTATCATCAACTGATTATAAGTTATTGACTAATTTTTATAAAAAACCAAAAATTCAAAAAATATAAAAAACTGTAAAATATTTTTTTAAAAAATCAAAAAAAAATAAAAAAATAAATGAGGACAAAACTCAACAGAAATTTGTTAATGCAGGTAATTGTGCATTTTCCGTTACTCAAGGATTGCACAAAAATCACCGAGCAAAAATTGACGCGTACAGATCACGAATAAATTCATTAGCTTTAGGGTATTGTTGGATATTGAATATATACCTTTTTAAAAAATTGATAGAAAATAAAAAAATGGTAGAAGCTACCTATGTTATAACTGGACTTCTAGCTTATAGAGTTATTAAAAAAAATGGTGTTGGAGGAATGGATCGTCCTGTGCAAAAAGAATGGAGTCATCTTCACGCTATTATAATTATTGGTCAAATATTTTTTGTGTTGGGCCAACATTTTTTATTAACTACACCTTCAACTTTATTGATACCAGATTGGGCTATTTTAATTTTGGTTATTATAAGCTTATTATTGTCAGATGCCCAAGACGTGGTTTTTAAAAAGAGACCTCTTTGGTTATATACATTTATTTTATTAGAATATATCACCTGGTCTACACTTTCTTTGACTGCTTTTATTAGCGGTCAATTTGCATCGGGAACATTACTTTTACTTTCGTGTTTTTCAAAAGTGGCAGATTTTTTACATTTGTATAAATTGACTATTGCTTCAAAAGGATCTTAAATTTCTTCCATAAGAATAAGTAACTTTTGAAGTTCAGTTTCTGCTTGTTCACGACGCGAAAGAATTAAATGTTTTTCTGCATTTAATTCATGACGTGTATATGTATAAACCATACGAGCTTCAAGGCAACAAGCTGCACTCGCAACAACACGTTCACAATTTTCTACGCTTGCTGGTACTTTTTGTAAGATTTTTTTTAAATCATATTTATCTTCACAGCCCTTTTTTCTGTTAATTTCAGTTTGTAACATTTCTAATTCTGAACGAACTCTATTTGAAACAAAAAAAATACTTTGAAGATGCCATTGAATGCCTTGCGCTGCAACATAGATGGGTTCAATAATATTATTTACCGTTCGAATTTTACTCACATGCAATCCTTGTATAATTTTAATAAATTTTTTGTAATTTGTTTCTGGTTCATCCGGACGAAGATCGATAACATCAAATGTTTTAACTAATTTATCTATACGTTTATTTAATTCCTTATATGAACCAGAAGAAGCTAAAATTTGCATAGTGGTGACATTTTGTTCTCTTGACAATGGAATATCTTCAGTCATTTTTTTATAATCTTTCCAAACTTCAAAACCTGTAATGCCCACTTCTTTTCCATTTTCTACGTAAAATTTAAATTCGCTTCCGTCCATTAATTTAAAAACTTGATTTGTTGAAATGGAATGATCATCTTCATCCTGGTAAAAAACATCAAACCAAAAACATTTTTCATTCGTATCCACCGGACAAAATTTTATTTTTTTTGCTTTATGAAAGGGCATTCCATCTTCCTGCGGTAAAACTGTTCCTGGAAACGTAACATTGATATTCTGTTTGCCAGAATGCAAATTTGAAAAGTCTTCCGCAGAATACCGTTCAGAGCTCATGCCTCCTATTTCAGTAGTCCCCGAGTATGCCATTTTAATTTTATGATTTTATTGATGGATGTGATATGGGAAAATATCACGGTTGACGAAAAATCAGTCAAGTTGTATTTGATAATTTAAATCGGTTGATGACGTAAAATTCCAAGTTATGAAAATATTCCAAACAATGAGAGAAATATAGATATTTTTTATTTTTATTTCATTAAAAAAGATCTAAAATAAATATGAAAAGTTTTAAGGTAACAGAATTTTCTAAACACAAAAAAATATTTGAGAAAAAAATCAGGATACCAAAAAATATAGTGCGTTTTTATCAATTCGTAGAAATAAATCTATAAGGATTATTATCTACGAGTTGATAATATTTTAAATGCCCACATATATAATTATTTACCATCATAGGAAGTTTGGTTGTAAAAGCACTGTTTGAAAGAAAAAATGTCATAATATTGTTTCGTACTGAAGATGAGGAATTGTTTTTGACTAATTCAGCATGTCCCTCCGGGTTCCAAATTGCCATGGGGTTTAAATTTTTGGTTATTTTTTTTCCTCCTAAAAAAAGGTATTTCCCATCAGGAGAATAGGCACAACATGAAATTTTATCGGCTTCCTTTTTTGCTTGTTTTATGGTTAGGGCATGCAATTTCCCATGATCCCAGGGATCATAATCCTCGAGTTTAACCTGATAAAAATGTAATCCCGAATTCAAAGAACAGGCACAAAAATATTTTTCATCTGTTGAAATAGATGAAACATATCCCTCAATACGATCTAATAGAATATATTTATCATTTTGTTTAGTATCAAATAAATATACGTCGCTCATAAGTCGCTGATACTCGGCACTTATGGCATAAATATAATTTGAATCTGGTGACATACACAACGTGCTGAAACTAGAACCACATCGAGTCCGAAGAATGCCTTTCTCTTCAAAACTCATTGAGTTAGTAATATAGATATTGCCATCCGCAGAAGACGTATAAAAATCATTCCCGTCATTTGAAAACAAAACGCTTGTTATTGCAAGATCATATTCATGCTCATATAAAAGAGGCGGTTCTTGGTTTTCTGTAATATTAAAGAGTCTTACAAATCCATCGCCGAACCCAGAAAGAATTTTTGTTCCGTCTGGGGAAAACTTAACACTATTAACAACAACGTAGGGATCAAAATTACCGTCGGGTTCTTTTAAAGTTTTTTTCAACTGTATATTTTTTAAATCATAAAGTTCTATTCTACCGTCAATAAATCCCGCGCAAATAAAATTGGAAGAAATTGCTACGCTGGTTACTATATTATCTGCAGTAATCTTAAAAAGGTGTTCTAAAGGAAATTCGTTATTTAAATTGAATACCCAAATGTAATTGCTTGCACGGCAGGTCGCTCCCAAATAACTGCCATCAAAGGAAAAAGTAAAATTTTCAATTGGGAGGTCAGCTTCATCTACTAGAACACCAGAAGAATGGATTTGTAAATCCTCCATTTCTTGAGTTAGATGTTTAACATAAAGTACTTAAATATACGTTTCTATTTTTCTGCAACATTACAGGAAAAAAATCAATCAAGTTGTATTTGATAGTCTAAATCGGTTGATGACAAAATATTCCAAGTTATGTACACATCGGTAGACGGCCAAAGAACACTGCCAACAAGAAAATATTCCAAACAATAATTCTGATGATCTGGGTTTATAGTGCAAGCCAAAGTGTTGGTATTTTTTATTTTTATTTTATTTAAAAGAATCCAAAATAAATATGGAAAATTTATAGTGAGCAAAAATTGTGTAATTTTTGGAAAATCGTGCAAAATATCACCAATTTGTCGATTTTGTAAATTTATATTTTTTTTGTAGTAAGACCATTCGGTTGGAAAATTTTCTGCTAAAATAGTTTCCAAAAAAAGTTGCCAATAAGGATATATTTCCACAACAGTATTTAATTGAAAAATAGTTTCATTTTTAGCTAAAAATAATTTTAAATAATCAAGTATGTTGTGTTCTGTCATGACGTAATGTGACTTTTAAACATTTGATCAGAAGATAGAGTTGTCATGGTATAAAGTTGATCAATATCTTCCAGTATATTACATTCGGAAATAAAAAATTCTGCAGGTTTATAATATCGACGACAATTCATACATTGTACCAGTTTTTTTTTGATGATAAAAATAAACATAAAAAAAGTGGCAGAGGATGAAAAAATAATGTAGTCAGTTGAATGTTCCTTATAGCGAGAAGAAATCATTTGCAGGCAAGATGAAAAATTTGTTTGTTTCCAAAAGTGGTGACATTTTTTTAAGGTTAATTGATCTTTTTTCTCTGTTTGAAAAAAAGCAATTTTCCAAGCATGTATTGTTTTACTTTTTATCATCGAAGAAATTATTTCAGTTGTTGGAAATTTATCGCCAGCATATAACCATTTTTTTAAGATAATATTAAAATTATTTTCATGCGAAATTTGTAATATTGAATTTTGATAAGACGCCAAAAGACTTTGCTCATTATTTTTTAAAACAGTCCAATCATCATTAATAAAATAGGCTTGAAATGGATTTGGCCAAACTGGTCCAGTATATTTACTTTTTTCACAACAACAAGTAAAAGGACTTTGAAATCTTCCTGGAAATTTTTTGTTTACTTTAAAAATATGGTCCTTGCAAAGCATATGTCCTCCATAAACACATAAAAATTCGCCAGGGTTTGTACAACTATTGCACGTTGTTGCTTCTTTTAATAGGGGTGTTTTATGTCCACGCCAATCAAGTTCAATTTTTTTATAGGGCCAAGCACACATAACAGCACAACAATGTTCATGTTCAATACAATGAAAGGGAGATTGATATTTTTCATTTTTTATTATTTCATGTAAAACATGATTAGTTAATCCGTGAAGACAGATAAACATAACTTTCTACATCGCCTCTATTATGTAAAATGCACCATCCCGTATCTACAGATTCCTGTCCTCTTTCAATTTCTTTTTTTATAGAATTTTTTGACCGAAAAAAATGTTGGACTAAACCTACAATTGTTATAAAAACGATAAGAGCTACAAGTGCCGAAAAAAGAATCAATAAATGAAACATGAATTAATTAAAATGTAAAATTTTCTTTGTTCACATTTCGACCTTTGGTCAGAACATAAACTGAAGAAATTTTCATAATTGCGCGTTGCATATCTTTTTCACTAATAACACTTTGCTTTTCTTTTGTGGTAAATCGACAAGCTGTCAACATTAATTCTGTTGCAAGTTCATCCATAACATAGGTGAGAACTCGAATGGTATTTTGCGAAATTTGGTTCTTTTTTAAAGTTTGCTTTGTTCGAAGATAAATTGCACGTAGTCGTTGTAATTCAAGTTTGCTACCACTCTCAAATTTTGAAACTGCTCGTTCTAAAATATTGCTTTCTAAACACAATAAATTAGAAACCGTAAATATACAATCTGGTCGAACTTTTTTTTGCGGTGGAACAATTTGCTGCATGGTTTGTAAAAATTGCATTAAGCATGATTCGATAGTTTCCAACAAAATAGTTTGAGCGCCTTTACAAATTTTTAAGTCACCAGAAAGAAAATTTTTAAGTGTTTTATTTAAAACAATTGAATGGCCTTGCTGCATTTTGAAAAATTGTAAAATGACACCTCCTTAACCCTAACCCAACCCCTAAGCCTCGATTCTTAAAAAAACACATTTTACAGCCCGAAAAAAAATCAAGATGAATTTAAGACAATGTTTTTCACTTGGATTTATGGGCGGGATTCTCTCTTTGATTGGAGTTTTGTTTTACCGTCGAAAAGAATATAATATTATCAACTTACTTGGTCGACCTGGATTTACATTATTTGTGTCTGCCTTAACTTTAATGCTTTTTCTTTCCGTCCTTTTTTCAACGCCAATTGAAGCAAGTGAACTTCAAGCAATTTATTTCATTCTCCTAATTATTGCAGGAATCTTACAAATATCAATAGGTGGAATTTCTTTTCTCTTATATCCAGAAAAAATTGCTACCCACCTTCAAACACCAGTACATTTTTTATTTCAAAGTGATATTGCTATTTCCTACATAGCAGTTGGTTCAATGGCATGTATTTCTGGCGGTATGCGTGAAGGCGCGTTGCCCATCCTTGTTTTTTTATGTATTTTTGGTTGGGGTCGCGCTATTTCTTATATTTATTGGAAACGCATTTACAAAGACACGACAAAGGAAAGAACAATGCAACATCCTGATGATATCACAAATGCCGAAGTTCATGTTCAGCCAATACCTATCACAAATATTTGTACCGTGGAACTGTATACAAATATTTTAGGCCCTATTTTGTTTTTTTCCCTTTATTTCACGGCTTTTTTTATCAGTGATTGATTAAAATTTCTTTCGTGTGGTGTGTTCTCTGTCTTTTTTTGATAAAAGGTTTTTTTTGGGAATTTCTTGACCAGTATTAAACGGACCGTTGTGTGTTTGGGTAGCCCTTTTTGAATCATAAATATTGTTTACAGGATAAGGGACAGGCGTTGGTCTTAAAAGATATGCAGGGTTTGTAATTTTGGAAGTTTTGCGAATAGGCATAATGTTGCCAGTTGATTGGTTACGCTTAATAAACCAAATTATTATAACCATACCAAAAATTGCAAAGCAAACACTTAGAACAATAACTACAATCATCCCGGAAGATAAATTACTTGATGTTGTTTCATTTACTATTGTTGTAAAGGTAGATGTTTGCGATGTTGTGAAAGAAGATGTTTGTGATGTTGTGAAAGTAGATATTTGCGACGTTGTTAGAGTAGATGTTTGTGACGTTGTTAGAGTAGATGTTTGCGACGTTGTAAGAGTAGATGTTTGTGATATTGACAAGTATATCGATCTACGTACAAAAGTGGGATCATTGACAGTTTGACCGATTAAAGAATTTCCAATACCAATTTGTCCATAGGAATTATATCCCCAGCAAAAAAGAAAGCCAGTATAGTTTACCGCGCAGGTATGAACATCACCTAGGAAAATATTTTTTACATTAAATAATTCTTGTATAAGTGTCGGGGTTTCTGTCCTGCGTCCCCAACAAAATAGATATCCTGAATTATTAACAGCGCAAGAATGTTCTCCCCGAACTGAAATCCTTTTTATGTTTGATATAATACTTGTTGCATTTGTTGAATAATCGTCATTTGCTCCATCATTATTCAAATCAATGAATTTTCCTAATTGATATTCGTCATTTTTTCCCCAACATGATACATTTTCAAAAATATCGACAATACATGTGTGTTGATTACCAAGTGAAACTTCTTTTATTAAGTTATTAACGTCAAGTAAAATTGGCAAATTTTGGTAAGTATTATTTTCAATTTTTAGTTGACCAAAATCATTAGCCCCCCAACACCAAATGAAACCGGTCGTATTTATGGCACATGTGTGAGATTGCCCAAGTGATATTTCGGTAATATTTGATAATGTTTCAATTAATACGGGAAAATTTTGCTGAATATTATGTCCAATTCCAAGTTGACCAACATCATTTTTACCCCAACACCAAACAAAACCAGTAAAATTCACAGCACATGTATGTCCCAAACCAAGAGAAATTTTATCAATATTAGTTAAACCTGTAACGAGTATGGGAGAATTTTGGTTGTCCTCATTTCCAATACCAAGTTGGCCATAATAATTATGACCCCAACACCAAAAAGCGCCACTTGAATTCAATGCACATGTGTGTGCTAGTCCAAGTGAAATTTTAATAATATTAGTTAAAACTGGGACAGGTATGGGAGAATACTGACCATTAAAATTTCCAATACCAAGTTGACCCAATTCATTACTTCCCCAACACGAAATAGTTTGATTTGAAATTATAAAACATGTATGATATTGTCCTTGTCCATAATGAAAAATACAAACTCCGAAAACCAACAAAAAATACAATTTTTGTTTTGTAGCGAATACCATTTTAATGACTACGAATAAAATAAAAAAAGCACTTATAGTAAGTTATATTTTATATGTAACTATAATGAATTTGGTTTTCCTGAATGTTTATTGTAAATCATGGTAGAGATCGACCCTCAGTGAATTATCAGGCAGCCAAAAAAGGCCTATTAAATCTGGTTTTCCATCCACAAAAAAACCATCAAAAACTGTGCCATCATTTGTTTGTATTTGTGCTGCACCATCTAATTTCCCATTAACAAAATTACCAAAGTAAGCGCGGGTCGTGTTTTTAGAATTAATAAAAATTTCTCCTGGTCCATTTAATTTTCCGTTCTCAAAATATCCGGTCCACGTATTTCCATTTGAACTAATTTTTCCCTTACCAAATAATTTGCCATTGGTAAATGAACCAACATGAATTTCATTACTAAAATAAAATAATTCTCCTAGCCCTTGCCATATGGGTGTTGCCGGATCACCACTAATTATTTTTCCATAAAATATGCCAGGTTTTTGCGCGACAGTAACAAAATACGACATTTTTGATACAGATTATTTTGACCCTAATTGAGGTAGTTCTTTTGTATATGTTGAAATATGACTGTTTAACGTTTCTCGTAACTTTGTGAGTTCAGTAAACGTTTTTATCGTATTTGGATTTGGTGGACCATCACGTGTTAAACAAGTATTTGCTGTACGTTGTAGCATAATATTTGTTTGACGTAAAGCCTCTTGTCGACTTAACCATGCATCAGCAGTATGTTTTGAAAAATGTTCATACACTTTGTTTGTAGGCCAAATTGGATAAGATAATTCTTCAGCTTTTTTTTTCTGCCAATGTAAAACGTTAAGTAATTGTGGTCGTGTCATATCATTATAAAATTTTGCAATAAATTTTATAAATCCGCTCGGACTTAATTTATTTTCAATTTTTAAATCATCAATTATTTTATGTAATTGAGCTATGGGTTTATTTCCTGAAACTGTAGTATACGATTCTGGAATTTCGCATAAAGGACAAAATTCAAAATCTTCTTTTTCTAATTCAGCTTCTGTATTCCAAGTATCAATGTACGCTGATGCATCATCAGCAATTGGATCATCAAGTACAAATGCCATTTTAGAGGTTGACAAAATAATCTATCTTTCTTATATATCCTAACCAACTTATTCTTAATACATCACTTAAAATTTCTCCAAGTATATAAGCGCCTCAATATTTTTACATATAAAAAGGTCTCTATAAAATGGCAGATCAGCAAAAATTTCCACGTGTAATAACCACGCCTCTTCCACCCGTTACTGGCCGAACAAATTTAGCGTCAGTCACTTATCCTGTCATTCTTGCAACTGAAACGCAACGCGTTGTTGGAAAAGGTAACGAGAATGGCGTTTTATATGAAGTACCTGTCCCTGAAAAAGCTGCCATCGATCAATTTTCTATACTCTTGACACGAAAGGATTCCCCAATTCGTTCAAAACATCTTCCGGTTTTCAGTCGTTTAAATATGATCAAATGCAAGAATACAAAAAGTGAAAAGGATCGAAAAAAGTTACGCACAATTCTTGAAAATGAATTAAAGTTCGCGGGTATTGCATTTACCGGTGTTGAAGAAGGAAATGGTGATGGCGCACCCCGCATGATTGCAAGTGTCATTGGCGGAAGTCATACAGTTATGAGCTATAATGTAAATCATGAAACCCCGCTTCGGCCAGGAAGTCTAGTACGTTGGACCCTGCCAAAAGTTAACGAACATTCTAATCCTGTTCCACCTGTTCGCTATCATGGCGCAAGTGGAAGAAGTGTTTTCGCTGAATTAGAAGAAGTTAACCCAGAGACGACCGCCGAAATGCTGGCAAACATCTTAGAAAATGAGTGTCTAGGAGCAGCTGCGACTACGGAGTTTAAAAATGCGCTTGATTGTCCTTGTCCTCCTAAGGCAAGCTGTGAAAAATGCCTAAAAAAAATTAAAGCAGTATTGAAATTGAATGCTATGTTACAAGAGCGCGAAATTGGAACTGTAATTCATGACAATGGTCAAGGGTCTGTTGATATTCGTTTAAAATAAGATTTGGGTTCGTAAAAACTTTAGAAATAAGTTGCATTATAAATTTAGTTTTTTTTAAGAGACAGGAAAAAAATAAAAAAAAATTCAAAAAATATTTGGTAAATTTTTTGAGAAAATAATCAAAAAATAATTGGGTTAAAAATTTGAAAAAAAAAATTGAGAAAATAATTGGTGAAAAAAATGGTAAAAAATTGAAAAAAAATTGGGTAGAAAAGTTTGTGAATAGAAATTTAAAATAGACACTTTTCTTAAAACACAATTTGGGTTTGAAAGTTCATTTTACACAAACTTCTTTTTTGAAGATGCCTTTTCCGGTAATTCGCGAATCTGACGAAAGTTGCGACGATATGGACGGTATCGAAGAAGTTGAAACTGGTATTAGTGTGCCAGTTATGACTGCTGCTGAGAATGAATTAATTCCATTTGAAGAAATTTCACCTGAAATGTATGCTGAGAACATTGAAGTGATTAAAACTGGGTTACGTAGCGATGACATTAGCGTTATGTCCAAATTTCCTGCTTCGCAAACAATCAAGGCGAAACGTTGTCCTGCATCGCACGATTTTAAAATATTTACTGTTGGAAAACCAAAAGAAAAGCAAGAAAATGCTGAATATGTATTTCCGTTAGAAGATTTTCCGTCAGGATTTATCAATGCTATTGATGATTTTGGTCGACGCTGGAAATGTGTTGCGGTGTGGACTGGCACTGAAGTTGCGTATGTTGTGAATATTGCAGCAGAAATTCGGTTGTGCGGAAGTTTGTTTTCTGGGACGACCAAAGGTGGAAAAGTGCGATGGGATAAAGCTGTAGCGCCTTTGAATCTTATTCCTGGAAAATTTGATAGTTTTGCCGTAAGTGATAAAGTTTTATTTGAACGGCGAAAAGTCACTTGGCCAAACCAATTAAAAGAACATCAAAAGCAGTGCAACATTTTACTTTCTGACCCACCGGTGCGGTCTAAGAAACGTTCAAGGCCGGTCATGAAAAAAGACACGGAAATGGAACTTGAATCTGAACCTGAAAAAAAAATGACGCCATTGAAACTTCAAGCGCAATCGCCTGACCGTAAACGCAAACAGGCTTCAGAGGAAACAGGCAGTCAAAAGAAAAAAGTTGCCATTGAAGAAAATGGTGCCAGGCGATTTCTGAATTTAGATGATGCTGATGACGAAATTGAAGTTTTGCCAACGCGTGGAGAAAAAAGGGTCAGCTTTTTACGCACTGAAATGATTCCAACAAATATTGTGATTGAAATCACATCTGCAAATGGAACAAAAACTTGTATTCAA
>Ga0129324_10000416_pt1 | contig 31287 bp, 28 predicted proteins | sample CPBDNA_7_FD_96879 | JGI IMG/M metagenome (GOLD analysis project Ga0129324, IMG submission 96879) | Freshwater to marine salinity gradient microbial communities from Chesapeake Bay, USA - CPBay_Spr_15_0.2_DNA | ecosystem: Environmental > Aquatic > Marine > Coastal | place: USA: Chesapeake Bay...
GGTAGCTAAGTATGGAAGAGATAACTGCTGAAAGCATCTAAGCGGGAAACTCACCTCAAAACTAGTTCTTCCTATAGAGCCGTGGTAGACCACCACGTTGATAGGCTGGATGTGGAAGCGCAGCAATGCGTGTAGCTGACCAGTACTAATAGCTCAATTGGCTTGATTTATGCACTGAAAAGAATTTTTGTTAATTGATTTTAGTTTTCCAATACTTTAAGACTTGTTTGTTAAATACTTGACTAGCTGATCTTTTAAAATTTTTAATATTATTTAATTTTTCAAATCTAAACTGCACAGTTAGTCTCGAACTCATTGGGTCGCTTTTATGAATTTCTTCTTGAGAAAATATTAGACCCTCTCCATGTTTTATAAAATATTTTTTAAATTTTATATCTCCAATAATTTGTTGGTACCAGTAATGGTGATTTTTAATTTTAAATTTTTTTTTATTAAAGCTTTTATTTTTAGAAAAATAAATTGAGCCCCCTTTTTCGTTCAATGGAAACCAGAAGGTAAAACCAGTTTTATTTTTGTCCAATACCCAAGCATCCTTGTGAATTGGAGTTGAAAAATTTTTAGAAAAAGGCCCATCTATTCTTACTTGGGGATAAGTCCAATTTACCAACTTAACATTAAAAATTTTTTCTAGCTTTTGACTTATTTTAAACGAAGCAAATCCAAGTGAACTCATCATATTAGATCCATCAAAAATATTTTGTCTGAATTTCTTACCTCTAGATACTAATTCAATAATACTTTCTATATTTTTAAAAGTTTTATTTCCTTTTGAGGAAATTTGTAGAAGATCCTTTTTAAGAACCTTTAATATATTTTTTTCAATTTTTATTATTTTAAGCATTTTTTGATAAAATTATTTAAAATTTTAATTGTATTATCTGGATTTTTAACATGATACCATTGTGAATAAAGTAAAAACATTTTAGTTATAACTTTAAATAATTCATTTTTTTTCTGAAACTTAAGTTTGGTAAAATCTTTTATAAATTTCTGGTATTTAGGAAATTTTTTAAAAATTTTTTCATTATTTTCGTCTTTTATTTTAATATTCTTAATACTTCCCCTTTTTTTGATAATTGAATGAAAAACCGTATAAGAGTCAAATCTTTGAGATATCTTTTTAAAATTATCAAAATAAGCTATCTTCATTTTGCTTTTTAAAAAAGATTTCCTGGTTTTTTTGGCATCATAAAATCTTATATTTGGAACAAATAGATCATCGTATAATCTTTCTGATAAGTTAGAACTAGAGTAAGAAATTTTTTTTTTGTTTAATTTATTTTTTTCCAAGAATAACTTATATTTTTTAAAGTCACCAAAGCTAATTTTTTTTCTGGCCAGCTCTGTTAATAAAGAATATATGATACCAGATCTATAAAAATCTAAATAAAAATATCCCTCATTTTTTAAAACATTATATAATTTTAAAAAAGTTTTTTCTGGATTGTTTAAGTGTTGGAAAATACCCTCAAGGTAAATTACATCAAAATAGTTTTGACTATAAAACTTTTTTATGTTGTTCATATCTGAATTTATACATTTAACATTTTTATTAATTGATTTTATTCGAAAAATGTTTTTCGGTACTAAATCTATGTAGACAACACTTTTTGGCTTATACTTTAAAAAAGCCAAAGCAGATCTTCCAGACCCTCCAGCTATTAAAATTTTTTTATTTTTAAGAGAGAAGTTTTTTTCCACTTTTTTGATTCTTGATGATAGTCTTCTGATATCTTTATAGGGTATTAATTTATAAAAAGTTGAATTATTTCCAAATACGTTGTCATATATACTTTTAGTATTAACTGTTTTTCTGAAAGTCATTAGATTAAGTTTTAAGCTTTTAATACTTATAAATATATTAAATTAACTGTACAGTAAATAAGTTATACCTAATATTATAAATAATATGATAAATTTAGCAATTGTAGGGTGCGGAAAACATGCTTCAAATTTTCACGTGCCTTCACTGAGAAGATTAAAGAAAATTTATAAAATAATAGGATTATTTGACGCGAATTTAAGTCAAGCAAAAACTTTATCAAAAAAAAATAAAATAAAAAAAATCTATAAATCCTACAGAGCAATGTTGGCAGATAAAAATGTCGATGTTATAAACATTTGTAGTCCAGCAAAATTTCATTCTAAACAGATCATCGAAGCAATTAAAGCAGATAAAAATGTTATGGTAGAAAAACCAATGGTATTAAAGAGCGCTGATCTTAAGGAAATAATAAAGATAAATTTAAAAAAAAAAAAGAAAATCTTATGTTTACAGCAACAAAACTTTAGACATGAAACTCAAAATTTATTAAATTTTTTTAAGATGAATAAAAAAAAGATTGGCAAAATAAAGTTTATTCATGGAAAAGCACACGTTCCAATTCCCGATCAAGTCAATAGTTCATTTACAAATAAAAAAATTTCAGGTGGCGGTCCCTTGATTGATCAAGGATCTCATATAATTGGATTAGTTGTTAACATCATGAAATATCCAATTATATCAAAAATTAAATCATTTATTTTCAAAAGAAAAAATTCTTATAACAAAAATACAATTTTCAATGTGGAAAACGCAGCATATTTGGAGGTGTTATTTAAGAATCAGACCCATTTTTTATTTGAAACATCGTATAATAAAAAAAAAATAAGCGATTTTCAAATTAATTTTTATTTTAAGGAGGGTTCAATAAACTGGCCATCACTAAAATACAATTTTAAAAAAAAAATCAAAATTAAAAAAATCAAAAAAGTTAATTCAAAAATTTTCGCTAGTGACGCGCAATTTAAACATTTTTACGATATAGTTAAAACAAAAAAAAAACCAATAACATCTCTTACTAACTCTTTGTATTTGGTTAAGTTAATTGAAGATAGCTACAAAAAATCAATATTAATAAAATAATGCATAAGGATTTTGAAAAAATAGATAAAAAATCAATTACCAACTTAAAAGCCTCAAAAAAACTTATAAATGACATATGTAGGTTAAAGGATAAATTTTGGAAGTTTGGATTACCATCTCAAAAAAGATGGTTTAAAAAAAACGTAAAAGAAGAAGATGTACATAATTGTATTTTTGTCAATAAAAATTTGGCTGGATACACTTTGATCCGTAAAAGAAAAGTTTTGTATAAAGAAAAAACTATTTCATATTACTTAATCGATACTGTCACAGTTATTAAAAATCTCAGAGGTCATCAAATTGGTAAAATGATTATGGAATTGAATACTTCTTTATCAAAAAAAAATAAAAAGATATCATTTTTATTATGTAAAAAAAAATTGATCGATTTTTATAGAAAATGTGGATGGAAAAAATTAAAAAAAAGAAAATTTGTAGTTGATGGAAAAAAAACAAGGTTATTTGGTATGGTATATAATCCAAATAAATTAAAAATAGAAAAAACTAAATCTCATTTAAATTTTACGACTCATTAATAAAGTAGTTTTTCGAAAAAAAATAAAATATAAGAAATTACTATGTGTGGCATTGCAGGTATAATTAAGCTAAAAAAAAATCATAATTGCGATAAAGATAAGATCTTCTCTTTAATGCATAACAGAGGTCCAGATGGAAAGGGTGCCTATAAAAATTTAAATCAAGATTATTCAATTAATCTATTCCATAGCCGTCTGGCAATAATTGATAATAATGAAAGATCAAATCAACCATTTTTTTTTGAAAACCTGATTCTAATTTACAACGGTGAAATCTATAATTTTAAAGATATAAAAAAAAAATTAATTGAACACAATTATAGATTCAAAACAACTTCTGACACAGAAGTATTAATCAAAGCCTATCACAAATGGGGTGAAAACTGTTTTAAGCTTTTTGATGGAATGTGGTCTGTTTGTATTTATGATCTTAAGAAACACGAAATGATACTGTCTAGAGACATATTTGGAGAAAAACCATTATATATATATAAAAACCATAACACACTTGTTTTTGGATCTGAGCTTAAGTTTTTACTGAGTCTTGAAGAAGGTTCTTCTATTAAAAGAGTTAATAAAAACCATTTAAACCAATACTTGAAGCATGGTTATAAATATCTGTTCAAAAAAAATGAAACATATTTTGAAAATATTTTAAAGATAGAACCTGGCACGATTAATAAATTTTCTTTAATTAACCTAAATCTTAAAAAAAAAACACAAATATTAAAAAAAGAATTTAATAAAAAAATAAAAATCTCAAGAGAAGAAGCCGTTGAACAAATAAGAGATATTGTCATTAGATCTATGAAAAGTAGACTTATTTCGGATAGACCTGTAGGTTTTTACTTAAGTGGTGGAGTAGATACAGGATCCTTAACATCAATTTCTTCAAAGATTTTAAATAAAAAAATAAAATGTTTTTCGATTATTGATGCAGACACCAGATATAATGAAGAAAAAAATATTGATATAACAACAAATGATTTAAATTGTGAAACAATTAAAATCAAATTTCCTAATAAAGAAGATTTCTTTGAGAGACTAACAGACCTTATCGATTATCACGATAAGCCAATTTCATCTTTGAATTATTATACTCACTCTTTTATGCATAATATTATAAAGAAAAATGATATAAAGGTTATAATTTCAGGGCTGGGTGGGGATGAGATGTTTACTGGCTATTACGATCATTTTTTAATGCATTTAAGAGAGTTAAATAAAAGTGACTATAAAATAAATCTTAAATCCTGGAAACAGCATATTAAGCCATTAATTTTAAATAAAAATTTAAGAAATCTAGATCTATTCAAAAATAAAAAAAAAAGAGAATATCTAGTTACAGACTTTGATAAAAAGTTTATTAATAAAATGTTTACAAATAAAAGTATTGAACCATTTCATGAGAAAAAATATTCAAACTCACTATTAAAAAACAGAATGTTAAACGAATTATTTCATGAGCTTGTACCATTAATTTGCAATGAAGATGATATGAATTCAATGAAAATGTCTATAGAAAATAGAAGCCCTCTGCTTAATAAAGAATTATTAAATTTTTCATTATCATTGCCGCAGAACATGTATATCAAAGATGGCTATGGAAAATCTTTATTTAGAGACTCCATGAAAGGAATATTAAACGATAAAGTTAGACTAGATAGAAAAAAACATGGTTTTAATTCAAGCATACATTCTTTAATTAATCTAAAAAGTAAAAAAGTGATGGATTTTTTTAGTAAAAATGAACAATTAAATGAATTTATAAATGTAAAAAATTTTTGCTCTTATTTAAAAAATCAAAAATCAACTGATAATGCTAATAGTAAATTTGTTTTTAGTGTATTTAACACAGCAATTTTTTTAAAAAAATTTAATTAATTTTTTTTAGTTTATTTGATAATAATCACTAACTTTTTTATGCAATCTATTAGTTTTAATGCTGCTAGAAACTCTATGATCTTCAGAATGAGAAGGGATACTTAAATAGCCTAATAAAATTTTCTCTTTTAAGTTTAATTTTTTATAATCTTTTTGCTTCATTGTTCTTGGTATGTCAAAAGTTCCTTTAAATTTCCAATTAGAAAAAGTTGCAATTAATGACCAACGTGTTTTATTAGATATATTCGGTAAGCTACCGTGCCATAAATTGCCATCCCACATAAATACATCACCAGGTTTTCCTTCTAAGTATTTATAATTTTTTGTTTCACGATCACTAAATTTTTTGCTTTTATGACTTTTTGGAACAACTACAGTGCACCCATTTTTTTTATTAGTTTCTTCTAGAGGTATTGCTATCTGAACAAAAGTTGTAACATCTCCTGTTGGAATACCACTATCAATATGTAAGAATAACGGACCCTTTCCACTAGATCTAGCTTGGTAATTATTCAATATAAAATTTGATTGATTTTTTTTTAAGTTTCTAAAATGAGGATCGTTTAATTTTTTTTTTAGAATTTTATCAAATAAATCAGATTGTATTATTTTAAGATATCTTAAATCTTTATTTTGTAAATTATGTATTACATCAGCTGTATTCCAAACCTTAGGTGTATGTTTACTTGTTGTCTTTCTTTTTTTGTAAATTGCTTTAGTTAATTTTAGGTATCTTGTAATTATTCTTTGTGGAATTAAATTTTTTATAGTTATGTAGCCAATATCATTTAACTCAAAAATTTTTTCATCTATAGATTTTTTAGATATTTTATTAAATTTCATTAGAGTTTATAAATAAATGTTTATTAGTATAATATATGAAGATTTCAACAAAGAAAAGTGAACATGTTCTACTAATGTTAAGATTATGAATTGATTGATTATATTAATTATTGTTAGTATAACTGCAATTATTTTATGGCTAAGCTTTTAATTTTGCAACCAAATACTGATTCAATAGGAAGGCAGTCGATACCAACTGCACTAATTTCTTCTTTATTGAAAAAACACAATCATGATGTGGAACTATTTGATACCACCTTTATGGACACAAATTATTTGTATGAGAAAAGTACCACTCATGAAGATGCCAATGTAGAACTAGGTTTCTTTAAAAATTTTAAGTTAAAGGGAGAAAATTACGACTTTAGTAAAAAAAAAATTGATGTTATCGAGGCGTTTAACCAAAAAATTAGAGAATTTAAACCAGATTTTATATCTTTCTCTCATTGGGGAAGCCAATTACATGGTGAAGGAGAATTTTTTGCGTTCTTCCATGGAATTAAAATTATTGATAAGGCTGAAATTGGAAACATTCCCATTTTTGTAGGTGGTACTGCGCCAACAGCAGATGTCGATGATACGTTAAGAAATTCTCCAGTTAACTATGTGGTGCGTGGTGAGGGAGAAATGGTTTTTTTAGATATTGCTAATTCTATTGATAAAAATGAAAGTTTTAAAAATATTAAAAATTTAAGTTATTTAGAGGGTGATCAGCTAATAAGCAATCCACTAAGACCACTAATACCTCTTGATGAATTACCTTTTGCAGATTTTGATATCTACGATGACAGAACTTTTTATAGACCATACCATGGTAATATTTATCGTTGCATGGATTATGAATTAAGCAGAGGCTGCTTATATAATTGTACATTTTGCATAAGCCCTTTTCAAAGAAACACATATGGGTCACCTAAAAATTTTAGAAGAGAAAAATCTATAAAAAAGATTATAGAAGAGATCTCTTATTTAAAAAAAAGATATAAACTTGATATAATTAGGTATCAAGATGAAACTTTTTTATCTATCAAAGAAGACAAATTAATTGAATTAGCAAAAGAATATAAAAAAAAAGTAAATCTTCCATTTATAATTGAGTCAACAATTAACACGGTCACTGAAAAAAAACTTATAGCTTTAAAAGAAATGGGCTGTTTAAGTATAAGTTTTGGCTTAGAGAGTGGTAATGAAAACTTGAGAAAGACAGTTATAAAAAAACCGAACTTTACCAACGAACAGGCTATAAAAAATTTAAAATTAGTAAAAAAATATGGAATAAGTTTTAATATATTTAATATGGTCGGTTTTCCTGAAGAAACAGTTGACATGGTATATGATACGATCGAAGTTAATCACATAGTAAAACCTCCTTATTGTCAAGTTGGCTTTTTTCAACCTTGGGAAGGAGTTGCACTTAGAGACTATTCAATTGATAAAAATTATTTAAGTAAAAATTCAAAAGGACTAGAAAACTCAAAAGATAATTTAACAAGCACACCAATGCAAAATTTATTAGTTGATAAAAGTAAACTTCAACATCTCCATGATAAGTTTCAACTTTATGTTTATCTTGATAAAATGTTTTGGCCATTAATAAATTTCACAGAAAAAAATAATTTTATTTCTAAAATTATTCATAATTTCCTTCTAAGAGTTTTAAAATTAAGATTCAAATTCATAAATTAAAAATGACATTTAGAAAGATTGTTGGGTTAAATAAAATTAAAGGAGTAAAGTATAAACAGCCACATTTTAGCTGGCCCGAAAAAGATCTAAAAATAGGAAAAAAAATTTCCAATTATTATCTAAATTTAAAAAATGGTAAAAATGGATTACCAGATATAATAGAAAAACTAGAAAAAAGTTTTAGAATTAAAAATAAAAGCAAATATTGCTTAGCATTATCCTCTGGCACGGCAGCCTTACACACAGCTTATTTGTCTATAAACTTAAAAAAAGGAGATGAAGTAATTGTTTCAAATTATACATTTCCCGCAACAGTAGTCCCATTATTTCTAATTGGTGCTAAGCCAATTTTATGTGATGTTGATAAAAATTTTGCCAATATAGATCCAGATAAAGTTGAAAAACTAATCACAAAAAAAACTAAAGCAATCACAGTTACACATTGGTGGGGTCAACCCTGCAAGATGGACCAAATTTGTAAGATAGCAAAAAAATATAGATTAAAATTAATAGAAGATTGTGCACACGCCCCAGGAGCAAAATTTAAAAATAAAAATGTGGGTACATTTGGAGATTTTGGATGTTTTAGTTTAGATAATCAAAAGTTGCTTGCCAGCGGTGAAGGAGGAATTTTGACAACAAATAATTATGATCTTTATCAACGAGCTATATTATTTTCAGATTTTGGTCCAAGATTAAATACTCAAATCAAAATAAAAAAATATAAAAATTTTATCCAAACTGGTATAGGTACTAAATACCGAATTCATTTTATTGCTGCAAAAATAGCATTCGAAAGGCTAAAAAACATAAAAATAATGAATTTAGATCGTCAAAATATTTTTAATTATTTTTCAAATAAGTTAAAAAAATCTAAAATTTTAATACCTCCAAAAAATATTAAAGGATTTAAAAGAGGTGGTTTTTTTGGCTACAAAGTGGTTATGAAAAAAAATGATAAGTTTAGTCTGACAAAGTTTATAAAATTTCTGCAGTCAAAAAATTTAGACGTTAGACAAACAGTAACACCACCACTGCATATGACTAAAACATTTAAAAATAAAAAAAACTCTACTTTTTTTGAAAACTATTTCTCTAATTTTAAAGAAAAAAATCTTAAAAATTCAAAATGGTTTCACGAAAATCATATAAGCTTTCCTTCCTTTTATAAAAAAAATCATAAAAAAATAATAGATGAATACGTTAGGGTTATTCTAGATTTTGAAAAAAATTATAAATTATAAAAAACATATTTAAGGTCCTTAGTGGCTAGATATATGAACAAGCTCAACCTGGTTCCATGACAGTACATTTTTATTCGATAGCCACAATTTTCTAGATTTCTTTAGGTCTCTAAATCTTATGAACTAGGCACATAGTAGCCTAATAAATACTGGAGAGTTTAATATTTTCATCTTTTAAGATTTTCTTTTTTACTTTTTTTCCAACAACCAAATCCATTTTACCAGCATCTAAGAATGAAGCTGGTCTTCTAGTATCGATCATACTTAAAGTAATAATTTCCTCAGGATGTATATCTCTTTTAGCAAAAATTGATTTTCGAAAAAATTTTCTCATACGAGCTTCTTTTTTAGATGGCTCTATTATTCCATTACCACTAATTAAATTAATATTTTTAGCATAATCACAAATTATTTTAAGATCTTTAAAGTCTGCAGATAACTCATGGTCGCTGCCTTTCCAAGATTTATTGAGTGTGAAGTGTTTTTCAATTATTTTTGCACCCATTGTAATTGCCCCTATACATGCATCCACGCCACTTGAATGATCACTGTAGCCAATAGGAAAATTATAATTCTTTTTTAGAGACAACATTCTATTTAAATTTATAAATTCTTTAGGACAGGGGTACATTGATACACAATGTAATATATAAATCTTTTTACTATTAATCCTTTTAATTGCAGTCGTTATTTCTTTAACTGACCCCATTCCAGTTGATAAGATAATGGGTTTTTTGTTATTTTTTAAGTGATCAAATAACTTTAAATCTGTCAGATCTGATGATGCAATTTTCAAGGCATCAAGCCCAATTTTTTTAGAAAGTTGGAGACTTTCAAAATCAAATACGGAACAGATAAAATCAACCGAATTAGATTTTGCTATTTTTTTTAAATTTACCCATTGAGTTTTATTAAAAGTCATTCTTGCCCACATCTGTAATAAATTTTCTTTACGATTTGTTCTTTTTTTTTGTTCAGAAGTTTTTATCGATTGAGGACCTGCTAGTGTCTTTGGATTAAATAATTGAAATTTAACAGCATCGGCCCCTGCTTTTGCAGCACTCAAAATCATTTTTTTTGCAATATTATATTTACCCTCATGATTAATCCCAATTTCCGCAATAATATAAGTTTTATTTTTTTTTATTTTCATAAATAAAATATTCTGAAATTACTTTTGTAATGTATTTAATATCTTTTTCTTTAAGTTTGTTGTGAAAAGGTAATGAGATAATATTTTTAAATATATATTTTGTGTTAGGTAATTTTTCATTTTTAAACATCTTTTTATAATAACTTAAATATATAGCTGGAATATAATGAACTGAAGTTATAATCTTTTTATTTGTTAGGCAGTTTATTAATTTATCTCTAGAAAATTTAGTATTTTTAATTAATATTGTATAAATATATTCTGCACTTTTAACATCTTTTTGTGCCTTATAGATATTTATAAAATTCTTATCAACCAGATGAGACAAGTTCTTGTCATAAATTTTTCTAATTTTTTTTCTATATAAAATAATTTTTTTAATTTTTTTTAATTGTTCAATTCCTATGCAAGCTTGTAAGTCTGTAAAGTTAAATTTATAGCCTGGATATTTTAAATCATATTTATAGTTCATTTTTTCAGCAGTTCTTGTCCATGGATTTTTATCTATTCCTATTGAAATCAAGGTTCTAATTTTATTTGCTAATTTTGGATCATTTGTTGAAACAAGTCCACCTTCAGCTGTAGTAATTATTTTATTTGCATATAAACTAAAAACAGCAATTGATTTATTAAAGCTACCTATTTTTTTATTTTTGAATTCAGCACCCAAGGCTGTTGCAGCATCTTCAACAATTTTAATCCCTTTTTTAGATAATTTATAAATTTTATCTAAATCACATGGAATACCACCATAGTGTGTAATAAGAATACACTTAGTCCTTTTTGTGATTTTCTTTTTAAGCTGTTCAACGTCAATATTAAAGTTATCTAAATTAATATCTGCAAACTTAATCTTTAATCCTAATTGATGTATTGTGTTTATTGTGCTTATAAATGTAAATGGAGAAGTTATAACCTCATCTCCAGGCTTGAAATTAAGAGCTTTTAAAGTTGCGTATAAGCCATTTGTGCATGAATTAGTAGCTATTACATTTTTAGATTTTAAAAAATTTGAAACATTTGACTCAAATAATTGTGTTAATTTTCCAGAGGTAAGCCATCCACTTTTTAAAACCTTTGTAATTGCACTAATTTCTTTCTTATCAATTAAAGGTTCAGATAGTTTAATAATTTTCATTAAAACTTATTGTAGTTTAAAATATTAATATATTTCTTGTGAAATAAATTTTTAATTTTATTTTTTTTAGTTTGTTTAACTATCTCTTTTATTCCATCAGTAATTTTGAATTTTGCTTTAAAATTGATAATTTTTTTAGCTTTTTTATTTGATGCTTTATAATCCCTATGATCAGAAACATTGTTATCAAGCTTAATTTTTGCACTTGGAAATAACGATTTTATAATTTTTCCTATTTTTCCTATCCTAATATTTTCTCCAACTAGGTTCATAATTTGACCATTAACTAATTTTTTATCTGCTTTTATGACTTTTACTATTGAGTCAGCAACATCTTTAACATGAATAAAGGGTCTCCATTGATTGCCACCATTTATAGAAATTGGTTTATTGTTTGCAATTAATCCAGAAAATAAATTTACAACTAGATCGTAACGAGGCCTGTCTGAAGCACCGTAAACTGTACCGAGTCTAAGAATACATGGCTTCGTATTATCTCCAAGATTACGTATTAAATTTTTTTCACATAAAGCTTTTAGTTTCGCATATATACTAAGGGGATTTATTGGTGATTTTTCATTAGTTAGTTTTTTATTTGCACCATAAACGCTACAGGATGACACATATATAAACTTATCAATACCAAGGTTTTTACAAATAGCACCAATAGTAATTGAAGCTAAATAGTTAATTGCATAGGTTTTTTCTGGACGTTTTTCACACAAAGGATCTCCAACCAATTCAGCTAAGTGAACAACAATATCATTTTCTTTAACAGCATTGAATATTTTACTAATATTTTGAGAATCACCACTAAGAATTTTTAGATTAGTATTTTTATATTTCGATTTAAAAAAACTAATATCATTATAAACAAATTTATCAAATAAAGTGACTTGATATTTTAGTGCAACTAGTTTTTCAATAAGGACACTACCAATGAACCCAGCACCGCCTATAACTAAAATTCTTGGTGAAATATTTACTTTAGTTTTTTTAGGATAATTAAAAATCTCATCTTTTTTAACTAAATCATAAAGTTTATTTTTTTCGTTTACAAATGGGATAAGGGCAGGATCAATTTCTGGAAATTTCTTAGAAGAAATAATATTAGAAATTTTATCTTCGTTAACTACTCCTTTTATAAATAAAGCATTTGAATTAAATATATTTTTAATTGAACTCTTAAATGTATATCCTTTTAAAAAACCCCTTCTAATATCAGCCGAGGTAATAACGCCCATAAAATTTTTATTATTATCAACTACAACAGCTAAGTTGCAATTATTTTTTTCAAAAATTTTAATTATATCTATAATTTTTTCTGAAAACTTCACTTCAAAACAGGAGATTTTTTTATTTGTTGACATAAGAATGGATATTTAGCATTAAACTAATATGAAGCAAACAGTTTATTTTAGAGTGGATGCAGATCATGGAAAGAAATCAGGGTTTGGCCATCTTGTAAGAACATTAAGAATATACCACTTAATAAAAAAAAATTTTAATAAAAGGTTTAATTACGTTTTTTTATCTAAAAATTACAAAGTAGGAATTGACCACCTAAAGAAAAATTCTAAAGACAAAATTATTTTATATTCTAAAAAAATTCTAAAAAAAATTCAATTCAATTCAAACGATATATTTATAATTGATACACTAGGAGCAGAAAAAGAATTAGTTTCTAAATTAAAGCAGTGTGGGGTTAGTAAAGTAATTAGTTTTGATGAAATAAATACAAATATATTTAATGAAGGAATAATAATTAATGGTATTTTTTTTGCTAAAAAAAAAATATTTATGAAAAAAAAATTACAAGTATTTCAGGGTGAGAGGTTCATTTTATTGAATGAAAAATACAAAAAAAAATTATTTTTTACCGGTCACAAAAAGAAAAAAGTTTTGATAATTAGTGGAGGCGCAGATTACAAAAACTTTTTATTTAAAATGACAAATCTTTTTTTGGAGCTCGGTGATTTTAAAATTGATACTATTATTGGCCCAGGTGTTAATAAGAGCAATAAAATCTTCAAAATAAAAGATCAAAATGTAAAGTTAAAAACTGGCATTAAAGATCTATATAGTTTAATTCAAAAATCAGATGTATGTGTTTGTACTGGAGGAACAGTAATGTTTGAGGCAATATCAACAGGTAAATTACCAATTGTTATTGAAAACTACAACCATCAAAAGTATGCGATTAAATATTTTGATAAAAAAAAATCAATTATTAATGCAGGAAAATTTAAAGATACCAATAAAAAAAAAATAAATTTCCTTGTTAATAAATATTATAAAATGAATAAAAAAGAATACTTTAAACATAATTGTAAAATAATTGATGGAAGAGGTCTTGAAAGAATTCAAAAGATTTTGATTAATTTTATGAAATAATTTTATATAAAGATAATGAAAAAAAAGATTGTAGCAATAGTAGAAGCGAGATTAAACTCAAAACGATTACCAAATAAAGTTTTGAAGAAAATTCGAGGAAAGGAAATTTTAAAAATTATCCTTGAAAGATTAAAATATTCTAAAAAAATTGATACAATTGTAGTGGCTATAACAAAAAACAAAAAAGATAATAAACTAGAAAATTTTTTAAAAAAAAATAAATATAATTTTTATAGAGGAAGTGAAAAAAATATTATTAACAGAATAATTAGAGCTGGAGACGAATATAATGCCGATATAATAATACGGTTAACAGGAGATAATCCGTTAGTAGATCCAAAAATGATTGATTATATGTTGAACTTTTACTTAAAAGATAGAAATACTGATTATTTAACAAATAATAATTTTGGAGGTCTTAAAAAAAGAAAAATAGCGATGGGTTTAGATGTAAGTATTTTTAAGCTTAATAAGCTAAAAATAGTTGAAAAATTAATTAAGAACTTAAAGGGAAAAAAAATATTTAGAGAATATCCAACACTTTATTTTTATACCCTTGGTAAGAAAAATTTTAAAATTAAGAATATAAAACTACCACAAAAATTTATATTAGATAAAAAATATAGATTAACTGTTGATACAATTGAAGACTTTAAATTTTTTTCAAAACTTTTTTTCTATTTAAAAAATGAAAAAAAATATTTATCAATTACTAAAATTAAAAAAGTGTTATTAAAATATCCACTATTATACAAAATTAATAATAAAGTAACTCAGTACAAACCAAAATTTAGATAACTTTATTTTATTTTTACTGATAAAAAGTCTTTAACCATTTTATCCTCAATAAAATCTATTTTTTTTAAATTTTCTATTAACTCTTTTGAAAAAATATTATTTTTATTATTTTTTATTATATTAAAAACTTTATTATCAAATATATTACTATTTTTAAGAACAGTATGTGTTGTTAAACTTTCAAGTCCAAACAAAACCTTCATAGATGTAAGGATCTGTTTTTTATTTAATTTTGGCATTTTGTGAATTTTTACTAAAGTTTTAAAATATTCATTTTTAGTTACATGATCCTTTGTAAATCCAAGGTTCGAATATAACGCTTTACCAGCAATTATAGGATATTTTCCTGAATTCGCGAACTCTAGAGATATAGAGCCACAGGATGTAACAACATAATCACATATTTTGTTAGTATTTATTGCGCTTAAATTTTGAGGAGCTTCCTTTATATGTTCATTCTTATAATCTCTTAGTAATTTTGCTACGATACCATTTTCTTTATAGCTTCGACTAGAAGGATGGGGCTTTACCAACCAAAATACATTTTTAAGTTTTTTATTTTCTATATAATCGAGTGTTTCTTTCAAGTGCTCATAATAGTCTTTAAAGATTATTAGTCCCTCTTGCCGTGGTGCATCTGAAAAAGCATGTGCTGCAATTACTACAATCTTTTTTTTAAACTCCTGACTTTTAAATATTTTTTCAATCAATTTTTTTTTACTCCAAGAAATTTTACTTTTATTGGCATTTTTTAAATCACCTGGATTACTAAAGTTTCCTTTTATTTTTCCACTATTTCTTTCTTTTATGAACTTTTTTAATTTTGTGTATTTAATATTGTTAGATAGTTTGAAAAAGTTTTTATCTTTTATATGTAAAAAAGAATTATTAGAATTAAATTTAAAATAATTTCTTACAACTTTAAATCCTATTCTATTGCCATTAACGATATCTAATTTAATAATTTTTATTTTTTTAAATGAGGCAATTCTATATAAAACTCCATTATTTGATGCATAACCACTTCCAGAAGCAAAAATATATTTTAAATTATTTTTATTAATTATTTCAAAAAATAGAGATGCTTTATGTATAGTGCCATATAAAATTTTAACAAATTTTATATCAATTTTTTTTTTTAAATAAGAATGATCGTACCGGACATAAGTATTATAAATCAAATCACCCATTGGTACATTTCGTATTTTATAATTTTTTATAAACCAATCAAGACCATTTATTTTAACGATTAACAAATCTTTTACTAAGCATATTAAGTTTTTTATTATTTTTGTTATAATGTTAAAATTTGAAATACCATATCCATAAATATTATGAAAAAAATTATTAAAACCAAAACTTTTAAAAATTTTTTTATAGATGTTACTCTTTTTGTCAAATATTATTATTGCATTTGATTTAACCTTATTGCAAAAAATACTTCCCAAGATAGAATAAATTAAACTGTCAAAATATCTGCCTCTATCCACAATTAAAATTTTTATTTCTTTATTTTTATTATTTAAAATTTTTTTATTTATTTTAAGAAATTCTTTAAGAAATTTATTCATTATTTTATAATTATTGATTTAAATAATAATCTTAAAAAACATCTTATTATTTATAAAATTTTAATTGACGTTTATTATATTTACCTAAACAAGGATCATCCAAGTAAAATATATGCTGATCGTTTCTTTTATCATTTTTATAAGACCACTTCCTTTTAAAATTATCTTTTAAAAACTTTGCATTAGCAGCCCTACCATCTGTAACTATTATTGTTCCCGGTGTATAGAAATATTCAAATTTAATAATGTCACAAACCATTGGCATCATGTCTTTGTGTCTAGTGCTAATACCTCTTATATTACCTTTAACATTAAATTGATCTGGGCCATCCAAATAAATAAAGTCTGGATTACATAGTGGAAATTTTTTGTATTCTGTTGCAATTCGTCCATTAAAACTTGTCATGCAAACTTCTGAATAATGGTAATTAATTTTAATGTTAATATTTTTTTTTTTTACAAAGTTACTTAGTCTTCTTTTTGTGATACTTAAAAATTTTTTTTCATTTTCTAAAATAAATAGCTCAAATGGGTTATTTCTTCTTAAATTTTGAATTTCTTTATTATATTTATTTTTTAATTCATTGAGAGCAAGAGCAAAAATTAATGAACTCCACCCTGAGCCAAATTCTAAAATTGTTGTTCTTTTATTAAGAATTGTAAACTGATAAAGTGAGTATAAGTCATGAAGTTCAGGTCTATAGGGATTAGTAAGAACCATTTCATTTACCTTTTTTGTTGAACTCTTGCTTAACCTAACTAAATCGCCCAATCCTTTTTTAATAAAAAATTTTTCTACTTGTAATTTATTTAATTTTTGTGGAAATTTTATGTTCATGATATTCTAAAAATTATTATTTAACGTATTTTTATAAAAATCTTAACATAAGTCTACTAATTTTAAAATTTTGATTAAACCAATTAATAAAACATAATCTTGACTAAATGATATAGTTTTAATAAGCCAACTTTATGAGAAGTGTATATAAACATCTTAATTATTTAATTACCAAAAAACAAAAATTTTATTTATTTTTAATTTTTATTTTTGCTGTTTTAATAGGTTTAATTGAAACTATCAGCATAAGTTCTTTGGTAGGTTTTATTGCTATTGTCTCAGAACCCCAAACTGTAGCAGAAAAAATTCCAGTTGATTCAATAAGAAATTATATTTTATCTTTAGATGTAAAAACATTAGCCATAAATGCATCAATAATTTTAATCACAGTTTTTTTAATAAAAAATATAATGTTAATTCTCTTTCACTATTGTGAAGCCAGGGTGATGAAGAATTTATACCTAAAACTATCTAGGGAAATTTTTAATATATATTTACTTATGCCCTATAAATTTCATAAAGACCAAAATCCTGCAATTCTTGTTAACACAGTTATAGGAGAGACTAAAAGAGTATCAGATTTTATTGTAAATTTGATAATTATTTTTAGAGAAACAATTACTTTAATTCTTCTTTTAACCCTAATGTTAATTACAAACTTTAAATTAGCAGCCTTATTATTTTTGGCTATGAGCATCACATCATTATTTTTTTACAAAGCTATAGCGACTAGAGTTAAAAGATATGGTGTACAGGTAAGAATTAATGCTGAAAAAACTTTGAAAAATTTGATGGAGTCAATTTCATCAATTAAGATATTAAAACTAATTAATAAAAATGAATTTTTTATTAAAAGTGTTTTTAAACAGATGAATCAGAGAGAAAAAATTGTAATCAATTTTAATATTATTGGTAAATTACCCAGGCTAGTTTTTGAAGTCCTAGCTGTGTCTGTTGTGACAGGTTTATTGCTTTTTATTGTATTAGACAAAAATAGCATAAAAGAGTCAATTCCAATTTTATCTTTAGTGGTATTGATAATTCTTAGAACTCTACCTGCATTTATAAATATTAATACTAATTTAAATAATACTAGGTTTCATTTTACATCTTTAGAAAAAATTTCAACTATAAAAGAAAATTTTTCTAAAAATCAATTTAGTAACAATCAAACTTTTGTTACTAAAAAATTAAACATCACAAATATAGATGTTAAAAATCTTTCTTATAAATATGATGCTAAAGAAGTTTTAAGTGATATATCATATAAGTTCACAAAAAATAAAATTTACGGGATCAAAGGTGAGTCGGGTTCAGGAAAAACTACTTTTATAGATTTAATTTTAGGATTGCTTAAACCATCAAGTGGAAAAATTCTCATAAATAACACAGACTTAGAACGCGATATTGCTTTTTCAGGGATTTATGCCAGTTATGTACCTCAAGAAGTCTATTTAACAGACACTAGTATTGCTGAAAATATTGCCTTTGGTTTGAAATATGATGATATTGATTTTGATAAGCTAAATAAAATTTTAATTAAATCTAAATTATTTGAATTTGTTAATAATTTACCGGAAGGTTACAATACGATTGTAGGTGAAAAAGGTATTAAAATTTCGGGAGGTCAAAAACAAAGAATAGGAATAGCGAGAGCGCTTTATGTTAATACAGAAATTATAGTTTTTGATGAAGCTACAAGTGCACTAGACTACCAAACTGAAGAAAAAATCACAAATGAAATAGAAAAATTAAAAAAAAACAAGATAATTTTTATTGTAGCACACAGATTGAAAACTTTAGAAATATGTGATGAAGTAATCACAATATCTGGAGGAAAAATAAAAAATAAATAAAATTTTAAAGAATATTAAGTTATTTTGATAAAATATTTTGTGACCAGAGCTCACTCACCAAAATTTGAAAAAGTAAAAAAGTATTAAAATGTTTTGATGATTTGGTAAATCTTTCATAATAATTAATTATATTCTTCTTATTAAAAAAACCATGATCATTAAAATTTTTGGAATTTACTGTTTCATAAAATAGTGTTTTTAAATGAGTTTTTAACCATTCACTTTGAGGGTCTGCAATGGTTCTCTTATTTAAATATAAAACTTCTTTATTTACATAGTTTCTAAAAGGGTATTTCATAATTATTCTTTGTTGATTTTGTAATAACTTAAATTTGCTTGGAATTTGCAGAGACCATTCCACCACTTTATGATCAAGAAAAGGAACCCTTGTTTCAATGGAGTTATACATAGAACTTCTGTCTGCATACTTTAGAGACCTAGGTAATTTTAAGTAGAATAAGTCAGCATACTGTGCATTTCTTAAATGACTTTTAAAAGGTTTTTCAATCTTTAATTTATTATTAAAAGTATGAAATTCCCGACTATAAATAGACTCATTCTGATAAATACTTCCATCTATTGTAGATGAGCCTGGTTTTTTAAATTGGGCAAAAGAACCCTTAATAAAATCTGATACTGATAATGTATTATTCTTAATGTAATTTACATTTTTAAAAAACCTTTGTTTTATTTTCTTTTTATCAAACTTTTTAATATTGTCTAAATACCAAGGGGCCAGATAATAACTATAACCCGCTCCAATTTCATCACCACCCGAACCATCAAATATGACTCTACAGTCATTTTTAAAATTATCATAAAGATTATGTTGGCTTAAAATTCTTAAAGATGAAAAAGGTTCAAATTCTCTACTCAAAACTTTTAGTAAATACTCTGGAATTTTTTTTTCATCCAATATAGCAGAATCATTACTTAAGTTTGCACTTGCTGCAATTTTCTTTGCAAAATCTATTTCACTATATTTTTTATCATTAAAATCAAAAGTATATGATTTATAATTTTTATTACTGTAATTCATTAATGCTGACAATATAGCTGAATCGACACCTCCAGATAAGTGTACACCTGCTATTACATCAAAACGATTATGTTCTTCAAAGGATTTAAGCAACCTTTCTTTGAATTCTTCTGTATAATACTTAAAAGATTTTTTTTGATCATCAAAGTCTTCATTAATAAAATTTTCTATTTTATAATATTTTTTTTCAGTTAATTTACCCCTGTTAAACTCCAAGTAATGAGAAGCCTTAACTTGAAAAATATTTTTAATCCAAGTTTCATTAGTAGAATTAATTAATCCTTGTTTAAAAAATTTATAAGCCTCATTTTTATTGATTTCATTTCTTGATTGAGATTCAATTAAACCCTTTAATTCTGAACAAAAATAAAGTTTATTTTTATTCAATTTATAATATAGAGGCTTAATACCAAAACGATCCCTGACTAAAAAAATTTTATTTTTTCTGCTATCTATTATAGAAATTGAAAACATGCCTTTAACCTTATCTAAAAAATTCATTCCAAATTTTTCATACAAATGTAAGATTACCTCTCCATCCCCATCAGATATAAATTTTATAGTTGGAAAATAGTTTTTTTTGAGCTCTTTATAATTATAAATTTCTCCATTATAAATTATTTGAATTTTTTTATCTTTTGATAAAAAAGGCTGACTAGGTTTTTCTGAGAGATCAATAATTTTTAGTCTTAAAAAACCAAATATACCAAGTTGATTTTTAAATATATTTTCTTGATCAGGCCCCCTATGAGTAATGGAGTTAACCATTCTCTTGATCGAAACATGGTCTTGATCATTCTCAAATGGTGAGATACCAGCTATTCCACACATTAATTAAAAATTGATATATACATTATTTTTTATTGCTAATTAATTTTCATTCTAAAAAAATTTTAGTCTTTTTTAGGACATTATTTGTATTTAAAAATCAATTAATATATATAGTTTTATTAATGTATTCCAACAACTTCTATTTTAAAAGAATTAATCAAATAATAATATTTTATGAAAAATAAATTATTTGTAACACTTAGAGAGGCTGAAAAAATAGCAAAAAACAAAATATCTTCAAAAATTTTTGATTGGCTTCAATCAGGCGTGGAAGATAATCATACATATTTAAAAAATTTTGATGATTTAAAAAATATAAAGATTAAACCATCACACCTAAATAAATTTACAAAACTATCTACAGAATCAAATTTTTTTAATAATAAGATATCAAGTCCAATTTTATTATCTCCAATGGGCCATCAAACACAATTTCATAAAAAAGGTGAAATAGAAATGGCGCGTGGGGTTTCAAAAGCACAGACGGTAGCTTTTTTTGGAACTCAAAGTAGAATGAAATTATCAGAGATTAGAAAAGCTAATAAAAATGCTTTAATTGGCTGGACGATTTTCCCTTTTGGAGATAAGCAGTGGATAAAAAATCAAATTATTTCTGCTGAAAAAAACAAGTGTGTTGCAATTGCCGTATGTATAGATGCAAATACAAGGTCTCATAGATATTCTGATAGAGAGTCTGGATATGATGCTAGGAAAGTTGGCAAAAGAACAAATCCAATATCTCCAAATCCTATGTTAGCTACAAGTTATGACTGGAGTTTGATAAAGTTTATTAAAAAAAACTCCTCTCTACCAATTATTATTAAAGGTATTGTCACAGCAGAGGATGCAAAAAATGCTATAAAATATAAGGCCGATGGTATTTGGATATCTAATCATGGTGGAAGAATGTTTAACTCAGGAATTAGCTGTGTAGATTCAATTAAAGATGTCATGAAGAAGCTAAAAAAAAAAAAATTAACCATAATAGTTGATGGTGGAGTTAGGAAAGGTAGTGATATCATTAAATATATGTGCCTTGGAGCTGACCTTGTTGGAGTTGGTAGACCAGCTATCCATGGTTTAATTAACAATGGCCATAAAGGTGTTGAAAAAATATTTGAAGTTTTAAAAAAAGAGCTATTAGCCAGCATGATTAATGGAGGTTTTAAAGACTTTAAATCTTTTAAAAAATTAAGGTTAATCTTATAATATGAAAAAAAAAGTAATCTGTATAATACCTGCAAGAGGTGGCTCAAAAGGTCTTAAGTTTAAAAATTTACAAAAAATAAACAATAAACCATTAATTTATTATCCAATTAAAGCAGCCATTAGAAGCGGTGTATGTGATAAAATTTGTGTCTCTACAGATTCAATAGAGATAGCAAAAGTTGCAAAAAAATATGGTGCAGAAGTGCCCGTTTTAAGAAAAAAAAAATTTTCTAAGGATCTTACAACTACAGAAGAAACACTTAAAAATGCCCTGATAGAATTTGAGGAATTTTATCAAACAAAGTTTGATATATGTGTTTTTTTGGCATCTACAAATGTTTTTAGAAAAATCAGCTGGATCAAGGAAGCGGTAAATATATTAAAAAAGGATAACAAATATGAAAGTGCGTTTTCTGTACACAGTATTTACAAACATTTTTGGCACTACAAAAATGAAAAATTTTCAAAAGTATCCAGTTGGATGAAAGACTATACGTCGAGACAGGTTGGTCAAAAACTTTACAGAGAAGACACGGGTTTAGCTTCAGCATCACGTGCAAGTTTATGGCGTAAGGGAAAAAGGATAGGTAAAAGGGTTTATTTTATTGTAAATGACGATTCACTAACAGGCATAGATATTCACAACATTCATGATCTAAAACTTGCAGACTTTGCCATGAAATATTTAATAAAAAATAAAATGCATAAAGACATGATTGTTTAATGAAATTACCAAATAATTTAGTAATAGCCGTTTTTGCATATAATAGACCATCTCATTTAAGAAGAGTTTTAATTAGCTTAGAGGACTACAAAATTAAAAATATAGAATTATTTTTAGATGGTCCCAAAAATTTTAAAGATAAAATTTTGCAAAAAGAAATTATTGATATGGTGAGATATAATAAATCTATTAAAATAAATTTAATAAAATTTAATAAAAATAATGGCTTGGCAAAATCAATAACATCTGGAATTGATCACCTTGCCAAACAAAAAAAGAACGTAGTTATTCTAGAAGATGATTGTATACCTAGAAAAGAATTTTTTTTATTCATTCTGAAAATAATTAAAAAAAATTTTTATATAAAAAATACATTACCAATTTGTGGCTATCAATTACCAGAAATTCAAAAATTCAAAGATAGAAATGTTTATCCATTATTCTTTAAGTATTTTATACCCTGGGGGTGGTTTATAACTTCTAAAGATTGGATTATTTATAGAAAATATACTAAACAAAAAAAAAAAGAATCAACAATTAAAGATAAATTATTTTTAAAAATTAAAAAAATTGTAGGAAATAAAAATAGAAAAATATGGTCTTTAAAATTTATTGAATATAATTTAATAAAAAATAAAAAAATAATATTTCCAAATAAATCTTTAATTAAAAATATTGGTTTTGATGGTAGTGGTGTCAATTCCTCTATAACAAATAAGTTTAGCACTCTTTATAGTAAGCCAAAAAAAATTAATGTTGCTAAAATATACCAAAATGAAAGTTTACAAAAAAAACAGCTTTCAATTTTATTTAAAAGAGTTAAGTATTTTTTTTAATGAATGTTCTTCTGGTAGGTTTTGGTACAGCTGGTAAATTTTATTTACAAATATTAAGAAAATTAAATTTTATAAATAAAATATATATTTTTGATAATGATGCAAATAAAATAAAGAAATCTAAATATTATGAAAATATAAATTTTACTGCTAGGGAAATTTTAAAAAAAAATATTGAATATGCAATAATAGCAACACCATCGAATCTTCACTTTAAATATGCTAAAATTTTACTTGAACAAAATGTGAATGTTTTAATTGAAAAACCTTTTGTATTAAAATTGGCAGATGCAAAAAGATTAATCAAATTAACAGATACAAAAAAATTAAAATGCTGGGTTGCCTTTCAAAATAGACATAACCTTGCAATAAGTAAGTTAAAAAAAATAATTGATTCAAAAAAAATTGGAAATATTTCCTTAATAGATGCTGCACTATTTTGGTGCAGAGATTTTAAATATTATCAGGTTGGTTGGCGTGGAAGGTATAAAACTGATGGGGGTGTTTTGGCAAATCAAGCAATACATTTATTAGATGCACTTGTTTATGTATTTAAGAAAGTTAAGAAATTTAATTTTCTTATTGATTATAATAAGCAAAAGCTAGAAGCAGAAGATTTGATTGTCTTAAACCTTGTTCATGAGGGTGGCCCAATATCCTCTTTAAAGGCGACAACAAGAGCAGATTGTAATTATAGCTCTTCTATAGATGTAATCGGTGAAAATGGTAGGGTTGTAGTAAAAGGCATTAGTTTAAATACATTTCATAAATTTAAGAGCAATAAGGTTATAAATGATAAAAAAAATAGTGAAAATTTCGAATCAGGAATTGGAGCAGTTGGTGCAATGGGTAATGGTCATCTTAAAATTTTGAAAGAATTCTTAAATATTAAAAATTTAAAGTCCAGTAAAGATTTAGAAATTTCTAAAAACTTACATGTATTAGAAATCATTCATTCAGTATATAATGAAGCTAGAAGAAAAAAAAAATTTTCTTTATTAGTTAGAAGCAATCAAAGTCAATTAGGATTATAATGAGTAATATATTTGTTAAGAATTTAAGTAATAAAGAGCCCACAAAAGATATTACAGAAGATGATATTAAATATAAAATTCCTTTAATTACATCACGAAAAAAAAGAACAATAAAAATAAATAAAAATGTAACATTTTCTGAAAAAGTTATACCCATTATAGCTGGCCCTAATGGAGTGGAGAGCAGAGAACTTATATTCAGGGTCGGTAAGTTTTTAAAAAAAAATGGTTTAAAAATATTAAGAGGACATGCTTTTAAACCCTTAACATTCCCATATAGATCAAGACAATATTCCGAGACTCAGTTTGAGGGAATGAATTGGTTAGACGAAGTTAAGAGACACCTTGGCCTCACAATAGTAACAGAGGTAACAGAATTGAGATACTTGGATAGAATTTGTTTAACAGCCGATATTTTACAAATTGGGTCAAGAAATATGCAAAATTTGGAATTACTAAAAGAAATAGCAAAAACTAAAAAGCCAATTATATTAAAGAGACATTTTGGTGCAAGTTTAAGAGATCTATTAGGGGCAGCAGAGCATATTTTATTAGAAGGAAATAATAAGCTAATTTTGTGTGAGAGGGGTATATCTGCACCACACACTCATAGAGCAACTTCAAGATTTATATTGGACGTTCAGGCTATTACTGCTTTGAAAGAATTGGTTAAGTTTCCAATAATATCTGATCCAAGCCACGCTAGTTTTTGGGCCCCATATGTTCCTAGCTTAGCATATGCATCAATAGCAGCAAGTTGTGATGGTTTGATTATTGAAACACATCCAAACCCTTCAAAATCTGCCGTAGATCCACTTCAACCACTAAACTTTAATCAATTTAAAAAATTTTTGAGTACAAGTAAAAAAATATCAAAAATTTTTAATAAAAAGATTATTTAATGTACTGTTCAATTATTGGTCATCCATTAACAAAACCTAGATCGGTTATTCTTTGGAGAAAGTTTTTTAAAGATAAAAACTTAAATATAAAAATGTATCCTATAGATATAAAAGACAATCTTTTTAATAAAAAAATTGATAAATTAAAGCATGATTCAAATTTTGTTGCATCAGCAATTACAATGCCATATAAAAAAAAAATTAAGTCAAAAGTATTAATCCTTGATAAAATATCAAAATATGCAAATGCAATAAATTTTATTATAAACAAGAAGAGTGTTCTGCACGGTTTCAATACTGACGTATATGGTGCAATTGAGAGTGTAAAAAAATTAAAAAAAAAAAAAATTATTATTTTTGGATTTGGAGGGGCTGGAGAGGCAATATTTAGAGTATTTAGTAAAATATATAAACAATCCAGCTTTGTTATAATTTCCAAAAAAAATAAACCTAAAGATGTTAAATTTAAAAAGCTAAAATTTTTAAAAAATATAGCAATTAAAGAATTTTCTGATTGTGATTTATTTATTAACTGTTCACCCCTGGGAAGTAATTTAAAAAAAAGCTATTTAAATAAAAGCCCATTATCTAGGAAACAGTTAAGTTTGTGTAAAAAAAATATGAGTATATTTGATATAGTTTATAACCCTAAAAAGACGCTATTATGTAGATATGCTAAAAAATTAAATTTCAATTTTATTAATGGAATTAAGATGAATACAGTACAAGCCGAGATAGCTTTAAAGAAAATAGAAAACTACTATAAAAGTTAAAATAAATTATTTTTTTTGTATCGTAAATCTTATTTGGCCATCCCCATAAATAAATTTTGATAGATCGTGATTATACCTAAAGTAAAATGGGGCTAATAAATCTCTAATATTTTGAAATTTAGGTTTAATTGGCGTTCTTTTAAAGTTTTTAAAACCCATAGAATAAAGTTTTTTCTTTAAAATTTTTTCATCATAAAGATCATATTTTGGAGATAAAATTCTATCTTTAATGGTCATTCGTAGATCATTGTCGCTAAGTAATTCTAAAACTTTTTTTACCTGTAAAAAATTTTTTTTATCAAGATTACTTTTAAAAAAATTTAAATATTTTTTAAGTTTACCATCCATAATTTCATCTATAATTTTTTTTGAAAATTTTGAATTATAATATTCGTCTCTTATAATTTCCATTGTAAATCTAGTCATTATACCACCAGCCCCGTGAATGACTATCAAGGCAGTGCTATTTTTTTTTAGAACTCTATTGATTTCTTTAAATGCCTTATAAGGTTTTTCTATGTGGTGAATAACACCTGAACAATTAATAAAATCAAAATAGTTCTTTTTAAAAGGTAGATTGTCTACACTTCCAATATGTACTTTATGATTATCTTTATAATTTTTTAGGTGTTTTTTTACCCCTGCTTTAACACTTTTATCAACATCCAATAAGTGGACAAATTTTGATCCAAGATTTAGCATATTAAAAGCCCCACCACCGTGACTTCCACATCCAAATTCCCCGCACAATTTATTTTTAAAAAAATCTTTCTTTAAACCAAGACTTTTCGTGTCAATGTAGGAACTGACTCTTTTTAAACCCTTTTTATTTTTTATTCTATTCACATGAACCTTATGTAAAATTTTTCGGGTTTTTAAATCAATTGATTGAATCATTTTAAATATTTTATGGTCATTTTAATACATTAAGTTTTAGTTTATTTAAATAGTTAATATACTTTTTCTTAAAAAAAACATAATTTAAGCTTAATCAAGTTAAATAAAAATTATATTAGTTAGTATGAACGAAAACAATGTTATTGTTTTGGGATCAAAACCAGACGAAAAAATTTTAAAGATAAAATTTCAAAGCTTATATGCTGCAAATGCGGCAGTCGAAAAGGCACAGATTTATAAAAAGATTAATGAAAAAATTAAAATTAATTCTGTTTGTAGTTTTAGAGGATTTCTGTATGACCCACCTACATCAACTAGAGTGAAAAGTTCAAAACCTGATAGATTAATTATTAGAAGAGGCAATCTTGAAAAACCAAAAGAACTAAATGAAAATTGTAAAATGCTATGCTTTGATAAAAAAAAACAATGGAAATTTCAAAGAATTTTTTTTAAATATGGTTTTTTTTCATTAATTCTTTCAGAGCTTTTTTACGGAAATAACTTTAAAGAAGGATTAATAAATTTTAAAAATAATATTGTTTATAAAAAAGGCTTACTTGGGGTGTCCACAGGATTTTTTGCTATACTTTTAGCTTTAAAAGAAAACCCAGATAAAAATATCTTTGTCTCAGGAATTAGTATGACTGATGGAGGACACTTTTATAATCTACATGATAAATTAAAAGATGTGAATCAAAGACGAAAAGTTGATAAATTTTTGATAAAACTTTTACACAAGAAATATAAAAAAAGAATGTTTTCATGTGATAGAGAATTCGCAAATTTAGCAAATATTAATTATTTTGAAAATAATAAATATTGAACTAATAAGCTTTAAATAAAATGAAAAAAATTACTAGTACTATTTGGATGTTTTTTCTTAATAGCACAAATAAAAAAATATTTTGTATTCTTGTAAATTTTAGAAATTTTATAAAAAAAAAAAATATTAGCATAGGATATCAAAATGAAGAATATTTCTTAAAAGATAATGAAAATTTATGGTATTTTAAAAATAAATATAGGCTTTTAAGAAATATAGATGGTTTGAGTAAAAGAGCACAGTATCTACTAGATGTTTATCAAATTAACAAAATTAATATTGAAGATAGAGATTTAATTATAGATATAGGTGCTAACTATGGAGAATTTTATAACGTTTTTAATTTACTTTTAAAAAAAAATATCAAATATATCTCTATTGAACCTTCTATAGATTGCTACAAAAGTATAATTAAAAGTATTCCTAAACAAACACATTTTAATTTTGCAATTTTTAATAAAAATTCTGAAAAAACATTTTATTTATCAGAGGACTCAGCCGACTCCTCTCTAATTGAACCAAAAAAATTTGTGAGAAAAGTTGATGTAAAAACAAAAACATTAAACCAAATAATTAAATCAGATGTAAAATTATTAAAAGTTGAGGCAGAGGGTGCTGAGCCAGAGATACTATTAGGATTAAGAGATGTAAAATTTATAATAGATTATATTGTAGTGGATGTAAGCTTTGAAAGAGGAAAATTAGAACAATCTACAAAAAAAAGATGTTTAACAATTCTTAAAAGTTATGGATACACTGTCAAATCTGAGTGTAAATTAGAAAAAAGAATTATATTACTGTTTAATAGAGAAAAATGAAAATTATAGAGTTTTTTGGATTACCACAAAGTGGAAAATCATCGATAGTTGAAATTTTAATTCGTTCACTTAATGGTAAAAAAGATATTACAAATTACAGACAGGTTACAATTTATCATTTATTCAAAAAGAATAAGATCTCTTATATTGAGTATGTTTATTGGTTGTATTTTGAAAAAAAAAGAGAAAAAAATTTAAATAGAGATTTTAAATTATTTAAAAAAAAACAAAAAAATAACATTAAAAAATTCTTTAAAAAATTGTTACCAAGTAGAAGTGTGCTTTCATTAAAAATTGATGATCTTTATAATCTCAATAAAGGTAAACATTTAAGATATATTAAATTTATTGAAGATCTAAGTCACAAATACGCAGCAGAAGAGGAATTAAAAAATATTTTTGATTGGATTAAATTTGAAATTAGTGGATATGAGCTTAAAAAAGAATACCCAAAAAAAATAATGATTAATTCTGAAGGGTTTTATCAAATTTGTTTAAGTTTAATTATAAGAATTAATTTAGATAAAAAAGAGATCGAAGATTATATAAATTTATGTCCAGATATAGATCAATTATATATTTTAATTAACAAAGATATTGTTAGAGAGAATTTAGAAAAATATATGATAAGTAAAAGTAATAGTTTCAATTACAACAGAGATTTTATAAAAAAATATTTTTATACTATTAAATTTTTAAAAAAAAAACTGAATACAACAGTATATCTCATCAGATTTAGTCAATTAAACAATATTTCTAACAAGATAAGCAAGGAACTAGTTAGGTGAAAATTAAAGTTTTACACATTGTTGGAGGGTCTACAGCTAATGGAGCATACATTGGTGCAAACATTTTACACAAAGCTTTATTAGATCAAGGAGTAAGTTCAAAATTATTAAATGATACTTGCAATAAAAAAGATCAAATAAAAATAAATAGTTTTGATAAAAGTATTATTTTTATAATAAAAAACTTTTTACAAATACTTATAAATAAATTTTTTATTATTTCTGAAAAAATTTTGAAATCAATATTTCTTCATAGTCCTCGTGAAACTTTTACTTTGGGTTTTTTTGGATTTGATATTACTAAAGTAAAAGAATACAAAGAAGCTGATATAGTTCATATTCATTGGCTGAGTCAAGGCTTTATAAATCTAAAATCACTTTCTAAGATTGATAAGCCAGTTGTGTGGACAATGAGAGATATGTGGGCATTCACAGGAGGGTCTCACTATAGTATGGATTTTGAAAAATATGAAAATAGCTATTTATCTCAAGTAATCCAAAAATATAAAAAAAAAAAATATAATAAAAATTTTCAATTTGTTGCAGTGAGTAATTGGTTAAAAAATAAAGCTAAAAGAAGTTTAATTTTATCAGATTATAAAGTTATGAAAATAGACAATAATATTGAATTAAAAAATTTTGATTTAATTACAAAAAAAGAAGCAAGGTCAATTTTGAACATCAATACAAAAAAGCAAATAATTTTATATGGAGCACAAAACCCACAAAGTAAAAGAAAAGGATGGAATATATTTGTTAATTCATTGAAAAAATTAGAAAAAAGCAGTTTTTTTCTTTTAATATTTGGAAGTTTTTGGTCCCAGGAAATATTAGATAAAATCGGAATAGAATATAAAGTTCTTGGATTTATTAATAATAGAAAAATATTAAATGCTACTTATCGTAGTGCAGATATTTTTGTAGCCTCGTCTATTCAAGATGCGTGGCCAAAAACATTTGCTGAAGCAATGTATTGTGGAACACCAACTATATGTTTCAATAACACAAGTATAGCAGAAATTGTGGACCATAAGATTAATGGCTATGTAGTTCAAGAATTCAATCCAACCTCATTAAAGGAGGGAATTGTTTGGATTTCAAAAGAAATAAAAAAAAATAATTTAATGAGTATTAATGCAACAAATAAAATATCAAATTTTAGTTCGAAGATTATTGCTCAAAAGTATATTGATCTTTACAAAAATCTTTTAAATGTTTAATTAAATTTTATTAAATCCTTTAATACATCTTAAAAAAAAAATCAAAAGTACAATCAGCTTATTTTGACCATTATTAATCCTGATTAAGGTCTCTTCTACCACATGTTCAAAAAAAGAATATTTTGAGGAAAAACCCCCAGGTTCAAAAATACTAATTATCTCATTTTTTTGAGTAGAGGTGCCTTTAAATTTATTTTTTTTTATCAATCTCCAAAAAAAATCATAATCAGATGAGCAAGGATATCTTAAACTGTATAAACCAATTTTATCATGAATTTCTTTCTTTATAAAAAAACCTCCAGAATGAGCTGGATAAAAATTAAAGCTCCAATTTATTTTTTTTGGTTTATATTTGTAGTGAATTTTTTTTTTTTTTACTGCACCAAAAACAAAAGAAACATCATTTTTATCAAAATAATCTTTAATTATTGATAACGAATTTTCTGAAAAATATGTATCCCCTGAATTAATAGTATTAATATATTTGCCATTAGAAAAATTAATACCTTTGTTAATTGCATCATAA
>Ga0129324_10000417_pt1 | contig 31269 bp, 24 predicted proteins | sample CPBDNA_7_FD_96879 | JGI IMG/M metagenome (GOLD analysis project Ga0129324, IMG submission 96879) | Freshwater to marine salinity gradient microbial communities from Chesapeake Bay, USA - CPBay_Spr_15_0.2_DNA | ecosystem: Environmental > Aquatic > Marine > Coastal | place: USA: Chesapeake Bay...
AAGGAATTAAGTATTATTCTTTTAATAAGCATATTAGTATTTTATGCTTATTAAATTAGATTTTAGAGAGAATAAACTGATTAGTCTATGCAATGCCCTTCTCCCAGATGACGACAATGACAAAATCAAAATAGTGAGTGAGAATCTTCCATTAGGGGATATCATTATATGTGACAATGAAGGCAATGAAAAAATAATAGTAGAGAGAAAAAGTTTAGCAGATTTGGCGGCTAGCATTCGTGACGGACGTTATAAGGAGCAGAGTTTTCGATTAAATCAATGCTCTTTACACAATCATCATATCTACTATTTGATTGAAGGAGATTTAAGGTATTATAGACCATTTAAGGGATTGCCTGATAAAAAGGCTTTATTGTCGGCAATGGTAAGTATCAATTATTTTAAAGGTTTCTCTCTTCAACGCACAATCAATTTAGAAGAAACAGCCGAATGGATCATTCATCTGGCTACAAAATTAGAAAAAGAAAGTGGTACAATTCCATATTATAATGGTGGTGCCGAAATCATTGATACTAATCCAAATTATGCTAATGTAGTTGGTAAGCGAATTAAGAAAGATAATATAACATCTGAAAACATTGGAGAGATTATGTTATCTCAAATTCCAAATGTAAGTAATGCTTCGGCGTCTGCCATTATGAAAAAATTTGATACTATAGCAAACCTTATAAATGCATTACACAATGATGAAAAATGTTTAAATGATGTTTCTCTTCCTAATAAAAATGGACAAATAAAGAAATTAACAAAACCATGTATCAATAATATTTATGGATTTTTAGTAAAACCTAAAATTATTACAATAGATACATGATAATAATAATTATTATAATTATTATAATTATAATTATAATACTATAACAAATATTTTGTAAAATGTATTATATATAGTATAGTATAGTATGAAGTCCAAAATTGGTAGATCAAAATGTAAATCATTACCTAAAATATATAGATATATTGGTTATGCTTTGGCAATTGGGTTTGCTATATATATTATAACAAAAACCATCCAAACCCAAAGAAATAAAACAATTGAAGGTTTTAAAAAACATGGAAAGGGTACAAAGAAAAGCAAGGAAGATAAAATAAATAGAAAGGAAGGTCATAAAAATAGAAAGGAAGGCAATCGTAATAAAAATGATGACGAAGAATATAGCGATGATGAAGAATATAGCGATGATGAAGATGATGATGATAAACTACCAAGAATATTTGATACTTTTAGTATAAAGGAAGGCAAACGTAATAAAAAATATGATGATGATAAACTACCAGGAATATTTGATTAAGTAATATAAAATTTTATTTTTTATAAATTATATAAAATAAAATATAGTAGAAACTATAATATATACGATGAAAACAGATGAGATTTATAAATTTATTGGTTATGCCGTAGTTATAGTTGTTATTTTTTATATTGTAGCAAATACAATCCGGCTACAAACGGGTGTATTAGTTGAAGGATGGGGTAATCGTAAAAAAAGTAGTAGTAGTAGTAGTAGTGTTGGTGATGGTGGTGGTGGTGATGCTGGTACTTCAAATGATTTAAAATCTTTATGCGAAATAAAAAAAGTAGATAAATTAAAAAAAACAGAGGAAGACAATGTAATAAATCATGTGTTAGATATAAAAAAAAAATTCGAGGATGCGACGTGTAGCGTATATCGCATTCATATTCCGTATTATTCAAGTAGAAAAATTATTAAAGAATTAAATTTATTATACGATAGTTGTATAGACACACAAAAAATTCTATTAGCATCTCAAGGAGTATCATACGCGAGGCGCTATATTGAGAATGAAGAGGACCGAGAACAAGCATTGGAAGACATAACTAGGATATATAATGGTATAAATGCTTTTAAATATAGTAAAAAATGTTTTAATGCAATTTATAATAATTAATAATTTTATAAAATAATTAATAATTTTATAAAATAATTATTCTATCCACTCTATACACTCTATCCAATCTATATATACCTTTTACTTTTTATAACCAGTTTCCATCACTTGTTCAGTATAATCAACACCACCCCAATTAGAATCCATAGGATTAGGACTATATTTATTGGATTTATCATTAAATATTTTATCAAGAGGCGTTTCTTTACCTATATATTGATTATGAGCATCAAATCCAGGGTAACTATTTTTATTATAAATATCATTCTTTTTACGCCCAGCATCGACTAATTGACTTTCTTCAAATAATCCTCGCATTTCAAAATTGGATGGCGGAGGCATTATATTTTTATTAGCAAGGTTTAAAAGGTCGTCAGTTACATAATAATCAGGTAATCCGGCATTCTGATGCGTAGGACTAGGACGTGCTTTATACACTGAATCGCCTTGCGCATTATACGCATGCTGTAAATATAATATAGGGCATATAATTCCTTGACTACGTTGCCAATCGGTAAATTCAGTATATTCGTCTAGATTTTCAAACCGGATTGGATTAACACCTGGAACATTTGCGCGTTTAGAATTAAAAAGGAAAAATTCACTTCCTTTTTCTATTAATACATCAGCGCAATTTTCTGCTATTTTATAAGTTTCTTCCCCATTTTCATTTAAATTTGTCGTAAAGGATTCATTAATTTGTCCAGAACAAAATATAAAATACAATCCTAATAAAAATATAATTCCAATAACAATTAGTTTATACATATATATAAAAATACATATTTTAATCTCTAAATAATGTATATATATGGGAAAACAAGGGCTTGAAATCGCACATATAACAAAAGATGGAAAAGAAATAGACGAAAAAACAGATATAAATAAGAATGAAGTCACTACACAAGAATTAAGTGATGTTGTTCGAATGTTTCATGATAAAAAACCAATGTTCATTAAATTTTATGCGAATTGGTGTGGACATTGTAAAACTATTGATGGGCCATGGAAAAAATTAATTGAAATGGTTAAAGACCCTTCTAACAAAATGTCTGATAAGAATTTTGCAATTGTATCTGTAGAAGAAAAAAAAATAGGAGATGAGATAAATAAAATAATAGCAGGAACTCAAAATCTTAAAATAGAAGGTTTTCCAACAATTGGTTCTATTACGTATGACAATAATAATAAAGCAACATTTACTGATTTTAATGGTAAACGAGATGAAAATGGTTTGTTATCATTTGTAAAGAGTAAAATAGTTAATTCATCAGCGAATGCTGATAAAAATATGAAAGGTGGTGGATTAAAACGAAGACGAACAAAACGTAAAACCAAACATACTAAAAGACGCGCGACAAAGAGAATAAATAGAAAAAAACGTAAATCTACATATCGTAAAAGAAAATAATAGTATTATAAGGAGATTGAATATATTTTAAAATTGAATTAAATTAAAATATACTCAAAAGAATGTATCTTATACATATACGTTTAAAATGTACGTTTCATATCGCTTATTGTCATTTGAAACAAACGACCAGACGAATGTTAGCACTACTGACGAAGATACACAAAGACAACAAAAGACATTTAGTATTAAAATGTATGGTGTAAATGAAAAGGGGAAAACTGCCTGCATTAATGTAAGAAATTACACACCATTCTTTTATATTAAAGTTGGCGATGAGTGGGATGAAGAAGAAAAAATCCGCTTTATCACACAGGTCAAAAGTGATATAGGAGAACAATATGCGGACGATATCGTAAAAGCAAATTTGGTTCAAAGAAAAAAGTTATATGGGTTTGATGGAGGGAAACAATACAATTTTGTTCAATTAAAATTCAAGAATGAAGCCACTATGAAAAAGACAAAGGGTTTGTGGTATTCAAAATCAAACTCAAAGAATGAATACCGCCTAAACCCAAATGGTTATCTCTTTGAAGAAACAAAAACGATTTTATATGAAGCACAAATTCCTCCACTATTGCGTTTATTTCATATTAAAGACATCAGTCCATCCGGTTGGATTGGGCTACCAAATAATAAAACAACTAGAATTACACATAAAAGCACAACATGTAATTTTGAATATAGCATAGATTACAATGATATCTTATCTCTTTCCAATAAAGAAACCAATGTTCCCTATAAAATATGTAGTTTTGATATTGAAGCTAGTAGTAGCCACGGCGACTTCCCTTTACCTGTAAAAAATTATAAAAAATTAGCAATAAATATTATTGATGTTTGTAACGACCACAACAATTATACTGAAGAATTTATAAAAAATATTATTCTAACTTCATTTGGAATTGATTTAATGAATGCGTCAGAAAAAACAACCCTGATTGAAAATGTTGATAAAGTTTATCCGATTTCTTCAGTATCACCAAAAATGATAGAAACGATGATCAAAAATTGGATAAAAATAAAACCATCAAATTATGATACATCTGACGTTGAATTGGATATTGGAATTACTGATATAAAACATCAATCCAATCATAATGGAGACGATGGTGGGGATGATGATACAAATGACAAGGAAGAAGAACAACCTCGAGAAGAAGAAGAAGAGGGCAAAAGAAATTGGTATAGCAATAAAACACAGGCAAAGCCATATAAAAAACGCGGTGCTATGATTGATTTGTTAATGGACGCCGAAGCAACGCGTGAAACAAAAGTGCAAGAATTAACTCGAACACTTACGAATGTTTTCCCCAAATTACAAGGCGATAATGTTACATTTATTGGTTCTACGTTTGTTCGCTATGGTGACGATAAACCCTATCTGAACCATTGTATTGTAAAAGATACATGCGACCCAGTGGATAATGCTCAAATTGAATCTTATAATACCGAGAAAGAAGTATTATTGGCATGGACAAAATTAATAGAACGTGAAAATCCAGATATTGTTATTGGCTACAATATATTTGGCTTTGATTATCAATTCATGTTTCTTCGCGCGAAAGAGTTAGGATGTGAACACGATTTTCTACGTCTTTCGCGTAGAAAAAATGAAGTGTGTTTAAAACGTGACTGGCGAACAGGCAAAGAAAGTTTGGAAGAAAACACACTTATGATTGCGAGCGGTCAGCACGATTTAAAATTTGTAAAAATGACTGGAAGATTGCAGATTGATATGTATAATTATTTCCGGCGTGATTATCAACTAACACAATATAAGTTAGATTATGTTTCAGGGTATTTTATTGGCGATAGTGTTAAAAAAATTGAATACTTCGAGAATGACGCAAATGAAGTATCTACAAAAGTGTATAGTAAAAACTTAACTGGTTTAGAAAATGGGTGTTTTATTAATTTCGAAGAAGAAGCACATTCAAGCGACCAATATAAGAATGGTCAAAAGTTTGAAGTAAGCAATGTTGATTATAAGGAAAATACCTTTACTATCAAGGGAAAAGAAACACCTGATATTATTAATAAAAAGGTGCGCTGGGGATTGGCAAAGGACGATGTCACGCCTCAAGATATTTTCCGGATGACAAATGAAGGACCAAAAGAAAGGGCGGTTATTGCAAAATATTGTATTCAAGATTGCAACCTGGTTCATCATTTAATGCGAAAAATAGATGTGCTTACGAGCTATAGTGAAATGGCTTCATTGTGTAGTGTGCCTATGGACTTTCTTGTTATGCGTGGTCAAAGTATTAAATTGACAAGCTATATTGCCAAAAAATGCCGTGAGAAAGGCACCCTAATGCCAGTGATTGAAAAATCCTTAACAGATGATGGATATGAAGGTGCGACCGTGTTAGAACCAAAAAGCGATTTATATTTGGAAACACCGGTTGCTTGTCTTGATTATAGTTCATTGTATCCATCGAGTATGATTAGTGAAAACATTTCGCACGATAGTAAAGTATGGACGCGTGAATACGATATGGGAAATAATTTGATTGAAGAAACTGGCGAAAAGGATGAAGTCACTGGACTACATAAATACGATAATTTACCTCAATATGAATATGTAGATATTACCTACAATACATATAAATGGCAACGTAAAAATGGGAATCCAAAAGCAGGTATGGAGAAGGTAAAGGTTGGTCATAAGGTTTGTCGCTATGCGCAGTATCCAATGGATAAGGCAACAGGTAAAACGAGCCACGCGATTATGCCGGCTATTTTAAAAGAATTATTAGCGGCACGTAAATCAACGCGTGCTCAAATTAAAACCCAAAAAGATGATTTTATGAAAAATATTTTAGACAAGCGTCAATTGAGTATTAAAGTAACAGCCAATTCATTGTATGGTCAGACTGGAGCAAAAACCAGTTCATTCTATGAAAAAGATTGTGCTGCTTCAACCACCGCAATTGGTAGAAAATTATTGATTTATGGCAAGCGTGTCATTGAAGAAGCGTACGCGAATGTGGTAGTTCCTACAACAAATCACGGCGATGTGCGAACAAACGCCGAATATGTGTATGGTGATACTGATTCTGTCTTCTTCCGTTTTAATTTGGAGGATCTGGAAGGAAAGCCAATTATTGGTAAAAAAGCTTTAGAAATTACAATTGAACTTGCAAAACAAGCAGGGAAAATAGCATCAAAGTTTTTGAAGAACCCACATGATTTAGAATATGAAAAAACATTTCTTCCGTTCTGTTTACTTTCAAAAAAACGCTATGTTGGGATGTTATATGAAGACAATCCAGATGATTGTAAACGTAAATCAATGGGTATTGTATTGAAACGTCGCGACAATGCACCTATTGTAAAAGATATTTATGGCGGTATTATTGATATCCTGATGAAAGAAAATGATATTGAAAAAGCGGCTGACTTTTTAAAACAATCTTTACAAAATATGTTAGATGAGCGTTATGGTATGGATAAATTAATTATTACCAAATCATTGCGGTCTGGTTATAAAAATCCAGCACAAATTGCTCATAAGGTTTTGGCTGATCGTATTGGTCGACGTGATCCAGGCAATAAGCCAAGTGTAGGAGACCGCATTGCGTTTGTTTATATTGAAAATCCGGATAAAAAAGCATTACAAGGTGAACGCATTGAGACGCCTGGTTATATTATAGATAATAATGTAAAAATCAATTATTCGTTCTATATTACAAATCAAATCATGAAACCAGTTCAGCAAGTATTTGCTTTGGTATTAGAACAAATGAAAGATTTCAGAAAGAAAAAAGGCCATACTTTACGTTCTTGGAAAAACACATTAGATAAATTGCATATAGAATACCCTGACCCTGAAAAATACAAGGACAAGTTAGATACATTACGCAATAAGGAAGTGAAAGCATTATTATTTTCTCCCTACTTGAGACATACAAATAATATAAAAAATGGGGACAATGATATTACGAATTATTTTGGTAAAAGTTAATAATTAACATAGATAATAATATTTTAAATATGTTTAAATACATTCTATGTAGATAAATTAAGCACAAATGTTGTCTAGTTCAATATCAAAAAAGGAAAAAAATACATCTCTCTACGATAAATATTCAGACAAGGGGTTAACTGGATTAGCAAACGTAGGTAATAGCTGTTATTTAAATTCTTGTATGCAAGTATTATCGCATACCTACGAATTAAATGAATTTCTTTCTAGTGGAGATTATAAAAGGAAATTAAACAAATTACCTGACTCGGTTATTTTGTTAGAGTGGGACAAACTACGCCAACTAATGTGGAGTAGTAATTGTATTATTTCTCCAAATGGTTTTGTAAAAGCGATTAAACAAATTGCCAGTATAAAAAACCGCGATATTTTCACAGGTTATGACCAAAATGATGTCCAAGAATTTCTACTATTTATTATTGACGCATTTCATACTTCTTTATCACGTGAAGTAGAAATGAAAATCAATGGAGAAATGAAAAATGAAACAGATAAACTAGCCAAAGTGTGTTATGGTATGATGAAGGATATGTATAAAAAAGAATACTCGGAAATGTTAAATATTTTTTATGGAATTCATGTTTCGGAAATTATTTCAAACACGACAAATGAAACGTTAAGTGCTCGCCCTGAATCATTTTCAGTATTAAGTCTATCCATTCCTATAAAAGAAAATAAGGCGACTCCTACTTTATATGATTGTTTTGACTTTTATTGTGAATCAGAAATGTTATCAAACGAAAATGGAAATGCTTGGTATAATGATGAAACGAAACAAAATGAAGATGTTCAGCGGAAAATAAGTTTTTGGAGTTTACCGAATGTTATGATTATTGATTTAAAACGCTGGAATGGAATAAATACAAATCATAAAAATCACAATATTGTTGATATACCAATCAATAATGCGGATTTTTCCAAGTATGTAAAAGGATATAATGCGTCATCTTATAAATACGATTTATTTGGTGTATGTAATCACGGCGGAGGAACTCAGGGTGGTCATTATACATCTTATATCAAAAACGCGAATGGAAATTGGTATGCATTTAATGATACAAGTGTTAGAGAACTGAAAGAAGAAAATGTTATATCTTCGCAATCCTATTGTCTTTTCTATCGTAAAAAAAAATAACACATTTAATATATATACAGAATGGAAGATTCAGAAACTGAAATGGAAATGGAAAGAATAGGTAATGCATTAGAAAATAAATATATTGGAGTAGAACCCATGTTATTAATAGCGGTTATTGCTATCATTATTATTTACTATTATATATTTTCGTCTTTAGGAAACAATGATGATGGAAGTGCTTCTACAATAAAAGTATTTTTTGAAACAATTTTATGGTTTTTGTTTATATTTCTTGTATTATTGAATGGTATTTCATATATTTTCGGAATTGATTTAATTAAAACATTAAAATCTTTCTTTGGTTATGAAGATGAAATTATACCAGTTGAAAATGAGGAGGTTGAACCAAGAATAATGCTCAAGGAACAAGTATTTCATTTACCTGAAAATAAATATAATTTTAATGATGCGAAAGCGATTTGTAAAGCATATGGTGCTCGTTTAGCAAGTCACGAGGAAATGAATAATGCTCACAAGAACGGCGCTGATTGGTGCACTTATGGTTGGTCAAAAGATCAAATGGCGTTATACCCTACCCAAAAAGAAAAATGGGATAAACTTCAAACATTAAAGGGACATGAACAAGACTGCGGACGCCCTGGGCTTAATGGTGGCTATATTAATGACGGAGAGATGAAGTATGGTATAAATTGCTATGGAGCTAAACCATCAGTCACACCGGAAGAAGCAGAACAAATGCGTCAAAAACCATATTACAATAAAAATTTGAAAGAATTACAATTTGATACTAAAGTCAAATTTTGGCGCAGCCATTTATCAGAAATAGAAATGGCACCATTCAATCATAACAATTGGAGCATGATATAAAAATCCACAACTTTTTTCATATATATATAATTTTTCATATATAATATAATATATATATGAAAGTCGATATATTTTCATTTTTTTGTATAGGACTATTGGGAACACTTTTACTTTATTCCTATTACTATTATGTGACAACTAATAAAAAAAATGCCGATAAATTATGGGGCGGTATTAATTCGTATTTAAAAACATTTTACATTATTTCTATGTGCTTATCTGCTATTGGATTTTTAACATTATTAAGTTATTTATTTAAATCAACCTCATTAACATCATTGCAAGCCTCGCATATTGTAATTGGATTAGTATGTATCATCATTTTCTCTCTCTTTTGGATGCCTTTATCTCTCTACTATCTAAAAAATGGGTCTTCATCATCATCGATTCAATATACAATTATAGCAGTTTTACTTAGTGTTGCGTTTGCGTCACTTTATTCATTAACATTAATAAATAACATTAAGGAAAAAACAAATACCATACATAAACAATTCGCCGTTATTGGTATGTCATATTTTTTCTTTCATACATTTGTATTAGACTCGTTATTATGGAGTTATAAGTTTTTTTAAACACTTTTGTTTTTGCGTTTTTGTGTCTTATTTTTTTTAATATTTTTGGTATTTCCCTTTTCTTTATGTGGATTACGACGCGTAAATTTTTTAGGTTTAGTTTCTTGTGCCAAGGCTAATAAATTTTCATATAAGCCATCAGGTATTAATTCAGAATTATCCATATCACTCGCATATGTAGGCATATGCATATCAAAATCACTGCCCTTGTCCATACCAATTTCATCGGGTTTTTTGCATATGGTTTCAGTCATACATACTAATCCAGCCGGAACTGCTAAATTATCAAAGTCTGTATCATTGTTGTTGCATTTTCCCTTTTTATTTTCATTGCCATTGCGTTTCCCCCCTCCCCCTACAAACAATGGGTTATCATTTTTCAATAGTAAAGAGTTTATTGGATATCCTAATGCAGTCGGCAATCCTTCGGCGTTTTTTATAATAGTTAAATCAGTATGTTCGAGCATATTTAATTTATATATATATAATTGTGTGATTAATTGTTCGTATAACGTTTAATATCTGCCGAATATTTTACTTCACGCGATTCCTTAATAACCTTCATAATTTGTGTCACTTGGTCTTGATTTCCAATACATTTCAATAAACATTCTTCTACATATTTTAGTGTTAAAGGTGATGTTTGTTTTGTAGATACAAAACGCAGTTTACCATCTGAAATATTAACAGTAGCATTATTAAGATTGTTTGTTTCTATATATCCCATAATGCCTTCTTCTAGATTGTTTTTATCATCTCTCACCTTTTTACTTTTTTCATTCAATGATTTTAATTGATTATCTAAAGTAACCCATGTTTTAATATTATCTTCAAAGCTCATTCTAATAATTTATATAAATTTATATATCTAAATTATTATGGTTAATACTTAATACCTAATACTTAATGTCTTCGGCGAAAGGTACGTTTAAACGAACGACCCATTTTGCGAACACCGCGCTTGGACGTTTTGCTTCCCTTAAAATAACGCTGTAAAGCTAAAAGACCAAAAGGGACTGCGGCAGTAGCAATAATTCCGCCTCCCCCCTTTCTACAGCTACGACCACGTCCGCGTCTACTACCGCGACGTTTGCTGCTGCCCTTACGTTTGCTGCCCTTACGTTTTCTACCACCACCAGCTTGAGGCATAAGTTCACTTATAGTGTTGGTAATTCCATTAACACGACCAGAAAGCCCTTCTCCTCCTTTCATTGTTATACAATAACATTAGAAAATTAATATTTTATTGTGGTTTTGTATTAAATGGTTTATTTCGTAAAAGTAAAACAAATATACCTAAATGTAATAAAAAACTAATAATAACAAACATCATACAAAGATAAAGGTAAGGGTTTATTTGCACTAATATAATATCTATAATTGGTGTCATAAATGTTTTAAATTCATGTTTTACATCATCTCGTTTTAAAACATCAATACATTCTTTAATTATAGTATTTTTCATCATGATAGTATTATTGTATTATTAAAATAAAATTTTAAGTAAAATTAAATGTATAATACATTGCGTCTTAAGTAATAGTAAAAAATCTAATATATTTTTAATGGAAATTGTATCATCAACCACAGAATTTGATTTTAATTCTATTTCTTTAGCAGATCCACAGCCATTAAATGGACATATTGGATTTTATTTTACCGAGCTTGTTGTAGGTGATGAAAAGAAATCATTATGTTTACAATTGCCTGAATGTTCTAGTAAACAAGGCATTGTTAATATTAAAAATGGAAAATATTTAGACCTAATGTTTGAACGCCTGAATCACACTGATTTAATGTCTTGGATTGAAAAATTAGAATACAAATGTCAAGATATTATTAATGAAAAAAAAGATTTATGGTTTCAAACTGAATTAACAAGAGATGATATTGAAACCATGATGACACAAGTTACAAGATTATATCAATCTGGAAAATATATTCTTATGCGAGTTTTTATAGATAGTAAAAGTGGTAAAAAATGTATTGCATATGATGAACAAGAAATTGGATTTGATTTAGATACACTTGAACCAAATCAATCTATCATTCCTTTAGTAATGTTTGATGGTGTTAAATTTTCTTCTAGAAGTTTTGAAATTTCATTAAAACTTATTCAGGTAATGGTTATTGATTTAACTGATAAAAAATCATCTTGTTTAATTAAACGTACATCTGAAAAAAAATCGGAAGTTATACAAAATAATTTAGCACAAAATGAACCAAACTTGAATAGTGAAGAAGTAAATAGTGAGTTAAATGATAATAACATACCTGTAGCCGAGCCTGTAGCCGAGCCTGTAGCCGAACCTGTAGCCGAACCTGTAGCCGAACCTGTAGCCGAACCTCTAGCCAAACCTGTAGCCGAACCTGTAGCCAAACCTGTAGCCGAACCTGTAGCCAAACCTGTAGCCAAACCTGTAGCCGAACCTGAAAATAATATCAAGTTTAAAGAAGATGATGATATTAGCAATATTGAAATACAAAAACCAGAAGTTTTAAAAATAGACATTAAAAAACCACAACCTAGGCCGGTAATTAAGAAAGAACAATCAGAAATGTTGAAAAATAAAACTATTGAATCTAGTAAAATATCATTGAATATTCCAGAACCAAATAGTAACACACTTGAAGAAATAAATATTAATTACAATGATACAAATGATACAATTAGTTTAAAAAATCCAAATGAAGTTTATTATCAAATGTATCAACTTGCGAGAGAAAGAGCGAAAAGTTGTAGAACTAAAGCAATTGAAGCTTATTTAGAAGCTAAACAAATTAAGACAAAATATATGTTATTTGACATTGACGATGATTCTGATTCAGAAAATTCTGACGAATTTAACGAATTTGAAGATTAAAATTATTTAGGATAAATCATTTTTTTATAAATTAATAACCTTGTCAAATTAACAAACATTTATAAATTAATAGCCATTTTGATAAAAATATTTTATCATTAATTTAATATAATGAGTTTCTTGAAGAATTTACAGAAGAACATTAAGTCTCACCATTTTATTGCTTTAATTGGTATATTAGTTTTAGCACTTGCGATTATGCAATATTCGGGACGTAAAACCAATTTTAATGATGGTTATACCAATAATGGTTCTCTTTCTCCGTCTGGAACACAAGGTTCAGGTTCCGTTGTAGGTTCCGCTTCCGCCGTAAGCCCTTCAGCTCCTCTTGGAAGCAATGAAGTGTTTGCTGATGTTCCTAACGGAACTACCACTAATACGCACGGGTTATCGCCTGTTGCTCGCGCCAATGCCAACTATGATCCTTCCGAATTATTGCCCAAGGATGTGAACAGCCAATGGGCGCAGCTTAACCCTGCTGGAAGTGCTGACTTTAAGAATGTTAATCTTTTGAAGGCCGGACACTTGATTGGTATTGATACCGTTGGTAGTTCTCTCCGCAACGCCAATTTACAAGAACGATCGGAACCGCCTAACCCTACGACTTCCGTGAGCCCTTGGGGAAACACTACGATTGAACCCGACCTTATGCGTCTTCCTTTAGAGATTGGTACAAAACAATAAATTAATACATAATTATCAATTATAATACATAATTATCAATTATAATACAAAATAATTTATATTTTATATTATATTAAATATTTTATTACCAAAGTAGTTTATCGGCCAACCATCCACGACTCCATTTAGCGTGTCGGTCTCGTTCATGACGCATTTTATATAATCGCCGCCTAGTTTTAGCATATTTCATACCGCGTTTTTTTATATACGTAGGAAAATCATTCATCCCATTTGCACCTACACTAGCTATTTTTTTACCCTTCTTATAAATGTCTATTTTTTTAGTTTTATTTGTTGACCTTTTAACACTTACTCCTATTTTTTTTGCCTGCTTATAGGTATAATTTGTGATATTATACATACTCTATATAATAGTGTAATATAATAGTGTAATATAATAGTGTAATATAATACTATATATATAAATTATATATGTCAACCTATGTATTTGGTTATGGTTCGTTAATAAATATGAATAATAATATAGAATTGACCAATCATTTAAACAAAAAAAGTTGTCCAGTTATAATTAAAGGTGCAAAGCGTTCATTAAATGTGATGGGAAAAAACCACAAAGTATTTGGTATAAAGGATGTAAAAACCTCTTTTTGTAATGGAATTTTATTCAAGGTCAATGAAAAAGATATGGAATATTTGATTAATAGAGAATCATTATACACTATTAAACAAATCTCAAAAACCCGAATACTATTTGATTATAAAAAAACCATTAATTTCAAATCAAATGATAAAATCATTACTTTTTATCCTGACACAAAATACGTATTAACAAAAAAACAATTATCATTAAATCCGACATCAAGTAAGTATTTGAATATTTGTATAGAAGGAGCATCATCTCTGGGTGATGATTTTTTACAGGATTTTACTGAAATGACACATGGACTATAATCTTTTCTTTTCTTTCTTTTCTTTTCGGAATATATAATGAATTTAAATTTATGTGGCTATGCCATGATAGCATTATTATTATATATTTGTCTTAAAATTTATAAAGAATCTGATGCTTTTAACTTGAAATGTATTATATCAGATGTTGATGGAAAAAAATATTGTGTTAGAGAGCGTAATAAGCTAGAATTAGCCGCAGATCGTTTAGCAACCATAAACCAAAAAATGAATAAATTGGTGGACTATTGTTATGAAAAATATCCAACACGAGAAAATATTAAACGATTGAAAGCCGGTTATAATCCTAAAAAAATAATGGAAACGCTACCAACAAGTGAATACACTGCGTATAGTCAAAATAAGGGTGAAAAATTAGCATTTTGTTTAAATAAGGAAAAAGATGGTAATAATTTAATAGACCCAAATACACTGATGTTTGTGGCAATACACGAATTATCACATATTGCTACAAAAAGCATTGGACATAAAGATGAATTCTGGGAAAATTTTAAATTCTTATTAACTGAATCAAGCAAAATAGGAGTTTATAAACAAGTTGATTATAAAAAAAATCCCAAACGTTATTGCGGAACCGAAATTAACGATAATCCTTATTTTGATTACTAGTTTCTCTCTATTTAATTATTTATTTTATCATATACAATATAATTTACATCACACGCATTAGATACATTATAAGTTTCATTTCGTTCTACTTCTTTCCATTCATTAGAGCATAATATAGGAAAAAAAGTATCACAATTATATTTCTTATCAATATACGTTACATAGCATTTATCTATAATTTTCATTTCTAAAAATTGCTTATATATTTGTTCTCCGCCAATAACCCAAATTTCTTCATATGCATTATTATTTGTTTTTAAATAGGTATTAATATCTTCAATGCTTTTAAATGTTTTTAAAATATGTGAATAATTATTTTCATTATCATTATCAATTACAATAGATGTAGATAAAACAAAATTATGACGACCGACCAATCCACGTTTTTCCCCTCGTATAAGAGGTAAACTATCCCACGTATTTTTACCCATAATAACAGCATTAAGACCATCGCCTTTTGTCATTTTTGAAAAATACTTCATATCAGTTTCTATATGCCAAGGTATTTTACCTTCTATTCCAATACCATTGTTTTTACACATTGCTACAATTAAATTAATCTTTTGCATTTATACCTTACTATAAACTAATATTTATATGTTTATATAAATATTATATATTCAATACACTGGAATATACATAAAAATATTACTTTATGTATATATAAACATATGGAAGGTATCAAAGAGCCTATCTATAAAATTTCACACGTTGTAGATAATGATATTAAAATAATCTTTGTTTTTTTAGGTAAGGTTTATGTAAATGACAAAAAACAAGATGATAATGATTATGATGATATAGATTTATTATTCAAAAACGAACCAGAAAATATTATATTTGATGGCGTATTTGAAGAAGAAGAATTAGAAGATATAACCGAAGAGAATACAATAGTAAGATTTATTCCCGAACGTTTACATTTAGATGACACGATTGAAATAGTTAAAAAAAAAATAATGTTACATTTAATTGACGACTTAAATGCTTCATTTGATGAACTTTATTTTTTCATTAAACAAACAGAAACTTTTCAAATACTATCTCTGTATCAAAATTTAACACAAAATGATAAATTACCATTAACCAGGGATAAAATGATTCAATACTTTTATAATGTTGATGAAATCGACATAGAAACCATACCAGATAAAGAATATTTTAAAATTGAAGACCTATTTAAAATGAATTTAGAAAATTCTTTATTTACTTTATCAAAACCATTAGGTCATAATTTTATTTCATTAAGTCACGATTATCCCTATACAGTAAATCCCTTTGATGTTATAACGTATGATACATTCTTAGAAAAATATGCCGAAGAACTAACCACAACTACAAATAAAAATCTTCTAATGCATTGTGGTAATATATTAAATAATACAATATATTTATCGCTTGCCGAAGATGTATTAAACTATGCAAGAGAGAATGATCTTAGTGAAAATACCACATTGAAAATATATTTCCCCTTTTTGTATAAAAAAAATATCATATCAATTGATAATTTAAATGATGAGAAACAAACACTAAATAGCGAAACGATGGCGATGATAAATGACAAATTTATAAAAAATATCAATAATGTTAGTTTATTTTATGATATTTATAATAATCGTAAGGAAAATTTAAATTTTACTGATGTCGGTATTAAATCAATAAATATGACAATCCGCCAATCATCTGAATTCAATTTACCGCTTGATATTGTATTTAAACTTATACACGCAACACAGGATATTCCATTAATCAAAATGAATTTATCAAAAAAACGCGAAAATATTTATCGTTTATATACTGATAAAATAACTACAAATGGGAAAAAAATTCCTTATTTGGATAAAAACAATATATTTAGATGGGATAAGGTAATGGGAAAACACAAAAGCGTTTCTCTCTACATTGAGTATTTTGACAAGGAACAAAATTCTACTACGCCGATTATATGTGAATTTAATAGTAATGGTGATATAAATATTAAATCAAATTTCAATAAAAATGTATCCATTAGTGATGTTAATGAATTATTAAAATCCCAAGTAAATCCTGTTATAAATGTTGTCAAAGAATATTTGGCAGAAGGGGGGTATTCAATGAATAATTTTACTGATTTACACGATAAAACCATTGAAATAATAAATATTGATTTTTCAATGTATATACCAATTGAAAAACAATTAAAAATCAAACAATTTGCTGGATGTATCACGAGTATGTTCAATATAGTTAATAGTAATTTTAATGAAGGAATTATCTTGCGTTTCAAAAGAGTAGAAAATTACAATGAAATCGAAAGTCAAGAAGCATTAATAATGGATATGTTACAGCCACATTTTAATTACTCAGATGCTGATATTATCAAAACCATTCAAACAAATTATAATATATCAGAAACCGATGCTAGAGAAAAATACATTGAAGTAAAGCGTTCACAAGAATTAATGCAAACTGGTAATAAGCGTTTAAAATTGGGAAATAACAATCCTGGATTTTTTATATCAATAAAACAAAAATTACATGGAAATATTGTAATCATAAACGTGTCTGGTATTAATGATATTAAATATTTGGATGTATTGACTATTTTGTTGGATTCTCTCATTCGTATTACACAATACCCAAAAACTACATTAGTATCAAGTAGTGATATATCAACATTATGTAAGGGAAAAACTACACAAGATGAACAAAAGGTAGATGAGATTAAAGCATATATTCAACAATCAGATAAAGAAAATATGCAAATGAATATAGTAAATAATGAATTAGTTTTCAATAATAAGGAAGATAATAATGCTAGTTTAGAAGATGAAACTAAATATAATGATGATATAGACGATGATGAAATTGCCGAAGAAGATATAGATGATTTATTAGCAGAATATGGTATGGATGATGATATGGAGGAAAATGGCGAAGCCGAAGATGAAGACGAAGACGAAGATGAAAATGAAGCACAAGAAACCGGTGGGGCCGGTAAGAAGTTAATAATAGCAGACGACGCAGACGCAGCAGACGCAGCAGACGCAGCAGACGCAGCAGACGCAGCAGACGCAGCAGACGCAGCAGATGACGATATAAAAAGAGATATTACTGGTTTAAGTTTATCTAACCCTAGTCCGTTTGAATCAAAAATGATTGATTATGATAAAAAATTATTTGTTTCTGATACTGGTAAAAAAAATATGAAGTCTTATGCTACCACTTGTGCTTGGAACCGGTTAAGACACCCTGTCATATTAACCGATAAGGAAAAAGAAAAAATTGATAGAGACCATCCTGGCTCATATGATAAAACCTTTAAATATGGCACTAGCACCGATGAAGATAAAAAATTTTGGTATATTTGTCCTCGTTATTGGAGTCTGAGAGATAATACAAGTTTAAATCCAGATGAAGTTAATCCAGATGAAGTAATTCCATCTAAAAACGAAAATGTTAAATCTAAACACGTCGTTCCTCCTGGAAAACATATTTTTGAATTTAATGATAAAGGAATAGAGCATTTGGACAAAAATAAAGAGTATAAAACACATAATCCAGGATTTTTGAAACCGAATGAAAATGGAGTATGTTTGCCATGTTGTTTTTCTAGTTGGGATAAAGATGAACAAATACGTCGTCGCGCGACGTGTCTTAAAAAACCAGAAACAAATGTTCCTATTGCTAGAAAGAAGAAGAAGAATGATGAAAATATTGATGAATATATTTTATCACACGATAAATTCCCAATTACTCAAGAAAATAGATTTGGATTTTTACCATTAGCAGTTCAAAAGTTTTTACATACCGATAATAAAAAATGTCAAATAAGTGATTTAGATACAAATATTAAACCAAATTATCCTTGTTTATTGAGACATAGTGTAGAAATTAACAATAACCAATCTTTTGTTGCGTGTATAGCTGATATATGGCATCGAATGTTAAACAAAAAACTGCCAACAATAAAAGAAATGAAGGAAATAATAATTGAAGGTTTAGATATTGATAGATTTGTCGCATTACATAATGGTAACTTAGTTAAAATTTTTTACAAAAATGATTTAGATGAAGAAAGCAACGACGACGAAGAAGAAGAAAGCAACGACGACGAAGAAGAAGAAAGCAACGACGACGAAGAAGAAGAAAGCAACGACGAAGAAGAAGAAAGCAATGATGATGAAGATGATACTGAAGAATTAACTGGTGGTGCTGATAGTGATGACGAAACAATAAATGAAAATTACGCTGATGTATTTTCAGAAAATAAATCAAAACTATATGAAAAGGCTGACAAGACAAATCCCATACATACTAATGCATTAAATAAAATAGCAACAGCTTATACTAATTTTAAGGATTATTTAAGAGATGAAAAATCCGAAATTGATTCTCAGTATTTATGGGACTTGATTTGTATTCCAAACCCTAAAATTTTCCCTGCTGGATTAAATATGGTAATCATAGAATTGTCTCGAAAAGATATAACAGATAATGTTGAAATATTATGTCCATCAAATCATTATTCTGATACATTTTTTGATGAAAAAAAGAGAACTGTGCTTATTTTAAAAATAGATAATTTTTATGAACCAATATATTCGTATAAAAATGATAAACAGATTACAATTATACCTAATTTTACTGAAATGGCCGAGAAAGAATTACCTAATATAAAACAACTATTATCTTTGATGAAAATAGTATTATCTTCAAAATGTAAACCGCAATCAAGTATGCCAACAATATATCATTTTAAAAAAAATATGTCATTAACACAACTTTTGAAATGTTTTGCATATAAATCAAGAATGAAAGATTATACAATAGATCATTATGTAAAAAATTATGATAATAAAATTATTGGCATAAATGTTATGAATAATAAAACGAACCAAAAAGGATTTATACCTTGTTATCCATCACCTTTGCCATACCCAGTTGTTGATAATATTGTATGGAGTGATGATATTTATACAAATACTTATGAGAACACAAAAATATTTTTAACAGATATATATAATGTAACACATAATGTGAATAAAATACTATGTAAACCTTATGCAAAGGTATTTGAAGATGGATTGATTATTGGAATTTTAACAATAACAAACCAGTTTGTTTTAATTTCAGAACCAATTCAAGATACATTTGGGGATGATTTAAAAATAATAGATGGATCAAATTATACTGATGTAGATAAAACCATAAGCACCAGCAATGACGTTGATTCTGAAAGAGTTAATTTTATTAAAAAAATTCATTTGGAAACAATGTTTTATAATGCGTTTCGAAATACAGCAAGATACTTATTAGGTCAACACGAAAATAATGATATACGTAGAGAGATTGAAGAAAAAACAAAATCAACAAATTCATATTTGAAAAAAATGCATAGTATTGAAAAATTATTGAGAGATGTGATGGAAAAAAAAATAACATTTCATGATTATGATGATAGTGAAATATTAAAACTAAATAATGTTACAAGTTGTTATAATAATTGTAAAAATAAACCATTTTGTAAGAAAATAGAAGAAGAAGCAGAGGAAGAAGCTAGCGAAGCAGAGGAAGAAGCCAGCGAAGCCGAGGAAGAAGCCAGCGAAGCCGAGGAAGAAGCCAGCGAAGCCGAGGAAGAAGCCAGCGAAGCCGAGGAAGAATCCGATGAATATAACCAAGAGGGTGGTGATAATGACATCAAATGTGCTCTTATGATTCCTGAAACAAATTTAATTAATAAAAAAATAAACGATACTTTTTATTTTGGTAAATTAGCAGATGAAATAATTCGGTATAAACGAATTAAATCTTTTATTTTTAATCCCAAAACATTAATGTCCTTTTCTAATGTAAATTACAATTTGAGAGAGAATGAAATAATATTATTACAATCTTTATTGAATAAAGAATATTTTGAAAATATCGTTATAGCAAAAGATAGTCAATATATTACCAAAAATACATATGATACATCACAACCCTTAAAAACACAAACATATTCAAATGTTGAAAATATTGAAGATGTAAAAGTAGACAAAAATGTACAAACTACAATTAGAGAGGAACAATCTCAAGTTAAAAAAATGGGACATAAAAATGACGTAGATAATTGTAAAACAATTTTAAAAGACAAAATTCCATTTTCTAGAAAATATTTTACTAAATTATTTCCAATTGGTAGTAAAGAAAATGTATATATACCAAATGATGGATGTTATTATAAACCACTTTTAACAATTATTAAAGATTACAATGATAGTTATAAAAATATAACTCAAAATGATTTGGAAAAGGCATTAGTTGATGAATATAGAAAAATATATGACAAGTATAGTAAAAATATATTAAATATATTAAAGTCTCAGCATAAAAAAATATTATCTGACCTGGTTAGTAATAAAAAACTTGATTTTTTTACTATGATAATTAGTGAAAATTATTATTTAACTCTATTAGATTATTGGCTATTAGCAAAACACTATAATTTACCTTTAATATTCATGTCAGATACATCGTTAATGGAAAATAATAAACAAATAATGGTTGCGCATACAGACAATAAAGATGCCTACTATTTTTTAAAAACAACTTCTACATTTACATTTCCAAATAAATCACCAACATATACATTAATTTTTGATAAAAACAATAATATAAAAATACCTGTTAATGAGCTTAGAGATGATGGTATAAAGGAAGAAATACGTAATGGATTTACTGATACTAATTTAATTGATTTTATTGAAAAATTTACACTTAAATATGCTCATACACGTAAACGTTTACCAAATAAAACACAACGCGTTGCGACTGAACCTGCTATGCCTGAACCTGCTATGCCTGAACCTGCTATGCCTGAACCTGCTATGCCTGAACCTGCTATGCCTGAACCTGCTATGCCTGAACCTGCTATATCTACACAAAAACCTGTCAAAAAACTTTCCAAAAAAATAAAAATGAAAAAAATTGAAAACTAGCCAATTAAAAATGAAAGGTATTACCATACAATATCAAGATGAATCCCTCCGAAACCGAAACATGCTATCAATGCAGCAAGTCAATCAATATTGACAATGATGATTATTATTATGATTGCGAAGAGGATACATTCCTCTGCGAAGAATGTGATGATGTAGAGTAGATGAATAATTTTATAAAAAAATTGTAATTATTTTTTTATAAATGTAACATTTTTTATTATATATTATATTTTTAATTTAAAACCCAGCATCATAGCCATCATCAGCGCCCATGTCAACTGCGTTAAGATTCGAAACATTATTATTAATTGTTAGATTTTTAATACTACATTCATCTTCCCCATTATTATAACCTTCAAATCCATCCTCAATTATTTGTTCGGCATTTTCATCTTCCAAATCATCTGCTTTAATTTGAGTTATTTTATCAATATCCAGAATAACTTGAAATGCGCTTGTTCCAAAATACCCTTCCTGACCACACATAACATTCGCGGACACACCTTTCATCTGGTCTAAATCAGCATGACGCGCGGCGTTTAAGAACATTTCAGGCGTTTCCTCAAATGAAGCCTTTGCAATGGGGCCAATATCATCGTTATTAATTCCGTGACGGAAGATAGAGATCATAGAATCATTACACGTCATGCGGTCGCAAAGCATACTCAAGTGATGAAAATTAATGTATGTGCTATCAAATTCAATCACTTCTGAAAGTTCATTCATAATTGATTGACGCGCTGCTTCAATACCAAGAACACGATAAATTTCCTGAATATCATTTGTATACGTGCGAGTAACATCAATATTATCCATACTCAATAACTCCATCAAATTTGTTCCAATTGTATCAAGAACCCATGTCTCTTTTTTTTTGAAACTACCATCTTCCATAATTAAACTATCAAGAATTTTTCGCGGTGTAACCTTTTTAATGTTTTTAACACCACGTAATACTAATTTATCTAACAATGTATCCTGAAAATTTTTTAACAAATAAATCTCATCAGATTGATCCAATGGCTTTTTCTTCAAACTATTCATTTTTGTTGTAGTCTTATTATTCATCCGAAGACGGAACACAAGATTGTCGCTATTATAATCTGAAAAGACGCATGTTAATTGGTCTTCGCTATATGTATTATTAATCGCAAAATGAATATCATCCATTGATATATTTCGGTCCAACATTTCTTCGTTATTTAATACGATACGAATAACCCAGTTAGATTTAGTTTTAGTAGAAGAATTATCAGATTTGCCTTGTTCGTCAATATTACACTCGTCAATCATTTTTTCAAATTCATCATACAACAGCATAACATCCTTATCTTCGTTAATCATTGTCTTTCCACTATTATCTGGGTCAAAACAAATCTTTACAGAATCTACGATTGTTCGCAATTGCGTGTGTTCTAAGTTATTAATCATACGTTTGGCATTTTCTTGGTCACATTCTTCATTCTTATGTAAATGGACAGTACAAGATGGATTTTTCGGATTTTCAGATAAAGATATAATTTCTTCAATGCGCGGCAAACCACGTGTTACATTAGACTTACTAGCAACACCAGCAAAGTGAAAGGTATTCAAAGTCATTTGCGTTGTTGGTTCACCAATCGATTGGGCTGCAATCATTCCAACCATTTCACCTGGCGCGATAATAGCTTTCTTATACAATAACACAATGGTATCAATCAATATCGATAATGCTTTTCGATTGAAACGTTTTATCATAAGTAAATCTTTCGGTGTAAGATAATAATAATACAACATTTTGAAAAGCATATTAGGTTGACAAAATTGAATAGACATAAGACGATTAAATCCTTCGTCAATGATTTCCATCGCTTCAAATGGAGTAATGTCAACAAGTGAATTCAAATTGATATGTTGCTGTCCTTGTATATTATTGATTGTATGAATAAATGAAATAGGCATACTTATGTTTCGATTGTCACGATAACCAAAGACATTTGTCACTAATCCAGTTCTGATTTGAATCGCCATATCAATCAGTTCTTTCGTTCGCTTTGATAAATCATTCACTTGTTTTGAAAGCCTTTTAATTGTTGGCTTTGTAAATGAGGCAATATAGACATCATCGGCTTTGCTTTTTCCACTAGCTGATACATTCGGCATTTGAAAATGTGTATAAATATCTTCTAATGACATTTGAACCAAAGGAAGAGGTTGTGACTCAACTTTTACTGGGTCAAATCCGTCATCACCATATGTAAATTGGATAATTTTGCTTTTATTGTTGCGCACCGTCATATCATATTCAACCTTAAGGTCTTCTAACCCTTTAATTAAACGACGCTGAATATAACCAGTTTGAGACGTTTTCACTGCTGTATCAATAATACCAATACGACCACCCATTGCGTGAAAGAACAATTCTTCCGGCGTTAATCCGGCAATAAACGAATTTTCAACAAATCCACGCGCAGAAGGAGAATCATCATACTTTGTAAAATGAGGCAAGGTGCGATTTTCAAATCCATATGGAATACGCTTGTTATCGACATTTTGCTGTCCTAAACACGAAATCATTTGCGAAATATTCAAATCACTTCCCTTAGAACCAGCATTAACCATGATAACAAAACGATTATCTTTATTCAAACTTTCACGACCAATTTTTCCAGCATCATTTACCGCTTTACTCAATACATTATTTATTTGAGTTTCAAATTCTTGCTCATCTGTTTGTCCAGATTTATTTTCAAAAATTCCCAAATGGGTTTGGTCAATTAACGTTTTGACTTCTAATTTCTTTTTCATAATAATATCAGCAATTGCATCATTTGTGGTTTTATTTGCAATCAAATCACTCACACCTACACTATACCCGCTCATCTTCATGTATTCCGTTACAATATTTTGTAAATTATCCACAAAATTAATGGACTCTTTATTTCCATAATCATTACAGATACGATGAATCAGCCCATTTGTACCATCACCAAGCACACCCTTCTCTAATTGACCCCTTACAAATTTTCCATTGACAATTTCCAATACATTATTTGATGTTTTATATTCTTCATTATCAGCGTAACGCTTTGTTTTATACTTCAATGTAAACGGCGGTAAAATTTGTGACAATAAATTAAAATTAGATACTTCTTTTTTTGATAGTTTTTCAACATCCACCTTATTGTATGCCATAAGTAAATTCATAGCATCACGAGGACTAAACTTGATATTTTCTCTTGTAAAACGATAAGACCCAAGCAATGAATCTTGAAATATACCAATAATTGATTTGTTGTTTGCTGGACTAACAATTTGCCAAGGAACCGCTGCTAAATTTCTTAGTTCCGACTCACTCTCTATGTCTTGAGGCATATGTAAATTCATTTCATCACCATCAAAATCAGCATTGTATGGCTTTGTATCAGCAACATTCATGCGAAATGTATCGCCAACCGGCATAATTCGAACAATATGTCCCATCATAGACATTCTGTGTAGAGTAGGTTGACGATTGAATAGAATACAATCTCCATTCATCATATGACGATGAACAATATCGCCTTTCTCTAACTTGATAGATTCACGATCCACATATCGCAATGAAATATTGTCGCCATTTTTCTTTTCTAAAATCTTCGCACCTGGATAAACGTCTGGTCCATTGCGAACAAGTGTTTCAAGAAATTTTACATTTCGAGAATTTACAATGACTGGCTTTGTCAAATTTTTTGCCATTTTCAGTGGAACACCCAATTCCATTGCCGATAAATTTGGGTCTGGTGTAATAACTGAACGACCACTGAAATCAACACGCTTTCCCATCAAATTTCCTCTCACACGCCCATGTTTACCAACTAAACGTTCTTTAATGGATTTCAAAGGACGCCCAGAACGCTGTGACATTGGCGGAGCACCAGGAATTTTATTATCAACAAGCGAAGCAACATAATATTGCAATAAAACACTCCAATCATGAATCACGTTGGCCGATGCGTTCACTTGAATCTTTTCTTGTAATGTTTTATTCGCTTTTAAAATACTAACAATAATATGCGTAATATCATCTTCACTGCGTTGTTGTGAATCATGTTTTACTGAAGGGCGAACGGCAGGTGGAGGAATTGCTAAGACTTGACAAATCATCCAATCAGGACGCGACCAAATTGGACTAAAACCCATAAAGGTTACATCGTCGTCAGATATGCGCCGAAAACACTTCAATAAAATTTCTGGAGTAAGATTCATAACTAAATTATCCCCATCAGTATTTTCCCATTCCGCAATTAAACTAGACAATCCTTCCTTTTTTATTTTAGTAGGCTGTTTACAGCCACACCCATCATCTGTATCTTCGCCACAGCGTTTAATTTTACTTGCTAATGCGAAGACATGACCCCATCTATCTTGAGACGACATATTCAATAAATGTTTGTATTTTTCTTTGCTGATTTTTAATTTACTACATTTTATACAAACACAACGCGCAATTTTAACAATTGTAATAAGATACTGAATGTAGAACAATGGTCGAGCTAATTCAATGTGTCCAAAATAACCAGGCGTTTGCATATAATCAAGACCATCTGTCGGACAAATCAATCCTGGCTCTAATACACCCATTCTCGGATCAAACAATCCATTAATAACGGGTTTGTTATTTACATATGCTTCACGATTCGTAATCTCTGCGACAGACCCTTTACGAATTTCCTCTGGAGATAAAATACTAAATTGAATACCGATAATTTTAGAAGCGTTTTTCTTTTGACCTGAATTATTTTTATTTGAAGCCATGGTGTCTCTTATATTAACATAACAATATTTAGATATGTTTAATTCAATTTTTTAATATATTATATATTTTATAATTTTTTTATAAACTTTATAATTTTATGATTATAAAAAAAATTGAATTAAATATACGTTGCCTATTTAAAAGAACAATCAACTAAATCTATAATGTCTTCATCAAACGATATTCAAATGAACTCTCCTACTACCCGGACTAATAAATATAATACACGTTCTAGTTCTACTCGTGAACAGAATAAAAAGCGAAAGGTAGAAGCATTATCACCTACTATGCCTATTAAAAATTCACAAAAAAAATATAAACGAACCCATCAAGGTGATGATGACACAGAAGAAGACATCGAAGGTAATGATGATGACGATTATGAAGACATCGAAAGCGACGATGACGAAGAAGACGATGACGAAGAAGACGATGACGAAGAAGACGATGACGAAGAAGACGATGACGATGACGAAGAAGACGATTCGGATTATATTGTTTCTGATGATGACGCTGATAGCGAATTTGCGGTGGAAGAATACCAAAAGTTTTTAAGCGAACTATTCCCTTCTCAATATATGTCAGAACGTGCTACCGCTACTGCTGAAAAAAACAAAATGCGTCATAAACAAATTCCATCATCGTGCTCGCGTTCTTGTCCACCTGCTCCTAAAAAAAATCCACGCCGTAAAATCGATTTTGAGTCGTCAGAATCTGAATCGGAATATAGTGAAGATGATGACTATGATTTAAAAACCTCTTCCAGAAAAAGCCATCATCGTTCTCAATCCAATCCAACAAAATTCAATATTTCATTTGTTATTAATGACCAAGGTGGTCAAGAAAATTCAGACAACTTTATGTCAGAAACAGAAGCTCTATATGATGAAACATGGAGCGATGAAAGTGATACTTCTAATACCGATAGTGAAAATGAAAGTGATATAGATATGGATGTAGTAGAAGAATCTGATAGTTTTGTTTCTAAACCTAATTCCAAATCCAAATCTACAAAAAAAACACCAGTTACTAGGTCTAAAAGTAAAACTACAACTTCTAATACTTCTGCTGCTAATTCTGATGAAGAAAATGAAGCTTTTCATAAAATGAAAGACATGTTTGCAACATTGAGCCCAAAAGACCTTGAAAATCCTACTATTAAAAAAATTATCGACGAAATTGATGAAAAGGAAAAAAAATTCAACAAAAAAAGGGAAGCAAAGTCCAAGAAGCAAAAAGTTAAAAACACTAAAAAGCTCAAGGGTCTTTTGAAAGAGCGTGATGTTATGAATGATTTAAAGTATTTCAATGAACAAATGACGCTAGAAGAGCAAGAACACGCATTGGAACAATTTGAAAAGATTAAAGAACATTCTAAAATTTCAAAGCCTTATCGTCTAACATTACTTGAGGCGAATATTCCACCAGAATACAAGGCAATTGCTTATCGCAAAATTTCTACACTAAAGCATATGGAACCCGGAGGCAGTGAATACTTTAAAATGAAAAACTGGGTTGACGCGTTCATGCAAATTCCATTTGGTAAATATAAGAGTTTACCTATTTCAATGGATGATGGTGTTGAAAAATGCCACGAGTTTATGGACAACGCCAAGCAAAAGTTAGACGAAGCTGTTTATGGATTAAATGATGCAAAACTACAAATCATGCAAATGATTGGCCAGTGGATCGTAAACCCTGGTGCTATCGGTTCTGCTATTGCCATCAAAGGTCCAATGGGTACTGGTAAAACAACATTAGTTAAAGAAGGCATCAGTAAAATCCTAGGGCGAGATTTTGCCTTCATTGCTCTTGGCGGTGCTACAGATAGCAGCTTTCTTGAAGGGCATTCTTATACATACGAAGGCTCGCTTTGGGGGAAAATTGTGGATTTGCTTATTAAGTGTAAAAGCATGAATCCCGTTATCTATTTTGATGAGTTAGATAAAATCAGTGATACGCCGAAGGGCGAAGAAATCGCAGGCATTCTTACCCATTTAACAGATACGTCCCAAAACAGCCAATTTCATGACCGCTATTTTTCGGATATTGATTTTGACCTCAGTCGGTGTATATTTATCTTCAGCTACAATGACGAAAGCAAAGTCAATCGTATTCTATTGGACCGAATGTATCGTATTCAAACCAAGGGATACGACCAACCCCAAAAGACGAAAATTGCAAACAATTATCTCTTGCCTAAAATTTGTGAACAAGTGAAATTCAAGTCAGACGATATTGTTATTCCTGAATCCACTATGCATTACATCATCTCGAATTATACTGAAAAGGAAGATGGTGTTCGCACTTTAAAGCGATGCTTGGAAATTATTCATACCAAGTTGAACCTCTATCGTTTAATGCGCCCTGAAACAAATATCTTTGAAAGTGAAATGTCGATTAAGGTCGAATTTCCAATGCAAGTAACACCTCAAATTGTCGATAAACTTATCAAGAAAAATACAGATGCTGGTTCTTGGCAAAATATGTATATGTAAAGGGTCAATACCAATTCGACAAGATTCATAAAATGTATATAAAAATGTAAATGTATTAAATATTATTTTTTATTATAATCATAATAACATGATTATAATCAAATTTTTTTCTAGTTTTGGAACATCAGACGGATGTATTGAAGCCTATACGCGTGTATCTGAACTCAAACGCGACCCAATGTTTAATAAAGCTTACACATTCACTACCAAAGATGATTACACTCATGCGATTATATTAAATACCGCTATGCCGAAATTATCTATACCAAAAGAAAATGTGATTGGATTAGCGTTTGAACCTATTGAATTTTTAAATTTAACCCAACAATTGGTTAATTATGCCGTTTCCAATATTGGGCGGTATTTTATCGGCAAAAAGGGAAATTTACCTTCCCCTTTTGAAGAACATTTCTCGTATATGTGGCATATTACACCTTTAACTGAAATGCCTAAGAAAACCAAAAAAATGTCTATTATGGTTTCTAATAAAACACACATGAATGGCCATATATATCGCCATGCGATTTGTTCTAGTATATTAAATACAAACTTACCGATTGATATTTACGGCAATGGGTGTAAATATTATAGTACCATAAACGATGACCGCATTAAAGGCGAGTTTGTCAGTAAAGAACCTCATTTAGAATATCAATACCATATTGCCATTGAAAATGTTGCCACACCTCATTATTTCAGTGAAAAAATTATGGATACTTTACTATGTAATACAATCCCTATTTATCTAGGTTGTGAAAATATTGATAATTATTTTCCTGATTCAGTGATAAAATTATCTGGAAATATTGAAGAAGATATGGCGATGCTTCACGAAATTTGCTTCAATGATTCTCCTGAATTTATAAAAAATATTAACGTTGATAAAGTGAAAGAAACGATTTCATTTTCAAATGTTGTTAAGATGTTTCTTTAACTTTGCTTTCGCGTATTTAACAATCCTTATTAATGTAAACAGCCTTGGATAATTTCTTGATGATTTTGTTCTCGCTGTCAACAAACTCGCCTTTCCCACCCATCGATTGATTCATAATGCGCAAATAAACATCATTCAAGCGATGCCTGTTATTCATACATTGTGGATTTTGATCGCGCCAAGGAATCATGAGGTCGCCATTCTTTTTCGTAATATGTTTTATGGCCTTCCGCAGTTTGTCATAAGTGCTATTCTCCTTCTCCCATATATCATCATCGCGTACATACATGACTTCTCGCTTGTAATCGCTACAATGAATCGGACGTTTATACACATCCATTTCATTCAATTTTCTTATAATGATTTTACTGATACCTTCAACATAACCGAGCTCGCCCACATCTTCCAAATCCGAGAGTTCTAGTGTCATCGAATTGACAAAGTCCATGATATTCATTGCGTCCTTGCATTTCTCGTTTAAAAACACTTGCATATTGAAAGTCTTATTATGGCTATGACTATTATTATTGTAAGTATTGTTAGTACCGCTTGTTTTACAGACATCAATCATTTGCTTTTGCATATCTAATGTTTGCTTTTGAAAATCACCATTGTTTTTTACCAAATCCAAGATAATGTTTTTAAAATCTATATTTTCTTTTATAAGAATGTCAATCTTATCATCCTTTGTTAATATTTCATTCTTTTCACTTTTTTCGTTAATGGGTTCAATACATTTTTTTTTGTGAATAGATAATCCTTGTCTGTATCTATATTCCTTACCACATATACATATATATATATTTGGCGAGTTTGAGTGAATATTTTGTAATTGTGCGTCATTATTTATATGTTTCCGTGTATTTACATGTTTATTAAAATCACTTTTCTTACTACATGTATAGTTACATTTTTCACATTCAAATATTTTGGCGAGTTTTGGCGAGTTTTTTGTCATCATTGTAACTATAATATATGATGACATAAAAATCTCCTAAATAGTTTTTCAAAATATTTATAATTCCATGAAAAAAGTTTATCATAACAAATTGTTTCGTCCGAAAACCGAAATGAGAGCATAATGGTCACAAGTCACTTTTTCACGTTTTTTCAGAAAAAGGAGGGTGGCCACTTTC
>Ga0129324_10000418_pt1 | contig 31267 bp, 32 predicted proteins | sample CPBDNA_7_FD_96879 | JGI IMG/M metagenome (GOLD analysis project Ga0129324, IMG submission 96879) | Freshwater to marine salinity gradient microbial communities from Chesapeake Bay, USA - CPBay_Spr_15_0.2_DNA | ecosystem: Environmental > Aquatic > Marine > Coastal | place: USA: Chesapeake Bay...
CGCGAGGATTTGGGTACTCGGCAATAAAGGCAACAAATTTGGGCACGACTCGATCAATTTGTGTTTGTTGCGACATCACTTCGCTCACCAACACGTGCCAACGATTGCGTGTTGCCCGCCATGGAAAATCTCGAAGTTGTGGCAAACCCCACTGCAACAGTGGGTCAACGATGGTTGCTAGCTGTTCCAGACGTCTTGTCCGTCGTACGGACGCGCACGCTCGGGCATGAACCCGCGCTTCCAGACCATCACTCGGCGGCGGAAGTAGCACACTTCTTTACCATCTTGATTAAAGCCCTTGGTTTCTACGGTGACCACACCACGATCATTCTTGGATTTAGATTCGGCGACTTCTAGGACACGCGTTTCGGCATGAATGGTGTCGCCATGAAACGTCGGAAACTTGTGTTGCAACGTTTCCACTTCAAGATTGGCAATTGCTGCACCACTGACATCAGGCACGCTCATTCCTAACACCAACGAATACACCAAGTTGCCCACCACAACATTGCGACCCTGCACACTCTGTGATGCAAACCAATCATTGGTATGCAATGGATGATGGTTCATCGTGATCATGCAAAACAGATGATCATCTGCCTCGGTAATGGTCTTGCCCGGCCAATGGCGATACACATCGCCGACCTGAAAATCTTCTAGTGCTCTACCAAATGGGCGCTCGTGAACTGTCATGATCTCAAACTACTCCTCTTCGTCGTCGCCAAGTAAATACTTATTCTTCACAGGAGGCAACGGATACTGACCGGTGCGGTCACGCGGTGCATATTGCTCGAGAAACTCGTACTTGGTTGTTGGATGCTCAGTCGCCATTTTTGTGACTCTGCGCAGCGACCGAAGTTTTTCGGGTCGCTCAATGGCAAATGGTCCGACACGTAGCGACAGATATGCGAATCCTCCAGCAACAATTGGCAACCAGTATTGAGCAATGCGATACGTCAACACACCAACGGTTGCAATATTTGTTGTCAATCCAAATCCAACAAGCGTTGGAATGTAAATACCTTCGACAATTCCAAGCCCGCCAGGCGTAATCGGAACGACCGATAAAATATTTGCTAGCCCAAACGCGACAATCAGCGCATCAGGCGCAACGTTGCCTCCGAACGCTCGAATGAATACCCACAGTGCGAGCATGTCGAGCACCCAGTTCACGAGCGCCCAAACAAGTACACGCACTAACAGTCGTGGCTCAGAAGCCAAACCTTGCAAACGATTTCCTAAGTGCTCGAGCACTTCTGCAGCATGATCTTCATCGAAGCGAAGTTTGCGCGCACACCAGCGCAGAAAGCGCTCTGCTCTACCCTGACCATCGATGAGTCCAAAAATCAACGCTGCCGCGATCAACATCAAAATGATTCCAATGATTGCCGCGGTGCCGTACGCGGCGTTCACTCCTCGACCTGCCGAAACAATCAGGCCTACCCACAAAATCACGTTCAACATCACTGCAGATCCAAGACCCGCAGTGGCAAGCACAAACCCTGCGTCAGGGCCTGCAACCCCCGACAACGTGAGCATGCGGTAGCCAAGTGCAGTGCTTGCTGCGCTGCCGCCCGGCAAAATGTTGCCCAACGACTTGGTACTCAGTTGAATGCGAAACAGGCGCATGACCGAAATCTCGTTGCCGTGTTCGGCTAGGGCCGCCTTGGTAAGTAGCGAATAACTGAACAACGCCGCCACCTCCAGGCCAAGCCCAAGTGCCAGGAGCGACGGCTTGATCTGCGAGAGGTCGGCTATTGCTTGACGAAATCCCGGGATCAGCGGGAGCACAAAAAAGTACAGAACTGCGCCAAACAGCACCCACTTGGCAGTGGTGAAAAGCGATTTCAACCCACTGAGTCCCGACATGCCCTAAATGGTAGGCGTCAGCACGGGGCTGGGTTAGGCCATCTGCACCATACGTAACTAGCGTTTGGCTTATGACGACCGCAACTTCATCACCAACACCCGATCTCACGCGCGCTGCGGAAGTCACCGACCTTGCTCGCCAAGTAGTCGGCAAAGGTGTTCGCACGCTTTCTGCCACTGGCGGACCAGATGTTCATCAGGTTTTGGCATACGATCTCGCGCATAGTGCATCTGCAGTGGAGACTGCACGCTCACTGATTGATTACGGAAATAAGGGAACCACTGAAGCGTTAATCACATGTGCGTTTGTTGCCGACATGTTGCACGAAGTAAGCACGCGCTTGCTTGGACGTGAACATATGTGGGGTGTTGGCGATAATCCGCTTGCATCGGCATACGACTTCATGACCACATTCCGCGAGCCAGAGTTTCTTGCTTCGCTTGCCGCAACACCTGGTCCACGTCACCTTGAAGATGAATTCGAAATGGTGCAAGACACGTTTCGCAGTTTCGCAACCAAAGTGATTACCCCTCACGCGGAGCACGTTCACCGACACAACCTTGATGTTCCCGAGGAAATCATCTCGGGTTTGGCCGAGCTCGGCGCATTCGGACTTTCCGTTCCTTCTGAGTACGGCGGTTTCAGCGAAGGCGGCGATGGCGAATACATGGCCAACTGCATTGCAACCGAAGAGCTGTCGCGCGCATCGCTTGGTATCGGCGGTTCACTCATCACTCGCCCAGAAATCCTCACGCGAGCACTTGTCAACGGTGGCACAGAAGCGCAGAAACAAGAGTGGCTACCAAAGCTTGCATCCGCAGAAGTGATGGCTGCTGTTGCAGTTACCGAACCCGATTACGGAAGTGATGTGGCCAACCTCACCACGATGGCGGTGAAGGGCACCAACGAAGATGGAGTTGAGGGATACATCATCAACGGCGTCAAGACATGGTGCACCTTTGCAGCTCGCGCAAACGTCTTGATGCTGTTGGCACGAACCGATCCTGATCGCAGCAAAACACATCGCGGGCTCAGCCTGTTCATCGTGCCAAAACCACTAGGTGAAGCACATGGCTTCATGTTCAAGCAACCAGGTGGCGGCAAGATGGAAGGCCGACCAATCGACACCATTGGCTATCGCGGAATGCACAGTTATGAAATCGCGATCGAGAATTGGTTTGTCCCTGCAGACCATTTGATTGGCGAAGAGTCTGGGCTTGGAAAAGGTTTCTACTACCAGATGAGCGGTTTTGAAAACGGTCGACTGCAGACTGCTGCTCGCGCTGTCGGCGTGATGCAGGCTGCTTACGAATCGGCAGTTGAATACGCCAATAACCGCAAAGCATTTGGCCACAACATTGCCGAGTACCAATTGACTCAAGTCAAGTTGGGGCGCATGGCGGTGATCACACAAGCATCGCGACAGTTTTCTTACACCGTTGCCAAGCTCATGGGCAAGGGCGAAGGCCAGATGGAAGCCAGCATGGTGAAGGCCTACGTATGTAAAGCAGCCGAGTGGGTATCACGCGAAGCAATGCAAATTCATGGTGGTTTTGGTTACGCCGAGGAATACTCGGTGAGCCGCCTCTTCGTTGATGCTCGCGTGTTGTCAATCTTTGAAGGTGCCGACGAAACCTTGTGTCTCAAAGTGATTGCTCGACGAATGGTCGAAGAGTCAAGCGCTAAATAAATTCGAGCAAATCATGTAGCGAAGTAATTCGCTCGCAGTCGTAGTTTGCATGATCGTTATACGGGTCGAGCAATATCGGATGAATTGATGCGTTACGCGCACCTTCAACATCGTTGACGTACGAATCGCCAACGTAAGCAATTCGGTCGCGTGCGATGCCGTTGCTTTCCATCAGCGCCAGTGCATCGCGAAAGATTCCAGGATGTGGCTTGGCGGTTCCGATCACATGCGAATCGGTCACAATCATCACAGGAACTCCCGCACCTGTTCCCACTTGGCAAATGCACTGATTGGCAAGTGTCGCCTCCACTTGCCCACTGGCATTCGACACGATTCCGATCGGCAAACCATCAAGGTGCATGCGCCATAACGCTGCAGCAGATTCAAGAATTGGGTATCGCCATAAAAACGGCGAAAACATTTTGCGCAACAGTTCACTTGCAGCCACTGCGGCTGGCCCTGTTATTCCTGCAGCCTCTACATATGCGTCGCGATAGGGATCCCAACTAAAACCATCAATCGTTTCCTTTGCGGTTTCGCGTGCAACATTGTCTAAACGCTCCATGCCCGCATAATGCGCACGCATTAAGCGCTCAATTGAGCCATCGCCACCGTGAGCGCGAACGATTGCGCCCAATGAAATGGGGTCGGGTAATAAAAAGATGCCGCCGGCATCAAACAGAATTGCGTCGAAACGTTTGGTCACGCTTGTGGTGAACGCTTGCGACCTGCACGCTCACCGCGCGAGATGAACTTCAACGCCATCTTGCGACTGGCTTCGTCAATCATCTCGTTACCGAACATGACCGCACCCTTGCCCTCGCCCTCTGTTGCCTCTTTGTAGGCATCGAGAATGGACCAGGCCTTGTCGAACTGCTCTTGTGTTGGTGAGAACACCTCGTTCAACACGGTTACTTGGTCTGGGTGCAATGCCCACTTGCCGTCGTAACCAAGAATGCGTGAGCGCATGCTGTATTCGCGCAATGCATCGCTGTCGCGAACATGCAAGAACGGTCCATCAATTACTTGCAAGCCATTTGCTCGTCCTGCCATCAAGATTTTGTTGTACACGTAGTGAAAATGATCGCCTGGGTATTCGTCGATCTTCACGCCACCGGTAAGCACTGGCATTTCCATGCTTGCTGCAAAGTCGGCTGGTCCAAAGATGATGGTTTCGAGTCGTGGGCTTGCCGCACAAATCTCTTCAACGTTGATAAGTCCACGTGCAGTTTCGATTTGTGCTTCGATGCCAATATGGCCGACTGGCAAACCAGCCGAAATTTCAACTTGGCGAAGCAACATGTCGGTAGCCACAATCTGTGCTGCCGACTCAACTTTTGGCAACATGATTTCGTCAAGTCGTTCGCCTGCATTGCCAACAACTTCAATGATGTCAAAGGCTGTCCACTTCGTGCTCCAGTCGTTGACTCGAACGCACAACACTTTGTCGCCCCAGTCGTTGCCACGAATTGCTGCTGCAATCTTGGCGCGCGAAGATTCTTTCTCTTTTGGTGCCACTGCGTCTTCAAGGTCGAGGAACACCATGTCGGCAGGAATGCCAGGGCCCTTGCCCAACATTTTCTCTGATGAACCAGGAATCGACAGACAAGAACGACGTGGAAGATTGCGTGAGCGTGCAGACATGGTCTACAGGCTACATCGCACTGCGGACGAGCATCTCGGTCGTAGGACTGCATTCGGCAACAACTGGCATTGACGTATCAACGACTCCACCTGGGCCGATGATGGGCCCAACAAGTGCTCGCGGCACAACATCGATTTCGGTGCGCCACGGTGTATCTGCATCAACCGTGCGTGCTTTCATTGCTTCCCATAATTCGACAGGCAGACGTGTGCCCTTACGTGCAGTCACGTATGCGGGCTTCCCCGCAACATAGGCAAGTGCCGCAACGGCATGCGACCCGGCAGACATCAACAGCTCATCTGGGCCACACCCCAACGCATCAAGCACCACTACATCGCACCGCGCAACTGCGTGCGCAGCATGTTCCACTGACACAACCTCGGCCGTCACGTTCACACGCTCTAACGCGTTTACGGCACTATCAGCCGATCCGAACGAATCAATAATCAACGCCGCGCAGTCACCTCGTTGCACAAGAGCTTCAAGTGCAGTTGGGCTCCACCCGACACATGCAATGGTTGACACAGATACCAATTCATCAATCAAGAAATCGGTCGTTTGGTCTCGATCAATCTCTCTCTGCAACTCTGCAAGCCGCTCGAATGGGTCGAGTGCAGAAAGCATCTGTGCGCACAACCACCACAACGGTGCACACGTGGGGTGCCGCTCCACGATTCGGCGTGCGGATAGCACCAGGCCGGCGGGTTCATGACGCAACCCGTGCAGGGCTTGGGCAGTCTCGGTTACCAGCGCAACTGGGTCGGCCCCAGTGGCACGCGCCACATAGCGCAGGTGCTCAATCGGGTGCATTGATGAGACGCTAGTGCTCTAACTTGCTACCGTCTCATCCTGTGGCAAATGCACCTTCTCTCGATACTTCACTCAAGCCCCTCACGGGCGAAGCCCGCCCTCTCCGTGAATGGTTAATGACATTTCATCTCACCTCGGTCGTCATCGATCCCTATACCAACGAGAGCGCCTGGATATTAAAAACCGCGTCGCGCATCCTGCACCAGTTCGCCGATGCAGCAACACGAGTGAACTTTATTGTTACTGCGCCAGAAGCCGAAGCCAAGAAGTTCCTCGGGCCACTTGCAGATGAGTTCTTAACCTTTGTTGATCCTGATCGCGCAATGGTCAAACAACTTGGCCTCACCGAATTGCCAGCGTTTGTGTTTATTCAGTCAGACGGAACCGTGCCGCACAGTGCGCAAGGCTGGAGCCCTGCTGCATGGCGTGAAGTTGCTGATTACATCGCCGAGACCGTGAAGTGGTCTCGCCCACTAATTCCTGCAACGGGCGATCCCGGCACCTTCAAAGGCACGCCGGCACTCGTGTAATGGCAAAGCCAAACCCTGCACCATTTCAATTTTCCGAGTTACTTCCACTTGGCCCAGACACCACCGAGTACCGATTCATCGGCACTGAAGGCGTTTCCACCTTTGACACACCTGAAGGCACATTTCTTAAAGTTGATCCTTCGGCAATTGTCACACTGACCGAACATGCAATGCGCGACATTGCTCATCTCTTGCGCCCGGGGCACTTGCAACAACTAGCCGACATCTTGACCGACCCCGAAGCAAGCGATAACGATCGCTTCGTTGCACTTGACCTGTTGAAGAACGCGAGCATTTCTGCTGGCGGCGTGTTGCCGATGTGCCAAGACACCGGCACGGCAATCGTTAAAGGTAAAAAAGGTCAGTTCGTGTTTACGGGTGGCAATGACGAGGAAGCAATTTCGCGTGGCGTGTACAACACATACCTCACAAGCAACCTGCGCTACAGCCAGCTTGCTCCGTTGTCGATGTATGACGAAGTAAACACCAACACCAACTTGCCAGCCGAAATTAAAATTTCTGCAGTTGACGGCGACGAGTACAAGTTTTTGTTCATGGCCAAAGGTGGCGGGTCGGCTAACAAGAGTTATTTGTTTCAGGAAACCAAAGCGCTCCTCAATGAAAAATCACTGCTTCCATGGGCGTTTGAAAAGATGAAAACTCTTGGCACCGCCGCATGCCCTCCGTATCACCTGGCAATTGTGATCGGTGGAACTTCAGCAGAATACGCAGTTGAAGTTGCCAAATTGGCGAGTGCTCGTTATCTCGATTCGCTTCCCACAGCAGGCAGTGCACTGGGACATGCATTTCGTGATCTTGATCTCGAACGCAAGATGCTTGATCTCTCGCAGCAAACCGGTATCGGAGCGCAATTTGGTGGAAAGTACTTTTGCCACGATGTGCGCGTCATCAGGCTTCCTCGTCACGGAGCAAGTTGCCCCGTTGCCATGGCAGTCAGTTGCAGTGCCGATCGCCAGGCACTCGGCAAAATCAACAAGCACGGCATCTTCCTCGAGCAACTCGAAACCGATCCGGCACGTTTCCTGCCTGAAGTCACTGCAGACGAACTTGCTGCAGAAGTCGTGGCTATCGATCTCAACAAACCAATGTCTGAAATTCGCGACACGTTGTCGAAGTATCCCGTAAAAACTCGAGTGATGCTTACTGGACCTATGGTCGTTGCCCGCGACCTCGCACACGCCAAGATCAAGGAACGCCTCGACGCTGGTGATGGTCTTCCGCAATACATGAAAGATCACTGCGTGTATTACGCAGGGCCAGCAAAGACCCCTGAAGGTTTTGCATCTGGGTCATTCGGTCCAACCACAGCCGGACGAATGGACAGTTATGTTGCCGACTTCCAGGCTGCAGGTGGAAGTTTCGTCATGCTTGCCAAAGGCAACCGTTCACGACAAGTCACCGACGCATGCAATACCTACGGTGGCTTCTACCTTGGATCAATCGGTGGGCCTGCCGCACGACTTGCACAAGACTGCATCACCAAGGTTGACGTGCTCGAGTATGCAGAGCTAGGCATGGAAGCCGTGTGGAAAATTGAAGTTCAAGATTTTCCCGCCTTCATCGTGGTTGACGACAAAGGCAACGATTTTTTTGATGTGATCAACGCCAACTCTGGCGTAAAAATCAACGTTCGCTAGTTGTGCGCCTAGCGCTTGAGAAGCGACTTCAGCATTTCCCGAGTGTGGTGTCGCTCATCTGGAGTTGCACCAAATTCCACTCCGCCAAAATCGGTGACGCCAATTTCCTGAAGCCCAGCCACTTTGTCAAATACTTCGCTCGCTGACCCGATGATTGCAACATCCGCAGGACCAGCTGCGCCTTCGTGATCAAGCATTGCCCGGTAACTCGGTAATTGTCCGTACACCGCAAACACCTGGGCTGCTCGTGCTCGTGCGCTTTCAACATCTTTTGTTACACACACCGGCAACGCAGCGATCACGCGAGGTTGTGGCTTGCCTAGTTTTTCGGCGGCTTCGGTAATGGTCGGAACGGTCAAGGTGCGCAGTGTTTCTGGCCCGGTGCACCAGGTCAAGGTGCCTTGTGTCATTGCTGCAGCAAGTCGCAACATTTGTGGCCCAAGCGCAGCAATCACCACGTCGCAACTCTGCGGTTTACCAATGGTTAGTTCGGCATGTGTTGTTAATGTCTCGCCAGCAAATGACACCTTCTGGTCATGAATCAATGGCATCAAGATTGACAAATATTCCTTCAAATGACGCAACGGTTTGTCAAAAGACAGGTTAAGCATTCCTTCAATTACCACTTGATGGCTCAGTCCGATGCCTAAGCACAAACGACCACCGCTCGCCTGGTTTGCTGTCAGTGCCTGTTGAGCCAACATCATTGGGTGACGTGGGTAGGTAGGGATCACACTGGTTCCTAATTCAATTCGCGGCACCTGATGCCCAACTACCGACAATGTGCTCAGCGCGTCAAGGCCAAAGATCTGCGATTGCCAGTATGAAGCAAACCCATCGCGTTCTGCGGCAGCCACCTCGGCAAGTACGCCGTCAACAGTGCTGTCGTTGTTTGAGCCAAATATTCCTATGTTCATGCGGTTGGTCATGGCACAACAGTAGTTGCCCCACCATCATCAACTGCATCTGTCGTCACCGTTTCATCGGCAACTGTTGTTGGCATTGCATCAAGCACTTTTGAGTCGTCTCTAAAGACGGGCTTTAAACACTGTCCATTCGTTCGATCTCGCGAAAATTCAAGTGAACGCGCAACCGCTGTCGCCAGTACCGCTCGCCCGTCTGCAGTGAGGTGCACGCCATCTCTGCCAATCAATCCGTTGTTACTTGCCACTGCAGCCCAATCAAGCACCGAGACATTTCCGTACTCTTCTGCGAGACGTTTTATTACTTCATTGACTTCTAATTGTTTTGGTCGAAATTCAGCAGTGGTCAACACCACAAATGGGTTCTGCGATAACACATCAAACATTTCGCGGAGTTTTTCTTCATACCTCACGATATTTCCATCAAAGTTTGTTCCTAAAAAGACCACCGCGGTGTCCCAACCTTCTTCCCATCTGCGACCCAATACGCGCGAACCAAAATCAATGAATTCTCCGGCCTGTGCTTCGACTGCAACCTGCCAACCCAACTGTGTCAATGTGTTGCACATTTCGTTGCCGTAGCGCGAAGATGTGGATGCAAAAATTGAGTCGCCAATCATCAGCACGCGATTACCTTGAATCTGTGGGCCGATCATTTTGCCGATCAGTTCAGGGAAAGTCACGTCGATACCATCGGGCAACGTGACCAACGTGTTGAAATCGCCACCGGGGATTCGACCCACTCCACTGAGATAGCTGTCGCTATTGACAACAAATCTGTAGGCACCCCACGAAATAATGGCGGCAAGGAACACGGCGATTGCTCCCGAAATAAGACTGCTTCGCTTCATTTATTTATTGTTCAGCTCTCGAAGTTCATCGCGAATCGATTTCAAGAGATCGTTGGTTGTCTCTTCGGCTTTTACATCACGAAATCGTCCATACGCTTTGATGACAAAAAACATCACGGTGCTGACCATCAAAAAATTAAGCACTGCACCAACAAGACCGCCGAGTATTCCCTGATTATCTTTTCCGTCGCCCGCAACGGCATCGATCACTGTTTTAAACGTGGCGCCCATGACAAACGCAACGGCCACATCAACCACGCTTCCGCGATTAACGAAAGCCTTGAACTCATAAACAATGCCACTTGTCTTGAGGGGTTTTGGCATACCAATCAGAGTAGTTGCCGAACCAATTTCTATGCGGGGTTCTTACTCGTTTCTAAATCACTAAATCGGTCTATTTTGCGCAATGCTGGGAAGCCAATCCACCACACTCCAACAATGGCAATCGTGGCCACCCCTCCACCGATCACTGTTGCTGGTGTACCAAAGGCCTGCGAGGCAACGCCAGATTCAAATGCTCCCAATTCATTTGTCGCCCCAATAAACACATTTTCTACTGCCGATACTCGACCGCGTTTTTCATCAGGCGTAACAAGCGGAACAATTGATCCGCGAATAAACACGCTCACCATGTCTGCAGCACTCAACACCAATACTGCAATGAACGCGACGGTATAGCTCGACGTATCTCCCAACACGATGGTCGCCAAGCCAAACACTCCGACCGCGATCAATAACGATCGCCCGACATTTCTGCGGAGAGGACGCATCGCCAAGAATACCGCCATTGATGCTGCGCCAATTCCTCCCGCCGCCCGTAACCAACCGTATGCAACATCGCCAACACCCAGTTGTTCTTCGGCGATTACAGGCAGCAATGCAACTGCACCACCAAACAACACCGCAAACAGGTCTAGCGAAATCACTGCCAACAAAATTGGTGTACGCCGAACAAAGTGCAGTCCTTCCATCGCCGAGCGCACTGTCACCTTTTCGTTCGGATCGCGCGGCGGAGGTTCGCGCAGAAATTGCACTCGCATGATTCCAATGATGCCGATGAGTGTGAGCAGTGCCGTTGTTGCGTATGGCATCCACGGATCAATGCTGTAGAGCAACCCTGAGGCGGCTGGTCCAATAATCATCGCCGATGTCCATACCGCAGAACTCATGGCGATAATTGGTGGCAATCCGCCATCTGGGGCAACCATGGGATACATCGAGCGCACTGCTGGAGAAAGAAACGCGCGGCAACAGCCAAAAACAATGCCGATCACAAAGAACGGCCATACCGCTGGGTTCTCGACTCCTTTAATTGACAGCGAATACCCAACCAACGCCAAGGCACACATCAACTCACCAGCAAGTGCAATAGCGGCAACGTGTTTACGGTTAAATCTGTCTGCAACGCTTCCGCTGACTAGTACGAGTAATGCGATAGGGGCAAACTCGGCCAAACCCAGCCAGCCAATATCGATTGCTCTGCCTGTGATGTCAAAAATGTGTTTGCCCAGCGTGGCGGCCTGCAGCATGACACCGACATAGAAAGCAAAGCTCGATGTGAGCAAGCGGCGTACCGATGAAGACTTCAGCACGTCTCGCGCAGTAAGTTGAAGAACGGCTTCGGGGTTAGTCACAGGATGTAAACCCTAATCAATTGGGGGTTATCACAATGACATCGCTGGCACACGATACGCAGTGGATTGATGCAATCGGTCAGGCAGAGCTAGTGAGTTCGGGCAAGGTCACACCACTTGAGTTACTTGATGCAGCAATCGAGCGCGCAGAACAACTGAACCCTGCAATCAATGCACTCACGTTTACCTGGTTCGAACAAGCACGAGACATGGCGCGCAATCTGCACGCCAATGCTTCAATGCCACTGCGCGGAGTGCCATTCATCCTCAAAGACCTGCATGCTGCAATGAATGGCTTTCCGCTCTCCAACGGAAACAAAGCAATGAAGGCTGCTGCAGCAAACTCCAACTACACGGCAGAGATTGTTCAGCGATTCATCAATGCCGGTCTAATTATTTTTGGTCGGGGTAATTCACCCGAATTTGGCAGCCTGCCAACAACCGAACCCGAAGCATGGGGCCCAACACGTAATCCGTGGGACCTCACGCGAATGTCTGGCGGTTCAAGTGGCGGTAGTGCTGCAGCGGTTGCTGCCGGAATCGTTCCAGTGGCTCATGCAACAGATGGCGGCGGTTCAGTGCGAATTCCTGCTGCGTGCTGCGGATTAGTTGGATTAAAAGTAAGTCAAGGTCGCATCACGGCTGCACCAAATCGAGATGAAACAAATCTTGGCGTTGAGCTGGTTGTCAGCAGAACGGTTCGCGATACCGCAATCATGCTCGATATTGCACAAGGCCCATCTGTTGGCGACCGTGTCATTGCACCACCACCTCTGCGCCCATACGTGCAAGAAGTTGGAGCACCAACCGGAATATTCAAGATTGGTTTCCTCGATCACCGACCAACACCAGGCTCCATTGATCCTGAATGCGCAGAAGGTGTTCACCGTGTTGTCAGCGTGCTGCAACAACTTGGCCACACTGTTGAAGAGTCGTGGCCAAGTGCGCTCGCAGACCAAACGTTTGCACCGAAGTTCACTTCAATATGGAGTACCAATATGTCGGTAGCCCGCGAGAGCACAGCCGAAATGCTGGACCGCGATGTGACGGCGGACGATTTCGAACTTGTCAACTGGACAATGGCCGAATATTCCAAACGCGCTTCAGCAACCGACTATGCCAACGCAATTTTGTCAACGTCACATTTCCGTCGCGCAGTGCAGCAATGGTGGGCAGATGGATGGGACATCTTGGTTACGCCAACAACAGGACGCATTTCTCTGCCGATTGGATCATTTAACAACGATCCACGGGATCCGATGAAACCAATGAAAGTCGCTGCAGATTTTGTGCCGTTCACTCCCGCATTTAATACCAGCGGTCAACCAGCAATCAGCCTGCCGCTGCATTCAACCGCAACAGGACTGCCCGTTGGCATTCAACTAGTCGCTGCTTATGGTCGCGAAGATCTACTCATCCGCCTTGCTTCCCAACTTGAAGTGGCGATGCCTTGGGCACATCGCTACCCCGTTGCTAGCCAACTGAAATAGCGGTCACAATTCCCATCGTCACCACAACGTTGACACGCTGCGGTAAATAATCCGCTGTTAATGAAAAGTCTTCGCCGTCCCGCGAGCCAACGCGAAATCCCCAACCAAGCAATGCGGCACACTGTTCTGCATCTTCTTCTTTCGAACCAACGAGCAGTTGTGCACGTTCACTCGAAATTTCAACTGCATCTGCAACATCTGCTGGTGGACACAAAACTGCAGATGAGTTTTCTTCAGAAGAAGAACACGCGATCAGTGCAACTGATGCAAGCGCAATAACAAGAAAACGTTTCATAAGCGATTTGCAGCCCCAACGGGATTCGAACCCGTGCCGCTACCTTGAGAGGGTAGTGTCCTAGGCCACTAGACGATGGGGCCAAGTAGCGAGATAAGGCTACCGATTGTCTTTCTCAATTGTCTCTAGTGTTAAGCCCGTGAAGGCTGTCCTAACCGTGGGAAACGGCGGGTTCGAACAACTCGTGTATTGCGATGTTCCTATGCCCGAACTCGGTGCAGGCGAAGTGCTCGTCAAGGTCTTGGCAGCTGGTGTCAATAACACCGAGATCAATACACGCATCGGCTGGTATTCGGGCGGCGGTTGGCATATCCCTACCCCATTCCCATTTATCCAAGGCACCGATTGCTGCGGGGTGGTCACTCAGGTTGCAGACACAAGCGATGCTCACTTGCTTGAACAGCGCGTGCTCATTCGCTCATGCATGCGGCCACATGGTTTTGACAACATGGTCAACATTTGGATGGGATCAGATTTCAATGGTGCATTTGCACAGTATGTAAAAGTTCCGGCCAACGAAGTGTTTCCCATCAACTCCTCATGGACCGATGCTGAACTTGGATCAATTCCGTGCAGCTACGGCTCTGCAGAAAACATGGTGCAGCGTGCTCGCGTGCAAGCGGGTGATCACGTGCTGGTTGCGGGGGCATCTGGTGGCGTGGGTTCTGCTGTTGTGCAACTTGCAAAAATTCGCGGGGCTCGTGTTACTGCAATCGCAGGTGCAGCAAAGAGTGATCACGTTCGTGCACTTGGCGCCGACCATGTTGTTGACCGCGACTGTGACTTGGTGAACGAGCTAGGTGAAGAGTCTGTGGATGTTGTGATTGACAACGTTGGCGGACCTCACTTTGCCGGCGAGCTTGTCACCTTGAAGCGAGGCGGGCGATACGCATCATCGGGTGCAATCGGTGGGCCAATGGTCAGTCTTGATTTGCGAACGATGTATCTCAAAGATGTCACCTTGATTGGCTGTACTGCTTGGGATGAGCCCGTGTTCCCCAGCCTTATTTCCTACATCGAGACCAATGCATTGCGACCACTCGTGGCAAAGACATTTGCACTAAGCGAAATTGTTGTTGCACAACAGGAGTTCTTAGAGAAGAACCATGTAGGCAAGTTTGTGCTAATTCCCCCACACGATGATTAAAGGACTCGCAAATACATGAAAAAAAAGCAATTTGTAACGCTGGCAACGGCTTGCATTGCAATAGCTGTGTCTTTGGCGTCGTGTAGTTCTGCCGAGGTTGAATCAAACGACACCATTCCTCCGCCAGATACGGGGTTGTCATTAGCAAAAATTGCAACGCTTGTTCAACCGGTCGACGCCGCATCTCGCGATAATGACCAGGCAATATATTTCGTCGAGCGTCTCGGAAAGATTTACCGATACTCAAACAACGCAATGGACAGCGATCCTGTGCTTGACATCACAGATCTCACCGTCGGTGAAGGAGAGCGTGGTTTACTCGGACTTGCCTTTTCGGCAGATGGTTTAACTGCGTACATTAATTACACCAACCTCTCGGACAATACGACAATTGCGCTCATCTCTGTTGATGAAAACGGCATGTTTTTGCGTGAGACTCTCAGCACGATTCTCATCATTGAACAACCATTCAAGAATCACAATGCTGGCGACATCGTTGTTGAGCCAAGCGGCATGCTTCTTGTGCCCATGGGTGATGGCGGCTCAAGCGATGATCCTTTGCGAGTTTCACTGGATGACGCCTCCCCACTAGGCAAGGTTTTGCGTGTGAATCCGCTTGATGGCACCTACACAATTTTGGCCCGTGGCTTACGTAACCCATGGCGGGTCGATTTACATAACAATCGCTTGTGGATTGCAGATGTTGGTCAGAACAATTTTGAAGAAGTCAGTGTGTTAAACGACGTGCAACAATTGAATGGAAGCTCGCAAACTGTTGATTTTGGTTGGAGCGCGTACGAGGCTTTTGACCGATTCAATGATGACCAAACGAGTGTTGACCATGTTCCCCCAGTGCTTGCATACCAGCACGGTGATGATGGATGCTCAATTAGTGGAGGTGCCGTCGCAGAATCCGGGTCACTGATCAACCGATTCGTCTTTGCGGACTACTGCAGCGGCAAGGTTTGGTCTATTCCCATCAACGAAACATCTCCGCAAGCATCTCTGCACTTTGAAGACATTGACTCACCTGCAGCCATTGTCCGTGCGAACCAAAACCTTTACGTGCTTTCGCTCAATGGAGATATCTGGCAAATTCTTAGCTGAGTTGGGGAGCAAGGAATCGAACCCTGAATAACAGAACCAGAATCTGCTGTGTTGCCAGTTACACCACTCCCCAGAGTGATGACGCAAGGTTATCGGCTTCCCCAAATCCATCGCAATACAAAACCGCTAATTGGTGAGTGAATCCAGTCGCTCAAAACCCAATACGTACGCCACCGACACACCTAGACCTTCGTTGATTATGCGCCGCAGTTCTGTATTTCCTCTCACCGTCGAACTCGGGGTCGGCGACACATACGCAACGAGTCCAAGATCTTGTGCAATCAAACGCGAGCGCAACGCGTGATACGGATCGGTCACGATCAGCACTGATTCCAGGTTTCGCGACTTCATGATTTCGGCGACACCACGCAGTGACTGCAACGACGTTGACCCAATGTCTTCCATTGCAATCAGGGTTTCGTCGATACCACCTGCAATCAAATAATCGGCAGAAGCGCGGGCCTCGGTGAAACGATCGCCTGGCTGATTGCCACCAGTCGTGATCACGAGTTGTGTAACTCCCGTCCCCCACAACGCCAGCACGTGGTCTAGCCGCGCCTGCAACTGCGGCGATGGTCGGCCGTCATACTGTGCCACTCCCATGACCACAATCGCATCAACACTGCGCGCTTGATCCGAGCGTCCAACCACCCACACTTGTGCGATATTGGCAACCACATACAACACCGCACCACACATCAGGGCTGCAACTGTGCGGCTTTTGTTCACGAAATATGCCTATGCAGTTGCACGCACAAGTGCTGCACGGATTCGACGCAACGACTCTTGTCGCCCAAGCAACTCGATCGGTTCGAACAGCGGCGGGCCAACAGGGCGTCCCGTTATTGCAATTCGTAGTGGGCCCTGCAATTTTCCAAGCTTCACATCGTGACGGGCACCAACTTCTTCTACTGCTGCCTTAATGCTTTCAACATTCCAGTCAATGCGCTCGAACGCTTCTGCAATTTCGGCCAGCGTTAGCTGTGCAAAGTCGAGCGAAAACGACTTGGTAAATGCAGCCTCGTCAATTAGTGGCTCTTCCAAAAACAAAAAGTCAACCATCGCAACTACTTCAGCCATCACTACAACACGCGTTTGCACAAGCGGGGCCATTGCAGCAAAGAGTTCGGGCTTGTAGCGCTCTGCTGGCCATGTTGCGGCAGCACTCGTCAATACCTCGTTGGCCGCAGCAATAAATCGCTCGGGTGTCATCAGGCGAATGTATTCACCGTTGAATGCTTGCAACTTTTTGATATCGAAAAACGCCGGTGAATGATTGACGTCTTCAAGGCGAAACTCATCTTGAATTTGTCGCAGCGGAACAATTTCGGTGTCGCCACTTGGCGCCCAACCCAGCGTCATCAAATAGTTGATCATTGCTTCCGGCAAGATGCCTTCTTCGCGATATTGCTCGACAGCAACTTTGTCACGTCGCTTCGACAGCTTCTTGCGCTGCTCGTTTACCAATACGGGCACGTGGGCCCAGACTGGCGGCTGATGGCCTAACGCGTCCCACAGCATTTGCTGTTTTGGCGTATTGGGCAAATGTTCTTCGGCGCGCACAACATGAGTGATGTTCATGGTGATGTCATCCACCACATTGGCAATCAAGAACACAGGTGTGCCGTTACTGCGCAACAACACGAAGTCTTCGACCGTTGTGTTATCAAACTCCACTGCCCCGCGCACCGTGTCATGCACGATGGTTTTTCCCTCGGGCACACGGAAGCGCAATACATGACCTGGCCCCGGACCTAGTTTCCGGTCTCGCGAAAAGCCGTCGTAACCGTTTAAACCAGCGGCTTTTGCGCGCTCCTGAATTTGCTCGGAGGTCTGATCGCAATAATAAGCATTGCCCGATTCAAATAGTTTGTGCGCTGCTGCAACATGCTCTGCCGCGTAGGTGGACTGGAAATACGGTCCCTCAAAATGTGAGTCCTTGCTATCAATTCCGATCCATGCAAGTGCATCAATGATTCCCTGCGTCCACTGCGGTTCATTTCGTGATTCATCGGTGTCTTCAATGCGCAATACGAATGTGCCATTGTTTTTGAGTGCAAGCAACCAGTTGTACAACGCGGTACGGGCACCACCTACGTGGAAATAGCCAGTGGGTGAAGGTGCAAATCGATAACGCGGTGATGTTGACATGTGATTTCAGGCTATCTGAGCAAAGCACCCACCCTCAATGAACACTATGTTGAAGGCATGACGATCGGAACTCAAGTCAATGTTTATGGCAATCCAATAGAAACATGTTGCACTTCGCCACTCACTGGCTGGTATCGCACAGGATGCTGCGAAACAGGCGGCGACGATACGGGAGTGCATACCGTGTGTGCGGTCATGACTGATGAGTTCCTTGCGTTCTCACAATCACGCGGCAACGATCTCTCAACCCCAATGCCTCAGTACGGTTTTGCAGGTTTGAAAGCAGGAGATCACTGGTGCCTGTGTGCATCTCGGTGGCAAGAAGCATTTGAAGCCGGAATGGCTCCACAAGTAAATCTTGCAGCAACCCACATTCACACGCTCGAGTTCGTCAATCTTTCCGACTTAGAAAAATTTGCGCTGTAGTTAAATGAAGTCCATCGGCCGGTGCGCGCTGGTGGGCAATTGCACTGTGATTGAATCTTGCGGCGCAACTATTCCACTTGCCACCACTACTCCGAGAACGCCCACCGGTCTGCGGAATTCACCTGCTTCATTCTTTTCACGAACGGCATCCAGTAAGCCATCTTGAAATCCATTGAGTTGCTTGCACGGAGTTCTGATTCCCGTTAGCTCGATCGCTGCACCACTTGCAAACACTAAGCGTGTGCCGTGTGGCAGCAACGTGAGATGTACACCACTTGTCGTGATGTTTTCACCCATTGATCCGCGCTCAACGTTGAAGCCCTCGCTGCGCAACTCTTCAATCAATTCAGTAGCGATCAGATGCACCTGACGCAAGTTGGGCATATCGGCGCCCTTCACTTTCAAATGCCCATGCTTAACCGTTGCTCCAGCATGGGCATCACCTTTAACTCCCTCGCCAGCAACGAGCTCAATAACGCTTTGTGCATGCTTGGTGAACGTGTGCTGCGGCGACAAATGCACACCAATAACTGTGGTTGGCAAGTACTACGCCCCTGTCAATGCACGCCACGACATCGGCGTAATGGCAGTCAATTGATTGATTGTCAGTTGGTACGTGGTTTCTGGAACCAATCCAACGATCTCGCGTGTCTCGTAATACGAATGTGCTGCATCGCCCACGCCCACAAATAACTCCTTGCGGCGAGCCAATAGATCGGCAGGCACATCATCAATCAGCCATCCCCACATCGTCAACGCAAACGTTAAATCGTGCATCACAGGGGCGCGTCCGTACATCGATGCACGGCGAAGCGCGATCCCAATCGAGCCGCGTATTGCATCGTCAACTGACTCACCTGGTTGAACTTTGATCTTGTTGCGTGCAAGTCGCGCAAGCGTCAGGATGTAGCCCTGATTGGGGCCTTGGAAGCCGAGGTCTGCACCGCATGGTTGTTTGCCATCAATTTCACCAGGGCGTCCAAGTTGCCATGAATCGGGAACATGTTGAGGAGACTCATATGTCCGAGGCGACTCGGTTGCACTCACTGGGGCAAATTTTGGGGCGGCCATACCCTGACGAGCCTACTTGGAATGCAACAGCCCGTAGACCAATGACTCTTCAAGTGCGCGCCACGAAGCTTCGATGATGTTTGATGACACACCGATTGTTGTCCATGTGCGCTCGCCGTCTGATGCATCAAGCAACACTCTGGTTGTGGCACCTGTTGCCGAACCAGAATCAAGAATACGCACCTTGTAGTCGGTGAGGTGAACACGTGACAACTGCGGGAACTTTTCGAGCAATGCTGAACGCAATGCCGTATCGATTGCGTTTACAGGACCATTGCCTTCGGCAACGCGCACCTCACGATGATCACCGATCCATACCTTTACCGTTGCTTCAGTGGTAAATGACCCAGCAGACGACTCATCAGTAATCACGCGCATCGACTCGACGTTGAAAAAGTTTTGCTGCCAGCCGGTTGCACGACGCATCAGCAATTCAAGCGAAGCATCTGCTGCTTCAAAGTGATATCCCTCGTGCTCAAGGCGCTTGAGATCATCAATTACTTGGTTAACTGCTGGGCCATCCATCGTGAGGCCCAGTTCTTCAGCCTTCATGGTGATCGTTGCACGACCCGCCATTTCACTGACCAAAAAGCGTGTTCCATTGCCAACCAATTCGGGTGCGATGTGCTCGTAGGCATCCTTTGCACGCGATATTGCAGACACATGCAAGCCAGCCTTGTGGGCAAAAGCCGATGCACCAACATATGGCGCTTGCGGATTGAGCGGACGGTTCAACACTTCGGCAACAAAATTGCTCACCGCAGTGAGGCGCTCCAATCGCGCTTCTGGCAAGCAATCAAATCCCATCTTCAACTGCAAGTTTGGAATCACGGTGGTGAGATTGGTGTTTCCCGTTCGCTCACCAAGACCATTCAATGTTCCTTGTACGTGACGAGCACCGCTTTGCACTGCAGCAAGCGAGTTGGCAACTGCGCAACCCGTGTCATCATGGCAATGGATTCCGATAGTTGCATCGGTTCCGATGTGTCGTTGTACTTCGCTCACGATGCGCATGACATCGTGGGGCAACGATCCACCATTGGTGTCACACAACACCAGATGCGTCGCACCGCCCATGATCGCTGCTTCCAACACGCGGAGTGAAAACTCTTGGTTTGACGCAAAGCCGTCAAAGAAATGCTCCATGTCAACCAACACGCGACGGTCATTGGCTGTCAGGTACTTCACCGAGTCAGACACCATTGCAATTCCTTCGGCAAGCGTTGTCTGTAGAGCATGTTCAACGTGGTAGTCCCATGCTTTTGCCACGATGCACACCGCGCCTGTTTGTGCATCGATCAAGTTGCGCAGCGTCGCATCATCATCTACTTTGCCCATCGGACGACGTGTCGATCCAAAGGCAACCAACTCTGACGTTGTTAGCAATAATTCGTTCTTGGCGCGAGCAAAGAACTCGATGTCCTTCGGGTTTGCGCCGGGCCATCCACCTTCAATGAAATGCACGCCCAAATAATCGAGTTGTTCGGCAATGCGTAACTTGTCTTCAACACTGGCCGAAACGCCTTCCACCTGCATGCCGTCGCGCAACGTGGTGTCAAACACTTCTACGAGTTGTTGCTGTGTCATCTGTGGCTCTTCTCTGCTGTCTGGTTTTGGGGATGAAAAAAGCCGCCCAGTTGGGCGGCTTGGGCGTACGTCGGGTGACGCACGCCTAACGAATAATGATGATTGCAGTGCTGGCGGTGGGTGCTCCGTACTGATTCACGTCTCTAGTCTGACGCCAGATTGTGCGTTCGCCAACCCCTGCCCAAAATACCTGTGGGGATACCTGTGGATAAACCCCTGCGGACGAGACTCCGAATGTGGAAACGTATGTGGATAACCCTGGGGGAAACCCCCAAAAAGTCACTCCCGTGTAATCCCGCGACTGTTATTTCGCGTATTCGAGCCAGCCGGAGTAACGCGGGTCTTGCCCACGCACAGCCTTGGCATACGTGCTGGCGATTGCCCGCGTGATGGGTCCCGGGCAAGGCACTGGCCGATCATCGACCGAACTGACCGAGCCAACTTCGGCAGCGGTGCCACAGGCAAAGATTTCTTCGGCAATGTACAAATCGCTGCGTGCAATGTTGTCGACGCGAACGTCATAGCCAAGATCCCGTGCGATTCGGGTGACGCTGTTTTGTGTGATGCCTTCAAGAGCACCCGCCGATGTTGGCGGAGTCAAAATGATTCCGTTGCGAACTACAAACAAGTTCTCGCCGGTGCACTCTGCAACCAATCCGTTTGGTGCAAGCATGATCGCTTCGTCATAGCCCGCATTCAGCGCTTCAACCTTGGCTAACGACGAGTTCACATAATTGCCCACTGTTTTTGCTGCCGGCGGCATGGTGTTGTGATCGTGGCGCGTCCATGAAGAGATCTTCATGCGTACACCCTTTTCTACGGCGTCATCGCCAAGGTATGCACCCCACGGCCAGCACGCAATCGCCACTTCGGTTTTGCATGGCGTGGTGTTGAGTCCCATTTCACCATATCCGTAGTACGCGAGCGGGCGGATATAACACGCTGGTAAGCCTGTTGATGCAACGGTGTCCTTTACTGCTTGCACAAGTTCTTCAAGCGTGTACGGCATTGGCATTGCCAAAATCTTTGCCGAGTTAATGAACCGCTGCATGTGCTCGGTAAGGCGGAACACTGCTGGGCCCTTGTCAGTCTCGTACGCACGAATTCCTTCAAACACTCCGGTGCCGTAATGCAATGTGTGAGTCAACACATGCACTTGTGCTTTGTCCCAATCGACAAGCGTTCCGTTCATCCAAATTTTCGGTGTGGTGGTAATTGGCATTACGTCCTCTTGTTCTTCAAACGTTGATAAAACTTAGCGTTACTTGCCTGCCACGCGGGCTGCAATTTCGTCGCCCACCTGCGAGGTAGTGCCAGCGGTTGGTTGGTCACAGGCTGCACGCAAAGCCGCTGCCCCGGCTGTTTCGCCCAGGAATTCGAGCATGTGTGCTGCCGACAAAATGGCCGCCACGGGGTTTGCCTTGCCGGTACCCACAATGTCGGGTGCCGAACCGTGAACTGGTTCGAACATTGACGGGCCAGTGCGCTTGGGGTTGAGGTTTGCCGATGACGCAACACCAATTCCACCACTCACCGCACCTCCGAGGTCGGTCAAAATATCGCCGAACAAATTGTCGGTCACAATTACGTCGTAGCGCTGTGGGTCTTGCACAAAATAAATACATGCAGCATCAACATGGTTGTATGCAGTGCCAACTTGTGGAAACTCTTCAGCAACTTTGTTAAACGTGCGTTGCCACAAATCGCCCGCGAACGTAAGCACGTTGGTTTTGTGCACGAGCGTGAGATGTTTACGCTCGCGTTGTGCAGCAAGCTCGAATGCATAACGCACACATCGCTCTACGCCATGTGCAGTGTTGACACTGCCCTGAGTTGCAACTTCCAACGGCGTTCCCTTTCGCAACACACCACCTTCGCCAACATATGGGCCCTCGGTGTTTTCACGAATGACAACAAAATCGTGTGACTTCGTATGGCCAGGTGCAACGCCCGCAAATGGTCGTTGGTTGATGTACAAATCAAGTTCGAAGCGCATCTTCAACAACAGTCCGCGCTCGATCACACCCGGTGGCACGGCAGGTGTGCCGACAGCACCAAGCAAGATCGCATCAAAGCCGCGCAGTTCGGCAAGCGTGGCATCCGACAACACTTCGCCATCGCGCAGGTAACGCGCACCACCTAAATCAAAATCGGTGGTCTGCAGAGTGATTCCAGCAGCCTTCACTACTTTTAGAGCCTCAGTGATGACTTCGGGGCCGATTCCGTCTCCACCGATAACTGCAATGCGATGTGCTGATGATGATTTGGCTGACATGGTGATACTCCATCGTAGGGTGCAATTTGCGCAGATAGCCTTGAGCCGTATGGCTAAGCATCAACTTTCCAAGTCCGCTTTTGACCGCCTGAAGGCCGAATTTGACGACCTCACCACCCGCGGACGCATTGATGTTGCCTACAAAATTGAGCGTGCCCGCGAACTGGGCGACCTCAAGGAAAACGGCGACTACCACGCTGCCAAAGATGAGCAGGGTCACATGGAAGGCCGAATCCGCCAGATCGAGTCCATCCTCGATGACGTCGAAGTGGTCACTGCCCCTGCCGACGGTGTCGTTGGTCTTGGTTCAATTGTCGCCATTGTGTACGAAGGCGACCCAGACAGTGCTGCCGAGTCATACCTCATTGGACATGTCGAAGAAAGACCCGACAGCGATGAAGTCAGCGTGATGAGCCCTTCATCGCCTCTCGGTTCTGCATTACTCGGCGCAAAAGTAGGTGACGTGGTTACCTACGAAGCACCAAACGCAAAACTCAAAGTCACCGTGTTGTCAGCCAAAGCACAGAAGTAATCCGGAGAACATGGCCCTTCCCCCAGGACGTCTCATTGACATTCCCGATCGCGGACAAACCTTTATCCGCGAAGTGCAAGGCCCAGCGAATGCACCGACACTCATCCTGCTTCATGGTTGGACAGCAACTGCAGATCTCAATTGGTTTACGTGCTTTGAAGAGTTAGGCAAACACTTCAATGTGGTTGCGCTGGATCAGCGAGGCCATGGACAAGGTATTCGCTCACGTCGATCGTTTCGTTTGTCTGACTGTGCCGACGATGTTGCGGCATTGGCCGATGCGCTTGGTGTCAATACATTCATTCCTGTTGGATACTCGATGGGCGGAACGATTGCGCAACTTGTGTGGCAACGTCATAGCGACCGCGTAGATGGTTTGGTGTTGTGCAGCACTGCACCAGTGTTTGCAAAGTCTCGCGAAGAACGTGTTGGGTTCATGGGCATCACCGGCTTGGCCACACTTGCCCGACTCGCACCGAAACAAACCGTCGATTGGTTTACCGAACAGATTTACCTACAACGCAAAACTGAAGGCATGGACTCGTGGGCCATTGAGCAAATGGCTGGGCACGATTGGCGACAAATTCTTGAAGCCGGCAAAGAAATCGGAAGCTTCAATTCGTTGCAATGGTTGCCCGGAGTCGATGTCCCAACATCTGTCGTGATCACTACGCAAGATCAAGTTGTGCCCCCCGAACGTCAGCAACGATTGCTTGATCTACTCCAAGATGTTGATGTGCATCTGGTTGATGGCGGTCATAACGCAATTTATGCAGAGCAACGGACGTACGTACCAAAATTGATTGCCGCCTGCCTCAGCGTGCAGGAGCGCGCACTGCAGAGTTAGTCAACGATGGTTTCGAGATCGAGACCGATATCGAGCACTTTGGCCGAATGAGTCAGTGCCCCAACCGAAATGTAATCAACCCCCGTAGCCGCAACGCTTTGCGCGTTGTCAAGAGTGAGCCCGCCACTGGCTTCAAGAATGACAGGGTGACCCGTACGTTCTAAATGATTCTGCGCAACTGCCACTGCCTCGCGCAGTACATCAGGCGACATGTTGTCGAGCAACACCAAATCTGCACCGGCCAACAATGCGGTGCGCAACTGGTCAATCGAATCAACTTCAATTTCCAGCACAATGTTTGGCACAGTCGAGCGCACGGCAGCAAATGCTTCTGCAACTCCTCCCGCAGCAACAATATGGTTGTCTTTTACCAATGCCGCATCCGAAAGCGACATGCGGTGATTGACTCCGCCACCGCAACGCACAGCATATTTTTCTAACGCGCGCAGACCTGGAGTGGTTTTGCGAGTATCGCGAACCTTGGCTTTTGTCGAGGCAATTGCATCAGCCCATTGGCTCGTTGCTGTAGCCACACCCGATAGGTGGCCAAGCAGATTGAGCGCGGTTCGCTCTGCAGTGAGCAACCCACGAGTTGGGCCTTCGACCGTGGCAATTCGAGTTCCAGGAGTCACGCGCTGCCCGTCTGCCACCAACACATCAAATGTCACGTGCTGTGCACCACACACCATCTCAAACACCGCGCCTGCAACTGCAATACCCGCAACACAACCAATCTGGCGAGTCGCAAGCACTCCTCTACTGCGTTGCTCTGGCGGAACAGTCGAGTTGGTGGTGACATCAGGACCATGATGCAAATCTTCGTCTAGTGCAACAGCAATAATTCGCCGCACGTCGTCGACAAGCAAGCCCGATGCAACAATTCTCTGCGCTGATGTGTCGGAAAGCTGATGATGCAACATCGTTATGCCTCTTCTGGAATTCCGCGAATCGTCACAGAATCGGGTGTGAGTGCTACTTCTAAATGACAAACCCAGTCTGCTCGTTGTTCGGTGAAATCGGTTCGCCGATGACAGCCTCGGCTTTCCGTTCGAGCCAATGCACTGGCAGCCACCGCAGTTGCCACGGTCAAAATGTTTGTCGCTTCAAAGTTGCGACGAGTTGGCGCAATATCTGCTCCAACTTTTTGGGCAACAACAGACAAAGCATCAATCGTTAACTGCAAGCTCTCTGGCTTGCGCAACACACCAACATGTTTGCTCATCGCGACTCGCACGTCACTGCGCAACGAATCATCAAGCAGACCAGATCCATTTGTTGGTTGCGCATCATCTGGTTCAACTCTCTCGGGCAATTTCCAAGCCAAGTTGCGACCTACACGCGTTCCCACTACCAAACTCTCTGTTAACGAGTTAGATGCCAATCGGTTTGCGCCGTGCACGCCGGTGTATGCAACTTCGCCAACAGCAAACAGTCCGTCTACTTCGGTTAAGCCATCAAGATTTGAGTCAATTCCACCACAGGTGTAGTGCGCTGCAGGAGCAACTGGGATTCGTTGAGTCAATGGATCAATCCCTGCTGCACGGCACGCTTTTGTAATAAACGGAAACCGCTCTGCGAAGTTGTCAATCTTGGTTGCATCCAAATACACGTGATCGTCAACGCCGGCGGGTGCTTTCGCCATTCGTGCACTAATTGCAGAAGCCACAACATCGCGAGGCGCAAGATCTTCTTGTGCGTGAACGCCGACCATGACTCGTTCGCCCGCTGCATCAAACAGCACTGCGCCTTCACCGCGCACTGCTTCACTGATCAGCATTTGTTGTTGGCTCGAATCGGCGGGATGCCACAACACGGTTGGATGAAACTGCACAAACTCGAGATCGCGCAATGTCAATCCCGCACGCAAGGCAAGCGCATGTCCATCGCCGGTTACTGCGGGAGGATTCGAGGTGCTGGCAAACACTTGCCCGTATCCGCCCGTTGCAATTACAACAGCGAGCGCTTTGACAACACCAACACTTTCCACGTTGCCGTGTTCGTCCAGTTTGGCAATTCGTACACCCGCAATTTGACGTCGGCCTCCGTTTGATTTTCCAAACACCAAGTCGAGTGCAAACGCATGGTCCATCACTTCAACACCTGCGTTAATTGCATTCATGTCCAGCGTTCGTTGCACTTCAGCACCCGACTGATCCCCGCCCGCATGCACAATTCGCGACCGCGAATGGCCACCTTCACGAGTCAACGCACGCAACCCATCACTGCCAGGATCAAACGCTGCACCAAGCAGTTCGAGATATTGAATTGCCGTTGGGGCATCGCGCACAAGCGAGGTAACTGCAGCTTCATCGCACAGTCCTGCGCCTGCATCAAGTGTGTCTCGCACGTGTTCACCAAATGTGTCGGCAGGGTCGAGCACGGCGGCCAAGCCACCTTGTGCCCATGCGGTGCTGCCCGCATCCAGGGTGTCTTTGGTGACGATCAGTACGTCGCGCACTGGTCGCGCGGCGAGCGCTGCAGCGAGCCCAGCAGCACCAGAACCCAACACCACTACGTCAACTTCGCGTGTCCACGAAACCTCGGGGGCATGTAGTTGTGTGGGCAAGTTCACGGCTACCTGTTGTACGCGCGAACGTGTCGGCACCGTGACTATTCCTTTGTTCGCGACGGTGTACCAATTGCAATCATGCGCTCAACCGATGCACGGGCACGATCAGCGATGTCGCGGGGTACATCAACGACGTCGTTGCCGTCACGCAACGAACGAAGCAATTTCTCGGGGGTGATCATCTTCATGTACTTGCACACAGCTGCCCTGTTGACTGGCTCAAAAATTACTAGCGGATTTGCTTTGCGCAACTGATGCAACATGCCGGTCTCGGTTGCAACGAGCACCTTCTTGGCATGGGTGTTTTGCGCAGCGGTGATCATGCCAGAAGTGGAAAGTATGTGCGTGCGCTCTGCGGGCACAGCACCTGTTGACGCCAAATACATTGCCGAAGTTGCACAGCCGCATTCGGGGTGAATGAACAATTCTGCTTCTGGCTCTGCAGCGATCATGTTCTTCAAATCTTGGCCGTTGATGCCAGCGTGCACGTGACACTCGCCCATCCAAATGTGCATGTTTGTACGACCGGTTTCGCGTTGTGCGTGTGCACCGAGAAATTGATCAGGGCAGAACAAAATTTCTTGATCGGCAGGAATTGATTGCACTACATCAACCGCATTTGACGACGTGCAACAAATGTCGGTCTCTGCTTTTACCTCTGCCGTGGTATTGACATAACTCACCACCGCTGCTCCGGGATGTTCGGCTTTCCATGCACGCAACTGTTCGGCATTAATCGTGTCGGCCAACGAACATCCGGCTGCAGCATCGGGGATGATCACGGTCTTGTCGTAACTCAGAATCTTTGCCGTCTCGGCCATAAAGTGCACACCACAAAAAATGATCGTGCTCGCATCTACCTGAGCAGCAATGCGCGACAATGCAAGTGAGTCACCGACATGATGAGCAATTTCTTGAATCTCTGGAACCTGATAGTTATGCGCCAAGATCACCGCATCGCGTTCTTTGGCTAGCGCACGCACTTCGTCAGCCCAGGCAGACTTCACTCCATAATCAACACCGTGTGCGATGTGCGTACTCACATCTTCAAGTTATCGGCTAGTCCTGCAAAGCCGAATCCTGCCCAGCTTGAGCCACGTTAATTGGGCTATCAAACCACATGTTGGTAACTGCATCAGCCAAGCTTCCGCGAGCAGCGCCAGCGTCGGTCACAACATCGTTGGGGGTGTCGGCAAATCGCAGCACCGAACCCACTCCGCAATCGCCCACCACCACAACAAGTCGTACTCTGCGCCGTTCGGGGTGTTGGCTTGGTGGCACCGACGTTTCATTATCGTCGTCGTCTTCATCGCGAATTGGTGCCGCCCACCCGCATGTCAATACGACGGCGGCGTCAAACATGCGAACAATTGCGCTCGTTTGTGCTTCTAACAACTCATACACGTCGCCATGTTCGGCAAGAAACGTGATGCGCAACGCACCATCTTCGTTTCGTGTTGCCCCCTCTTCATCAACGATGCTGATGCCATACAGGCGGGCTCGCGAGAGATCGAAACCATCGAGAGATAAGTGCAAGCTGTGTTCGACACAGGTTGCAAGCGTGACTGGACTAAGTGTGTGTTGTTTCATGCCCCGATGTGTGGCTTACGCCCCATAAACGGACACTGAATTGAGCCATTTACGGCAAATTACGGTTGAATAGAGGAATGGCCAATTCCGCAGGCAAGCCCCTCACACTTCCGCAAAAAGTATGGGATCGCCATGTGGTGCAAAGCGCACCCGGCGAACCCGATCTGCTCTACATCGACCTTCATCTGGTGCACGAAGTAACCAGCCCACAGGCATTTGATGGCCTCCGTATTAATGGACGCACCGTGCGCCGCCCCGATCTCACTGTGGCCACCGAAGACCACAACGTTCCTACCGAAAACATTCATCTGCCAATTGCCGACGAGATTTCGTCGAAGCAGATTGAGGTATTGCGTGCAAACGCAAAAGAGTTTGGTGTCACGTTGTATCCAATGGGCCATGCAAAGCAAGGCATCGTGCATGTCATCGGACCAGAACAAGGTCGCACGCTTCCCGGTATGACCATTGTGTGCGGCGATAGCCACACTGCAACCCACGGAGCGTTCGGCGCACTTGCATTTGGCATTGGCACAAGCGAAGTCGAACACGTTCTTGCAACGCAAACACTTCCCCAGTCACGACCAAAGTGGATGAGTGTCACCGTTGATGGAACACTTGCATCGGGTGTCACGGCTAAAGACATCATCCTCGCAGTCATTGCAAAAATCGGAACGGGCGGTGGCATCGGCCATGTCATCGAGTACCGCGGTTCGGCAATTCGTGCGTTGTCAATGGAAGGTCGCATGACCATTTGCAACATGTCAATCGAGGCTGGTGCACGCGCTGGCCTTGTTGCTCCTGACGATGTCACCTTCGAATACTTGAAGGGCCGCGAACATGCACCAACAGGCGCAGAGTGGGACGCAGCAGTTGCTGATTGGCGCACGTTGAGCACCGATGAAGGCGCTGTTTGGGATACCGAAGTGGTGATTGATGGTTCAGCACTCACTCCGTTTGTGACATGGGGAACCAACCCTGCACAAGGAATTGGTATCGACGGAAAGATTCCTAACCCTGCCGATTACGCAGATGCAACGGCACGTAACACCGTTGAACGCGCACTTGAGTACATGGGCCTTACTGCAGGAACCGCAATCCGCGACGTTGCAGTCGACACCGTGTTTATTGGTTCATGCACCAACAGTCGCATTGAAGACTTGCGTGCAGCAGCAGGTGTTGTGAAGGGCCGCAAGGTTTCGGTGAAGCGCGCAATGGTCGTGCCAGGAAGCCACCAAGTGAAAAAGCAGGCAGAAGCCGAAGGCCTCGACAAAATCTTCATTGCTGCAGGTATGGATTGGCGTGAACCAGGCTGCTCAATGTGTCTGGCCATGAACCCCGACAAACTTGCGCAAGGCGAACGTGCTGCAAGCACCAGTAACCGCAACTTCGAAGGTCGCCAAGGCCGCGGTGGTCGCACTCATCTCGTTTCGCCAGAAGTCGCCGCTGCAACCGCAGTTGCTGGCCACTTCGCTACCCCAAAGGACTTGGCATGAAAGCCGTCAGCATCATCACTGGACGCGGCGTTCCATTGAAGCGTTCCGACGTTGACACCGATCAAATCATTCCTGCCGAGTGGCTGAAGCGTGTTGAACGCACGGGGTTCGAAAAAGGTTTGTTCTCTACGTGGCGCGATGATCGCAACTTTGTCCTGAACGACGAACGCTATGCAGGTGCATCAGTGCTCGTTGCCGGACCAAGTTTTGGTGTTGGCTCGTCACGTGAGCACGCAGTGTGGGCAATTCAACAAGGCGGATTCGACGCGGTGATCGCTCCAAGTTTCTCCGACATTTTCCGCAACAACTGCACCAAGAACGGTCTCGTTCCGGTGGTGCTTTCTGAACCAACCGTCAATCGCATTTGGGAAGTCATCGAAGCCGATGCTTCTGCCGAGATCACCATCGACATGCAGCGACTCACGGTTGAAATTCCAAGTGCGGGAATTACCGAGAAGTTCGACATGGATGCCTCCACCCAGGATCGCTTCATCCGCGGTCTTGATGATGTTGGCATCACAATGTCTAAAGGTGAAGCAATCTCGAGTTTCGAGACGTCACGCCCTGCCTGGCTCAACCAACGCTAACTACGCAGTAAGAAACGTAAACAAGTCGCGCAGTCGCGCGTCGTTTGAGAACACTTCAATGGGAGCCTGCGGCTCAAGCCGTAATCCGCGTTGAATAATGCGGCACGTGGTGTGCTGGTTGTATTCGGCAAGAGTTACTGCCCAACCGTCGCGACCAGCGCGCGCGGTGCGTCCAGAACGATGCAAATACGTCTTGACATCTAGTGGTGGCACATAGTGAATCACTACTGCAACATCGTCAATATCAATTCCGCGGGCCGCAACATCGGTTGCCACCAAGATTTTTAGCTCGTTCTTTTCAAACTTGCTCAACGCTTTTTCGCGCGCATTTTGCGGCATGTCACCATGCAGAGCCGATGCGTTTGCGCCGAGCTTTTGCAGTGCTTCTGCCACTTTGTCGCATACTCGTTTGGTATCGCAGAACACCACGGTCTGACCATGTGCTGCAGCCATGTTGGCAATGACACGGTCTTTGTCCATGTGATGAAC